>JGI20154J14316_10000229_pt1 | contig 49631 bp, 44 predicted proteins | sample COG_04_FD_14316 | JGI IMG/M metagenome (IMG submission 14316)
TCCTTTTGTTTTTTTATTTTGGGGATTATAATATGTAGCCTTTTTATTAGAAGGTCCTGCTCTTTTTTTTTTTTTTTGTGCTGTGAGAGAAGGAAAATTATTTACACTACTTGAAGGACTGCTATGTGTTGGTTCTATAAATTCTTCTATATTGGCGACAAAACCATTTTGTAAAGTATAACTTACTTTTTTATCTTTTAATGTATGTAAAAACTGTAAATTATTTTTATTTGCTTTAAAAGTTATTTTTTCTCCTTTCTCTGGTTTAATTTTACCCAAAAATTGATTTTTTTTACTTCCTCTATTACAACAATATGTTAAAATACCAAGTTTCCTAGTTTGTTTAGCTCCTCCGTTTAATGAATTGTTTCTCCTTTTTCGTTTCGCATTTCTTTCTTTTCCTCTTTTTTGTTCTCGCTTTTTTTTTTTTGCTTTCCGTTCTCGTTTAGTGAGTGAACTTTTTTTTTTTGATGCGATTGATGGTGTTACTAGATTTGTCGGTAGTTCTTTTTTTCTTTGTTCTTCTACTATTCTCGCGTTTTCTGGTCCTCGATTTGGATTCATAACTGGAAAATTGCCATTAATATTTACTTTCTGTTGAGGTTTTCCTGCTTCTGCTTCTGCTGCTGCTGCTTCTGCTCCTTCTGCTTCTTCTTCTTGTTCTTCTAAAATCGTGGATACTCTTGCTGACGCACCAAAGCCACCATTACCATTACGCAAACCACCAGGAGCAGCAGCAGCAGCAGCGGCAGGAGCAGGAACACCACTAATATAATTATTGTCAAACATAATTTGCTCTCCTTCAACCTCTCCGTCAACCTCTCCGTCAACCTCTTCATAAGCAGCGACAGGAGCGTGAGCAGGGAGAACAAAATTGTTATAACCATAATATGGAACAGGAACAGGAGCAGGAGCAGGAGCAGGAGCAGGAGCAGGAGCAGGAGCAGGAGCAGCGGCAGCAGCGGCAGGAACACCACTAAGATAATTATTGTCAAACATAATTTGCTCTCCTTCAACCTCTCCGTCAACCTCTTCATAAGCAGCGACAGGAGCGTGAGCAGGGAGAACAAAATTGTTATAACCATAGCCATTACCCTGAGCACCAAAACCGCGCCGTCTATTTCCAAATTTACCGGATGCTTGTGAACCCGAGTTTCCATAATTTTGTCCTGGATGAGGTTTTGGTGTATCTTCATGATTCGGATATTGAACAATTTCTAATCCTTTACTAGCATTTTCTAATTGTTCGATTATCCAATTTTTTTCTCCTAAAGTTTTTAACATCCATTTATTTTGTTCTCGTATTTTATCTTCTAAATGTTCTCTTATATTAGTGGTATCTTTTGACATTCCGATAATCTCATAAATTAATTTTAATTTTTGCATATATTCCTCACTACTTTTTTCTAATTTAGTTTTTAATAAGGCATCTTTAATTTCTCTCATATAAATTACTAAATCAATAACTTCATTATGTTTTACATAATATTGGTATTGTAATTTATCGCAATAATCTATATGGTCAATAAACCTTTTAACTTCAGGAGTGCTTTTTTTTCTGTCTTCTTGTCTTTTTGAAAATCCTTCATTATATTTTGTAAATTCGTCTTGAGTATTTATTTTAGTCATGTTTATTTCTACTCCTGCTGCTGCTGAACCACCAACTAGTGTAGAATTTTTTTTAGAATGACCATTACCACTACCATTATTAGTTAACACGCCTATTCTTCCATAAACTTCTATTAATCTTTTAATATTTTCATTTTTCATTCGTTTTTGATCATTTAATAATTTTGTTAACCTTTCCTTTTTATCTTTAGTTAATGTTTTATTAAAAATATATTCATTGTCTTTTATTAAACTTAATAAATAGTCATAAGTTTCTTTTGAATTTAATTTATATTTCTCCAATAATATCTCAATACGTTTTCTAATATCAGAGATATTAGTTGTCCATGTTTCTACTTCTCTGTGCTTCTTTTTATAAGCAGCTTGTAATTCTGTACAATAAGTATTATATTCTTCAAATGAACTTTTTTTTTTTTGTAAATTTTCTATATTATTCATTTATATAATATAAAAATATTTTAATTTGTATTTAAAAAATAAAATATTTTATATAAAAAAAAATTATTTCATTTTATGAAATAAATAATTATTTCTAATTACCTTTTTACTCTTTTTACCTTTTTTTTTGGTATTCTTTTTAGTTACCTTAACTTTTTTTTTGGTATTCTTTTTAGTTACCTTAAGTTTTTTTTTGGTATTCTTTTTAGTTACTTTACCTAGTTTTTTGGTAATTATACCAGTAGTATTTCTTAAACTAGATTTATGTAATTTATGAAATTTATAATGATTTTGTAATCCTCTTTCTTTCTTTTTGGGTTTGCTTAAATTTTTACCTTTATTTGTATTATTCACTTCTAATTTATTTTCTCCTTTGCTTACTTTGTTTACTTTTTTTATATTTGCACTGCGTATATTAATAATACTAGTATTTTTTTTACTAAATTTAGGTAATTTATGAAAGCTATAATGATTTCTCATTTTTCTTTTCTTTGGTTTTTCGTGTAAACTTAATCTTCTTTTATTCTTCATATCATTAATAAGAAGGCGTTTTCTAATAGTTACATTTCTCCTATTTTTTTTTGTATTAATACTTATTTTAGGTTTAATTTTTTTAAGAATGGATATAAATTTCAATTTGATTTTTAAACTCAAATTATCTAAACTAATATCTTTATTATCCGCAGTAATTGATTCAATATATTTTTTTTCTCTGTCATAAAAAATTATCTCTTCTTCATCTATACTAAAATATTCTATATCGTCAAATGTTTTTTTACCTATATATTTAACTTCTTCTTCACTAATTTCATTTACTTCATTTAAAATATTAATTTTATTTACTTCATTTTTATTTACTTTATTTATTTCATTTACATTTACTTCGTTTTTATTTACTTTATTTATTTCATTTACATTTACTTCGTTTTTATTTACTTTATTTATTTCATTTACATTTACATCTATTAAATTACTATTTTCTTTTAATTTCGGTGTGTTATTAACGGTTAAAGTATTTTCGCGTTTTTCAATATTATTACTTATTAATAGTGTTTCGCTTGAATTTTCATTTTCTATATTATCACCTCTTTCTCTTTTTTTCTCTTTAACTTCATTTTCTATATTATCTCCTCTTTCTCTTTTTTTCTCTTTAACTTCATTTTCTATATTATCTCCTCTTTCTCTTTTTTTCTCTTTAACTTCATTTTCTATATTATTACCTTTTTCTCTTTCTCTTTTTTTCTCTTTAACTTCATTTTCTATATTATTACCTCTTTCTCTTTTTTTTTCTTCACTTTCTTCATTATTCATTTCCAAAAATGAAAATTCACTTTCTTCTTTATTATTACCTATACCTTTATTATTACCTTTACCTTTATTATTACCTATACCTTTATTATTACCTTTACCTTTATTATTACCTATACCTTTATTATTACCTATACCTTTATTATTACCTATACCTTTATTATTACCTTTACCTTTATTATTACCTATACCTTTATTATTAATAATATTAAGTGATCCTTCATCGGTAGTATGATAAGATGAACCTATACTATTATCGGCAGGGGTTTCTAAATTTGTTTTAGCATTTATTTCTGTATTTGAAGAAGGAATTGAAATATTATTTAAATCTATATCTTTATCTTTCCTTGTTTTACCTTTTTTTTCGTAAATATTTAAATTTTCATAACTGTTATTTGTTCCACTGTTAGTGCTATTATAATCGGTTGTATTTGATAATATATTATTTTGTATTTTTTCTTTATTATTTACTTTAACCCAATTATTTCCTAAATTACTATTATCTTCCCCCCCATTCCATTCTTCACCCTTTATTGCAGACAACCAATTCATATATGTTTTTTGTTCTGCTCTCATAGACTTATATTGGTCTTCTGGGAGTCTTTTTGATATTGCTTTATCTATTAATTTTTCCATTTTATTATCAGATTCTTTAGATGTAAGATATTTAATAAAACCTTTCCTTAATGATTTTTCTACATCACACTTTTTTAGTTTTGAAGATATTAATTTTACTGTTTTAGTTTGTTTTTCACCTCTTTCTTCTTTACCTCTACCTCTTCTTTCTTCTTTACCTCTACCTCTTCTTTCTTCTTTACTTTTTCCTTTTTCTTTTATTAATTTTGCCCCCCTAAATTGTCCTGCTCCTGCTTTAAATAATAACTCATCAAAGGAGTTTAAATTTTCAATATCTCCATTGGGCATTTTTATTATGAATTTCCTACCTTTTCTCTCTCTTTCGGTCTTTCTATCTTCGCCTCTTTTTCTTTTCTTTTCTCTTTCTTTCTTTTCTCTTTCTTTTTTTTCTCTTTCTTTCTTTTCTCTTTCTTTCTTTTCTCTTTCTTTTTTTTTCTTTTCTTGTTGTCCTTGTCTTCCTCTTTTTTTTCTAGCACCCCCTATTTGTAATTCTGTATTATTTTTTAATAAATCATCCATTTAATATATAATAATATTTTATTTTTCTTTTTTTATATATATTAGTAATATATAATGGCAAATACAAAAACTAAAAAAAAAACTATAAGCATTAAAAAAGGAACTAAAAAAAAGGTTTTGGAAGAAAAAACAAATTATTTAGAAAATAGTAAAAATCCTATATATAAAAAATACTTAGTAGAATTTGAAAATTTCTTTAAAGAGAAAAAAAAAAGTGATAAAGCCAAAAGAAAAGGCGATACTTATGAATATTTAAACGATAAACTAATTAAAACCAGTTCTTCTAATAAAAAGGTAATAAAACTCCCTAAATATATTATTACTGATACAAGTTTAGATAATATTGATTCTAAAATGAATGAAATAAGTAAAGAATTACATTATATTAAAGATTTAATTGATTTTACAGGGGAAGAAGAAGTTCCAAAAGAAATTATTACTAGGTTCCAAGAATTAAAAAAAGAATTTACAAATTTAGAAACAGATAAAAAAAATCAAATAGAAAGTCTTAATGAAATAAATGAATTGGAAACAGAAGAGATTAAAGCTGAAAAACAAATGTTAATTAATATAGAAGAAAAAAAAAATAGAGACTTATATATCCTTATTAAAGAAAAACAAATGAATGAAACGACAATAAAAGAATATTTTGAAAGTAAAAAAAATATTCAAAAAATGAAAGAAGAATCAAAAAAAATACAAGAAATCAATTATTTAATTGATAAACTTCCAATTATAGAAAAATAAAATTGATATTTATTTAAAAAGATATATTATAATATAATATAATATAATATAATATAAAATAATACAATATGAATACTGAATTACAAAATAGTCTAAAATTTGAATTTAAGCAAATAGATTTTAATTTAATTCTACTAGAACCAGAATATTTAACTAAATATGGAAAACAATATCACCAATTATATAATCCATATAAATATATAACTAGAGAGGAACATTATAACAAATATAAAAATAAATCTTTTGTATCTTTATGGGATATTAATACAGAAGAAGAAGAAGAAGAATATACTTCATCATTTGAAATAGACATCTTAGACAATATAGACAAATATGAATACCAACATATGAAAAATGAAGAAGTATATATTGAAGAAGAAATACAACAAATAATTGAATCTTCAGATAGTGAAGAAGAAGAATTTATTACATTATAAATTATAAATTTTTAAAATATATTTATATTACTATAAACTATAGAGTATGTTTTTTAGTAATTATATTGCTCCTTTACCTTTTTTTATTGCTTTATTTTTTGGTTTTTTAATGGTTTATATTACTGCACCTGAACCAAAAATTGTATTTAAACACCCAAATCCGGATAATGTCGATAGAAATATATATAACGATAATGAAGATGAAGATGTATGTTATAAGTATGAAGTTGACGAAGTTAAATGTCCTAATAATAAAAAATTAATAAAAGAACACCCTGTAAACTATAATGGAGATGATTAAATTAAATATAAATTAATAATTTTTAAAATATATATAAATAATATATATGTTAAAAAAATTAACTAAATCAGAAACTGGAAAAACTATCATATCTATTATTGTAGGATTAGGAATTGCTGCTTTATTTAGAAAAGTATGTAATGATAGAGATTGTATTATTATAAAAGGACCACCTATCGAAAGTGTTACAAAAAATGTTTATGGTTTTGACGGTAAATGTTATAAATATAAAACGAAAAGTACAAGTTGTAATAATAAACCATTAGATAAATAATTTTATTACAACGAAAAGTACAAGTTGTAATAATAAACCATTAGATAAATAATTTTATTACAACGAAAAGTACAAGTTGTAATAAATTAAATAATTTTATTACAACGAAAAGTACAAGTTGTAATAAATTAAATAAATTTTTAATTCTTTATAATTCTTTTTAATTCGTTTTTTTATAAGTAAGAAATTATTTTATTTATTTATACAAATGAGTGCTAAATCAACTTCTATTGGCGATTTGCCAAATGTTAATTCTAATGACAAAGAAGGGGACCAAGAAACTATGATGGTAAATAGTATTCTCAAAGAAATTGAAAATGATGATGATATAGATAATAGCGAATCTGCGATTAATTATACTATTGATACATCTCAAATACCACCTAAAATTAATGAACAAATACCAACAAGAGAAATGATAGAAGAAACTACCAGAGAAATATTCCAACAACCTATGCCAGAACCTATGAAAGTCGAACCTAGAGTAAATATTAGTAATAATCTTATGGAAGCAGAAATTCCAGAGGAAATTGTTGATAAAAAAGGTTTATCTAATTTTTTAACTGACGAACCTAAAGCAAAAAATATGGAATCATTGACGGATAAGATAATTAGTAAAAGTAAACACTCCGGAATTATATTAATTTTATTTATTATTCTAACATTTCCGCAACTTAATAAAATTATTTTAAAATTCCTTCCTAAAATGGCGATCGAAGGACCTCAAATGTCGATATTAGGAAATATATTAAAGGGTGTTTTATTAGCACTAATATATATGGGTGTATCTTTTTTATTGTAAAATATAATTAATATTTTCTAAGAGTAAATTAATATGAACCAAAATAAATTTAAAGAATTTATTAACACCATTTTATTAGTTTATTTTATTATTATTTTAGGTTTGACAATTTTTACTATTAGAAAACATAAATTTATGGATGAAAAAGAGCATTTTTATATTATGAGTCCAAGAATAAAATATTCAAGTTGTAAAGATAGTTGTTTATTAAAATATAATGGTGATAAAGATAAATTGAAAGTATGTAAATCATATTGTAAATGTAAAAATAAATGTAATATGTCATTTTCATCTAAAAAATGTAAGAAAAAATGTAAAGAGAAAAAATTAAATCTATATAGAGACGATGAAAGTAAAATGGAAAAAATAGAAATTAAAGATAAACTTAAAAAAGAAAGAAGAGAAAATAAGAAGAAAGAAAAAATAAAAGAAATGGAGAAAGAAAAAGAATTGAAAGAAAAAGAAGAAGAATCTCAATCTAAAACTAAAGGATATTTAAATAGAATTGTAAATGAATATTTATCAGAAGAAGATAAAGAAAATATAGTAAATATGAGTAAAGGCACTAAAAAATTTACTAAAGATATTAAAAAAACATTCTCTAAATATTTTTAATTACCATAAATAAATTATATTGAATAATATTAAATGGCTAAATCTTTGAAAAAAACTTGTCCAATAGGTCTTATCTGTTTTGATACTAAATATATTATATTTTTATTCATTATTATTATACTCTTTTTCGTATATTATATACACACTCAAAATAAAAATAATCTTACTTCCCCATTTTATAGTCCAAATAATGCTAAATCTATAATTAATGATGTCGATAATGGCGAAGAAGAAAATTATAATACAAATAGACAAAATGTAAATAGACAAAATGTAAATAGACAAAATGTTAATAGAAAAAATGTTAATAGACAAAATGTTAATAGACAAAATGCGAATAGACAAAAACAAAATCAACATAATCAACAAGTAGAATGTAAACCCGAAATAAAAAAAGTAGTAGTTCAAACACAAGATTCTTATTTAGTGAATAAGGACTATGAGAGAGTTATAAATCCACTTTTACCACCAGAAAGAAGAAATCAATATATAGATCCAAATTCTACTGTTATGGTTACGCCGGGAGTTCCTATTAATATACCTACAAGAGGATATACAGGGGGAGCACAACAAATAGGAGCTTTATATAAACAGGAAGCAAGTGACGAGACTATTAAAATAGGAGATAATAATGAACCAGTTATTTTACCTTTATTTGGTATGCCAACATATAATGGAAGTAATAAATGGATGTATTATACAGCAACAGATAAGTTTAATCAAGTCAAAATACCAATTACTAATAAAAAAAGACAATGTAATTTAGATCAAGGGTGCGATGAATTATATGACGGAGATATTGTTACTATTCCTGCTTATAACGGAAACTTTAAAGTTAATAAATATGAATTCGATAAACCTAGATATATACCACATATTTTATAATTTTTTTGTTTTAATTTCTTTTTTATTTTTTTATGTCTTTTTAAATTTTATATTTATATGTTATATATTAAGAATGAAAACATTAATTACTATATTATTTGTTATAATATTATATTTAGTAATTTATTTATCACAAAACAATGAAAACAATATTATAGAAAAATTTAACGAAAATAATGTAAATACTAATAACTTAGCTCCTAGTGATAACTTATCTAATATTGTTAATAATACTCAAAATAATATAGTAGGAAATAATTTACAAAATGAAATAAATAATAGCAAAAAACAAAATCCACAAGATTTAGTTAATATGTGTAAAGGTGTTAAATCTAGTATTGAAGCAAATTTCTTTGTATTAAAATTAAATTTCGAAGAACTTAAAAATAAGGTTCAACCTGCGATATGGAGAAATAGTGAATTTTGTATATATAGAATGGAACCTATTATGTCTACTAATAATCAATTAAATAATACTTCAGCAACAGAAAATGACTATTATTATTCTTTAGGTGATGTAATACTTTTTAAAAATTACAATAAATTCTTTAACAAACCTAAAACACCTAATATGTTTTGTAATGTTCCTATTCCAGAAGTAAATAATAATGTTTTTATAGAAAAAAACTTAGGACCAGGTATTTCCGAAAACTTTAAAAATAACAAAAATGGTAATGTAAAAACAACAAAGGGTGGAAATATTGTAATGATGAATAATATTAGTAATATAAGTAATAATAAACTTAGAGAAATATTTAAAGATGAAGATTTAGATAATTATAAACAACCCGGAATCAAAGGTTTAAGATTATTTGTTAAAAATGGTAAAAAACCAGTTTCTTTTACATTAAGAGCTATTATTAAAGGTTTGGACGCCATTCATTTATATATATGGGAACCTATTGCTCCACAAGGATATGTTTCGGTAGGACATTATTGTACTTTAGGGAAAAATCCTCCGGATGTTGATAAATGTAATATGAGGTGTGTTCCTCAAAGTTGTGCTCTTGAATTAAGTATTAGTCCAATTGATATAATTCAATCCAACGGAATAGAAGATCCATATGGTATTTATTTAGTATCTAATGGTAAATACTTTAAAGGTGTAACTTTATTACCAGGACAGGATTATCCTATGTTAAAATCTTACGATATTAAGAGTGAGTGTATGAATGTTGAAGTCGCAACAGAAGAAAAAGACTTTTTAATAATTCTTAAATATGAAAATGTAAATTTAGATAGTAAGAGATTTGTTTTAACAAATAATATAGGAGAAACATTTAAACATAAATTTGATGAATTTTTATTAAATAGTCCAGATTTTAAACTCAATAATTCTAGGAATGTTCCACTTTATGACGATGAAGAATTATTACATAAAAGATATGAACTATCATTCGACGTAAATAATAATAATGTTATTATTTCACTAAAATTAAGTTCACACTCTGATAAATATGAAGAAACACCAAACGAAAATATTCTTAATACATTAATAAGAAAACACCTCAAAAAACATAAAATAAAAATAGGTATGGATAAACAATATTATGACTTTTTACTTATAGAAGTTGGAAGCATGGAAGCAGAAGATATAGTAGCTCAAGGATACGATGAATATAGAGACCCTAGACTTGAAAAAAATTCCGGAACAGCAGAGGATTTAGTAAGAGGTAGATTCAAAGAAGATAATGAGTTAGACGATTTTGTTACTATAGATTTTAATAAAAATAACTAAGTTATGATTATAAAATATTAATACTATAAAAAATTTTATTAAATATTTTCTAAAATAAATATCTAATAAAATATTAAATTTATGAACTCTGGAAAAGAATATTTAGATAAAGGAAAAAATTATGTATCCAATTTATTAGATATAAATAAAGACGGTATCGCAAAAAAAATTTTTGATAATATTGTATGGGTATTTATAGTAATGGGTGTGCTAACTCTTTTTTATATAGTGTATTTAATGAAAATGAGTTTTAATGTTTTCAATAAGATTAGAATTATTAATGAGGAATACGCCAATTTTACGAAATTTGTTAATTTAGATACAAAATCTGAAAGTGGAAAAGAAGAAAAATACGATGAAATAGAACCCCGTAAACATACTCTTTGTGACGTTTATATTATATCTTCTGCCAGTTCATATTTAGTAGGTTGGAAAATATTCGATTTTGTTAGTATGGAAATGGTTCTAACTTGTATTAAATACGGAGCCAGATATATTGAAATAGATATTAACCTAAATCAAAATAATCAGTTAGTAGTCGCGAATGGTATCAAAGAAGGAAAATGGATTTTAACATTTAATGAGATTGATTTAGACGAATTCTGTAAGTCTTTATCTCTTAAAATGTTTAATAAAGATTATTTTATTAATAGTAAAGACCCTCTTATTTTATATCTTAATATAAATTCTCCAAAAAACAGAATGAATGCTATTTATCAATATTTTTACCAAAATTTAAAAGCACATTTATTAGACCCCAAATATAATTTAGACGGCGAAGAAAATGTTTTAGACCTAACTCTAGATAAACTTTATAATAAACTTATTATTATATGTAATGGGAAAATTGTAGGAACAGATATGACTAAAATAGTCAATCTTAAATTAGGTGATAGAGTAAAAAGACTTACTTATGACGAAATGTTAGAAACAGACGAAAAAGATAGTATTGAATTTAATACTACTAATCTAACTATTGTAGAACAAAATTATTCTATTAAAGGTTTAAATGGTAATCCGCGAAAAGCATTTGATAGAGGTTGTCAAATATTTGCTATGAATTTTCAACGAGCAGATACTTATATGATTGAATATTTACAAATGTTTTATGGTAAGAGTTTCCAACTTAAACCTTTCGAATTTACTAGTTTTGCGAAAGAAGGTATGGTAGGATATGACCGCAATAAAATTGCTTTTTATTATAATGAAGATGAATATACTAATAAAAATAAAATATTGATAGATTTACAAGAAGGAGCAAGAGAAAGTTCTACTGATGATAAATGTTGTCATTTAATATTAGATAGTGAAATGGAAGAACATTTTCCCAATAATACCAGAGTAAATTTACAAAATTCAGTTAATCATATGGAAACTAAAATAAAACAATTAGGTGGCAAACTTGACAAAGAAACTATTGATATTGACTCTTTGGGAGTTAATAATGAAAAAAATATTGAAACTATCAAGAATTTTATGGATAAAAATTATATAAAAGGGAATGAAGAAACAAATGAAATTTTAGGTATAGATAAGTATACTATGAATGATGAATCTATTTCAAGTCCTAGTCCGAGTCATAGTCCTAGTTCCTCTGTAAAAAAACCCTCCAATGAAGAAGAATTTTTCTATCTTAAATACTATGCTCTATATCAACACATATCAAAGCAAGCAAGGAAATTATTAGAAGAAGAGAGAAAGAGAGAATTTGCGAAAGACGGTTTCAAGGATACTTGTTTTGGATTAGAAAAGAATGATTGTACGGGGGCAAAATTATGTTTTTATGGGGAAAATAAAGGTACAGAAATAGGTGAAAAATGTAAACCAAAAACCGCAAATGTCCCATTTTCCCATTTATGTCTACCGAAACATGAAATAAATAGAGATAATTGCTGCGGTCAAAGTGAATATAGTAATTTAGGTTTAAGAATATTATATCACGAAATACATACTCAAAAGAATTTTATTGGAAAATGGAGTTCAGTAAAGGGAATAATTGAAATTCCTGACGAATTTAATGATAGGTGTGAATTTAAATTCACTACACCTCACGATAAAAAAGAATTTACTATGTTTATTGTTAATAAAGACGGCAAATATATTTCAATGGATAATAATATTTTATCCCCAAGTGGCGAAGAGAATGGAGAAAATAATAATAAAAAATATTTTACAAATTATACTCATAATGACGATTCTATAAGGGCAAAGGGAACTTTTGTAGACCCTGAATTGAGAAAATTGGAAAAAAAACATAATTTACCCGAATTAGAATATCACGGTTTTGTTGATATACAAATGAATAGTAATAACTATACTGACGGAAAACATAATAACAATGTATTCCAAGGTTACAAAACAATAAAAGATGGATATAATAATATAAAATCGTGCCAATATCAATATGATAAAGACGGTGAATCGCCTTCGACATCTGATAATGAACCAATAACTAAAAATAATGACGCTTTTATAGGTATATACCAATATTCGCAAAATGTTTATAAAAATAGTTTAAAAGATAAAACACCCAAAGGATATTATTCAAAATATTTAGAAGATAAATATGGTAATTTACAAGATAACGAATTATATATAGGAGCAGATATATTGGATGATGAAAAAATGAAATATTGTTATAAAATGATAAGTGCGGATTGTAATAATGATTTACAAAAGTTTTTTGGTAGAGAAATAAAAACGGAATTTGAATCAGTCCCTCCTACTGAAAGTGATATACAATTTGAACCTATTGCTCCTGGTTATATAGAATCCGTATTTAATGTAGAAGGTTTTGAAAATAATAAAAATAAAAATAATAAAAATAAAAATAAAAATAAAAATAATAATAATAATAATAATAATAATAATAATGAAAGCGAATCACCTATGTATACAACTAAAGTAGTAGAAAATCAAAAACACGTTGATTATTTCCATATGAAATATGGGGATGAACAGTATTGTTTAGGAACAGATATAATACAATCTATGAAATGCGAAGACGAAGACGAAAAAATGGGTTGCGGTTCTAATCAATTATATATGGGAAAATGTAAGCAATTTGATAAAGAAATTATAGATAATGACCAATTTCATTTTCAAGTAAAACTAAATAAAGATAAAGATAAACAGAGAATTATGGAAAGGAAAAAACCTGCTAAGAAAATTGAAGGACCTGAAAAAAAAAGTTGTGAAGAACTAGAAGAATATAAAAAAAACACATACGCAAAAGTCGACGCAAGAAATAAAGAACAACCTAAAGATATTTTTTCTATGGGACACGACCACCAAGCTAATATTTATTACCTTGATAAAAAAAAACATAATAACGATTTTTTAAATGATTTCGAATTAGAAAATATAAATGATAATAAATACCTTATTAAATCCGCAAATGACCCTTTAAAAGAAGAAAATCCTCCTCCTTCTAATTGTGACCACGAAATAAAATCAGGACGATGTTTAAGTATGCTTCCTTATTGTAAAGGAGATATGGAAGATAAATATGCGGACGCATTTTCAGAAGGAAAAGATAAGAAACATATTTTCAAACTAAATGATACACATTTTGGAAATGTAGGATTTGTTGAATGTAATAAAGAAGACACTAAACAATTATGGAACTTAGATACAATAAAAAAACCAAAAGAAGAATATCCCGATATTAGATTATGTGTTAAACAAAAAGATACTAAGGGAACAGGAACTTGTATAGAAGAAATGGGTATAAAAAATGGTAAAATGGTTAAACTTACTTTTTGCCCTTCTTAAATTATTTATTTCCTTTCATTTATATATTATTTCCTTTCATTTATATATTATTTATTTTCCAAATATACCTTTTAATTTACCTCTAATAGAATTATTTACTGCGTTAATTCTATTTACTTTCTTTTTAGTTGTTTTTTTAGTTTTCTTTTTAGTTGTTTTTTTAGTTTTCTTTTTAGTAGGTTTTTTCTGTTTTTTCTGTTTTTTCTGTTTTTTCTGTTTTTTTGCTTTTTTATTATTTTCTTTTTTTTTCAAATGTTTTTTCCTAGTTCTTTCAACAACTCTTTCATATTTTTGTTTAGTTTTTTTCTTATTATTTTTATTATTTTTAACAATTTCATTGTATTGTTTATCAACTTTACTTACTTTAGTAAAAACTATAAATGTATCAGGGTACCCATATCCACCAGGAACAATATAGTATCCTTTGGCCTTGGATAAATACATTCCTACTGCTGTAAAGAGGAAACCTAAATTTTCTCCTTTAACTTTTGGTTTAGAAAAAATTTTAATACCTCCCACTTCTCCAAATTCTTTGATTTTTAAACAAGTTTTTTGTAAATCATTGGGAACATATCTATTTGCCCATCCCCATCTCCAAGTTTCTGATTTTTTAGCGTATGTTCCTATCACTTGAAACCTTGCTTCAAAAAAAACTTCTTTGGTTTTTTCGTCATACATATAAAATTTATTTCTCCCAGGATAGAATATATACCTATTAGTTTCTTTACCGAAACCGTATTCATACATCATTTTATCTTGTGTTTTTTTCATATAATCTAATGACTCATTCATAAATATTTTTTTTTCATCAGTTGATAATATATTTTTTTTAGTATTTTTATCTCCACTAATAATTATTTTTTTTGACATTATTAATATTAATATATATTTTTATTTTATTATTTTATTTTTTATATGCTTTGATTATTTTTTTCCTCTTTTAATATATACTAATGTCTTTTAGTTCTAAATATTATTCACTCGATAAGGAAGTCTTATCAAATCAAAAAAATAATAAAAAAAATTTGAAAAATAAATATATTAGTAATGTAATTATTCCGGAACCAGAAATTTATAAAGAAGATAAATTTAATCCTTCAAATTATTATAGTAATTTATGTAATGTAAACGAAGATAATATCTTTGGTAATTTAAATAGTTGTTCTGATAAATCGAGAGAAAAATACGAATCCTCGGATTATATAGATAAAATTTCAAATAATAGTTTTATTTCACATATTTATGAAAGAAATAATGCAAAAATGGATAAAATACCGTTTGTAGATTTACATCATAATACTCAAACACAAAAAGGAAAATTTTTATTAAGAAATAGTTTATTAAATAAAATAGACGATATTTCTCATTTTGATGAGAATTTATTAGAAGATTTATATTGTAAGAAAAAACATAAAGATAAAATGGAATTATTAGATACTTTTTAATTATTAGATATTTTTTTTAACATAAAGAATTAGTTAGTTATATTTGATAAATGTATAAAATATTATCATTTCTGTATAAACTAACTTTTTATTTTTCGTCTCCTACTGATATAGAATTAGATGAAGAAAATCATAGAAATTATGATTTAACTGGAAACAGATTAACATATATGTACGATTTAACTAAATACTTTGTTTGGAGAAAATATTCCCTTTATTTACTAATTCCATTCTTACTAACTAATATTATTCTAAATATTACTAATTATTTTAATGTGAAAAAAAATATAGAATACTACCAAAATCATAATTATACCGAATATTTACAAGAAAATCCTATAGGGTTTTATGAAACAAATATAAGAAATCAAACACAACATTTTATAGAATTACTAAATTCAGGAAAAACATTAGATTATATATTATTCTATAATATATTTAGTTCGGTATGTATTTCTATTGAATTATTACTAATTTGTATCGCGATTTATAAATCTAATACATGGTGTAGTAGTAAAAATTTGATAAAATATTGTGCTTGGTTTTCATATTTTTGGATATATTGTATTTATGTAAATCCGGTAATTCACTATTTCAAATTAGAATCACAATATGATAATAATAAAACTATTACTAACCAAAATTACTTATATTCATATAGTTTTACATATGTTCTTTATAACTTACTAAAAGAGATTATACCTTTAGGGTTATGTTTTTTTGGTTCTATGTTATGGTCTATATCTAATATAAAATGTATTTTCCCAGAGAGTATTTATATAGGTTGGTTATACAATTATGTAAATGTTATATTTTTTTTAACATCCGGAACTTTATTATTAATAATAAATCAGTTAATGAATAATATATTATTAAGTATTGGTATTTATATTTTTATTTTTGGTTTATATTTTACAAATTGGAGATATGGGAGAAAACTAAAATATTATTATCAAGATAGTATTGAATTAAAAAATTATCATTTTAAAATTAATTTTGTTAAAAATATAACTTTTAGTGGATATTTGATTTTATGTTTAGTTTTTATATTAATGTATGATAATCCACTTACACAAGGTATATATAAATTTTATAAAACAGATACTGCTTATTTTATTACTAAAATGATTTATAAAACTATATTTTATAAAGTTTTGTGTAGTGATATATTAATAAAATGGTTATTGGATGTAGAAAAATATAGAAATGCTTATAAGGTAGAAATGAGGGATTATTGCGATAAAATGAAGTATATAGAGAGACAGTTGTATGGGGAAAGATATTATAATGTTTTATAAGAACTAAATATATTTTTATGCTGTTGAAGAACTTGAAGAACTTGAAGAACTTGAAGAACTTGAAGAACTTGAAGAACTTGAAGAACTTGAAGAACTAAAATATATTTCTTTTATAACTTCTTATAATCAGGTATCTAAATTTAAAAATATTTACTTTGTTGTTCTCTAACAATAAATTCTTTTCCTAAAAGAGCATTAATAACTCTATTTATAAAAAGATAGTATTCTATATTATTTATGTATATATAATGATATTATTTCTTTTAACTCTGGTATTAAATTAAACCCAATATATCTTAATAATAAAAAATTAAAAAATATCGTATTTTGTAGTTTCTTCATAAATAAAATATAAATTTACTGAAAAAAAGTCTCATATTTTATATATAAGTTTATATAAACTTGGACTAAATTTACTTAATAGTTTATTTCTATCAAGATCTTCATTATGAGGTATCATACTGGTTATTATAAATTTGACTCTTACTGAAATAGAGTTATATTTTTGCGTTTTTAATTTTTTAGCGTTTTAGGGATTTTCAAATCCTTGCGTTAAATATTTAATTATTGGTTTTCCTCCTTTTAAATTTTTTTTAATTTTATTTGTTTTTCTTTGTTTTTTAAGATAATTAATATATTTTAAAATATAATGCTTTATAAGACATAATAATCATCTATACTCATTATACATTGTATAGAAGTATGTTCAAAATCACTTTCTAATTCGTTTACTTCTCCCCAACTTGCTCTAGAACCAATATGATTATTCCCATATGTAACTTCGTATGTATTCAGAAATTTACTTTTAAATATAAAATCAATACAATCATAAAATACATCATCATCTTCACCGCTATAAGTTGTATATATATCTCTATTTAAATCATATCCAATATTATATTTTTTGAGTGATTTTAAGAAATTTCTCATATATTTTTTCATATCTTTTTTAATGGATTCTTTTTTACTATCATAATAATCTAAATCTGGATTATATATATTAATATTTAGATCTGTACCTATAATAAAACTATAATTATTATCTTTATCTACTTTACAAAATCCTTGAATAGCAGTAATAATAGAGTTATATAAATTTTTAATTCTTTTACTTTTAGATTTAGTTAATGGACTTGGTATAAGTCCATGTATTGAAATAACTATATATTTTTCTCCTGTTTTCTTATCTTTTAATAAAAGCCAAGGTGAAGAACGATATTTTAGTTCTTCATATTCATAAGTAGAATAGTCTTTTATGTATTCAAATCTATTAGTATCATAAACAACCATACACCCATGCTCTATTTTTTTATAATTATTTGATAGTCTACCACCATTATTTATAAGATAATTGGTTGCTCCAGTTCTATTATAAACGTATCCATATTTTATTCCGTTAATATTTATATCCCCTTCATTATTTTCATAGTGTTCAACTTCTTGTAATGTATACAAATCATATTTAATGTCTTGATTATTTATATAAGTTTTTAAATCTCTTAAAGTATTATCCGATGAAATAAAACGATTTTTTTTATCTATATAATCCCCATCATAATATTCAACACTACTTATATTATGTTGACAAAAACTAAATTTATCAGTCATTTATTATATAAATATAAAATTATTTTATTCATTTAATCTTTCTTAAAAACAAAAACGTCCTTCGTTTTACTATTTATAGTTTTACCTTTATTCTTTATTTTCCTATCTATTTCGTCTAATAAATTAATAGTTTTATTTAAATTTTGTTTTCTAGAAATTTCATATGTTTCTGTTTTTTTAATAGGTTTAGTTTGAACTACTCTATTAGTATCCTGTAGAATAGAATTATCTATCATATTCAATACATTGAATTTATCTTCCATTTTTAACATTTTTTTTTCTTCTTTTAATTTTTTCTCTAATTTTTTCTTTTCCATTTCTAACGCTTTTAAATCTTTTTCTCTTTTATATCTTGGTTTTTTAGGTTCTCTATCATTTATAAGGTTTATATCAGAAAATTTAGTAACACAATATATAGTATCCTGTTTTATTCTACTATTTATAATATCATTCTCTAAATTCTCGTCTTTTTTCTTCTCTTTATATATAATATTTATATTAGCACATGCTTGTATAATTAGGTGATATTTTTCGTAAATGGGGTATTTTATTAACATCTCATTATTAAATTTAAATTCTGGTGATAGAATTTGTATAGAATTTATAAAAATATATATTCTCTTTCTTTTTTTAGATAAAGTATATTTATATTTATAAAATTCCATTAAACTCCTTATTTGTTTATTAAGTTGTTCATTATTTCGTTTCATTGTTTCTAATAAGATAATTTCCCAAAATATCCAGATAAAATCTTTTTTACATTTATTTTCAATACCTACTATTTCTCTTGCATTACACTCATATTTACCATATTTCTTTATATTTATTTTTTCCCATTCTAATATCCAAGATAACCAATATATTGCTTGATTAATATTATAATGATTATCTGAAATATTATAAGAAAATTCATTAGTAATAATAGTCATTTCTTGAGGGTCATTGGGTGTTAATATTTTTAAAGAAGTAGAATAATCTTTGGCTCTTAATTTAGATTCAAAAAAATTTTTACTAAAATCATTATTACTTATTTTCTTTAATGGAATAGGTTTACGCATTTTAGTCGCATTCGTTATCATACACACTAATTCACAAAAATGATTCCGGACTTCTTGAGAATTCCTCATATCCAAAAAGTTTTTCTTAAAATCTTCTTCCTTACTTATCTTTAAAAATTGATTTAATCTTATAAAAATATGATACGGTATATATGGACTATTTGAATTAATATATTTTGCATAATACAATATAATACGTTCCCATAAATCTTCGAAATAACCAGATATAACTGCTTCTACACACCATATACACACCTCTTCTAAACTGGAATCATCTATTTTTTTGAATAATATATCTAAAACGTCTTTTTTTAAATAGTCCGAATAAGTTTTCTTATGAAATTCATTGGGTTTACGTGTATCATTAATAATAAAGTTTTTTGGAACATCCATTTACTTATTTTAATATTTTTTTTTTACATTTTATTTTTATATTATATTTAATATTTCATATTTTATATTTTATATTTCATCAATTTCTCTACTATAATTTTCTATATTATATCTACATATAGGACATTTAGTATTTGTTTCTAACCATTCGTCAATACATTTATAATGAAATTTATGGCCGCAATTTATTTTTCTTACTATTTGTGAATTACAAATATCTTCGCAACATATTGTACAATAGGAATTAATTTCTCCTTTATATACTTCTAAATCTGTACTGTTATTAACATCTTGTAATATTGTTTTAACTTCAACATCCATCATTTCTTCAAAATCTTCTATTTCATCGTCTTGAATACCTGAGTTATTTGTGAAATATGTCATATTTATATTATTATGTATTTGACGATGTGTTTGTAAATTTAAAGGAAAATAATTTTCTATAAATGGTCTATTTCTAAAAGGGTAATTATGTCTTTGAATATTACTTTGAATAATAGGTATTTGTGAAGGAATAGGAGGAAGTTGTCTAAAATGTCTTTGAATATATTGTCTTCGGACAGGTTGGGGAAGATATCTTGGAAAAGGTATTATATTTTCATTTCTTATATTTTCATTTCTTATATTTTCATTTCTTATATTTTCATTTCTTATATTTGTATATCCAATAACATTTTGAACACGACTATAATTTAATAAATCCATATTTGCTACTTTGGAACGATTGATATTCGAAGGATGTCTAAATTGAGAACCGTAATAATCTCTTTTATCTTGTTTACAGTATTTACAATTAGTTAGTAGAATATAATTTATATTTGGATTATAAATATGATTTTTATAATGAATATATCTTTCATAGTTCATACTTAACACACTTAATATATAGCAATAAAATATATTAACAGTGTTTAAGGGTATAAAATTACAAGGAATTAAAGTTTCTTATATATTTGTAAGATTCTTTTAAAAAATATAAGGAATTATTAAGATAATTCTTAAAACTACCAGACATATTTTTTTTATGATTAGATTTAATATTTTCTATAACTATAAACTCCTTTAATAAACTATTTTTTAAATCTCTTTTAAAACTTTCAGTATGCTTAAAATAAGTATCATCAATATCTAATTCATTAAAACTCATTTCTCCTACTGTTTCATAACTATCATAAAAAATTTCATTTTCGGCATCAACTTCTCCCTCTTCCTCTAAATTGAAATTAAATTGTAATCCTAAATCTATATCACTATCATTTATAGTTTCGTTATTTACTATTTTATTATTTACTATTTTGTTATTTACTATTTTGTTATTTACTAGTTGGTTATTCATATTAGTATTTTCATATAACTGATAAGAACTATTTATAAATTTATTTTCATTTGTTGGCAAAGAAGGTAAATAATTTAAATTACTAATCTCCATTAAATTATTTTCCCGTTCATTAAAATCGACATCTCTTAAAAGTTTATGATCAAAAAACTCTTCCCATGAAATTCTCTCTTCTGGATCTTTTTTTAATAAAGAATATAATAAATTTTGACAATTTATACTTAATTTAAACTTACTTGGAACTTTTACTTCATCATTTTCTATTCTTCTTATTAATTCATATATATTTTTAGATTTAAATGGTGTATTACCAACTAACATTTCATAAAAAATAATTCCAACCGACCATAAATCCGATTTATAATCATATTTTTGACTTTTCATTATTTCTGGTGCCATATATAAAGGACTACCACAAATTGTTTGTATTAATAAGTCATTATCAAAATATCTCGCGAAACCAAAATCTGTAATTTTTATATCTCCTACGTCTGTTATTAAAATATTTTGAGGTTTTAAATCCCTATGAATAATATTATTAGATAATAAATATTTTAATCCTTCTGATAATTGTTTTAGATATTTTACTGCGTATTTTTCTTTAAGTGGTCTTTTCCTTAGAAAATTAGAAAAATCACCTCGGTTATAATAATCCATTATCAAATAAACATTTTCTGTATTTTCGTCTATAATAGTGTCATATAATGTTATAATATTGGGATGTTTAAGTTTCGTCATAATATCCGTTTCTCTCTTAAACATCTTCTTATGTTTATTCAAAGTATCTAGAGTTATTTCCTTTATCGCAACCTGTAATTTAGTTATCTTGTTATATCCTTTATAAACTGTAGAAAATGCCCCTTTCCCTATTCTTTTTTTATATATAACATAATCCCGCACTTCAAAGGTTGCCGTAGAATGTTTATTCATTTTATTTTTTCCTATATAATATATTATTATTTAAAATAAAAGAATAATTTTTAAATCATATGCAACAACATAATATTTTAATATTAAATCAAGATATACTAAATATTATTTTTATAAATTTAACACCTATAGAAGGACAAAACTTATCTCAAACTTGTCAAAGTCTTAAAATTATATATAATAATTTATACAAATTTAATCAATATATTCCTTTGATAAATAAAACACAAAAAGAATATGAAAATACACTAAAAAATGAAATACAAAAAGGATTTAGATATATGGAAATAAACAATAAAGTATTAAAAATTATAAATATTTTAGAGTATTTTAATTCAGGATTTAATATTATATTAACAAATGGTTTTATAATAAATATTAATAATTATATTAAAATATATGGATATAAAAATATAGAAAAAACAATTGATATCGAAAATATTAAACTAATCAAAAAAAGTAAATTTAATTACAAATTAAAACCTATTTGTATTAGTAAATATAATTAATCACTCGTAACAACTGGGGGCGGTGGTGTAAAATGATGAGCCAAATACTTGTTAAGTTCAACAAAAGTAATAGTCTTAATTGGAGTCATATTAAGAACCTTCCCTAATTGTTTATTTGGTTTAAATTGTCTTCTATTCGATTCATCTTGGAGTTTATCTGTCTTAACACGCCCCGAAACTTGTTTCATTGCCTCCGCCTTAGTAAGTTGAGTTCCACTAGAATGATTTAAATATTTGAGTAATTCGGCCGAAATATTCATTGGGTCGTGCATAACAGTATGTTTCTTAACCTTTCTTGGTTTACATGCTTGTTTGAAACCTTTCGCAAGATCTTTAACCTTAAGTTGAAGTTCTTTCGCATTACCATTTATTTCGGAAATACCCGAGTAAATGCTTTTAAATTGTTCCTCAATAGTAGGAGTAGTAGGGGCAGTAGTATCAGTCATTTTATAACTTTTATATTGGATAAATCTTTAAATAATTTTAATTCTTATATAAATTTATATAAATTTTATTTTTTTAGTTTTAAACCCTTAGTGTTTTTTCGTTATTTATTTGTAAAATATTCCCCTAATAATTTATTTAATCTATCAAATGTATCAACTTGTAATAATAATTGTTCTTTCATTTTATTCATTAAAGGTATTAATTCTTTAATTTTTTTCATTTTTTTATTACTTTTCACTTTTTTTTTAAGTTCACTTTTACTATAAATATTATTTAACACTTCTTCGTTTTTGGGTATTTTTTCTTCTATTTGTTGTGTATTTGTACCTCCTTTTAATATTCTTTTATGAATTTTTTTTAATTTATCATATTTATGACTTTTATATTTATGACTTTTATATTTATGACTTTTAGATTTATTACTTTTAAATTTATTATTTTTAGATTTACGATTTTTAGATTTAGTTATTTTTTTAGTTATTTTACGCATATTTTTTTTCATTTATATTTTACTTAGATTAATTTTTCAAATTAATTCACTAATTAACTTAGAGTTTTTCTTTATACCCTCATTACAAGTATCCATTTTTTCTCGTGTTTCATATAATATTTCATTCTGCTCATCTATTTTTTCATTCATTTTATATGCTATTTTTTTCATTAAAAATATTTTATCTATAATAATATCGTCCGAGTCTTTTTCACCTGAATTTATAGTATTATCCTCCGTATTTATTGTATTATCCTCCGTATTTATTATATTATCCTCTATACCACCACCAAAATTTGTTATTCTCTGTTCCTTAAATTTTAAAGGGTTTGTAAAACGATAAAATAAATTATTAAGTCTTTTTAGTATTTTTTGAGATATAGAATTATTATGTTCTATATGTTCTAATCCATTATAAATTTTATTTATTTTTTCCCATTGATTATCTAATAGTTCATAATTTATTTTCATTTGAGAAAGGTTTTTATCAACTTCTTCTTCTAATTTAGACATATATTCTATTTAGAGAATATAATTCTGCTTCTTACGTCCCACATAATTTTCTGTATTAAACTCAACTTATCCTCTATTTCTATTATCTTGATATTAATATTATCTATTAAAAACTGATATTCTTCTGCTTTATATGCACCGTACATTCTATTTAATTCTACTACATCTTTTTTTTTAGTTTCTAAATCTTTAACTAACTCTTTCCAATAATTTTCTATACCTGTTATTGATTCTTTAAAACAATTGGCATCATATATAGGATTCTCAGTATTACATATAATACTATTAGAAGTAATAGTGGTTCCAATACCTGTAAATGAATTTAAATTTAAATTACTCATTTAATTTTAAAAATATTTTATTTTAAAGAATTATTTCATTTTAAAGAATTATTTCATTTTAAAGAATTATTTCATTTTAAAGAATTATTTCATTTTAAAGAATTATTTCATTTTAAAGAATTATTTTATTTGATATTTTTATTTGTTTGTAAATTATATAAATGATACTCAAATTTAATTTTATATTATTGAATACTTTAATACTTGTTGTATTGAGTTTTATTATTTACAATATTTCCAAAGATAAAAAAGCACCAAAAATAATTAATAATATTCGGGAAGAACAATATAGTATACTTAAAGCAGTTGGAATTTCTTTTTTAATAGTAATACCATTAATATTTATTCAAATATTTTTTAAGAAAGATATTAATATTTCCGGTATAACAGGAGCAATTAAAATATAAATATTTAAAGATTTTTTACATAATTATATTTAAAATAAAAATGGATTTTCTTATATCTATCTCTAAACTATGTTTAATAGCAGGTGTTTATTCTCTATTATATAAACCTATTACTTATTTATTACTACAAAATAATAAATTTAATTCATGTTCACAAAATCGAAAAAATTATATAGTCAAAAACCTAATAAAAACATTTTCTATGTTTCTGATATTTTTAAACTTTATTTATATAATTTATCCTGCTAATTTTAATTCTTTTTTAACAAATAAAATAATAAGAAATTATGGTGCTTTATATGTTGGAAATGATTTAGGTGGTTTAATAATGGTAAAAAAACTTCCTAAAAGCACTAAAACTCATCATATAATTACTTTATTTTTATATGGGATAGTTGCTTATTTCGATGTAGAAAAAAATGATATAGTAAGAATGATTACTATTTATACAGTATTTTCATTTATTCCTTATAGTGTTAATGGATTTCTAGCTATGAGATTTTTTATTAATAAAGATACTAAAAATAAAAAACAACTTTTATTAAATAAAATTATAGATATAAATAGAATATGTGCGAAATATACTTATATGATTACTTGTATTTGTAATTGGATAATACACCTACTTTATTTTGTAAATAAATTTATCATATGGGATTTTAATATATTACATATCTTATATATGTTATTTTTGATACCTATTATTAATGACGATTTAGTATTACTTAGTTGGTTAAATAAAAAAATATGTTAAAATAAAAATATATTTATATAATAAAATGAAAAATACAAAAACAAATACAAAAAAAAAATTGATAAGAAAAAAAACTAAAAAACATTTAATATCAAATAACAAAGATATGAACAAATCAAATGATTTAGTCAAACATAAAACAACACAAAGGGATTTTCGAACAATCTTAGCGGGTTATGTTCGTTCAGAAAACTATAATAGTATTCCTGAATGGTTAGAGATGTATAAAAGTGAGTTTCCTGGACCGTTGGATAAGGATACACTCAATTCGTTAGTATCCCATATTCAAAACATAGAATTTAGGGATAAAAAGGAAATGGAACTTTATTTATCAATAGTTCTTAAAGATAATAAACCCGCAGACTACAACGAAACAACATATACTTCTTTTATAAAAGTATATAGTGATATTAGATATATTGATGTGGAGAAAGTAAAGGAGTATTTAAGTTTTATGATGTTAAATGATATTAAAATAAAAAGGAGAACATTGGCTCCCGTTTTGGAGATGTGTCAAACTGTTACAGACCTAACATTCTGTCTTAGTATTTACAATATCTCTAAAATAAGGAACTTAGAACTTTTGGATGAAGATTATATGAATATTCTAAAGGTAATTTGCGAAAAGAAAGATATATTTAATACTATTACCGTTATGGACGATATGACAAGAGTTCATTATATAATCAATCAACAGTGTAAATTAGTTCTTGATACAGTTTTCCCAAAGAATACAGACATAGTTGTTAATTCTGAAGGAAATGTAGAATCGGAGATAGATATTCCTATTAGAAAAATTCCTGAATTTTCTTTCACTGGTAAGGACATAACTGTTTTTAGCGATAAGATTGAAACACACGTTGGAAATATTCACCCAAAAAAGAAAAAGGTTCTACTCTTGTACAAAAAATTCTTAAACAAGAACATCAAAAACTATGATACAGTTATTGACGGAGCAAATGTCGGTTTCTTCAAACAAGGAGCAAATTCCGGAAAGGTTCTTAATTTCCTGCAAATATCTCTCTTTGTAGATAAGGCGATAAGTTTAGGAAGAAAAGTGTTTCTTATTCTTCACGAAAGACATATTAGAAACATTAGTAAGTCAGACTCAGAAATTCTGTCTTATATTAAATCAAAGGTGATACATTTCTTTAGTCCTCAAGGAATGGACGATGATATGTATTGGCTATATGCGTCTATATATAATCCAAAAGCAAAAATTATTACTAATGACGAAATGAGAAATCATATTGTCAATATTTCAGTAGGTGATATGTTTACAGAATGGAAAAAATATAAGGTTATCAAATATAATATTATAAAAGACGAAGTAATGTTACAAATGCCTAGTAAATATATGATTAGACCTGTTATGAAGGGGGGTGATATGATACTTCCATTTACAGATGAAGAGAATAGAATTTCGTGGAAATATTATTCTTATTAAAAAATAAAATATTTTATATGTATATATATGGCAGCTAAAAGAGATTTATATTTAATTAACGAAAAATCAGAAGAATTAGAAACAAAAAGTAGTTTAACAAAAGTAAAAATAAATACTTTACCATTTCATGAACTTAATTTTTTTTCTACACATAATTCAGCAATTAATAAGTGTCAAATTGGTTGTAATTCAAATATGAATGAAATTAAAAGATATTTAAAATTTATAGAATTTTTTCCAATATGTATTGAATTAGATTTAATTTATAATGCTAAAGGGACTTTCGTCGGGCATTTGACCAAGAAGAACATGCCGATAAAAGAAGTTTGCACCAGTATATCAAAAATACTTAAAGAGGCACAAACAACACTTACAAAACGAGACGTTACAAAAGAAATATATCCCCTTGTTATAGTTTTTGATAATTCAACTTTGTATAAAGGAATATTACAAATTACCGAATTGCTTAATAGGACACAAGATCAGAAAGAAAGCCTTGCTAAATATATGAAGAAATTATTAGTAGATTGTAAAACATCTTTTGAAGGTAAAACAGTTGAAGGACCAATAAGCAGTTCAGCACGCCTTAGTGAATTAATGAATAAAGTTTTATTTAGGTTTAAAGATGAAGATAATGAAGCCAATATAACTGAAAATATGGGAGTTTCTAAGGCCATAAATGTAGGTAAAGATATTACGACACAATGCAATACAATAATGAGGGAGCTGGGAAACGAAGCAATAATAAGAACATATCCGCACATGCCTAATAGAACATTTGTAGCGAAAGCGTCAATAAGAAAATTAACTCGTGGTATAATCGGTATTGGTGATAATGGAAATCTGAAACAATTAAACAAAGCTTTTTTACCGCATATTTTTTCACGGACCCATAAAATAAATTTTTTTTCATTTAACTCATACTCTATAGAAGATCCAGACATGCGAAAATTAATAAAAAAATTTGCGACTCTTTATGGAAACACAATACTCGATGCTGAATTAGTAAATATAAGTAATCCAGACGAAACCGAAGAAGTAAACGAAGAAGTAAGCGAAGAAGTAAAAAAAGAATATAATAGAGCACTCGCACAATATAAAATAAGCAATAAACGAAAATTTTTTGAAAAAGTATATAATAATCAGAGTGAAGGTGTGCCTAGTTTTTCTCAGGTCATTAAAGTTATAACAGAAAGTGTTGGAGGCGTAAAGGGGGGATTGTCAACATTTGGTGTAAAAGAAACATTTGCGATAGAAACTGAAACTGGATCAGTAGGAAGTATCCAATCTAATATAGACCAAATAGACCAAATAGACCAAATTGTGGAACAAATACGAGCACAAGATTATAATGGTAAATACGATGGTAAATACGGGGAAATAAATGCTGAATTTGTAAAAGAAACTGATGAAGTAGGATCTGGAGGTTCAGAAGAATTAGTTCAATTCTGGAAGCAATATCGATTTGTAACACGCACTGAAGAAATAGGAAATTCAAAAAAAAGTGTAACGCATTTTAGTGGAGGCAGTAAGAAATATAAGAAAAAGACAAAAAATAAAAAAAAAAAGAAAAAGACAAAAAATAAAAATAAAAAGACAAAAAATAAAAAGACAAAAAATAAAAAGAAAAAGAAAAAGAAAAAGACAAAAAAGAAAAAGAAAAAAATAAATTTATTCTAAATTTTAATACTATATTAAAATATTCATAATATGTAATGGGTTGCTTTAATTTAATCAAAAATTGTTTTAAAAATTTTTTTAGTTGTAAAAAAGAAAATAAAGAAACAACAAATCAACAATTACTTAATGCGGTTTATTATAATGAAATGTATGATAATGATATAGATAATAATGAAGAATATATTTTATATAAGGAAGATAAGAATTTAGATATAATAAATAATGAAAATTCAGATTTAGATATATGTACTGAAAATTTATATGATAATATGTAATTATTTTTTTAAAAAATTGATTTTTATAATAAAATATTATAAAAATAAATGTCTATAGAATGTGCTAAATGTAAAAAAACAAACTCTATAGAATCTAATTTCTGTTGTAGATGCGGAGTTTCACTGAATCAAAAAGTTAAATGTCCGATTTGTTTAGAATTGAAGAAAACAACTATTTTAATGTGTGGACATACAGGTTGCGAGGAATGTTTAGAGAAAGCTTATTCTATTAAAAAAGAATGTTTTATTTGTAGAAAACCTCTAAATAAATGTGAAAAATGTAATTCATTTAGAGTTTTAGATACCCTAGAAAAAAAAGAATGTATGGATTGTAAACATATTACTAAGATTTTAAAAACAGAAGAAAAAAAGAAAATCGTATGTATTGATTGTAAATCGACGAGAATTCTTTATAATAGTGGGGCAGATAATTGGTCTTGTTTAGACTGTTTTAGTAATTTCAGTATTAAAAATAATATTGCTTCTATGGATAATATTTCTGTTACTACTAAGATATGTTCATTATGTTGTTCAAATGATATAGAATATAAGGAATTTGAATATAAATGCCTAAATTGCGGACAAGAAAATACTAAACTTAAACATATTACATTAGAAGAATATTCACGTTTAAAAATTAAAACTAGGGAAGAAGTTAATAAAAAAATAGAAAAACTATATAGTTGTATGGAATGTAAATCTAATAATATTTGTAAGTTAGTAAATTTAAATGATCCATTAGAAGAAATATACTTCTGTAAAGGATGTAATAAATCAAATATTAGAATAATTGAAAATGTGTAAAATATTGTTTACATTAAATATTTTTTTAGTTAAAAATATTGTTAATTTACATTAAATATTTTTTAGTTAAAAATATTGTTAATTTACATTAAATATTTTTTAGTTAAAAATATTGTACATCATAGTCCTATAATTTTTAACTACATTATCGATAGTATCGGAATATGTTTCGGGTTCTTTATTAAATTCTTTAGGAATTTCTATTAAATCTAAATCATTAAAATCCATTTTACTAAATATTGACTCTTCGTCTTTAAAATAAATATTGTGTTTTTTTAATGCGAATATATAAAAACTCTCCATAATTGCGAGTAATTCATTAACACTATTACCATTTTTCCCATAATCAATCATATCTTCTATATTACCTAGTATTAAATCTTTTATTTTATTTATATAATATACAATTACATATATATCCCGTAAATATTTTATCTTATTATTATTATCTTCTGATAAACATCTACTTGGCGAAGGTCCATTGCTTTCAGTTGGGCAATCGTAAGTTTCTTTATCAATTAAGCAAGTTGAACTTGGTTCAGGACTTAAGCACTGCTCATTATCTATATTATCTTTTTCTACTTTATGTATTAAATCCATTTCTTCTTCTTTTAATTTTTGTATTTCTTTAATTATAACACTTATATTATCAGGTGGACAAGGCGCCGGAGCACATTCCTTCTCTACAACTGTATATTTATTATGGTCAAATATATCAGTTGAAGAACCAAAACCTATAAAACCACTGGTTTTTATTGATGATTTAATAGTTCCTATACCATATTTCAATAATTCGTCTGTTAATAGGTTAAAAATATCAATATCGTTATCAAATATATATGATTCATTTACTAAATTCAATATCTTACAATAATTCAATATAACAATAATATTAATTTTATGTAATAGACTTGTTGACATATTATCTTTTGTTTTGGAAACATAATCCCTGAAAAATGGACATAAATTATTAATTTTTTCCACAATAGGACTCTTATATATTAAACAAGTTTCATTTTGATAAATACCTAAATCACCATAAGATTGATAATTCTCATAATAATACATATTTTTTTCCATAAAATCATTAAATATTTTAGCAATATTTTTATCATTTTTTTCTTTTAAATACTCTTTTTTGGTATCGTCATATCTTTCTAAATTAAGTTTATTGTCTAAAGTAGAATTATATGTCATTATAATAGGAACTCTTTTTGTTACATCTATTTCCGGAAATTGCGGATTTAAACTTCTTAATTCTTGTAGTATATCAAATGTTGGATCTATTTTCTTTAATTCTTCTTGTATATGATATGTAAATTTACTATTCTCGTCTAAATTATAATAAATATGTTTTAATCTTAGAAGTTCCTTTCTATCTACATAATTATTTAAAACACCTAAATTACCTCTATACATTAACAAATTATCAGTAATATTATTAAGTATTTTATCTTTTTCGATTCCATATTTATTTAATAATGAACTAATCTTTTCTACTAAGTTAGGATTAATATATTTTTCTTTTACTATATCGGATAATGAAATACCAAATTCTTTATCGTGAAAGTAGGGAATTATTTCAACTTTGAATTTTTTAACAAAATCAGCAGTCGCATTTGGGAAATCTAAAGTTATTTTATCACTCAAATCACCTAAACTAAATAAAGTATTAGTAAACATTACTTCCGTATCTAAATCACTTGGTCCAGGAGAAATATTATCTAAATCACTTGGTCTGGGAGAAATATTATCTAAATCACTAGGGAGGGGTGAAATACTATTTGATTCTGTTAAATTACAATTATATATTTGTTTATTATCATTTACTTTATTATTATTATTATCATTTACAAGTTTCACATTAATATTATGTTGATAAATATTTTTTAATTCCACATTTTTATTTCTATTATACCAAGTTGGAAAAACACCAACGTCTAAAGACCGAAATTCTATAGTATCTTTATATTTAGGTGTAAATACCCATTCCGAGTTTTCTACAAATAAAGATTCCGGATTTTTTTGTTCTCCTACCCAACTATATATAAAACCACCTTCTTTTTTCCATAATTGGAATTTTTCTTTTATTTTATTATAAATTATCTCTAAGTTATTTTCGTCATTAGAAAATCTATTTTCGTCAAACTTATCTGAAATTAATGTAACATTAGACTTTATTAATTTAGGTGGTAAATTTTTGAATACTATTTCGGAATTTTTAGTTAAGGTATATTTGGTAATTTTTTTACAATAATTATTAATTGGTTCTAAATAATATTTATTTGAATTCTGTGTTTTAAATTTCATCTCTAAATCATTAAATTCTATATTTTTTACCTTATTTGTTCTACTATTCTTAAATAATTCATATTGTATTATATTATTCATTTTCTCTAAATTATCTATTTCAATCCCCCACTCTAAATAAGAAGGTTTTAATTTATCCTCTTCGTATATTCGAATAGCTAATCTTAAATTATATCTAGACTTTCTTCCATATAAATCGTTGCTATCTTTATCTCCTTCTAAATTACCAATATATCTAAGTGTTGGAACTGATTGGATAGTATATTCTGCGTCTAAGTTACAACCTAATGTATCTAATTGAATAGTTGAAACACGATTTGCTTTTATATTATCTACATTTACTTCTTCTATAATATTATTTATTTCAATAGGTGAAACAGTTCCGTTATATAAAATAGATTTACTATTTAGTGTTATACTAAAACTAATTTCATTTTCATTGGATATTAATAATTTATTATTGAAAGTATTTAATATAGACGGACAAGGTCCTGGACTGGGACATAAATTTGTTTTTTCTATTATTTCATCATTAACTAATATTTTTTCATTTTCAATATTATCAAAATTAAAATTAACTCTATAATCAATATTTATTATATTATTAACAGAATTTTCTTTATCTAACTTAAATTTACCTTTTAATGTAATATTAGTCTCCCCATCTTTCAATTTAATACCATTATTTATTTTTTGTAATTTATTTCTGTCATCATAAAATATGTCTTCCCAATTCAATCTATATGTTGGGATTTTTGATTCTTTTATTACTAAAAAATTATTTGCTTCATTTCTATTATTTGCTTCATTTCCATTATTTGCTTCATTTCTATTATTTGCTTCATTTCCATTATTTGCTTCATTCCCATTTACTAATTTAATATAAATACTATTCGTTTTATATGGGACTCTATATTCAAATTTATCACTAATTACTAACCTTTCATTATTTATATATAATGCGGTAGGATTAGTAATATTAAAATATAAAATCCAATAAGTTTTTTTCTCTAAATTAATAGTTAAATTTTCTTCCAACTTGTAATATTTCATTTTATAACTAAATGCAACTAACTTTTTACTTATATCTTTATCTTCTGAATAATCATTATTCATAAAAAAATTAGACAATTTTTCATTTTTTTCTTCATCGTCTTCTAATTTATATTTTATAAATAATTCTTTCTTATCTTCTTCTTTTAAATTTATAAATTTATTTTTTTCCAATTTAGTGATTAATTTATCATAAAATAATTCTAAATTATTTTCTACTAAGTTTTCATAATTTTTATCTAATTCTATAGCAATTTCTTTATTATAATTGTAAATATCTATTTTATATTTAACTAACCTTTCTTCGTAATTAAATATTTCATTTATATCAGAAGATGGAGATGGAGTAGATAAATTAATTTTACTATCTCTTTCAGTAATATTATTATCGTCAAAATAATATTGTATATTTGCTTTATCAAAAATTTGGTAGGGATAAATTTCGGAATATTCTCTTATACCGTCTTTTTTATTATTATCACTATTTATTAATGTATCATATGTAAGTTCCATCATTTCCATATCTGATTTAGGTACATTCCATATAATCCAATATATTAATTTATGGTGTTTATTACCTAAACTATCACCTATACCTATACCATTATAATACTCAGTTAATCTATCGTCCCTAAATACTATCGCAATATAATCATTTCTGGTTTTTGGGAAAGAAACAATATTTTTCCATAAAATCTTAGGTCTAGTTTGTAAATAATTATTATTTAAAATTCTTTTATCAATATCAATTTCTCTTTCTTCTCCTAAATAATCACCACTTACTATCATAGGTTTAAATTTATTAAATTCTCCTTCTAATTTTTTAAAATCTTCATTTTGTTTATCTTTATATTCAAAATATAAATAAGAAATATATTCATTATATGTATGTTGATTAAAAAAATTAGTATCTAAATTAATTGTTTCAAAAGTTATTTTTTTTTTATAGTCTTCATTTGAATCATTGTGGAAATATTTAATAACAGATTTATTATTTACAATTTCCTTACTAATATTCAAATAAGTATTTATAAATTCACCAATTTCATTCATATTATTTAAATTACCTAAATATCTATGTCTACTTCTGGAAACGGATTGTCCTTCCTTTATAGCAGGAAATCTTGGAATATCAATAAATAAGGAAGCTATTTGATTTTCTTCTTTATATTCTTCAACTTTTAATCTAATTTTATATTTCAAATTTTCTAAATCACTTTGATTTAAATCTATTTCCCCATTAATATCTTCATATTTTATACCTGTAATATCTAATTTTAAATATAAATCTGTTATATAATGCTCATTAAACTTATTTATAAACTCTTCTAAATAAAAATATGTTGGTTTTTTTTTAATAAAACATTTATTATTATAATCATTTGTGTCTTCTCTAAAATAATTCAGTGGCATACAAGTATTTTCATTTTGCGGAATATCTTTGTAAAAATCAGATTTCATTATTTTATTATCATTAGTTGAATCACGTTGAAACCAATACCGAAGTCTTTCACTATAACTATCTTGTTTTCCATCTTGATTTTTTATTTGATACATTTTTGTACCAATTATTTCTTTATCATTTCCATCTTCAATATCCCTACAACAACCATATAAGAATTCCCTAGATTTCGGACAAGTATCACTATAATAAAATGTTATTAAAATTACTTTCATTTCGGTAATATCTTCGGATTCTATATAATTATTATTATGTTGAAATGAAGGGAGGGGTGTATTATCAAAATGTTCTCTTAAAATAGGTATTTTATTTCTGTTTTTTATAAGTAATAATATAATGAATAAAACTACTACTAATATAATTATTTTTTTATAGTTTTTCATATTATTTTAATACAATATTTTTATTTAAGTTTTTTACTTTTAAGATAACCTAATATGAAATTTAATTCTCTCTTTTATTTTACCACTCCTAAGTTAGTAACTTTAAGTGATGTTCGTGTTGGAGGACTTAATAAATTCTTTCAAACTTGTATTTTTGCTTTTATACTTTATGATTTATGTTTTAATGAATTATATTTAAAAACTGAAACTCCTTCAGGTTATACTACATTTTGGACGGAAACTGGAAATTTAACTAATATACAACAAAATAATATTTCTAATTTTTCTTATTGTAATAATAATAGTTATGATTATGCATATGACGAAGATATATGGGTTTATCGAGATATAGATTGTATTAAACTTCCATATAGTGAAATGTATCATAAAGGTGAATCTGAATTTTTTTTCCTAACTCATTTTACGGAATATCATACTAAAGTATCAACTTGTGATAACGACCTAAAATGTATTGATAGAACTAATAAAGATTACTTCACTATAGGAACAGAAGGTATGATTTTAGCTTTTGACCATTTCTATACCACTTCTTTTGAAGAAGGTAGTAATTTAGGTGTTGATAATATTCCAATAGATACTGTAATTAAAGACCAAAATGATAATGTTTTAAAAAAGTTCAATGCTGGTGAAACAATTAAATTAGAATTATCAGAATGGTTAAAACTTAGTGATATTGATTTAGATAGTTATAACGAAGGTACTCCTATAAGTTATAACCATTCGCTTATAGAAAATCCCTCTTTACCATATCAAAGATTATCAGGAGTGGAGATTATTATAAAGGTGAATTATTATAATATGAGGAGTATATCAGGATATGAAACTTCTACTTGCGAAATAAAATTATATCCTAATTCGGGGTGGGCAAGTAAAGGTTCTTCGGTTACTTATATTAATTATCCGAATATAAGTGATCATAATGATAAATATTATTACGTTGATAGATATAAATATGGAATTAAATTCAAATTTATTATTTCTGGTATGATGGGTATATTTAATATTAATAATGTAATGAATCACTTAGTATCAGGTTTAGTCTTAATAAATACGTCAGCAGTTATAGTATCTATTTTTGTAATTTATTTCTTAGGGAAATTTGGAGAAAAATTTAGAAAAATGAAATATTCCAGCAAAAATATTGATATAGAAGATAATATTACTATGAATACTACAGATTTAAATGATAATAAAACTGATATATACGGAGACGAAGATTATGATAAACTAAATATTGGAATGACTATTGAAGAAACCGCAATATTAAGAAATAGAAAAACATTATTAAAAGATAATAATAATATTGTAAACGTAATGTTAGTTTAGTTTTACAAGAGTTATTTTACAACATTATAAATATTAAGAACAGACCCCGCTATTAATAAAGTTGACCCTATATTAAAATTTGTTCTAATACAATAAGAATATTTATTTTTATCTCTCATTTCTTTCAACATACCACAAGAAATAAAAATTGCTCCACCAGAAAGTAAAGTTGTACTAATAGTATCTAAATTCATTTTTATAATATTATATATTTTTTTATTTAAATAATATAATTTAATTTTATTATCTATATTTAATAAATGCCTAAGAAAAAATTTATTAATAGAAAAGAAATATGTTTATTTGCAAGTGAATTATCTAATTTAATAGGTATAAGTCACTTCAAACCTCCAGCAGTAACATTACTTAGAATATGGGAAAAGAATTTTCCAGACGATTATAGATTACATAAACAATATGTTGTAGACCAATATAAAGAACTTGCTTTAAATGAATCCAGTAAAGAAGTATTTGATAAGTTCAAAGGGAAATTAGAAGGGAAAAAACAAAAAGAGGTATGTGTAAATATGAAGAAATGTATGGAGGCACAAGATGTAAACAGTATGATAAATCAAAGAAGAGAATTATTAAAGGAATGTCAGGAATTGCCGAAAAAAGATAAGGAAAAATTGGAAAAATCTATAATAGAGATGACTAATACTAATTTTGGTATAAAGAATGAAAATAGGAGTATTCATATTTATACGCAATTAACAGGGATTTCTGTAATTAGATTAAATGATTTTTTTAAAAAATCAATTATAAAAAATAAAGATTATACTTGGTTTATAGGAGGTAGAATAGACGGTATATTGGAGAATAGAACTATTATAGAAATTAAAAATAGAATGCATAGATTATTTAATAAGATAAAAGATTATGAGAAAGTCCAAACTTATTGTTATATGTATATATTGGATTCTAAAAAATCAGAGTTAGTAGAAACATATATGAATGGGAGAGTTCCTGAAACAGATATGATAGAAATAAATTATGAGAATGAATTTTGGGAATTTATACTAAATAGAATACTAATTTTTATAGACTATTTTAATACATTTATAGAAAGTAGTGAAATGAAAGAAGAATTATTGGTACAAGGAGTAGACGATTATGAAATGGATTTATATAGTATATAAGAAAAAATTTAATTAAGTCTAAAAATTGTTTTCAAACTGTATTTTTGGGTTACTTTAATACTTCTTAATATAAACAAACCTATAAAAATTAATAATACCCACATTGTTACATTTTCATTATAACTTCCTATTATTATGCCTCCGAAATTTCTATCTTGGATTTTTTGGGTTCTATCTTTATATTCATAATACGCAATACACCCCATTATAACACCCGCCAATGATAATAATAAAGCAAGAATATATTTTTCTTTCATTGAAGAAAATGTTATAATCGTTATACCACCCATAAATAAAATAATAGTATTACGTAACCAAGAAGTTAATACACCTTCGGACGCAATATAAGTTCTATATCTATTTTCGTTTCTAATATCTAATTCTTTTAATTCTTCAGGAGATAATACATTATTAAGTAAATTAATAGAATTTATATTATTTGTATTAATATTATTCATATTTAATTATAGCAGATATTTTTTATAAAATATAAATATTTATTTAATCTGGTTCACCTTCTAAAATATATACTTGAGGTAATTTTTTTATATTTTTCCAAAGAATTAAAGGTCCATTATCAATACCAACATATGTATCTAATGGAAGTGTCGACCATTTCACTTTTTTTTTATTTATAATAACATAATCTTTATTAATTTTTAACCATTTATCATTAATTTTAACATTTAATGTATAAGGTATAGATTTCATATTTTTCTTAAGTATATAACCATCTTGTATTACTCCGTTAAGATTTTTATCTTTTTTAAATTTAACCCATTTAAATTTAAAAAAATCTTCTGGATTATATAATTTATTAAATTTATTACTTGTAATATGAAAAATATAATTTTCCGATAATGATAAAAGTAAAAGTGTTTTATCATTTTTTAATATATCTCCAATAGTTAACCAATATTTTTTAGCATTTTCTATCCAATTTTGGTGACACATACCTTTTTTTTCTAAATTTATTATTTTTTTTAATATTTTTTTATTCCAAGGTATTTCATTACAATCTTGTTTTATTTCAATATTTTTTACTTCTTGATATATTTTTGGAACTATAATTGGTTTAGTTCTCCAAAAATAATTTATAAAAGGACTATATTTTTCATATAATTGATATGGCTCTTTTTCCAAACCTTCATATATTGGTTTTTTTTTATATTTTTTTTTAAATATTTCAGAATCAGATAATTTATTTACAGAAAATAATTTTTTTTTATTTTTTTTTGTTAATTTATTTTTTTTAAATTTACTAAATTCTGGGTGTTCGTATATTTTATATTTATCTAAACATTCTTTTTTTGATATTCTGAATATTGGTAATGTATTATTCATATTTAATTATAGCAGATATTTTTATAAAAATATATATAAAAAATTGATTTTAGAATTTCTATTAAAGTAAAATATAAAATGACTGAAGTTATGAACGATAATCAAAAAAAGAGATATAATTCTATATCTTATCAAAGATTTTATTTGCTTAATATAGAGAAACAACCAGACTTATTTATTTTAAGTATTGCGGGAGCAAGTCTGAATATATATAAAGTGACGGTCAATGAGATAGAGAAAACAATACATTGCGATTGTCCCGACCAAAGAGGGTGGGCGAAGAAATATAATTGTGCATGTAAGCATTGTTGTTTCGTTATGTTTAAAGTTTGTAAAGATACAATTACGGAAACGTCTGATTTCTTTACAAACCTTAAATTTAATGATGAAGATTATGATAAGTTGGGAACTAAACTAATGGAGAAATTTATGTTCTTTAATAGTCACCAATTTCTACATCAAACAGTTGAAGTAGACGAAACAATTGATTTACAATTGCTCGACAAATTCCAACAAATACAAATTGGTGAAGAAGAAAAACCATTTGAACCAACAAAAGAACTTCAAATCGAAGATCAATGTCCTATCTGCTTCGTTCAATTCGAAGAAGAAGAGGAAAAAGTTGGTTGCCCACAATGTAAAAACACAATACATAAGGAATGTATGGAACAATGGTTGAGAAGTGGAAATAAAACATGTGTCTACTGTAGAAGTAATTGCTGGAGTACATACTTTCAAGTAGGTATTGAAGGTGAATATAGGAATTTATTATATTAATTCATTTTTATAAAAAATTGAATATATTTAAATTTTTTTATTTGATAATATATAATATATACAGTATTAGAATTATTCGGCGGTTGAGGGGTGTTGGTTATAGCTTTCATAAAAAAAACTTTAATATAGTTTTTTGTAATAAATTAGAAGAACAAATCGCAAAATCTTATAAATATAATTTTACCGAAACAAGGGTTATTATTGGTGATATAACTAATAAAAAAATTAAAAAAAAAATTCATTTTAATATTTTCAAATTCTAAATTAATCTTTTTTTCTCAGATTCTAAAGCTTCCCAACTATAACGAATTATTTTTTTTTAAATGTATAGTATTTACTTTTAGATAAAATACTATCAAAACGAAATATACTATCCGTCAAAGTCCAACTGAATTTTGGTTCTAATTCATTATATATTTCAATTAATTTAGATATTCCATTTTCAACTAAACACTTTTCAATAAAACATTTTATTTTTTTTTATGAATTCATTACTTTTTTATGAATTCATTACTTTTTTATGAATTCATTACTTTTTTCTTTCTCGAACTATTAATTAATAAAAGTATTTTTCTTAAATAAACTTGTTGGACAACTTTTATTAAATCATTTATTTCTACTTCAACACATTTTAATGAAAAGAATTATAATCAAAATCAAAATTATGACTTTTTTTTGTAAATAATTTTTTAAATTTTGACTTATTTTTTAATTTGCATTTTCTTTTCATATACGGTAATAATAAATCTCCAGTAATAGATTCAAGTATTTTTTCTTGGTTAATATAAATACCTAATAGGTCAGGTCTTGGTTTGACTTTTTTTATAAAAGATTCTAAAATTTTTTTTTTAAATTCGGGAAAATAATAATCTATTTTTTCTTATAAGATTTCAAAACTAGAATTAAATTTATAATCACTCATTTATAATATATATATATATAATAAAATAAATGTCTATAATTAATATTACAAAAAAAGCATTTCCTATAATACATAAACTTTATTTAGAACAAAATAAAAATTATTTAGCGTTTAGTATAAAAAGCGGGGGTTGTAGTGGATTTCAATATAATTTAGAACCGTGTAATTTAGAACCTAATAAATTCGACGAAATTGTTAAAATAAACGACATTAAAATTAAAGTAGACGGAGATAGTATAATGCAATTATTAGGTACTGAAATAGATTGGGAAGATAATTTAATGGGCCAAAGATTTATATTTAAGAATCCTAACGCTGAATTTAGTTGCGGGTGCGGAAAATCTTTCTCATAATTAATTTTTATTTTATAATTTATTTTTATTTTATAATTTATTTTTATATAATTTTATATTTTTATATTTTTATATTTTTATATTTTTATATTTTTATATTTTTATATAATTTTATATTTTATAATTCATTTTATTTTATAATTCATTTTTATATAATTTTATATTTTCATATTTTTATATTTTTATAATTATTTTTATATAGAAAAAAATAAAATCTTTATATAATATATAAAAATGGTTACAAAACGTTCTTTCCAAGTTAGTAATGTTCAAAATGTTGACGGATGCCCAACTAAATTTAGACAAGGTAGATATTTATCTTCGAATCCTAACGGAGCCGCTAAAAAAGCATTTAATGGATTATGTAATTTAAAAAGAATTAAAGGAAAATGTACTTTATTAGTTACTGTTAAAGAAACTACCACAGGTTCCAATAAAAAAGAATTTACTTACAAATTAAATAGAACTAGACTCAGTAAACCACTTGTTATGATGGAAGGAACAGATAAAGAGTTTAGAATTTATTATGAAATCAGTTCTCACTCTACCAAAAACTTACCAAAATGTAAAGCAGGAAGAAGTAGAACTAGAGGACCAATGAAACATAAATCTAGAAGAAGTGGCAAAAAAATGGCTAAAAAAGTTAGCAAAAAAAATAAATCAGTTAAAAAAACTGTAAGAAATAATAAAAATAAAAAAGGAAATAATGTAAGTATGAGAATGAATAATAAGAAAAATGGAAATAATGTAAGTATGAAAATGAATAATAACAAAAGATATTAAATTTATCAATTGTATAATATAAAATTTTGTAAAATATATAATTTTTAAATTATATAGATTATAATATTATTAAATATTATAATGTGTATAAACAAAGAAGTCTCCTTAACAACATTCTTATTTAGTTGGTCTATAGGATTTTTTTTAATTAAAAGAAATATTAATTTAGATAGGTATTACGGATTATTTTTACTAACTTTTTCCAGTATACAAATGACAGATTATTTATTATGGGTATTATATGAAAATAAAAATTTTAATTCAAAATATAATTTAATTATAACTAAATATGTTATTCCAATTATTTTAATGTGTCAAGTATTAGTAGTATATTTTGGAAAAATATTATTTCAAAATAATAATAAGTTTGATAATAAATTATTACCTAAATTAAAAAATAATATATATAAAAATATATATCCTAAAATATTAATTATTTATATTATTATTAGTTTAATTCAATCTTTTAAAAGTAAAAGATTAACAAAAATAGGTGAAAAAAAAAATTTAGATTGGGGGGGATATACTAATAAAAACACTAAATATAGTAAAGTAATATATTTTATATTTGTATTATTTATAATATATCCATTTTTAGATTATATCAAACAATATAAATCTTTACTAATATTTATTATTTCTTTAGTAGTATTACTATTTATATCTTTCGGATATACAGAAAGTGTAGGTAGTTATTGGTGTTGGATTTCTAATGTATTAAGTGTAATATTTTTATTTTCTCCTTATATAGATGGGAAACTATAAAGAAAAAAATTGAAACCAAAATAATAATAAAATTAAAAAGAATTAAAAAGAATTGAAAATGTCACTAGTAGAAAATTACAATAATTTAATAATACCTTTTGTAATAGTATTCTATGAATTACTATTAATTTGGAAAAAAAAAGATAAAAAAGATAATAAAATTTTTATGATATATATAGTTTTACTACAATGTATAATTTATTATATTGTATTGAAACTTATTCTTATGTGTAAACTTCTAGATATAACAATGAAAGAAATTAATATATTATTAAACACTTGTCCTGTGGATGAATACGTATTTACATATTAAAGTCATTCATAAAGATTAGAAACATTATTTACACAATGTAAATAATCAGTCACTACATCTTCGATTATATCAGTATCTTTTACTTTTTTCATTGTTCCATATATACAAGGACTATAATCGCTTATATATAAAGGATTTGTATCTATTATATCTTTCATATTTTTTATAAATTCACCTAATATTTCCTTTGTATGATAAGAAGTTATACAAAAATGAAACCCATTCGGATTTTGAATCACAGTTATATCCCATTTTAATTCTTTTAATTTTTCACTTAACGTATTTATATTAATTAATTTAGACCCCACACCTATTATACTTAATTTAGGGTCGCCATAAATAAATAATTCTTTAATATTTTCTATTTCACTTACTAAATATTCATTTAATTCTATTATATGTTCGTAATTTTTCCTATATCCTTCTTCGCCGTAATACATTAAAGTTGCCCACGCTAAAGCAACAACATTTCCACACCTACTACCCGAAAATGTAGAAGTTGCATATACGCCACCAGACCAATTAGTATCTATATAATATTGATATTTCAATATATCCTTATTCCTATATAAAATACTAGAAGCACCTTTAGGTGTTTGACCGTATTTATGGAAATCCGCAGAGATACTACATACCCCCGGATATGAAAAATCATACCTAATTTCTGAAAAATTTATTAAAAATGAACCTATACACGCATCTAAATGTAAAGGAACATTCTTTCTTAAAGCAATTTCACTTAATTTAGGGACTTGGTCTATTATACCTAAATTATAACTTGGTGTAGAACCTACTATTAATATAGTATTACGATTTATTTTTTTCTCTAAATTCTTTAAATCAAACTTTCCATCATATAAACAAGGTATAGAAACTAATTTTATATTAAAATACTTACATGCCTTATTAAACGCACAATGGACTGTATCCGATACTACTATTTCTGGATTTACAATACCATTTGCTCTACCTAAATCCCTATAAGTTTTACAAGCCATTAAAATACTTTCTGTTCCCCCACTTGTAAAAACACCGCATACATTTTCATCACCATTAAATATTTTTATCATCATAGAAATACATTCATTCTCCATTTTCCTTACTGCTGGATATAAATTAGTATGTAAAGGATTACTCTTATTGAAATATTTAAATAAAGAACCTAACATATCATCTAAATCTTCATTTTTGGAATAGGTCGAACCTGAAACACGACCTTTAGAATATTCTATACTTCTTTTTACTACCATTTGCTTAAAATTATCCTCTATTTCATTTTTTTTTAATCCTAATTTAGGTAATTGATTATAAATACTTAAATCATTAAGTTCTTTTTGAAAATCTTCTTTTATTTTGAAAATAATTTCCTTTCTTTTATATATAATTTTATTACTTATATAAGGTATTTTTTTAACACTTATCCATAATTTTCTTTTAGAATTTCTAAAAATATATAATACAAGTTTGATAATATAAATATAACCAAAAATTTTAACAATTTTATTTGAATCTAAATTTTTATAAAAAGGTAATACTTCATAATTATCATTAAGTAAAAAAGTATAATTATTATAAAGTAAAAAACTTTTTACGTGTGTTAATATTTGTTCCATTACTAATATTATATCATACTCTTTAATATTATTTAATTTTTTCATAATATTTATCATATAATTTTATAGTATCATTAATATCTTTAGTTTTCATATAACCTCTTTTTTTTTTATATTCTATTCGTTTTTCCATTTCTTCGTATCCTTCATCTCCGTCCCAACTTTTATATAAAACAATAACTCTTCCCTTGTGGTTTTTAATACCATAATGTATAATTATTTCATTAGTATCAATAATATAATCAATCTCCCAATAAAGGTTTTTGTTAATATAACGTTTCATATTAATAATAAAAATAAATTTTAATTAAATAAATCAATTTTATATTAATCAACACCTTCTATAATAACTTCTAAATCCATTAAAAATATTTGTTCTTTTCCTGGATATGAATTACTATAAATTGGACCATGATGATAATATTTCTTTATATTTATTCCTCTTTCTGTAATAAATTTGTCAGTTTTAACTAGTAAATCATATTGAATGTATGGATTGTTTCCTTCTTTTTTACCGAATTTACTAACAAAATTAATTACAATTCCATATTCTATTTCTTCTCTTTGTTCCAGATAATTTCTAAGTTGCCATATATTTTCATCTTTAGTATCATTTCCAGAAGATTTAAGTTCCAAAATACACTTTTTTTTAGGTAATTCAATATCAGTCCTTAAAGAATGTCCACTTCCAATATATATTTTATCACCTTTACTATCTATAAAATATGATCCAAAAACTACCTCGCGTAAAGGTTGTAGTTGTAATTCGTTAAGTTCATGAAATAAAATTTCTTGATAAATTCCTTCTTTTAAAAAGGGACCGTGTTGTAACATAATTTTGTCACATATTACTTTTATTATAGTAAGAAAACTTTTTTGCTCTTTGTATTCAGACATTTTATATATTAATTTATTTATCAACTTATTCAATTTTATTTACATTTACTTTACAATAAATGTAAATAAAATTGAATAAGAAATTTCTATATAATTTAATTCAAAATGTTTACTACAGGTACAACAAAAAAATATACACCTCCTTCAGGAGGAGCATCTGCTTCGCAAGAAGTTGACGCGTACGCGGAATGGACTCGCAATAGTGCACCTTCGGGAGCATTTGTGGTTCCTTCCGTGAAAGGCAATCGAGTAGCTTTCGTTGGAAAGATACTATACCCAGAGGGGTTGATTGCGAAACTTACGGGAACTCGTACCGGTCGTCCAGGACGCCATGACAGAAGTGACCGTAGGAAGCGAGGCGTTAAGCTTTGCCACACTTGCGTCGAGAGAACACACTCTTACGCAGGAATTGTCACTCCAGAAGGACTCTGGATGTGTCAACACGAGGTAGGAATGCCGGAAACAGAGCGAAAGATTGCTCCAACACTCAAGAAAGCTTCGAAAGGAGAACCTTGGAATTTGGAGTTAGTCTCGGAAGCTATTCCGCACCCACCTACCGAAGGTGTAGAAAAGGATGGAAATCCTTTACCTCACCAATACATAGAGTTCACAGAGGTTACTTCAGCGGAAGAAGACCATGAACTTTTAAAAGGTGCCCTTCACAAGTACACCCCACTAGTCACCCAATTAGTAAAGCAACTGATTGCGAAAGACGGTATCGTGGAATCACTGGACTTGTTCAAGTCTATTTTGAAGGACGCGCATTACGCGGAACAACTCCTACCTGGAACCATTTGGTTGGAAAAGGTTTTGGAGACAATCCGCGAGAACGCTTCTGGAAAGAAAAACTACTCACACCTCACTGCTGGACTGCAGATGAAGATTGTGGGAGATATTATTCTTTCCTCACGAATCACACCGTGTAAAGATGGAGCAGTCATTACCGACTACCATCAATCTAAACAAGTCCTAGACTTGCTGAAGGAAGCACAAAGTGAAAGTGGTTTGCGTTCCGTCCTTCAGACTAGGATGGATCCTCAGAACTATCAACGCCGAACAACTGCTCCTACAACAGGACAGATTGGAGAAGCTAAGAAAATACTGGGGAACTTCAAGAACACGATTATGACCATTCCAGAGTTAGAAGAACTTGGAAGTGTTGTCCGTGTAAATGAAGAAAGAGAGCAAGAAGAACACGTTGGTGTTTTCGACCAAATGCTTTCTACAAAGAAAGACGGAAGTCAGAGTTCGAGTTACCGAAAAACTCATGACTTTGCGTCTAGGGTAGGATCTTCGGGTCCTACACCTACCACAATGGAACAATTGTACCAATTGATCCAAGACGGCACAATCACCAAACTTGAAGTGGACACTTCAGGATTGAGAACCGTATATGTGGCAAAAACAACCCTGGACCAAGGGTCTCTATGTGTGCCACATTTGTGGTCATTTACAGATGAGAAAACACGGTTCGGGGGAAGACAAGAAATCACCCACCTACAGCATATCAAGACACACCAGCACGACAACTGGATGTTTATCTTGAAAGGTGCGAGTGAATCTTTGAAAAGACTCCAATTCGGGAAAAAAAGCAACTGTTGTTTCCCAGAGTTCTTGTCAACTTCAATCAAAAGGCACTGCGGAAGTGCGTTTGAAGAAGTGAACAGAATTACTCCAATCGAAGTACCGGAAGGTCCTATCGCAATGGGAGTTGGAACAAGTGTGACGAGCACAGACTATTCGGGAAAAGGAAAACTTCTCGGACCAGTCTCTTTCTACATCAACGGTAGTTTGAGAGCAGTCACAATCTCTTGGGGATAGGAAGATAAATCCCCAAGAGAAATTAGATTAGAGGAAAACGAAAGTACTCATCTAAAATAAAATAATTTTTATTTTTTGTCTAATCTGTATTTATAAAATAGTAATAACAATGAAACATTTTTATTTATATAAATTTAAAAGTTTTAAGAAATATATTAATATGTCTAATTTAGTAATAAATCAATTAATAGAGGATGGAGTAGTGGTTATTAAAAATGCCTACGCAAAAGAACAAATAAATAATTTGAAGAATTTTAGTAAAGATATAGAAAATAAAGGTAATGAATTATTATTAGAAAAAACAATTAACCAAAAAACAAAACCACAAATATATAATTATACAACACATTATGATAAAGAAATATGTCATAAAAAAAAATTTTATGAAAATGATAATATACATATAATAGAAATAGTAAAAGGAAGATATGATATGTCTTTAAAAAATTGCGATAAAGATATACACACTAGTATTGAAGAAGTGGTAAATCATTTAATAAAACCAGAAAATAGAAGTTATACATGGGGATTACTAACTTCTTCTGCTAATTCTGTTGACGGACATTGGCACCGTGATACAGTAAATATAAATGGAGACGCGGAAGAAAACGGGGATTATGACGATTCCGTAATGGTCCACCATATGAAACCATTTTATTTCACTGTATTAATTCCTCTAGTCCCCCTAAATAAAGAAAATGGAACTCCTGAATTTATAAGAGGTAGTCATAAACTCACTTATAAAGAATCTATAAATAAAGAACATATTAGAATGAATACGGATTTAGGAGATATAATAATATTCGATGGTAGAATATTTCATAGAGGATGTAAGAATATATCTAAGAAAGAAAGACCGGTATTATATAATATGATACATAGGAATTGGTATATAGAGAATGGGAAGTAAAAAAATAAAAAAATAAAAAAATAAAAAAATAAAAATATAATATATAATTATATGTCAAGTTCAATTCACCAACATAATATAGGAACAATACCAGTTAAATTTGATTCTATTATTTATGATAATGATAATCCTAGATTTCAAACGGAAAGTAATATAATATCACATAAAATGAAAACAGGACAATCCCAAATAAGAAATATAGAAAACTATTATAATAAATATCCAAAAGAAGATATTTATATATTACAAGAAGTACAAGGTGGTCTAGATAATCAAGATAAAATTATTAACTTTGGTGATGATAAATATTATTATTCTTATACTAGAACAGGGCATTTATTTTATACAAACGAAAATGAAAAACCCTATCCCGCTATAAATCACGGTTGTGCCGTATTATTTAATGCTAACAAATATGAATTTATAGATGATATAATTATAGATAATACGAGGACACGCACTTCTAAATTTATATTATTCGCAGATAAATTTAACATATATGCGGCACTGTCATTGCATGGAGAAATTATATCAAATTTTAATAAAAAATTTTATAAAAGATTAACATCTTTTTATGACGGATTAATTAAAGCAATAGAAGAAATAAAAGGTATTGGTAGGTATTATAAAATGAATATTGACTTTATTATTGGAGGAGATTTTAATATAAATCTTTTAAACCCTGATTTTAATCCATTTAATAAAATACCCACGGCATTATTTTATAGTGAAGTAGATAAGTATAAAAAAATAATTAATGATTTTTTAGATTTTCTAAATGTAAATAATATAAATGTTATAGATATCCCAGATGATACAAATTATAATATAGATTCCAAATTTAGCGAAAGAGTTGATTTTATGTTTTTATCAAAATCAATAAATAAAATAACACATATCGATATAGGAGAATTTTATACAGGTAATAAACTAACTTTAGAAGAACTGGAAAAAATATATTTTGAGAACGATTTTGACCATACACATATTAGAATATATTATGATTTAACAGCAGACGCAGGAGCAGGAGCGGGAGCAGGAGCGGGAGCAGGAGCGGGAGCAGGAGCGGGAGCAGGAGCGGGAGCAGGAGCAGGAGCGGGAGCAGGAGCAGGAGCAGGAGCAGGACAAGGAGTAGGATATGGACAAGGAGTAGGATATGGAACAGCATATGGACAAGGAGTAGGATATGGACAAGGAGTAGGATATGGACAAGGAGTAGGATATGGAACAGCATATGGACAAGGAGTAGGATATGGACAAGGAGTAGGATATGGACAAGGAGTAGGATATGGACAAGGAGTAGGATATGGACAAGGAGTAGGATATGGAACAGCATATGGACAAGGAGTAGGATATGGACAAGGAGTAGGATATGGACAAGGAGTAGGATATGGAACAGCATATGGAACAGCATATGGACAAGAAACCGGATATGGAACAGCATATGGACAAGGAGTAGTAGCAAAGAAAATAAACGGAATGGTAGTTTATTCTCATACAAATAATACAAAAAAACAAGGGAAAGGGAAAGTAGAAGTAGAAGGAACTAAAAGAAAAAAGAAAAAAAAAAAAAAAAAAGGAACAAAAAAAAAAAAAAAAAA
>JGI20154J14316_10000252_pt1 | contig 48177 bp, 42 predicted proteins | sample COG_04_FD_14316 | JGI IMG/M metagenome (IMG submission 14316)
TTTTGAATTTCGATGCGTTTGGCATCTAAGTCAAAGATACCTCCTCAACGCTCCAAGGCGCTCAAAAAGATCTTTTATGTGATCGTGTGTTATCATATTATTTTTTCGAATTACAAAAATAGAATTAATAGTATAGAATTAAAATAATATGTAGTTTTATCTCTAATTTATTAAAAATAATTAAAAATGAGCACTTGAGTTTTGATGGCGTAAGTTTTTCAGTTCATCATTAAAGATCCACAGATACCGAAGCTAATTATTAAATAAACAACTCCTAATATCCAGAATATTTTTGCTGTTTTTTTTTGTTTTTTACATTAAAAATGATCGCAATAATAAATAAAAGGATAGCTGGTCCAAACATTAAGGCAAACATTAAAGAAATCAATCCATCTAAATTCCCTACTTCTAAAACAATAGTCATCTTTTTTAATTTATTTCATTTCTTAATTCTTCCAATCGTGCTTTTTTATCATCTCTATAAAACAAATTCATTGTTTCAAAAGGAATAATTTTATTGTCTTTATCTACAATATGAACACACGATTTTTTTATCGCTCTAACATCAAAGTTATAAGCGTCTATAAATTGCATAATAATAACTCTAAATAAATTGTCATACCCTAAATTAGGCGCATCAATATTTGGCAAACAACACATAATAGATTTTAAATTCTCTTCAGCAACCTCCACCGAATTTCCTGTACTAAACAATTCAATCATTTTATCTTGCAACTGTTCATCTTGCTCATAAATAATAGTGTTTTTACTATTATCTAACAGATCATTAGGATTAATATAACGTGTTAAAGGCATTACTTCATCACCCAATTTAAGCGCATAGCCCATTACCAAAGCATCAGGATTACAAGGTACTGGCAACAAATCATCAGGATTAAAAACATCCGTTTGTTCCATTATTTTTCTGCGCACTTCTGTAAGTGTCATTCGATCCGTTTCTGGATTAAAATTATCTAATCTTCCTGCAATTTGTGTAGGTTGTAAAGTTACACCTCTAACACATTTTTGCTTCAATGCATAGTCTATTATTTTCCCTATTTCTCCATCATTTAATCCTTTTTGAAGTGTAACAACTAGCGTTGTAGACAAGTTTACTGTATTCAAATTTTCAATTGCTTGTTTACGAATATCATTTAAATCTGCCCCACGTAATTCACGTAATACAGCATTTTCAAAAGAATCGAATTGTAAATAAATTTCAAAATCTGGCGAATATGTTTTTAGGCGTTTTGCAAACTCAAGATCTTTTGCAATTTTAATTCCGTTAGTATTCAACATTAAATGTCTAATAGGTAAAGACTTTTTTGCGTAGTCCATAATTTCCCAAAATTGGGGGTGAATTGTTGGTTCCCCACCAGAAATTTGCACAACATCTGGCTCTTTTTCATTCCTAACAATCGTATCTAACATTGCTTTAACTTCATCTAAAGTTCTATGTCTTCCATAGGTTGGCGATGAACCAGCATAACACGTTGGGCAGGTTAAATTGCATCTGTCTGTAACTTCTACAACTGTTAAACAAGAATGTTGCTCATGATCTGGACACAAACCACAATCATAAGGACAACCATAATGCGTTTCTGTGTTAAATTTATAAGGTGTTTCCGAAGGTTTATTGTAGTTTCTAATGTTTTTATAATATTCAATATCATCAGCAATTAATACTTTAGAATTCCCATGTTCATTGCAACGTTTTAACATATAAACATTTCCATTTTCGAATACAATCTTAGCATCCACACGTTTTAAACATTCAGGACAAAGGCTTAAAGTAAAATCGTAATAGGTATATTTTCTAAGGGGCATTTTTTATTTTTTTAATAATTTTGGCGTTACCACAAGGGTCGCGCTATCCACTAAATCTTTTTCTCGTTCCTCAAAAAAGGATACCGTTTCTATCGCTAACGCACATTTTTGCCAACAAATAGCATTCTAAGAGTTTTGCAATAATAGAGCCAACAAATTACACATAATATTTGAATACTACTTAAACCCAAAGTGTAAAAAACATTAGGTTTTAGAAACTCAATAAAAAAACGAAAACCAAAATAAAAAATCATAAAAAATTTAAATAACGCTCCTGATTTTATTTCTCTGTTTTTTTGAATACATTTTAAGCTAAAAAAAAGTACAATTAAAAAAACCAATTCATATAAAGAAGTTGGATGTCTTAAAAGTCCATCACCTAAATCCATTCCTAAAAACGAGTTTGTTTCTTTACCGTACGTAAATTCATTTATACCAGATAAAAAACAACCGATTCTACCAATAAAAATACCTAATACTATTGGAAACACAAATAAATCTCCAGAAGAATTTGTTTCTTTAATTCTTTTTTTTGCGAATTCAACACCAAGTAAACCACCAAACAAACCGCCCATAATAGTTTTGGTGTTTAAAATTTGAATAATAGTTTCTTTAGAAATTTCAACTAAAGGATTTTCTAAAAAACCAACTAATCGCGAGCCAATTAAAGCACCAATTGCGGCGGCAAAAATAATAGAAAGCCTATTGTTGGATGAAATAACATCGTTGCTTTTTTTCTTCAGAAAGACATAATATCTATATCCTAAAAAGAATGCTAAATATTCTAAAATGAGATGAATATTTAGTTGATATCCAATAAAATAAGGTTCAAAAGGTAGATTCAAAAAACAATTATTCAAACAAAAATACAATAACTTATTCAACTTTAAAATATAATCTCGCTTGAGGGGGTGTTTTACAGCCGTAAAAATTATAATTCATCAAAGTTATGATTCCTACAAAAGTAAATTTTGTAAATTACGTCCGATTTCAATCAATTTAATTCATGCAAATAGATTTAAGAAGCGATACCGTTACAAGACCGTCCAAAGGGATGTTAGATGCCATGTTGTCTGCCAAGCTAGGAGATGATGTTTATGCAGAAGACCCATCAGTAAATAACTTAGAAGCTCGCGTCGCTGCACTTTTTGGGAAGCCGAAAGCTTTGTTTTTCCCTTCAGGAACGATGGCGAATCAAACGGCTATCAAACTACATACACAACCAGGTGAACAACTAATATGTGATAAATATGCCCATGTATATAATTATGAAGGCGGGGGCGTTTCTTTTAATAGTGGAGTCTCTTGCAGCTTAGTGGATGGTCAGCGAGGCATGATGACGGCGACACAAGTAGAAGCAGCGATTAATCCACCCGATTTTTACCACAGTCCGTTAACATCGCTAGTAACCTTAGAAAACACAACCAACAAAGGGGGTGGTGCGTGTTGGGATTTTAACGAAATATCGAAAATTCGAACGGTTTGTGATGCTCATAAATTAGGACTTCATTTAGATGGCGCACGCCTGTGGAATGCGCTCATTGCTAAATCTGAAACTAGTCGAGATTACGGAACCGTATTTGATACGATATCCGTTTGTTTTAGTAAAGGTTTGGGCGCACCAGTAGGTTCTATGCTGGTAGGAGATGAAGCGCTCATGAATAGAGCGCTTCGTATTCGAAAAATGCTGGGAGGTGGTATGCGCCAAATTGGAGCGCTCGCCGCCGCAGCATCGTACGCTTTAGACCATCAGTTTGATCGCCTGTCTGACGATCATCAAAAAGCAAAAGATATTGCTGCCGTGCTTCAAGACTTAGAAACAGTTTCTGTTGTTGAGCCCGTGGAAACAAATATTGTGATCTTCAAACTAAATCCGAACATTCCTGCAAAATTATTTTTTGATACGCTAAAAGCGCATGATATTCTTGTGAGTGATATGGGAAGTGGTAAGCTTCGTATGGTTACGCATTTAGATTATACCGATGCGATGCATGCGAGACTTTTAGAAGTATTACAAAAATCTTAAGTTATTTTTTGTAGATTTATCAATTATAATTTAATCTCCAATGTTATGAAAATCAACCTCCTTTATTTAATTTTAATAAGCTCACTTTTTTCTTGTGAGACTAAGACAAAAAAATCAATGTCAGAATTACCAAATGCACCAGTTGCAAAACAAATTCCTAAAAATTTAACAATCCACGATGACACAAGAGTGGATGAGTTTTATTGGTTAAATGATAGAGAAAATCCAGAAGTGATTGACTATCTCAATAATGAAAATGACTATTATAATGCTCATACGGCGCATACCAAAGATTTTCAAGTGGATTTGTTTGAAGAAATGAAATCCAGAATCAAAGAAGATGATAGTTCTGTACCTTATAAATACAACGGGTATTGGTACGTTACCAAATATGAGAAAGGAAAAGATTATCCAATCTATACACGAAAAAAGGAAACGTTGGAAGCCGCTGAAGAACTCTTGTTTGATTGTAATGAAATGGCTAAAGATCATACCTATTTCAGACTCGTTGGTTTGAATATTAGTCCAAATAATGAGTTGATTTCTTACGGAATTGATACAACAGGTAGACGTCAGTATGGACTTCACATTAAAGATTTGAAAACTAATAAAATTTTTAAAGAAGAAATTTCAAATACGACAGGCGGTAGCACGTGGGCAAACGATAACAAAACCTTGTTTTACACACTAAAAGATGAAACCACGCTTCGATCAGAAGCGATTTATAAACATAAATTAAATACAAATCCGAAATTAGATACTTTGATTTTTGAAGAAACTGATGATACTTTTGGAGTCAGCGTTTATAAGACGAAATCTAATAAATATTTAGTAATTGGTAGCTATAGTACTTTAACATCAGAATTTCAGGTTTTAAATGCCAATACGCCCGACGGAGTNTTCAAAGTATTTCAGCCGAGAACNCGTGGATTAGAATACGGAATTTCGCATTTCGAAGATTCATTTTATGTGGTTTCTAATGCAGATGGAGCTCAAAACTTTAAACTCTCAAAAACTTCGGAAACACAAACTGAAAAAGAAAACTGGAAAGATGTTATTCCTCATAGATCAGCAGTCTTGCTGGAAGATATAGAAATTTTTAAAGACTTTTTAGTAATTTCAGAGCGTGAAAACGGCCTAAACCACATTCATATTACACGTTGGGATGGCACAGACAATTACTACCTTCCATTTGAAAGTGAAACCTATACCGCCTATACGACGACTAATATCGATTTTGATACGACTATTTTAAGATATGGCTACCAGTCACTTACTACGCCATCTTCTGTAATTGATTTTGATATGGTTACAAAAACCAAAACCATTCAAAAAGAGCAAGAAGTTTTAGGTGGAAAGTTTAAAAAAGAAAATTACACCTCCGAGCGTTTGTGGGCAACGGCAACCGATGGGACTAAAATTCCAATCTCTCTAATACGCCATGTAGATACTAAAAAATCATCTGAAACGCCTTTATTATTGTATGCTTATGGATCGTATGGTAGTACAATTGACCCTTATTTTTCTACAGTCAGAATGAGTCTTTTGGACCGTGGGTTTATGTTTGCAATTGCACATATTAGAGGTGGCGAATATTTGGGGCGTCAGTGGTACGAAGATGGTAAATTACTTAAAAAGAAAAACACCTTTTCTGATTTTGTAGATTGTTCAAAATATTTAATTAAAGAAAATTACACTTCTGCTAAACATCATTACGCGATGGGAGGGAGCGCTGGAGGACTGTTGATGGGTGCTGTCATAAATTTAGCTCCTGAATTGTATAATGGCGTTGTAGCACAAGTCCCTTTTGTTGATGTAGTTACAACGATGCTGGACGATAGTATTCCATTAACCACAGGAGAATATGATGAGTGGGGGAATCCAAACGAAAAAGAGTCTTATGACTATATGAAATCGTATTCACCCTATGACAATATCACAAATAAACGATACCCAAATATGCTAGTGACAACGGGGCTGCATGATTCCCAAGTTCAATACTGGGAACCTGCCAAATGGGTTGCACGTTTACGATCTCAAAAAAATAACCGTTCTCAATTATATCTACAGACAAATATGGAAGCAGGGCATGGCGGCGCTTCTGGACGTTTTGAGGCCTTAAAAGAAGTTGCTGCGGAGTATGCTTTTTTATTGGATCTAGAATCAATATCAAAATAGATATGAAAAAAAATTGTAATTTTGTAGACTATAAATTGATAAATAAGCTTTGGTAGATACTAAAAAATTTATATTTGATAATGTGTTGGAATTAGTAGGGAATACGCCACTAGTCAGGTTAAACGTAGTCACTTCTGGGTTTCCAGGTAACTACATTGCTAAGCTAGATTCTTTCAATCCAGGACATTCTTCTAAAGATCGTATCGCGCTTCACATCATTGAAGAAGCAGAGAAAAATGGGATACTTAAACTTGGAGATACTATTATTGAAACCACTTCTGGTAATACTGGATTTAGTATTGCAATGGTTAGCATCATCAAAGGCTATAAGTGTGTGTTAGCTGTGAGTTCGAAGGCTTCACTTGACAAGATTGACATGCTAAAAAGTATGGGTGCAAAAGTATATGTGTGTCCCGCAAACGTTAGTGTTGATGATCCAAGATCCTATTATGAAGTTGCCAAACGATTACATTCAGAAATTGAAGGATCGGTTTATATCAATCAATACTTCAATAGCCTCAATTTGGAGGCGCATTACAAAAGTACAGGCCCTGAAATTTGGAATAAAACAGAAGGTAAAATCACACATCTTGTAGCCTGTAGTGGAACGGGAGGAACGATCTCCGGAACTGCTAAGTATCTAAAAGAACAAAATCCAGACATAAAAATAATAGGCGTTGATGCTTTTGGTTCAGTTCTGAAAAAATATCACGAAACACGTGAATTAGACCCTAAAGAAATATATCCTTACCGTATTGAAGGGCTTGGAAAAAATTTAATTCCATCCGTCACAGATTTCGATCTTATTGACAAATTTGTTAAAGTGAACGATGAGGACAGCGCACACACTGCTAGAGAAATATCAAAAACTGAAGGTATGTTTGTTGGGTATACTTCGGGGGCTGTTGTACAAGCGGTTAAACAACTTCAAGAGACTAACGAATTTAAATCTACAGATTTAGTAGTTCTTATTTTTCCAGATCATGGATCACGCTATATGAGTAAGATATATAATGACCAATGGATGGAAGATCAAGGGTTTTTTGATGTGCAAAAGCAATCATCTGCCAAAAGCATTGAATTTATTAAATAATTTATTTTCATAATACATTTCATGACTTTTCCATAAGTGTCTTAAATATTATGTAATCATAATATTATTGTATAATTTTGTAGTGCAAACTAACATTGAATTATGACGAGAGATTTATTTGATAAAATCTATAAAGACAAAGGCCCGTTAGGGAAATGGGCAAGTTTAGCCGAAGGCTATTTTGTATTTCCAAAACTAGAAGGGCAGATTTCTAATCGCATGAAATTTCAAGGTAAAGACGTCATCACTTGGAGTATAAATGATTACTTAGGCCTTGCAAATCATCCCGAAGTTAGAAAAGTAGATGCTGAAGCAGCCAAAGACTATGGATCTGCGTATCCAATGGGTGCGCGAATGATGTCTGGACATACGTCTCTTCATGAAAAACTTCAAGATGAATTAGCGGAATTTGTTAGTAAAGAATCTACCTATCTTTTAAATTTTGGTTATCAAGGAATCATGTCAACAATTGATGCTTTGGTAAGTAAAGACGATATTATTGTATATGATGTCGATTCGCATGCATGTATTATAGACGGCGTTCGTTTGCACATGGGGAAACGTTTTACATACAAACACAACGATATAGAAAGCTTAGAAAAAAACTTGGAACGTGCGACCAAAATGGCCGAACAGACAGGAGGAGGTATTCTCGTCATTTCTGAAGGCGTTTTTGGAATGCGTGGCGAGCAAGGAAAGCTAAAAGAAATTGCGGCTCTTAAAGATAAATACAATTTTAGATTTTTAGTAGACGACGCGCATGGCTTTGGAACTCTTGGAAAAACTGGCGCAGGCGCAGGTGAGGAGCAAGGCGTTCAAGATGATATAGATGTGTATTTTGCAACCTTTGCGAAGTCCATGGCAAGTACGGGTGCTTTTATCGCTGCAGACAAAGAAATTATTGATTATTTAAAATATAATTTACGATCACAGATGTTTGCGAAATCTTTGCAAATGCAATTGGTAAAAGGCGCTTTGAAGCGTTTAGACATGCTTCGAACTATGCCCGAGCTAAAAGAAAATCTTTGGAAAATAGTAAATGCTTTACAATCTGGTTTACGTGAACGTGGCTTCGATTTGGGAACCACTCAAAGTTGTGTCACCCCTGTATATTTAAAAGGAAGTATTCCTGAAGCGATGGCCTTAGTAAAAGATCTTCGTGAGAATTATGGCGTTTTCTGTTCGATTGTGGTATATCCTGTAATTCCTAAAGGCTTAATTTTACTAAGATTGATCCCAACGTCTATGCATACCTTAGTCGATGTGGATGAAACCTTAAAAGCTTTTTCAGTGATCAGAGAACGCTTAGAAAAAGGGATCTATAAACGTCTTTCTGCTTCTGTAGCTGCCGCAATGGGAGAGTAGTTTTATAGCTCTTTTCTAAACGTACAACGTTTTTTAATAAGTACGGGATTAAAATCTCGCCATAATTTTTGAATGGCTAAATTATCTGCCAATTCGGGGGTTCTGCGGCATTCTAAAATTCCTTTCTTTTCAAAGGTTCTATGAAATTCACTGAAAATAATGGAGTGCACTCCTTTTTTTTGAAACTCTGGATGTACTCCAATTAGATAGAAATTTAATTTCTTTGAACGTTTAGCTTTTAAAATGTGATAAATCCCAAACGGAAATAATTTCCCATTTATTTTTTGTAATGCTTCCGAAAAAGAAGGCATCACTACACCAAAAGCAATGAGATTATCTTCGTCATCTACAACAAATTTAATGTATTCGGGATTAATAAAACTTAAGAACTTTTTCTTTAAAAAATCTTTTTGAATCTCCGTAATTTTCACAAAGGACGATAAGGATGCATAGCTTTGATTAAATAAGTCAAACATTTTATCGGCATAAGGCATCAAGTCTTTTGTTTTATTGAAACTTAATGCTTTTAGGTTATAACGCTTTTTGATTATACTTTCGAGGCGTTTAGAGTCGGCAATTAAGATGTCGCTAAATTTATGTTTATGTTCTAGATATTCTTTTTCAATTTTAAAATTTAATTGGTTTAAATGTGTTACATAATAAGGATGATTATACCAAGAAACCATGGTTCCAATTTCGTCATATCCATACGTTAGAACTCCAACTTTATCTAAGTTTGAAAACCCAATAGGGCCTTCCATATAGTCTAATTTTTTAACTTTTCCTAGGGTTTCAACGGTCTGCAATAGTGCTTGGGTGACTTCTAAGTCATCAATCATGTCCATCCAACCAAAACGCATTTTACGAACCCCTTGTCCATTCACTTCTAGCCAATTAATAATGGCTGCCACACGGCCTACAATCACCCCATCTTTATAAGCAAGAAAGAGCTTCACTTCCGCATCTTGAAGTACCGGATTGGTGTTTTTGTTAAATACTTTTACTTCCTCGCTGATAATAGGAGGGACCCAATACTTTGAGTTTTTGTAGAGTGTAAACGGAAACTTTACAAATTGTTTTACGTCCTTTTTTGAAAGCGCTTCTTGAATACTTATCATAGTCCTTTAATCATCATCAAAATTAGTATCTTTTTTCTTTATATTTTTCTTTGAACGCGATTTTCGCTTGCCTTGTTCTTTTGCTGAGGTATTATTATTATTATTATTATTATCAGGCTTTTCTTTGTCTTTATGACGGTCCAATCGATAAGACGCTCCAAAATTTAAACTTAACACAGATGGTGTGTTTTTAGTATTAAATGTAAGAGCCGTATCTAATTGTAAGTTTTTATTTAGCAAATACCCTCCTCCAAAACGAAATAAATTGTCAGCATAGAAATCACTTTTTATACCTTGTGTTTCACCAAAAATCACCCATTTTGGATTAAAGGAATGCGTAAGGGTAAGGATATATTGAAAATCAGTTTGGTCGCTTCCGATCCGATCTAACATAAAATTTGTGATAAACACCCAGCCACCATTGAAATTATTTTGAGTAATTAAAACACCTCTGTAGCTTAATCCTTCTATCGTCGCAGCGGTGTATGGATTATCAGCCGTGTCATAATTTACGCCAGCTGCCACCGAAACTGCAGGAATCAAGCTGCTCCATTTGAACCCCCTATTGGCATGATAGCTATACAAATTTGGTTTAGTGTCTTTATTTTTATGTGGGTCGTACACTAAATATTTCGCTCCAATGTTGAGGTTTTTAAAATTTGACCTTTTATTTTCAATATTTGTAAGTGATGAAACTGTTTGCGTATCGTTTTGATACGTACCTTGTATATTAAATTCTAGAGCTTCTTTCCAAAACCCATAATGTGCTGCAAAGTCAACACCAAACCCTGAAACTTCATTTTTTGGAAAAACACTTCTATTTTCTTTTATCAAGTAAGGTCCAACTTCCAGCTGTATGACTTTGGTGCCTACAGAAAAAGCACTCTGTGACGCTCCGGGGCGATTTGAATTGATGACATCGGTATATTGCGCATGTAGACAAACAGATGCAAATAAAATAACTGTAAAAGTTAATCGTTTAAATAGCGTTTTCATTTATTAAGACTTTTATCAAACCTACATATTTTTTTTATATTATTAATTAATAAGAAGTAATTTCTTAATGGTTTCTTATCATTTATCAAGAAGGTTGAATGATTTTTTATAATAATTTATGTAATAAAAATAAGAATTGTATTTTTGAAAAAATTATCTATCAATGTTACAAACTGCATCTATTATTGGATTGCTGAAAACACTCTTAATTTTTGTTTTGGTTTATTCTGTTTTTAAGTATCTGATGCGCTTATTTGCGCCGTTTATAGTGAAGTCTATTGCTAAAAAAGCTGAAGCCCATTTTAGAAATCAATCGACTCCAAAACCACCAACTGAAAAGGAAGGAGAGATAAGTATCGATAAAATGCCAAACTCTAAAACTTCAAATAACAACGTTGGAGAGTATGTAGATTATGAAGACGTTGAATAAATATCAAACACGATGAACCTTAGGTTAAAACAATTTGGCACACACTTTTTGGTGATTTTAGGATTTATCTTTGTTGCTGTTTTATATTTTAGCCCTGTGCTGAAAGGACAAAAAATCCTTCAAAGTGATATTATTCAATACACTGGAATGGCCAAACAACAGATTGATTTTAGAGAAACTCACAATCAAGAACCTTATTGGACTAATAGTGCTTTTGGAGGTATGCCAACCTATCAACTAGGAGCGAAATACCCTCACAACTATATTAAAAAACTGGATTTAGCACTTCGTTTTTTACCTCGTCCTGCCGATTATCTGTTTTTGTATTTATTAGGATTTTACATATTATTATTGGTGCTTAAAGTAGAGTATAAAATCGCTGTTTTAGGTGCACTTGCTTTTGGGTTTTCAACGTATTTAATTATTATACTAGGAGTAGGTCATAATGCCAAAGCCCATGCGATTGCCTATATGCCGTTAGTACTATCGGGAATTATTTTAACATTTCAAAAACGCTATTTTTTAGGGTTTATAGTAACCGCCATAGCCTCTGGGTTGGAATTAGTGACCAATCACCCACAAATGACGTATTATCTAGGATTTTTAATTATAATCTTAGGGTTTTCATATTTACTCCAAGCCATACGATCAAAAGAACTTCTAACATTTTTTAAAGCGTCTGGGATTCTTTTAGTAGCAGCTATTATTGCCTTTGGAATGAATGCCACTAATTTAATGGCCACTAGTGAATACGCCAACGAAAGCACACGTGGACAAAGTGAATTAACTATCAATGTGGATGGCAGTATAAAAGAACAAACAACAGGACTTGATAAAGCTTATATCACACAATTCAGTTATGGAAAATTAGAAAGTTTCAATCTGTTTATCCCTCGATTTATGGGTGGTGGAAATCGCGAAAATCTTGGAAAAAATTCTGAAACCTACAAAGCGTTTAGAGCTCTGGGAGCATCTCCTATACAAGCTCTTCAAGAATCTAAACAAGCCCCGATGTATTGGGGAGATCAACCTATTGTTGAAGCACCTGCATATGTAGGAACCGTGGTGTTTTTTCTTTTTATATTGGCATTGTTTCTGTATAACGGTCCCTACAAATGGTGGCTAATTTTTGGTGTCTTAATATCTTTATTATTATCCTATGGAAAAAATTTAGCATTCCTAACTGACTTTTTTATTGCTTACATACCACTTTATAATAAGTTCAGAGCGGTAAGTTCTATACAAGTTATTTTAGAACTTTGTGTTCCAATTTTAGCCGCTTTAGGAGTATCGCAAATTGTTCGTAAAGATGTATACTTAGGAACCAAAATCGTGGCACTAAAAAAATCTACCATTATTGTAGCTGGATTATCTGTGTTTTTCTTGATTTTTAAGAGCAGTCTGTTTGATTTTGTAGGGAGTAGTGATGGGCAATTCATTCAGTATTATGGAGCGTCTTTTGTAGATGCTTTACGAAGAGATCGCAGTGCAATTTTTACAACTGATGCTGTAAGAACTTTGATATTTGTTTTGGTTGTTGGAGGATTTATTTTGGCCTACCTAAAACAGAAAATAACTAAAAACACAATGATTGTAACTCTCGGTCTTGTTCTAGTTTTTGACCTAGTAAGTGTAGATCGTCGCTATGTGAATACTGATAATTTTGTATCGGCGATTAAAGTAGATCGTCCGTATAAAAAAAGTGCAATTGACAAGGAACTATTGAAAGACACTACAAATTTTAGAGTTTTTGATATGTCTGATAACTCTACTAAAACGTCTTATTTTCATAACTCAATTGGAGGCTACCATGCTGCAAAATTGAGGCGTTTTCAAGAATTGCAAGAATTTCATATTGATAAAACCAATTTTGAGGTTCTAAATATGTTAAATACTAAATATGTAATTTATCAAGATAAACAAGGTGAGATTCAGTATTTTGAAAATGAACAAACAAACGGTAATGCTTGGTTTGTTGATGAAATTAAAACATTTGAAACTGCTGATCAAGAAATTTTAGCGCTTGATAAAGTTGACACAAAAATAACTGCGACCGCTAATGTCTCAGCGCTAAAATCTAAACGTTTTGTAAACGATTCTTCAGCCTACATCAAATTAGTTGATTATAAACTCAATCATTTAGTATATCAAACTAAAAACTCCGAGGAAGGTTTCGCTGTATTTTCGGAAGTATATTATAAGAATGGTTGGGAGGTTACTATTGATGGCGAAAAAGTGGAACATTTCAACGTTAACTATGTACTTCGTGGTTTACAACTTCCTAAAGGATCGCACCGCGTAGAGTTTAAGTTTAATCCAACTGTGGTAACCATAGGTTCTCAGATTGCATTGGGGAGTACGGTTTTATTGTTAGTATTGATTTTTGGTACTGCACTTATAATTTATAGAAAACCATCGTGAAAAANGTACTCATCATAACNTACTATTGGCCACCTGCTGGTGGACCAGGCGTTCAACGTTGGCTAAAATTTGTCAAATACCTACCTGATTTTGGCATCGATCCAATTGTCTATTGTCCTGAAAACCCAAGCTATCCTATTATAGATTCATCGTTAGAGTTGGATGTAAACTCAAATTTAACAGTTTTAAAAATACCGATTAAAGAACCCTATAAATGGGCTCGATTTTTTTCTAAATCCAAAACTTCAAAGCTATCTAAAGGGCTTATTTCTAATCAAAAAAAACAATCCATTTTAGAGAAATTACTTCTTTTTATTAGAGGAAATTTTTTCATTCCAGATGCTAGAGTTTCATGGGTACGACCCTCTGTTTCTTTTTTATCGAACTATATTTCAGAGCATCAAATCGATACAATTATTACTACAGGCCCTCCTCATAGTTTGCATCTTATAGGATTACAGTTAAAACAAAAACATGCTCTAAAATGGGTAGCAGATTTTAGAGATCCATGGACACAAATTGGGTATCATAAAAAATTAAAGCTAAGTTCTTTTGCTCAAAAAAAACATAAAAAACTAGAAGCTTCTGTACTGCAAAATGCAGATCAATTAATAGTAACTAGCCAAAAAACGAAAACACTNTTTTCTGAATTAACGACCACTCCAATACTGGTGCTCTCAAACGGGTTTGATTTTGAATTCCCCACAGACAGTCAATTAGATTCTAAGTTTACACTCTCGCATATTGGCTCTTTACTTGAGGGTCGAAATCCTTCTGTTTTATGGAGCGTTTTATCCGACTTGATAGAGGAATCGGAAGCCTTTGGTGCGGCGTTTCAGCTGAACCTAATTGGGGATGTAAGCTCAGAAGTGATGGATACGATACAAGGTTATGGACTGGAAAAACACACCCATAATATTGGATATGTAGCTCATAAAGAGCTTTTAAAATATCAAACTAAAACTCAGTTGCTTTTGCTTATTGAAGAGAATTCAAAAGAAACAGAACACATTATTCCAGGAAAATTATTTGAATATATGGCCTCTAAACGTCCTATAATAGCCCTCGGACCAAATTCTTCTGATGTAGAAGCCATCTTAAATGAAACTAATTCTGGAACTTATTTTAGATATGATGAACAAGTGGCACTTCGGAGTTGCTTGTTACAGCATTTCGAAGCTTATAAAATTCAGGAATTACATGTAAATTCTAAAGGATTAGAAATGTATAGCCGTAAGGCTTTGTCCCAACAATTGGCGCAAAAGCTTCAAAATTAATCATAAAAAAGCTCCGTATAGAATTGGGAGATTCAACTACGGAGCCTTTTACTAACTAACTAACTAACTTTAAACATTATCTTCTTCGACGCTTAGGACTATTATTAGAAGTCGTTCTTGGCGTTCTTTGTGCAACTACCCTTGAGTTTCTTAGGGTTGACTCAGTTTGTCTTACGCTATTTGGTGTATTGTTTCGCAGCCGTGTGTTCGTATTTGTGATGTTATTTCTTTCTCTATTATTAGATCTATTTGTTGTTCTACTAGATGGTGTTCTAGCAGAATTACGGTTTGTAGAACGTGTCGTATTAGTTACAGACCGTCTAGAGTCTCGGTTCCTACTATAGCGATCTCTATGATTTGATCTGCGGTTAGCGATTCTGTTTTGTGTCGATTGATTTCTATACACATTAGGACGTCGATTGTTTCTGTATGGGTTTTCAAAGCGGTGTCTAACAGGCGAATAATATTTTCTGTACGGTTTGTTAAATAGCACACAAAGTCTAAGATTTGGAACCCTATAATATGAATGCCATACACTAGGTGTATAATAGCGATGTTGACGATTGACATACCCATTTCGACGTACAATATTGTAAGGGTCATAACTTATGCGCATCCCGCCAATCGAAGAGATACGACCTCTATAATCATAATTCACATGCACATTACCAGCTTGGCTTATACGTCCATAATAATCATAATATATGGGAGTATTTTCAATTTGAATGACCGCTCCATATGAGTCATATTGAATAAAGGCCGCATAATCATATCCTGAGTTGAAACTTATATTTATGCCGTTTCGGTTCGAAAAACGAGCATTCGCTTGACGGTAACCGAGCACATTAAAATCAAATTGCCCATCCTTAAAAATAGCGAATTCAATACCTTGTTCGTTAAACACAAATGAATTATCAGAATTATTATGACTAGAAACTGTATGTGCAGATACAGTTCCAAATAAAGCAAGACTAAAAAGTGTTAAAAATAAATTTTTCATAATACAAAGTTTTATAGTTAAACTCAACTCTGTACTACCAAACAACATGCCAAGAATTACTTCTAAAACTCAGTTACCTGATTGTCAAATAATTAAATATTAAAAAACCCTAATTTAATTTACTTTCCAAATAGGGACCTGTTGAAGAATCCTTAGATTTTGCCACTGCTTCTGGTGTGCCTTCCGCTAATAAGTGCCCGCCGTTAGCACCGCCTTCAGGACCTAAGTCAATCACATGATCGGCGCATTTTATTAGGTCTAAATTATGCTCAACCACCAGTATAGAATGGCCTTTGTCAATCAACGCATTAAAAGATTTTAAGAGTTTTTTAATATCATGAAAATGGAGTCCAGTCGTTGGTTCATCAAAAATAAACAAGCCCGTTTCTGCTTTAGATCCTTTCCCTAAAAATGAAGCGAGCTTTATTCGTTGTGCTTCACCTCCAGAAAGTGTCGAAGAACTCTGTCCAAGGGTCACATAGCCAAGCCCCACATCTTGAAGCGGTTGTAGTTTTGTTTTTATTTTTGCCACACTATGAGTTTCAAAAAAGGCAACAGCATCATCAATTGTCATCGAAAGAATATCATCGATAGATTTTTCATTAAATTTAATTTCTAACACTTGTTTCTTAAAGCGTTTGCCATTACAATCATCACAAAGCAATTGGACGTCAGCCATAAATTGCATTTCGATGGTGACAGCTCCTTCGCCTTTACATGTATCACAACGACCACCATCCACATTAAACGAGAAATGCTTGGGTTGATAATTTCTTAAAACACTTAATTTTTGTTTAGAAAATAGGGCACGAATATCATCGTAGGCTTTGATGTAAGTTACTGGGTTGGAACGAGACGAACGTCCAATCGGATTTTGATCGACAAACTCAATAAATTTAACGTTGCTAAAATTGCCTTCTATACTTGTAAATTCGCCTGCTTTTTCTCCATAGCCTCCAATCGATTTCAGCAAGGCTGGATACACAATTTGTTTGACAAGTGTGCTTTTACCACTTCCAGAAACGCCCGTAACTACAGTGAGCATATTTAATGGAAATGTAACATCAATATTTTTTAAATTATGTTCTCGAGCGCCTTTTATTGTCACGCAATATTTAGAGGTACGTCGTTTTTTTGGAACTTCAATTTCCAGAGTTCCGTTAAGATACTGCGCCGTTAAAGTATTACTTTTTAAGAGGGATTTATAACTTCCACTCGCCATCACTTCACCACCAAAGGTACCTGCTTCTGGGCCAATATCAATAACGTAATCGGCAGCAGCCATAATGGCTTCATCATGTTCAACGACAATAACTGTATTGCCCAAATCCCGCAAGGCATTTAGTACATTAATGAGACGTTCGGTGTCTTTAGAATGTAGCCCAATACTCGGTTCATCCAAAATATACATCGACCCCACAAGACTACTACCCAAAGAAGTTGCTAAATTTATACGTTGACTTTCTCCACCAGATAAGCTGTTTGATTTTCTGTTTAAGGTTAAATAATCTAGACCTACATTCGATAAAAATTCTAAGCGATTATGAATCTCTTTGAGGAGTCGTTTTGCAATCTCTTTTTCTTTAGAGTTTAACTTGATGGTTTTGAAAAATGTTATTAAATCTTTGAGTGATAATTCTACCAAATCAGTAATGGAAGCACCGCTCACTTTTACATAATTGGCTTCGGTCCGTAAGCGTTTTCCCTTACAGATACTACATTTTGTTTTCCCGCGATAGCGCGATAACATCACACGATTTTGAACTTTATAGGCCTTCGCTTCTAACTCTGAAAAAAAGTCATTTAGACCTGTAAAATAAATATTTCCTGTCCAAAGTAACTGTTGGTGTTTAGTGTCTAATTCAAAATAAGGTTTATGTATTGGAAAGTCAAACTTGTGGCAGTTATTCACCAGCTGGTCTCGAAAAAATTTCATACTGTCTCCACGCCAAGGAAATACCGCATTTTCATAAATTGAAAGCGATGTGTTTGGAATCACCAAGCTTTCATCAATTCCAATGACATCCCCATAGCCTTCACATTTTGGACAAGCGCCATAAGGATTATTAAAACTAAATAAATGGGTATTAGGTTCTAAAAAAACTTGACCATCGAGTTCAAAAGAATTACTAAATTCACGAGCTTCAGAACCATCAATTTTTTCAATTTGACAACGTCCTTTTCCTTCAAAAAATGCCATTTCTATGGCATCTGCCAAACGGTTATAAAAATCATCTTCGTCTTTTACAATAATACGATCTACAACAAGGTTGATTGTTTTCGGCAATTTTTCAAAATCTTCAATTTGTTCAATTCGCTCTACAACATCGCCTACTTTTATCCGTGCAAATCCCTGATGTTGAAGTGCTTGTAGCTTGTTTTCGATCGTTCGACCCGCTTCTAAATGAATGGGCGCGAGTAACAAAAGTTTCTCGCCTACTTTAATTTTTTTAATATAATTGATAACATCGCTCGTGGTATCTTTTTTGACTACATTATTAGAAGTCGGGGAGTAGGTCTTTCCAATTCGTGCGAATACTAATTTTAAATAGTCATAAATTTCTGTGGTAGTGCCAACTGTAGACCGTGGATTGGTAGAATTTACTTTCTGTTCAATCGCAATGGCTGGTGCAATTCCCTTGATATAATCGACATTTGGCTTGTGAAGACGTCCCAAAAACTGTCGTGCATAACTCGATAAACTTTCTACATAACGGCGTTGCCCTTCGGCGTATAAAGTATCAAAAGCCAAACTTGATTTTCCGGAACCTGAAAGCCCGGTAATAACGACCAATTTGTGTCGTGGTATCGCAACGTCTATATTCTTTAGATTGTGCAATTTTGCACCCTTAATCAGAATGTGCTCTTTTGGACTTAGTTTTGAAAGGTCTAGTGGCATTTATTGAGTTAAAATTTGATTGCAAATATACCATTATTATAAAAAATAGTATAGCCGTCTGTAGTCTACTTAATATTAAAAGTTAAAATAAATTTGTGAAATTCAATAGATTGTTGTTATATTTGATGTTCTAACATAAAAGAACGCTTATAGAATAACATTACTTTTTATATTTTTTAACCAAGTACATTGTTAATGTACTATTGAAAGTAATGTTATGAATTCAAACTCTATTAGCGATGCAATCCTCGTAAGCGATTATATTAAAGGCAATGAACAGTCATTATCTGTTCTTATTAAGCGCCACCAACAACGACTCTATAGTTTTATACACTCTAAGGTCTATGACCGCGATGTGACTGAAGATGTTTTTCAAGATACCTTTATAAAAGTTATTCGGACTCTTAAACTTGGAAAGTATAATGAAGAAGGGAAATTTTTACCATGGGTGATGCGTATTGCTCATAATCTAGTGATTGATCATTTTAGAAAAAATAACCGCATGCCAAAATTCAACAATAGCGGCGATTTTGATATATTTTCGGTACTCAGTGATGGCGCTCTAAATGCAGAAGGAGAACTCGTGCAATCTCAAATTGTAGAAGATATTAGAGCCTTAGTAGAAGAATTACCCGAAGAACAAAAAACGGTTCTTGTGATGCGTATGTATAACGATATGAGTTTTAAAGAAATATCCGAAAACACAGTGAGTATCAACACCGCTTTGGGACGGATGCGTTATGCCTTGATCAATCTTCGTAAATTAATTGAAACTCACAATATTGTTTTAACTAATTAAAGGTTCAATAAAATAAATTAAATTTTCTATCGTTGTAGTATTAACTAACTAACAATGACAGGCTCATGGCGAAAATTTACTCTGAAAAACCTCTTAATTCTAATACATTTATTCCTAAATCTGAAACGATAAATTTCCTATTGAATTATTCAAAAGCCTTGAAAGTAGCTGTTTATAAAGGGCTCAAGTTTGAATCGATTATGAATTAGAATGCGATTTTATAAATTCTGACACTTGTTGGGATTTTTTTTGTTCCGCTACGTTAGGAAATTGACTTGTGTTGCATGGACTGGAAGTCTGAGCGAGCGGGTTAGTTCATCATCCATTTTTTTCTTTTTTATGTTGCGCTAAGTCAGAGACTTTGCGTAGCTGGGTTAGTGTCTTTTCTTTATATTTTAGTATACTTGACTTTAATGTGGATATTCCTCTTACTTTTTTAGGTTCAAACTTAAATTGATTGTTAATTAGCATAATAGTTCTAATTTTTTTTGAATTAAAAATTTTTGAACATGCATAGACATCACTAGTTGATAAGTAATTAACTTTTGAAGTTAAATCATCAATTTTTACCACTCCATTCTTTGTTAATTTAAAAATTTCAGTAATTAAGTTTTGACCTTTTTGCCTATACAATTGAATACCTAAAATGTCTTTAGAATTTAAAGAATCAAGTTTTTTTATATCTTTTTCAGTGAAGAGTATAAATGAAGCTAAATCTTTACTATCAAAATCAAATTTATATTTTATTGAACTCAATAATATATTATGAAGAAGTACTGGATCTATTGTGCTTATATAAATTAGATATTCATTTTCCTCTTTTGATTTATTTTCAGATTCTAACCAATATTTAAACGAAACTTCGTTTTCATTAATGTTTATTTTACTTACACCATATTCGGTTGAGTAACAGCTAGAGCATTCTTTGTCTGTTTCACAAGAAGTAAACACAATTAATAATAATAATAGTCTTTTCATAATAATAAAATTTATTGCTCCATTAAGGTCTTGAACGGTTAGTTTGCGATCTTTTGTTGGTTTTCAATTATTACTTTTATAGAGAGTAATTTCCTTTTCTTTTAATTCCGTAAGTCGGATGGTCTTGAATTTACTCGGTTCTAATGGCTACCAACTAGTTTGTGTATCCTTTAGGTGTGCATATTTCCATTATATCTTGTTTGGAGTGGTTCAATACATCCCAAATCGGTGTGTATTGAATCACTCTAGTTCCCTAAGTGTTAAATAGTTTCAAATAAAATAATTGCTTCAACTTCGGTTAAGCTGCTTACTAAGATTTAGACTTGGGGTCATCATCACCCAAATATATTACACGTTTTCTAAACAAACAAAATATTCGACTCAAAAACACAACGTAAACGTCTAAAAATGTATTAGTTGTGTTTTATTACAAATAAAGTATAGATAAGTAGAATAAATTAAATAGAGGGTGTTTCACCCTTTCTAAAGTGTGTTTTAAATATGGAAACCTTAAGATTCATTCCACCAACGAAGGCGTTCGTGGTTATTTATAATACTGATCAATCACCGTTTTCCGACCAATAGTTTTGGTAATGATATCTTTCTCTAAATCCCATCCACGGGCAGGAGAGTACTCCCGACCATACCAAATGATTTGCAAGTGCAAATCGTTCCATAATGCTTCAGGAAATAAACGTTTGGCATCTTTCTCTGTCTGTACCACATTTTTACCATTGGTTAGATTCCATCGGTACATCAAGCGATGAATGTGTGTATCTACAGGGAATGCCGGCACGCCAAACGCCTGTGCCATTACCACACTCGCGGTTTTATGGCCTACGGCTGGCAAGGCCTCCAAAGCAGTAAAACTCTGCGGTACTGCTCCGTTATGAGCGTCTATGATAATTTTTGATAAGCCATAAATTCCTTTACTTTTCATAGGCGATAACCCACAAGGCCGTATAATTGCTTTGATCTCTTCCACTGTAAGTTTCACCATATCATATGGATTGTCGGCTTTGGCAAATAGGAGGGGCGTAATTTTATTCACACGCACATCGGTACATTGTGCCGATAACAACACCGCAATCAAAAGGGTATAGGGATCTTTATGGTCTAGGGGGATAGGGATTTCTGGATAAAAATCTTTTAAGGTTTTTATAACAAAATTTACCTTCTCAGTTTTAGTCATTCGTTTATATTTGTTCAACTAACCAAAGATACTAATTATGATTACATTACAAATAGGCGATGCCGCTCCAGATTTTAAATCTTTAGATGAGGCTGGAAATGCTATATCCTTAGCAGATTACAAAGGAAAAAAATTAGTTTTATTTTTCTATCCAAAAGCAAGCACGCCAGGCTGTACAGTTGAAGCCTGTAACTTAAGTGATAACTACAGTCGTTTCACAGCACAAGGCTATGACGTTTTGGGTGTTAGTGCAGACAGCGCCAAACGACAGTCTAATTTCAAAGAAAAATACGGCTTTCCATATCCGTTGTTAGCCGATGAAGACAAATCGGTGATTACTGCGTTTGGCGTTTGGGGGCCTAAAAAATTCATGGGTAAAGAATATGATGGGATTCACAGAACCACTTTTGTTATTGACGAAGCTGGTATCATTGAAGACATTATCCTAAAAGTTAAAACAAAAGAACATACAAATCAAATTTTGAAATAAAAACTAAAAAAGCGACCAAACGGTCGCTTTTTTAGTGAATTTTTAAGTGAGTTCAGCCTTATTGAACTTCGTATCCAAATAAGTTTTGTGCTTTGATGATATCCGAAACCCCTTCAGGAAGCATCTCTTCCCAACCTGGTTCTGCATTAGAAATCATTTTCAAGACTTTTCTAGAGAAAATATTCAGAATTTCAGGATCATAATCTTTAATGTCAATAAGCTTTCCATTAAATTTGAAATACTTATAAAGTTCTTTCATTCGCGGATGCACCTTCAAATCCTCACTAGTGGTCATGGTTTTATTTTCATTTAACATCGGATACAAATAGATTTTAAGATCTTTGTTAAATAGTTTTCCAAACGCTTCCAAAATCCCCCCACTTAAATGACGGTAGTATTTTTCATCAAAAATATCAATAAGGTTATTGATCCCCATGGACAGTCCCATACGGTTTTTGGTATACAAATTAAAGTACTCAACAAGTTTATAATACTCTTGAAAATTGGAGATGAGAACCGTTTGTCCGAGCGAGCATAACAAGCGTGCGCGGTCCATAAAATCTTGTTCATCGATTTCACCACCAGAAGCCCTTAGGTTCGATAAGGTGATTTCAAAAATAACCTGTGTCTTTTCCTTTTGAACTTTATTTTCTTGTAAAAACATATTGTATGATTTCTCATACATATCCATATTAACTTTTGTTACAGGTCTGAAACTCCCTCTAAAGGCGAGAATATTTTTTTTATACAGAACCCGTGCAGGCAAAACATTGTTGCCATCTGGCGAAAACATAACGGCATCCGTCATTCCGTTTTTTAAGAGCTGTAAGCTCATGAGTCGATTATCTACATCTTTAAATTCAGGCCCAGAAAAGTTAATCGTATCAATTTCTAACTGGTCTTTATCAATATGGTCGTATAAATATCGTAAGAGTTTTTTTGGTTGATTGTATTTGTAATAAGCACCATATATTAAGTTGGTGCCTAGTTTCCCAAGGGTTTCTTGTTGCAAACGTGCATCGGTTTCTTTAAAACGGATGTGAAGTGTGATTTCATTATATACCTCTTGTTCTGCGTCAATTTGATAGCGAATACCAACCCAACCATGACCTTTAAAACGTTTAGCGAAATCAATTGTCGCCACCGTATTTGCATAACTGAAAAACATTTTATTTGGATACTCATCGCGGGAGAGGCGGTTTTCAATTAACAAAACCTCATGTGCCAGCATTTTTTTTAAACGATCTTCGGTCACATACCGATTTTCTTTTTCGGTTCCGTAGATAGCATCACTAAAAGACTTGTCATACGCAGACATGGCTTTTGCAATCGTTCCTGAAGCACCTCCGGCCCTAAAAAACTGTCGCACCGTTTCTTGTCCAGCACCAATTTCGGCAAAAGTTCCGTAAATGTTTTCGTTTAAATTTATTCTTAAAGCCTTGTCTTTTAATGAGGGAATGCTTTCAATCTTAGCATCGCCTTTAAGGGTTATTTCCATCTTGAAAATTAAAGAGGTTTACTACACAAAGGTATCATTTTAGATAAGCTTACAAAAAAAATAACCTATTTTTGTTGAAACTAATAACCGATTTTGAAAATTACATTTTTAGGCACCGGAACTTCACAAGGGATTCCAATTATCGGAAGCAACCATCCTGTGTGCCTAAGTGAAGATGCTAAAGACAAACGACTTAGAGTTTCCGCTCTTGTTCAGTGGGATAATTTTTCTGTTTTAATTGATTGCGGTCCTGATTTTAGACAGCAACTGTTACGTACCGATTGCACTAAAATAGATGCCGTTCTTTTTACACATGAACACAGCGATCACACCGCTGGTTTAGATGATTTAAGGCCTTTTTTTTATAGACAAGGCGCCATTGATGTGTATGCACAAGAGCGTGTTCTAAAATCGCTTTATAAACGCTTTGATTATATTTTTGTAAAAGAAAATAAATACCCCGGCGTTCTCACATTGAATGATCATCAACTAACTGATATTCCTTTTTCTATTGGTTCAAAAGAAGTGCAGCCCATTAATGTGCTACATAACAAACTTCCAATTTTGGGCTATCGCATCGAGAAATTCGCCTATATAACCGATGCCAAAACAGTGTCTAATGCGGAGGTTGAAAAACTACAAGGTTTAGATGTTTTGGTGATTAATGCCTTGCGAATTGAACCCCATGTGTCTCACTTTAATCTAGAAGAAGCCTTGGCATTTATCAAACTAGTAAGCCCAAAAAAAGCGTTTTTAACGCATCTTAGTCATCATTTGGGCTTTCATGAAACTGTTGAAAAAAGTCTGCCAACCAATGTTAAACTGGCCTACGATCAATTACAAATATCCATTTAAAATGAAAAAAAACATCTATTTATACTTACTTGTATTTTCACTCTTAGTCAATGTTTTTCAATATGTAAACTCAAAAGGCATTATTGATAAATATGAAACGGACATTAAAAAATTTAAAGCTAAAATTGAAGTGTTAAAAATCTCAAATTCAAAAGCCACTCTTTTAGAGGCTGAAAAAGAAGCAGCAGAAGGATCTACTGTATCTACGTTATAGGTTTCCTAAATTTTAGTAGAAATCCAGTCTCTCAGTTCATAAAAATTTTGAGGAGCGACTCCGTGTCCTACTGGAAATTCGCTATAGGTATGTTCTATGTTTAAAGACTTTAAAAACACGGGTGTTTGTCGTGCCCAATCGATTGGGATCACTTGATCGACGGTGCCATGAGAACAGTAAAAATTTAGCTTAGAATAATCAAATTTCTTTAGATTATCGGGTAAAATGTCATGATTCACATAGCCACTTAAACCAATGATGTTTTTAATTTTTGTAGGATGATTTAATGCTGTTGCCATTCCTAAAATCGTTCCTTGACTAAAGCCCAGCAAAGTCACATTGTTTTTGTCAACGGGATACAAATCACATGCCTTGTCAATACAATCGATTAAAATTTTCATAGACGTTTTTGCCTGCTCATTGTCATTCCATTTATTTTGTTCGGCATCAAAGTTAATAGCATACCACGCATTTCCATTCGGTTGGAGTGGATAAGGCGCTCTGATGGAAATAATGAATAATTCTTCTGGAAGTTCAGACGCAAACGAAAACAAGTCATTTTCATCGCTGCCATAGCCATGAAGCATCACCAGTAAGGGCGCGTTTTCTTTTAGAATTGATGGTCTGGAAATATGTATTAAAGGGAGTTTTGAACTCATTTAGTGTATTTTTTTAAAAGCAATTTGATAGAATTTTCCAACCAACGGAATCGGCGTCATTTTTCCTGATAAGGTTGTAGAAAATCCATAAATGAATAAAATCCCAAAAGCGATCCAAAATGAAATAGTAATTTGCCAATTGTCAAAATGTCCGATAGGATAACCCAGAGCTATACAACTAAGCCATAAACCTAAGGATTGACGTATATGAAAATAGGCGAATTGACTTTTTTTATCTGTGTTTGTAAGGTAGGCGATTAATACGCCTATCAACCAAAAATAACTAATGAGCGCAGTGGTTTTTCCAGACTTGATATCTTGATCTTCTATCATTAAAGGTTTATTGATGTGGTGTTGTTCGCAATGATACCATAAACCGTTCCTTTTAGTTTTGAACCTATGAAAAGCGAGTTTTTTGATTTTGAACCGATGTGTTTATTTTCAAAAACATAGCTTTCTGAAGGATTAAACAAGCTTAAATCTGCACGACTACCAATGTTGATAGGGGCCTCTTTTAAACCAAAACGTTTTTTTCCTTTTGTGAGAAGTTGCACTGCTTTTTTTGTTGTAAATAATGAATTTAAAGCACCAAAAGCGCTTTCTAAACCAATAGTACCATTTTTGGCATAATCAAATTCTATTTTCTTGTGCTCAATATCGATGGGGTTATGATCGGATGTGACCATATCTATAGTCCCGTCTTTAAGGCCTGTAATAAGCGCCTCAATATCGGGAGTCGTTCGCAAGGGCGGGTTGACTTTAAAGTTGGTGTCATAGTCCGTTAAACATTCATCTGTAAATAGTAAGTTGTGTATCGCAACACTACAGCTTACATCTAATTTTTTTGCTTTGGCTTCACGAATTAATGCGACGGATTTNGCNGTGGAAATCGTAGGGATGTGTAATTTTCCTTCGGTGTATTCTAAAATAAATAAATCACGTGCAATTTGAAGNTCTTCAGCTAATGCTGGCAGCCCCTTGAGTCCGAGTTGTGTACTCGTTATATTTTCATTCATGACGCCTTTTGCTGCCACTCTAGGTTCGTGTGGATAGGAGTGGACTAAGCCGTCAAAACTCGAAGCATATTGCAATGCTATTTTGAGTAAATTAGGATTTTCAATCGGTTTTTTATAATCGCCAAAAGCGATACTTCCTGCGGATTTCATATCATATAACTCCGCAAGATCAATTCCTTTGCCCTCCCTAGTGAGTGCGCCAATTGGATGGAGGCTAGTAGCAGAGTTTTTAGCTTTGGAAATCACAAACGAAACATCTGAATGGGAGTCAATCACGGGATTCGTATTTGCATTTAGTGCAATGTCTGTAAATCCAGAAGCGGCCGCAACATTTAAGCCATTGGCAATAGTTTCACGTTCTTCATAGCCAGGCTCTCCAAAAGACACACTGCTGTCGAACCAACCCCTTGATACATGGAGGTTTTCTAATTCGATTACAGGATAGTTGTGTGGGTTTTTAAGCGCTTTAGCTAGTTGAGTAATGAAACCGTTTTCAACTAAAATGTCTTGAGTTTGATTATGAAAATCACTTTGTTCATCAAGAATGGTAGCTGACTTTATAAGTACGTTCATTTAAAATATTTTAAGATGAGCATTTCAAAAGCTAATAATATTAGCGCAAAAATAACAAACCATTTCCATAACCAAGTCACATTCGACTCAATTTTTATGTTTTTAAGTGTAGTGTTAAGAGAATTCTCAATCTTAACCCCTTTTATTTTTGTGAGATCATGATAGCGTAACTGGCTTTCATTTCTGTTAAAATTATAACTCACATGGGTCAACGTATCCGTTTCTTTTAAGATAGCATAATGCCCTGGTATGTTGGGGTTTTCTTTAGTTGTAATATTTACTTTGGTGTTAAAATTTGTTTGGAATGGAATACGTTGACTGCCTTGATAACCTAGTTTCAGGATACGATCTTTTTGTAAATTGACTTTTAGATCAAAGGAGTTTTCTTCACCAATCCAGTAATGAAGTGGTGGTGTTTTTAGGCTTGACCTCCCAATATTATAAAATATTGGAACGATTAGAGGCGAGTTAATAAAGTTAGAGTCTGAAGTTTCTACGGGGGCTGTAAATACAAATAACGACTTAAATTGTGCTAAAAAAGGCTGCTCATCCTCAAACGACAAAACCGTGTTGGTGATTGAGCTAAGAGGATAGTAATAGTGTACGGTTGGGTATTGAAAATTAGTAATCTTTTCTTCAAACACTTCTTGTAAAATAGGATGATTAAATGCAATGTTAGTAACGCGTTTTTCTTGAACCTTAATTGGGCTAAGTTTGTGTTTTGTTTGTGTTTCTAACAACTTATTGTAAGCATTTAAATTTCCTTTACTATTTGGAATCAACACTACGACACCTCCCTTTTTCATAAAATCTTCGAGACTATTTTTTAAGGCTACTGAAATCTTTCTCAATCCATTTAACACGATTAGGTTTTGGGTTTTAATGAGACTAAAATCTAAGGTTTTAGGATTTCGACTCTGAAAGTTAAACTCTTCACTCGCATATAGTTTCTCTAAAAACGAAGAATTAGAGGATTCATTAATCGCTAAAACGGCTATTTTTTCTGCTTTAGGAATGTTGAAGTAGAGCGTATTATCATAAGAAATTTGAGAGTCATCGATAGATAATTTACCTTTAAACTCTAATGTATTTGGAAGTATAAACGTGGTTTTAAAATTTTTAGATTTTTCTAAAATTGATTTACCAACTACCTGTTGGTTTTGATATAAAGTAACTGGGATGCTGTCTGTAGTTTCAAGGTTGGTTTTTCCGCTAACATTTAAGCTATAATTGCTATTTAAAGAAGGCTTCAAGGCTGTGTTTTCAATAAAACTATTGGCTGTATTTAGGGGTTTTAAAGGCACAGCTACGATTCGTAATAAACTATCTTTAGGAACTTTAAAACTGTCTTCATGTCGTTGGAAATCTGAGATTAAAACAAGTGTTTTGGAACTTGTTTTAGAATCAGAAAACAGCGTTTTTCCTTTTAAGATAACTGTATTTATGTCCAACTGATTTTGGCTATATTTCAACGCTAACAATTCGGCTTTTAAGTCTTTGATTGTTGTTAGTTTATAGTTTTTGTTGTTTGTAAATACACTAATTTTTTCAGTTTCATTAAATCCTGAAATAATATCTTGTACGGCTCTATTAAGAAGCGTGCCTTTGGGACCAACCGCTTGCATGCTAAAAGAATTATCTAAATAAATAACAGTTTCAAAGTTGTTTTTTTGAGCTGTTTGATTTGAATAAAAAGGTTGAGTAAATGCCAAAATGATACCCCCAATCGCAAACAACCTTAAAAGTAAAATCAGCCATTTTTTTAACTGCGAACTCTTTCGTGTTTGAAAGCGAATTTTTTGTAACAATGCAACATTTGAAAATTCTTGTACCTTAAATCGTCTGAGCTGAAATAAATGAATAAAAACAGGGATGAGCAGTGCTGGAAGTGCGTAAAAAAAATCTGGGTGTAAAAACTGCATCTGATGGATTATAGGTCAAATATAAAAACTAAAATTTGATTTGATTAACAGAAGAAGAAATAATCGTTCATTGCAGTCATTTTTCGAGTTTTAAAATGCTGTGTAATCTCCATTTGTGCCTCCGTATTGGCGACCGTGATAATGCTTTGGTAATTACTCATTCCACTCAGGAAGTCGAAGGGCTTTAAGATTTGACCATAAATATCTTTTCCAATTTTTTTAGGGTTATCACACACCCATTCAAAAGAAATATTTTTTTCAATAAGTAATTGGGCTACTTTTTTGCCTTTACGGCCAGCTCCCCAAAGAATCAATTTCTTTTCTTTCGCTTTGGATAATTCTAAAAAGTAGTTGACTTTTAATTCTAAGAAAGAATTATCAGCATAATGCGCGTCCACTCTTGAAGTTCTCACAGCATAATCACGCCAATGGTGTAGCACTTCATTTGAAGCAATACATTTTAATCCCTGTTTAAAAAATCGAAAAGCTAAGTCATAATCTTCAGGGTAGGTGCCTGAGTTAAATCCACCACAAGCGTCAAAATCAGATTTATAAACCATCCAACATGGGGAGGGAATCACACATTCCTTATAAATTTCATCAAAATTTGTGCCTTTAGACGTTAACGAATTGAGCCAAGTTTCATAGCGTTTATACCCATTTCCGATTCCCGCTTTTGAGAAATAATGAACCAGTCCCAAGGCCAAATGGCCATCTCCATGAACCTGAAGAGATTGTAGCATCTGTTCAAGTTTAATTTCGGTCATGATATCATCACTGTCCATTCGCGTAATGAAACTGCCTTTGGCGTGCTTATAGCCCGTTTGGAGTGCTTCTATAATGCCGTTTCCGTCATTGGAGTAGAGGTGTACTCTTGAATCACTTTCCGCATATGATTGCACAATTTCTGTGCTTCTATCTGAGGAACTATCATCAATAATAAGAAGTTCCCAATGGATGTAGGTTTGTTGTAAGATCGACTGCAAACAAGCGTCCAAAAAACGTTCTGTATTTTTAAATGGAATAATAATACTAATGAGTGCTTTCGGCATTAGTATTTAGCCGCCTTGCCATTGGCAGATGAATCTTTAAGAAACTGTCTTAAATCATCATTCGCCTGAATTAAATCTTCATCACGTAAATACATCATATGTCCACTTCGATAGCCTTTAAAAGTAAACCGATCTTTCATTTTTCCACTAGGATCTACTTGCCATAAAGTGTATTTTGCATTAAAATAGGTGGTTGCCCCATCGTAATATCCAGATTGATTTAACACTTTAAGATACGGATTTTGTGCCATAGCAAGTCTTAGGTTATCACGAGTATTATCAGAGTCGTTATTCCAAGGCTGTACATCGCCAAACATATTATATTTTAGATCGGTCACAAAGTTTAATTCACTTTTAATATAATGGTTGATAGCTGGCGTAAAGGAATGTAACCAAGAGGTTAACTCCGCACTATAATCAGGTCTATTTCCAGATTCTTTTTTGTCAATTCCAAGATAACGAGAGTCTAAGCGACCAATCGTTTGTCCCGTGTCATCACGAAGTAATTCTTTCCAAAAAAATGAATTAGGGACGTCTAAATTATGTTGTAAAATCACCTTTTGACTTAAGCCAGAATAATAGGCCATTTTTTCACTGACTTGCAGTTTTTCAGCCGTATCAATAAAACCCCCTTTTGCCAATGCTGGAATGAGTGTGTTGATGGCATAATCTTCAGATTCTGGTAAAATTTCTAATAAATCTTTGGATTGAAGTGCTTCGGGTAATTTTTTATGATGCCAGGCTGTGGCGGTATAATAGGGGAGGTTTAATGCCGAGGACACAGGTCCTCCAACGCGTAATACTTTATAATCGGCAGGTGATACCATAATGACACCATTCAAATACATCCATTGATTTTGCTGTAATTCTAGAGCTAATCCCATCACGCGGGTGCCGCCATAACTTTCACCAATGATATACTTTGGAGATTCCCACCTATTTTTTCTATTCACAAATGTGTTGATCCATGCCGCTAGGTATTTTATATCCTCATTAATTCCAAAAAATTGTTTTCGATCTGGTAATTCGCCATCTTTATTGGGAATCATTCTAGAGTATGCGGTGTTTACAGGATTTACAAACACAATATCAGCGTCGTCCAAAATAGAATTTGGATTGTTTTTAAATCCATAGGGTTGGACAGGGTAACCTTCAGGGTCTACATTCAAAATCCGGGGGCCAGTGTAAGCTACATGCATCCAAACAGAAGCAGATCCAGGGCCTCCATTAAAGGATATGATTAAAGGGCGTTTTGCACTATTTTTTATATTAGTTCGTCTATAATAGGTATAAAATAAACTAGCAATGGGCGCACCATTAGTATCCCAAACGGGCTGCATACCAGTTTCGGCACTATAATTAATACTCATGCCTTTGATAACCGTTGCGTGTGAAGTCGTAACAATCGTATCAACAGGAATTTCAATAGATTGACTTGAGCCAATAAATAATGAAATTAAACTTATGCAAATAAAACTATTCCTCATTGTATTAAGTATAAATATTTGAAGTGACTAAAATACAAACTTTAAACTAAATCAAAACGTATAGAATATTGATCTAAAATTCTTTCAATGTGTTGGCGATGATGACTTCTGCTTTTTTTTCTTCTGAAGTGTGTACATACAACTCTTGAAAACCATAGGCTGGCGTCCCAAAACCTGCCAATCGTGCCGATTCAGTTTCGTCTTTGATAATAGGTGCGATTCCTTCTTTTTCTAAATTTTGAGTAATTAGTTGAACCACAATAAAGCTACCAGCATATAGTTTTGAATAATTAGATTCCATAGGTTTTAATTTTTTGTATCTATATGTCCACCCGAAGAAGATTTTACGACCGTTTTTATAGAAGATTCGTGATTTGTAATGTGTGCACCACTAGAGGCATTTCCATTAAATTCTTCTAAGCAATTTACGGATAAATTAGAACCGCTCGACGCTTTTGTGTCACAATATTCAGTAATTAATTTTGAGGCATCTATTTGGCTGCCACTAGACGAGTTTCCAACAAAATTTTTACTAGTCCCTTCAAGGGTTAAATCACTTCCACTAGAACTACTGCTATTTATGCGTTCAGTGTCCAATGAAAGCTCCATTTGACTCCCGCTCGAAGTACTGATATCGATACTAGGGATTTTTAATGTATTAGTGCTTAAAACATAACTACCACTAGATGCAGAGATACTTTCTACTGTCTTAAAATTTACCAATACTTTTTTTGAAGCAACATGGTGTGAGCTTTTATCAAGATAAATTTTAAGAGTTCCATTTTCAACCTTAGTAATGATTAATTCCTGAATATTTTCATCCGCTTGAACGGCAATACTAGGGATGTCGTTTTGTGTTAAATAGACGTCAATTCCTCTACTAACGTCAATAGCGTTATAGGATTCAGTAAGCGTTCGTTGTTCAGTAACGACAACGCCGTTGCCACGGACTCCTTTGTTGAACGGAAAAGCATTGAATTGACAAGCATTTAAAGCAAGGCTTACAATGGCTAGGCTGATAAGTTTGATTAGGTTCATCATGATGATTTGGGTTTTAGGTTATTAGTTTATATTTAGGTTTAGACAATCTAAACAACGCATAGATTTATGATCTATTTTCATGTAATGCTCTTCATTACCATTATCTAAAATGTCATTATGTACAGATGTGTTTCGATGATATGAATAGGTGTTTTCATCCGGAAACAAAACGCTACCTATTGGTAAATGTATAATTACTTCAACGTTTTGACCTCTATACTTATTGTTAATATCAGTTAGAAAAAAACCATCTAGAGACAAGGTTTTGTTTTTGAATTCGTAGTTATAATTTAACTCGTTAGCACGATTTTTCGCGGTTAAATAATCAGCTCCTAAAGCTGCTTTTTCGATAGAAATAGTACCTATAGAGTCTTTAGTTGATCGTACGATTAATCGAATATTTGAGCCATAAATTAATTTTGTGTCTTGTTCGTCATAGATCGTTTCTAAATCATTATCACGATGTAAATACTTGGAATAAAAGGGGTTTCCTTTCATTTCGAGGTATAACGTATCCATTTTTGTAATAGGCAATTCAACTTGTTCAGTCACACTGGCACTAATCCTGTAATGCGTAGACTGTTTGACGCTGAATGTAATGAGTGTAATCAATACAATTAGCCAAATACCTAAGAGAGAGAATTTAGTGTATCTATTAAATAAATGGCTGCGTCTTGAGACCATTCGCAACCCTAAGAGTAACATAAAAATGATTGGAATTCCCGCAATTAGAAAGGCCAAAATAGAAACTAACCAGATTGGTAGCCCGGAAGAATTTACGAGGTCTGCAAAATCCATTCCTGGATAATGAATGGCATCTGCAATTCCAACGGTTAATAAGCTTACAAAAAAGCCAATAAAAACGACAATGCTCACTATAATAAATAAGATGCCGATTGCTTTAAAAATTAATTTAATAAAAAACAAGATAAGGTCTCCTAGTGATTCAAAAAAAGAACGAGATTTGGACTGTATACTTGCGCCTAAATCATTTAATTTACCAGAATTAACACTATTCTTCACCCGTTCGAGGCTTTCTTTAACATTCCCAAACTCTTCTTTTACTTTTTTTTCAATATTAGAAATGTTGATAGGCTTTCCCATCATGGACAATTTTTCTGCGGTTGTCTTAGCTGCGGGAATTAAAATCCATAAAATAACATATAACAATGGTCCCATACCTGCACCAAAAATTAATAATACCCATATGAGTCTTATAATGAGTGGGTCGATTCCAAAATAATGTCCTAATCCAGCTGACACACCGCCAACGTATGCGGTGTCTGGATCTCTAAATAGGCGTCTCTTTTGACTGTCAGCTTTTTCATTTCCTGCAGTTTCTTCAAAAAGTTCTTCATCAATCTTATAATCTTCAGGTTGCCCCATAATGGACACAACTTCATCAACTTCTTTGTTTGATATTACTTGTTGACTAGATTTAATACGCTCTGAAAACAATTCAGCAACACGTCCTTCTATATCTGCAATAATTTCTGATTCTCCTTCGCTGTTCTGTAGCGATCTTTTGATGGCTTTAAAATAGTTTTGCAAATTTTGATATGCATCTTCATCAATATGAAAAAAGATCCCCGCTAAATTTATACTTATAGTCTTGTTCATTTTTTTGTGATTTTTGGGTTGGTTACTAATGTGACAGCATTATGGAGTTCACTCCACGTAGTTGTTAATTCAACTAAAAATAATTGTCCATTTTCAGTAAGTGTGTAATATTTTCGGGGAGGTCCAGTCGTAGACTCTTCCCATCGGTAATTAAGCAATCCAGAATTTTTAAGCCGTGTTAGCAAGGGGTATATAGTGCCTTCGACAACTAATAGTTTTGCTTCTTTTAAGGTTATTAAAATCTCGGCCACATAGGCATCTTTATTTTTCAAGACAGACAAAATGCAAAATTCTAAAACACCTTTTCGCATCTGCGCTTTTGTGTTTTCTATTTTCATTGTTTTTATTTTTGGTAAATGTAATACATAGAAAGGTATTATGCATAACATAGTATTATATTTTAACATAAAATTAACAATAAGAGTGTGTTTTAAAATGGCTATATTAGCTGTCTAACTAATTGATCATATGAAATTCACTTCGAGAAAACTTAATTTATTTATCGCATTCAAACTTCCAGCTGCTTACTTTACAGGCGTTAGAACAAAATCTATTAATTCACAAAAATGTGTGGTCACTGTTAAGCACCGTTGGATCAATCAGAACCCCTTTAACTCGATGTTTTGGGCGGTTCAAGGCATGGCTGCAGAGTTGTCTACAGGAGCATTGTTTATGATGAAAATTCAAGAGTCAAATAAAAATATTTCAATGTTAGTCACTCAAAACAATGCACGCTTTACAAAAAAAGCGAAAGGTATCATTACTTTTAGTTGCGATCAAGGACATCTGGTTGACGAGGCGTTACATAATGCCATTACTACGGGTCAAGGTCAAAGCGTTATGTTAACGTCTAAAGGAGTTGATCAGGCAGGCGATGAAGTCTCTTCGTTCAACTTCGAGTGGAGTTTGAAACTAAAACAATTATAATTCAGAAAATAGTGTTAAAGTTTACTGTAGGTCTATATTTTTCATTAATTTTATAAAATAACCACTAAACATTTTGCCTATTCAATAACATTACTTTTTATTAATTTTAATTTTTCTAAAATGTCAAGAGCAATGTTTGAGTACACCAAAACGGTACTGAATAAGGTGAGTTTCGATACCAATCTTTTCTGTAAAGAAGTTCAAAAAGCACTTCAGCGTTTATTGCCTTACGAAATTGAAGAATTAAAACTATTCATTCAAAACTTGATTACCTATAATCCAGATTTGAAGCAATGTATGGTTTATTTGAATTAGTCTTTTTTATAAAATTAAACTGTAAAAGTGGTCGAAAGGCCACTTTTTTTATTTTGGTACGGGGCTGATTATCTGAACATTTTGAAAAGCGATGGCCCCACGAATAATTCCTGAGATGATATTATGCAACGCATCAATAATTTGAATTTTTAATTCACTTTTATGATAAATCAAACTAACTTCTCTTGCAGGCGAAGGTTCTTTAAAATGATGTAAACGCTGTTGTTCATTCTCTTTTAAATCTAAGGTATGTAAATAGGGTAGTAAGGTCATTCCCATTTCTTCATTCGCAAGTTTGACTAACATTTCGAAACTCCCACTTTCCAATTGGAATTCATCGTGATCGTTTGTTTTCTTTGCATTGCACAAATTCAAAACGCCATCTCTAAAACAATGCCCATCTTCTAATAAAAGCATGTCGTTAACATCTAAATCAGATACTTCTAATGTTTTTTTTGTCGCCAAACGATGATTGTCTGGAATATACCCTACAAAAGGTTCATAGAATAATACACGTTCCTTGATAGGTTCATTTTTTAAAGGAGTCGCAGCAATGGCAGCATCTAAATGTCCATCCTTGATACGTTGAATGATTTCTTCGGTGTTCAGTTCTTCTATCTTAAGTTTTATTTTCGGATAGCGTTTTATAAATGTTTTTAGAAACATCGGAAGCAGGGTAGGCATCACAGTCGGAATGATCCCTAATTTAAATTCACCTCCTATAAATCCTTTTTGTTGGTCTACAATATCATTGATGCGATCTGCTTCGTTGACAATATTTTTAGATTGTTTTACAATTTTTCGACCAATTTCTGTCAATTCAATTGGCTTTTTACTTCGATCAAAAATTTGAACATCCAATTGTTCTTCGAGCTTTTGAATTTGCATGCTCAGTGTTGGTTGTGTTACGAAACATTTTTCGGCTGCTTTAGTGAAGTTTTGATGCTCTGCAACCGCTAAAACATATTTGAGTTGTGTGATGGTCATAATCGTGTAAATAGGTAACGCAAAGCTATAAATAAAAACTATTANTACTGAGTATTTTGATAGATTTTTACTGTGTTGAAATAANAAAAACCTATCTACTAGAATTCGCTTTTATCATATAATGTAGTGCCCTTACGCTATCAACAAGCTTTTGCGGCTAAACAACTTGAAATAATTTATTTTATTATTTCTACTCAATGATGCCTTTTTGAGTTTTTTTTACTCAATGATACTGCCAAACTATCTTCACACTTATGGTATGTGTACTCAAAGTTATGAGGCTTTTAGAAATGAGAAATTATTNATTAAATTATAAAAATAGCAAATATCAATATTGACAATGCAAATAAAAACCCAAATTTGAATCGATTTTTGTTGGAGATGACTTTAATTTCTGACTCGTTAAATTTAAGTATTGAGTTACGCTCATTTTTTTTCTTAAATAAAGCTGAGTAAGAAACCTCTAAAGCAGATCCTACTAATATGGATACGCATACCATTCCTATTCCACAAACTATCAAATAAATAGGGTCTATTTCTTTGGCATCAAGATATCCTATCGTTATACCAACAATAACTATTAGTATAAGATAGAGTTTGGTTAGTTTTTCTTGTTTTTCCATTAGTTGATTTTTTACTGTTGTCAATTTGTTTACAGATCCGCAGTCCTGCGGAAATAATAAATATTTAAACCTACAATCTAGTAAAGCCATAAATGACTTATTCTTTAAAATTGTACAAAACGTTTTTTACAGTAAAAATAATATCTTAATGTTGGTTAAATTGCTTGTGAAGATTTAGACTTGGGATCTGAATCGGTTGCAAATGTATAAAATAAATCACCAGTATCCAAAGACACTGGTGATTTTAACAAATTTGTATTTTATGTCAATATGTTTAGCGTTAAGGGCTTAGACGTCTGTATATATTTTAGACACTAACTCTTTATAGATTTCATAAATGACACTGCGTTTCATTTTCATGGTCGGTGTAAGATGCCCGCCCTCAATTGACCATGCATCAGGAGTGAGTTCAAACCGTTTGATTTTTTCCCAATTCCCAAAGCCTTCGTTAGATTTATTTACCTCTTTCTGGATGCGTTCAATGATAATGGCTGAGGCGCAAATGGCTTCTGGTGTAGCTTCCACATCTAATTTTTTGCGTTCGATCCATTCTTTTATAAATTCGAAATCAAGTTGAATTAAAGCGGCTGGCATTTTTTGATTTTCGCCAATGACCATCACCTGTTCAATAAAATTAGATTCTTTCAGATCGTTTTCAATAAGGGTTGGAATAATGTATTTCCCTCCAGAAGTTTTAAACATCTCTTTTTTACGCCCTGTAATTTTTATAAATCCATCGGCATCTATTTCACCTTTATCACCTGTATGAAAATAGTTACCACTCATCACTTCTGCCGTTTTTTCAGGATCTTTAAAATAGCCAACCATAACGTTAGGGCCTTTGATCAGAATTTCGCCATCTTCAGCAATTTTCACTTCCACATTTGAAATTGGTTTTCCAACGGTTCCAATTTTGAAATTATGGTCTGCATGCATTCCTACCGAAACTACTGGAGAGGTCTCTGTAAGACCATAGCCTTCCATAATCATCATTCCAGATGCACAGAAAATTCTAGCCAATCGCGGATGAAGGGCAGCACTTCCAGAAACCATCGTGTGTAGCTCACCACCAAACGCAGCTTTCCACTTACTAAAAATTAGTTTACGCGCTATTTTTAATTGAAATTCGTACCAAAATCCGTTTGCTTGATAAGGCTCATAACGTTCGCCCAATTTGATGGCCCAGAAAAACAAGGCTTTTTTAATGCCTGTTAATTCACTGCCTTTCGCGTTAATTTTATTAAATACTTTTTCTAACAATCTGGGCACCACACTCATTAAGTTAGGTTTTATTTCCTGCGCATTTTCACCAATTTTATCGATGCCCTCAGCAAAATATATACCAACTCCTGCATGTTGATAAATATAAATTAAGACGCGTTCAAAAATATGACACAAAGGTAAAAAGCTTAGCACTCGAGTTGTGCCTTCCATTAAAGGGAGTCGCGGCATACTCGCTAAAATATTTTCTACGACATTATAATGTGACAACATAACGCCTTTAGGTTTTCCTGTAGTACCTGATGTATAAATAATCGTAGCTAAATCAGATGGGATGACTTCAGCTTTTCGCGTTTCAACCTCAGGCTGTGTACTTTCATCGGCACCGAGCTCAAATAATTCTGTATAATTTTCACAGCCTTCAATTTCATCAAAACTAAAAACCTTTTTAAGTTTGGTGTTATCTTTTACTTTTAAAACTTTAGCGTAAACTTCTTCATCCGATACAAAACAATAAATGGCTTCACTATGATTTAAAACATATTCATAATCATCAGAAGAAATCGTTGGATAAATGGGTATGTTTTGGGCGCCAATCTGAAGCACACCAACATCTACGATACACCATTCGGTACGGTTGGTGGTTGAAATGACGGCAATTTTATCATCTTTTTGAACGCCCATTTTAAGCAATGCTCTACTGAGTGCATTGGCTTTATCGAGATATTCTTTTGTAGATGTTTTTATCCATTCTCCATCTTTCTTAGAGACCAAAGCAGCTTCTAAATTATGAGTCTCTAATTGATAATATGCAAAGTCAAAAAGTCGCGTAATTGGTTTCATTTAATTGTAATAAGTTTGTGAACATGCAAAGTACTAATTTTTAAAAGACTATCAAATTCGAATCTTTAAAAAAATTTGATACTAAGTTAATGCTTNTAACCAAAGCCTTGCGTTTACAAATCCTTCTAACCAAGGCGACACGTCATCCGTTCTATTATCAGGGTAATTTGCCCAATTCCATTGAAAGGTAGAGCGTTCAATATGTGGCATTGTAACGAGGTGTCGCCCCGTTGAATCACATAGCATAGCCGTATTAAAATCGGACCCATTTGGATTGTGTGGGTAGGCATCATAGGTATATTTACCTACAATACCGTATTTAGATTCTTCATAAGGCAGTTTAAATTTCCCTTCTCCATGCGAAATCCAAACGCCTAAAGTACTGCCTTCAAGAGACGATAACATCACAGAATTGTTCTTTTGAATAGTGACAGATGTAAAAGCACTTTCATGCTTTTGAGAGTCGTTATAAGTTAGTTTACCATGTTCATCGTGATCAGGGTTAATGAGGTCTAATTCCATCCAAAGTTGACAGCCATTACAGATTCCAACAGATAAAGTGTCAGGGCGGTCAAAGAAATTTTTGAGTGCTAATTTAGCTTTCTCATTGTATTTAAATGCGCCAGCCCATCCTTTGGCTGACCCTAACACATCACTATTGCTAAAGCCGCCTACGGCTCCAATAAACTGAATGTCTTCTAGAGTTTCACGCCCCGAAATCAAATCGGTCATATGAACATCCTTCACATCAAAGCCCGCTAAGTACATAGCGTTTGCCATTTCACGTTCTGAGTTACTCCCTTTTTCTCTAATGATCGCTGCTTTTGGCCTGTTTTCAAAGTCTATGTTTGGTAACTTCCCGGAGAATTGTTGTGGAAATTTATAGTGAAGTGGTTGGTTTTTATAATTATCAAAACGATCTTTAGCCAAGCCGTTTGCGGTTTGTTTTTGATCGAGTAAAAAAGACGTTTCATACCAAACATCTCTTAAATTATTTATAGTTAGAGCATATGAATCTGAACTGTTTTTTATGTTTAAAACGGATTGATTTGTAACCGTTCCAATGTTATGAAATTCAATAGCCGCCTTAGAAAGTTCTTCTTCAATTAACGCGTCAGTCGCTTGAAAAACAATCCCCGAATTTTCAGAAAATAACAGCTTAATACTGTCAGATTCTTTAAGCGAACTAAGGTTCAAATCGGCTCCTAAATTAGTGTCTGAAAAACACAGTTCTAAAAGTGTTGTAATTAACCCACCAGAAGCGACATCATGACCTGCTACAATTTTATTGCTTTTAATCAATTTTTGTAACGTATTAAACACCGTTTTCACATAGGAAGCACTTTTTACATCAGGCGCATTTTTCCCAATGCTATTTAAAATTTGTCCAAACGCACTACCGCCTAATTTAAAATCATCTTGAGATATATTGATGTAATAAATAGGGCCAGCATTCAGTTTAAATAAGGGCTCAACTACTTTAGATATCGCGTTACAGTTTCCAGCTGCTGTAATAATAACCGTTCCTGGAGATACCACATCTCCTTCTGGATATTTTTGTTTCATTGAAAGCGAATCTTTTCCTGTCGGCACATTGATTCCTAGGTCAATTGCAAATTCAGAAATGGCTTCAACAGCGCTGTATAAACGCGCATCTTCACCGTCGTTTTTACAAGGCCACATCCAGTTAGCAGATAGCGATATACTTTTTAGACCATCTTTTAAAGGCGCCCAGATAATATTAGTAAGCGCTTCAGTAATGGCCAATCGACTCCCCGCTTTAGGATCAATAAGAGCTGCAATAGGCGCATGACCAATAGAGGTGGCAATACCTTCTTGACTAGAGTAGTCCAAGGCCATAACTCCCATGTTGTTTAAAGGAAGTTGTAAAGGTCCTACACATTGTTGTTTGGCTACTTTTCCACCAACACAACGGTCGACTTTATTTGTTAGCCAATCTTTACAAGCTACGGATTCAAGTTTCAAAACATCTTCAAGATAGGACTCAAATAAGCTACTGTCGTATGACGCATTTTTATAATTTCTAAGAATGGTTCGATCTTCTAAAATCGTTTTAGGGGAGCTTCCAAACATGTCTTCTAAATTAAAATCCATAGGCTTAGCTCCTGTGGTTTTCGATTCAAACACAAACCGATGATCGCCAGTAACGTTCCCTACAGTATACATGGGAGAGCGTTCTCTGTCGGCAATTTTCTGTAAAGTGCCTATATGTTTTTCAGAAATCACAAGCCCCATTCGTTCTTGAGATTCATTTCCAATTAATTCTTTATTGGATAGGGTGGGGTCTCCGACAGGAAGTTTATCCAAGTCGATATGTCCTCCGGTGTCTTCTACTAATTCTGACAAACAGTTTAAGTGTCCGCCAGCGCCATGGTCATGGATAGAGACTATAAAATTCTCAGGACTTTCAATCATGCCACGCACGGCATTGGCAGCACGCTTTTGCATTTCTGGATTGGAGCGTTGAACGGCATTCAGTTCAATCCCACTAGACAAGGCTCCAGTATCTGCTGAGGATACGGCAGCACCTCCCATTCCGATACGGTAGTTTTCGCCTCCCAGAATAACGATTTTATCATTTTTTTCAGGCGTATCTTTTAGAGCCTGATCGGCTTTGCCATACCCAATTCCCCCAGCTTGCATGATGACTTTATCAAAGCCTAAACGCTGAGCATCTTCTTGATGTTCAAAAGTGAGTACTGATCCACAAATTAGCGGTTGTCCAAATTTGTTACCAAAGTCAGAGGTGCCGTTAGAGGCCTTAATCAAAATATCCATAGGAGTTTGATATAACCAATTACGTTCTTTAAATCCAGCTTCCCAAGGTCGGCTTTCGTTTAATCGTGAATACGAGGTCATATAAACTGCAGTTCCTGCAAGAGGTAAAGATCCTTTTCCGCCAGCTAAACGATCTCTAATTTCACCTCCAGATCCTGTCGCTGCCCCATTAAAAGGTTCCACAGTGGTAGGAAAATTATGAGTTTCAGCTTTGATAGAGATCACAGATTCAAAATCTTCTGTGGCGTAGAAATCAGGTTTATCAGCACTTTTTGGCGCAAATTGTTTTACAATAGGGCCTTTTACAAAAGCAACATTATCTTTGTAGGCTGATACAATTGTATTTGGATGTTGTTTTGACGTTTCCTTTATAAGTTTAAATAGAGAACTTGATTTTTCTTCTCCATCAATAATAAAAGTACCATTAAATATTTTATGTCTACAATGTTCTGAATTTACTTGCGAAAATCCAAAGACTTCAGAATCGGTCAGGGGCCTTCCAATTTTTTCACTGACTTGATTGAGGTATTCAACTTCGTCTAAGTTTAATGATAATCCTTCTTGTTGGTTATAGGCAGAAATATCGGTAATTTTTAATATGGGTTCCGATGTGATATCTATATCAAAGCTTTGCTGATGTAAGCCCTCAAATTTTTCAGAAATCATTGGGTCAAAATCTAAAAAATCTTCATCAATTTTTCTAAACTCTTCGATTCGAATAATGCCTTCAATGCCCATATTTTGGGTAATTTCAACTGCATTTGTACTCCAAGGGGTAATCATTGCTGCTCTTGGCCCAACATAGTTTGATTTGAGTGTCGTACGTTCTATTTTGGGTTGGTTACCAAAAAGCCATTGTAGTTTGGAGATGGTTTCAGAAGACAAATCGTTTACCGTTTGAACTGCAAACACTTTCTTTTCAGGGGTTCCAAAGAATTGAATCATTCGTTTTGTTTTGGATGTTATTCGATCCTACAAATTTATGTTTTTTCAGAGAATTTTTAATTGATTTTCATCTCTATTTTCTGGAGTTATTCACCAGTTTTGAACAGTTAAAAAAATACAGTTTTGAAATGATAGAACATAGGTTTTATGATTTAAACTTGGACTTAAATTGCTCAAAGTTAATAAGGTTTAAATATTGCTTGCGATTCCGATCTAACTCATGATACTCAAAAAATAAATTAGATGGTTTAACACTGTTTCCAATCGCATGTTTCTTAGAGAGTACACCAACGCCCCAATCTGAATCAACACAACACGATTTCAAGGAGGGATTAAAACGCCATTTCAGAAAAGCTTTCCAGGTGGTTCCATTCCATTGATCAGCTGCTGGGGTATGTTCATACCCATAGTTTTCTCTCGCGTGCCATTCTGTTGGTGGATTGCAATCATGAAGAAAGATAAAACCATCATCTTTTATGTATTTTAACGCATTGATAATATCTCGATCTACTTGTTCTGCCAAATGAAGTCCATCAATAAAAATGATATCAAACTTAATATCTTGTAGGATTTTATTATTGTCAAGTTCTTTAAAAAACTGATCACTTTCCATTTTGAAATCAACAGGGTTTTCTATGAATTCAACTCCTGGATCTACACTATATTTATGATCCGATTTTATGTGAATAAAATTGTGATTTGGATTTCGAACACCGATTTCTAGATAATTGGTTTCTCTATCTAATTGTGAAAGCGTAAAATTTATGATTTCTGTGCGAGTGGTTGTTTTGTTTTTTTCAATTCGATATAATTTTCTACTTTTTATGTAAGTAGGGTTAGTGAAAAAATTATATCCTTTTTTATATAATTTAACAACATTAAAAGGAAGTAAGAGTTTTTTGAGTTTGTTCATATCGGATCTAGAAATACAACCTTAATTTATGGGAATTGTTAGTAGACAAATATATTAGTGTTATAAAAAACTAATTTACTACTAAATGAATTCTTTTCCAAATCCGCCACTAATTTTTAGAAAACAAAAAATAGTTTTAAATAATTCACAAAGAAATCTTTCAAAAATAAATTTGGATATAAAACTTTTCAAAGAGATCGTTAAATAGTTATTTTATGGTATTGATTGATTATTTTTTTCAAGTAATGCCATATAAAAACCATCATACCCAGTTTCGTGGGCTAGTATTTTTTTGTCTTTTATAAATGTAAAATTTGCTCCAGATTCTGATTTTAAAAACGTTTTAATTTGATCCTGATTTTCAGAAGGTAAAACGGAACAGGTTGCATACACCATTTTGCCGTTTGGTTTTACCATTTTTGAGTATTGTTGTAATACCTCTTGTTGAGTTTCACGGATTCGATCAATGAATTCTGGTTCTAATTTCCATTTAGAATCAGGGTTTCGTCGAAGTACACCCAATCCAGAACACGGCGCATCAATTAACAAGCGATCCGCTTTTTCATATAATTTTTTGATGGGCTTAGTAGAGTCAATGACTTTCATCTCAATATTATGAGCACCATCACGACGGGCTCTAATTTTTAATTTTTTCAATTTACTTTCGTAAATATCCATGGCGACAACAGATCCTTTATTTTCCATTAAAGCAGAAAGATGAAGGGTTTTTCCGCCGGCACCTGCACAGCAATCTACGACTTTCATCCCAGGTTTAACATCTAAAAATTCAGCAACTAATTGTGAAGATGCATCTTGAACCTCAAACCATCCATCTTTAAATGCTTCTGTAGTAAATACATTAGCGCGTTCTTTTAGTTGGAGCGCATACGGATAGCCATCAATTTCTACAGTTTCAATATTTTCAGATTCTAATTTTAATTTTAAGTCTGCTTTTGATGTTTTTAAAGTATTAACTCTAAGAATGACATTTGCTTGTTTGTTTTGCATGGCCAATTCCTTGGTCCATTTATCTTCTCCTAATTCTTTTACGCCTAATTCATCAATCCAATCTGGTACAGATTCACGAAATTTTCGATCCTTAGAGAGTTCATCAAAACGCCCTTTAATTTTTCGAGAAGGCGTGCCTTCAAAGTATTTCCAATCCGGTAATTTAACTCCTTTTAATGTTGCCCATACAGCAAAGAGTCGCCAAGCATCATCTCTGCTAAAAGGTTCTTTGATTTGCGCAATTTCGGCATATAAACGTTTCCAGCGTACAATGTCATAGGTAGTTTCTGCGACAAATCCTCGATCGCGACTGCCCCAACGTTTATCACGCTTTAGTAATTTTTGAATGACTTTATCAGCATATTCCCCTTCATTAAAAATGAGTAAAAGTCCATCAATGACCGCAAAACATAAGTTTCTGTGTAAACGCATAAGTGTATTAGTTAAGGCTGCAAAGTTACGTTTAAAAATGGGAATTATAACAGATAATATGTATATTGAAAATTCACATATTCTAACCACAAACGATCATGAAATATGCACTAACTTTCGGCGTTTTAAGCCTCTTTTTTATAGGGTGCAAGCCTTTAACAAAAACAACTACAGTTCAGTTTATTAATGTCACAATTGAAACTATTATAGAAGACTCTCTTCTCAATATTAGAGCAATCGAATTAAACAAACATACATTAAAAGCCGTGTCATCTATCGGTGATACATACGATCTAGATACCAATACCAATCAAATTAAAGTTGGTCGTGTTTCTAATGACACCATCAATTTTCGGGCATCTGCTATTGTTGAAGATATTTATTTTACGTTAAGTATAGGCAGTCCAGCCTATTTATTTATGGATAATAAACTGGTATATGTAGAAAAACATTCTGACGTTTTTTATGACGCCCTTCATTTTTGGAATTCAAAAGAAGGGATTGCTATTGGAGATCCTATCGACGGCTGCATGAGTATGATTATTACTCGTGATGGTGGTCATACTTGGAAAAAATTAACTTGTGATCAATTACCTTCATCAACTGATGGAGAGGCGGCTTTTGCTGCGAGTGATACAAATATAGCCATTGTGGGCGATCAAACATGGGTGGCCACTGGAGGGCTATCGAGTCGTATTTTATATTCTGCAGATAAAGGAATCAATTGGGTCGTTTTTAAGACTCCTATTGTTCAGGGTCAAAAAACAACGGGGATATTCTCCATTGATTTTTATGATGCTATAAATGGATTTGCCATAGGCGGCGATTATACAAAACCAAAAAACCATCAGTCCAATAAAATCCGTACTCATGACGGTGGAAAAACTTGGGAAGTAGTAGCACAAAATCAAAGTCCAGGATATCGAAGTTGTGTTCAATATGTGCCAAACAGCCACGCTAAAGGATTAGTTGCGGTTGGATTTGAAGGTGTCGATTACAGCAATGATTCAGGAGCAACTTGGAGACATCTAAGCGATGAAGGATTTTATTCTCTTAGATTTCTTAATGATAGTATAGCATATGCAGCTGGAAAAGGGAGGATTTCTAAGCTAAGTTTTAAGAAATAGGCCCTTTGAAAATTATTTGAATCGTTCTAGTTTACTTTTTTCTTTTATTGAAACGACTGCATAGTTACCAAGTTTTTGTAAATACCATTTTTGTCCAACAATTCTTGATGTTTTCCTTGTTCAGCGATTTCTCCTTTGTTCATTACAATAATTTCATCCGCATTTTGGATAGTGGAGAGGCGATGCGCAATGACGATAGACGTTCTGTTTTTCATCATATTTTCTAAAGCTACTTGTACTAAGCGTTCACTTTCCGTATCCAAAGCAGAAGTGGCTTCGTCTAAAATCATGATCGGCGGATTTTTCAAGACCGCTCTAGCGATGCTTAACCGTTGTTTTTGACCTCCAGAAAAATTATTTCCAGCATCACCAACATTAGTTTCAATTCCTTCAGGCAAATCTTTTACAAATTCCCACGCATTTGCAATTTCTAAGGCTTTTAAAATCTCGCTTTCAGTGGCCTCTGGTTTTCCTATAAGAATATTGTTTTTGATGGTGTCATTAAATAAAATTGAATCTTGAGTAACCAGCCCCATTAAATTTCGCAATGATTTTTTGGTTACTGTTTTTATGTCATTACCATCTATTTTTATAGAACCCTCATTGACATCATAAAAACGGGTCAATAAGTTCGCAATGGTTGATTTCCCACTTCCAGATTGCCCCACCAAGGCAATCGTCTTTCCTTTAGGAACTGTAATAGAAAAGTTTTTCAAAACTAAATCATCATTATACTTAAATGAGATATTTTCTATATCAATAGTATCCGTAAATGCCCCTAATTCTTTTGAATTTGGTGCATCTACCATTTGATTCTCATGATGGAGTATTTCAAAAACTCGATCTGCTGCAGCCATTCCATTTTTAACTTTATAGGAGGCTTTACTAATAGCTTTAGCGGGGGTAAGAATAGAATACGCTAAACCCATAAATGGAATAAAACTGGTACCTTCTATGATTTTATCAATTAAAACCAATTTACCACCATACCATAATAATACAGCAATGGTAATAATTCCTAAAACTTCACTTAAAGGGCCTGCTAAATTGTTTTTAACGCCAATACTATTTGATAATTTTAAAATCGAATCTGCAAAATTATTAAATTTCGATTTAAATAAGGATTCTGCATTATAACTTTTAACTATTTTTAAGCCTGTCAGCGTTTCTTCTACGGTGGATATTAATTTCCCAGACTCTTGTTGGGCTTCAAACGATTGACTTTTTAGGGTCTTTCCAATTCTTGAAATCACTAAACCAGCTAAAGGAATAAAAAGCACTACAAAAAGTGTTAGCTTCCAGCTAAAAGTAAACATGAACGCTAAAGAAAAAACAATAGTTAAAGGCTCTCTAACAATCAATTCTAATACAATAAAAAATGAGTTCTGCATTTCATTGATATCGCCTAGAACGCGCGCCATGACATCCCCTTTTTGTCGTTTTGCATAAAAACTTAAAGGCAGGTTAATTATCTTATCATAGATGTCTTTTCTTAAATCTGTGAGCACACCATTTCTTAAATACATGACATGTTGCAATGCGAAATAACTAAATATATTTTTTAATAAAAATGTTGTGATAACAATTGCTATAGTGATAAATAACGCCATTTGAGCGTTCCCGTTATCTAAATAACCACCAACTTTAAAATATAATAAATTTTCTGCATAATCTTTTAAACCCCAAATGGTAGTGTACACAGGTGCAGTGGTCACTTTTGCTGTTTGGTCAAACAATACATTAAGCATTGGTATCAGAGATACAAAGGCAAGTGCCGTGAATAACGCATATAAAGTATTGAAAAAGATATTTAAAAAAACGTGTTTTTTAAACGTTATTATAAAAGGGTATAATTGGTTTATTATCTTCTTCATTAGATCAATTTCATGTGTTTGTGTTTATTGATTTTTATCGGTCACATGGTACATCGATATAATCATTTTACTTGTGTATCAAGTTTTAGTTATAGATGTTTCATATCTTTTATTATGGCATCAATTTTAGCATCAAG
>JGI20154J14316_10000262_pt1 | contig 47384 bp, 51 predicted proteins | sample COG_04_FD_14316 | JGI IMG/M metagenome (IMG submission 14316)
CCAGTNNNTGATCAATCCNATCAATCTCAGTCTTTGACTACAGATTTACCTGATCAATCCCAGTCTTTGACTACAGATTTACTAGATCAATCCCAGTCTTTGACTACAGATTTACTAGATCAAAATTTTATGAGAGATTTGTCTGACCAATCTCACGATTTAACTGATCAATCTCAGATTTTTGCTTGAGTAAAATTTATAGATGAATAACTTTTTTTATTAGATTTAATTCTAATGAAGCTTTATATATTTAAGGTATATATAAAGCTTTATAGAATATTTAAAACGCATATAAATATAAATGGATATAATTAAATAAAAGAAATGGATTTTTCACAAGAACAACAATTAATATTTGACAAGTACATTCAAGGGAAAAATTTATTTATTACAGGACCTGGTGGTACTGGTAAATCATTTTTAATAAAACATATATATGAAGATGCATGTAAAAAAGGAATAAATGTAGATATAACAGCTCTAACCGGGTGCGCTGCTACTATTTTAGAATGTAAAGCAAAAACAATACATTCATGGGGCGGAATAGGTATAGGAACAGGTACAATTTATGAAATAATAAATAAAATAAAGAAAAATACATATGCAAAATCAAATTGGTTAAATGCACGAGTATTGATAATTGACGAAGTTTCGATGATGTCTCGTAAGTTATTTGATATATTAGACGGTGTTGGTAAAATAATACGTAGAAATTCAAAACCGTTTGGCGGTATTCAACTATTGTTTTCAGGAGATTTTTATCAATTACCTCCAGTTGGAAATAGAAAAGAAAAGGAAACAAGTGAGTTTTGTTTTCAATCTACAGAGTGGGATAAAACATTCTTATTAGAAGATCATATTTTATTGAAAAAAATATTTCGTCAGAGTGATCCGAAATATCAAAAAATATTAAATCAAATTAGAGAAGGTCGCATGACAAGATCAATTAATGATACACTATTAAGTTTTGTTGGTAGGACAATTACTGATGATATTTTGGTAAAACCAACAAAATTATTTCCGATACGAAGTATGGTTGATAATATAAATATTTCAGAAATGAATAAAATAAAAGGAAAAGAACATGAATTTAAATTAAAATATCATACTGACTTGGAGGTTCCACCACAGGAATCTTCTAAAAGAAGTGAATATACTTGTGAACAAATACAATCAGAATTAATATATTTAAAAGGAAATTTAAGATGTGATGAAATATTAAATTTAAAGGTTGGAGCTCAAGTGATGTGTATAGTAAATATAAAAATAGAGGACGATGATATTTTATGTAATGGGGCACAAGGAACGATTGTTAAAATTCAAGACGGTCTCCCAGTTGTGAAATATAGAAATGGATATGAAATGATAATGACAAATCATATTTGGCAAAGTGAAACAATTCCTGGTATAGGTGTGTCACAAATACCATTGATTTTAGCATGGGCTTTAACAATTCATAAATCACAAGGTTCAACATTAGATGTGGCAGAAATAGATGCAGGTTCAAGTATTTTTGAATATGGACAAACATATGTCGCATTATCAAGAGTAAAAAGTCTTGACGGATTATTTTTGAAATCATTCGATATTCGTAAAATAAAAATTAATCCGAAAGTGCGTATGTTTTATGATAATTTACATAGTTCATTAGTAAAATGCAATTCACTTAATAAATAAGCCATTTTAACAGTTGAAACCTCTACGTAATGTACCAGATTATTTAACTCATGTAGTTTCAATAGCAGCCGGTGATTGGTATAGTATTGCACTTAAAAATGATGGAACTTTCATTCTATAGGGGGGGGGAATTTCATGGTCAACGTTATAATATACCATAAAACTATCACCGTATAAACCTAAGGTTTATTACTACATTTTATGACCACAAACTAACATTATTTAATATATCATCTGTTATAATATATTAAATGTATTTAGAGTGGTATAAATTCAACTGTGTGTATAAAGAAATATTTATATAGTAATAAAATGAGTAAGAAAAAAAGTTAATTATTTTCTTAATTTATAAAAAAAAACCGCAAATACAATTAATAATATTAATGTATTATCTAATCCACTACCTTTAATAGCTGTGTTATAAATTGCTACTGGATTCGGCGGCACTACCGCTTCCGCTGCCGCTTCCGACTGCAATGGAATCCCACGTTTCGTATAATCTTCTAATTCTCTAAAGTTTACAAATAGGTCGTTTATTTTTTGTTTGGGTATATCTATTTCTGGGTTACCCGCTTCTTTTAATTCTAAATTTTTCACGAGGTATACTAGTAGTTCATTCATTAGTTCCCCTGATAAACGGTACTGTTTACTTTCATACATTATCAATTTCTTCTCGTCTTGTTTGATTGTTTTTTTTTGGTTTTTTAAGCTCAACCGCATAAAATCCAAAGACTCGGCGTGAGGACCGGACACGTGGTATTTTACGTAGAGATGTTCGGGCAGATCTATTACTGGTTTACCCGCTTCTTTTAATTCTAAATTTTTTTCTCCGTGTATTACTAGTTCACTATACTCTTTATGTCTTTGTACTATTAGGCTTTTATCTTCTCCTTTTACAAGATCAGACCATGCTTTCTGATTAGCTATCTTCTCACGCAATTTCTCCACAGACATCGTTTTGGTATCGAATTCTTTATATTGTTTTCGCATCACCATTAATATATCCAATAGTTTATTGAATACAATTGGAAGTTCTACCTCCTTTAATGTATTGTACTCTTTTATTTGCTTCGGAAGATCTGTTACTGGTTTACCAGCCAGTTTTAATTCTAAATTTTTTATGAGGTCATTGGATATTAATTTAAATCTATTTAATATATTTAAATATTCTTGTTTTTCTAATTGTGTGTAAATCGTGAAATCTATATCTATATTCATTTTTTTATTTTCATCGTCTAATCTTCCTATGTCAAATTTGATACTATTTATTAATTCGCGTGCTTCTTCTGTAGTCGGATCCGCTGCAGGTGGGCTTTGTTGAGTGCATGTTAAATTTATGTTTTTTCCACTTGCTTCTTTCTTTTCAAATGCATATCTATCTTGTTGTTCATCACCACATTTAAAATTAACTTTATAATCTTTGGCACAACCGTAACTAGGATCACCTATTATATTAGAATTTATCAAGTAATCACAATTATTTTTACCATTACATTTACTTTTAATATCTTCTAAACTAGTACCACTATTTATTTCTGTTCCACAATTTTCACCATAGTGTACAGAAGTAATTGACATAGTAGTTTGTTTTTCAGGTGTTGGTTCATTAATTAAATCATTATAACTACTATTTAATTCAAAATCGGTATTTAATTTATTACCTTCGCTAAACCAATTATTTAAAAATAAGTCTCTTAAATCACCATTATTTTTTGTTAATTTATTAATTGGAGTTAATCTTTTATAATAAATTGTTTGATATTCGCCTTTACAGTCTTGACATTCTCTTTTAATAATTTTATTCGGACCTGAATTAAAATATTTAATCCAGTCATCTTTCAACATATCTACTTTTTTAGGAGATTCGTCTAATTTTGATTTTGCAATAATAGAATTAATTCTATCACTCCATCCACTAGAAATCAAACAATTAATTGTTTGAGGTCCATCATATTCTTTACTTTCACCCGTAAATTTTTCACCTGAATACATAATTAATTTAATATCTGATCCGATTCTAATTGCCGATATATTATTTTGAAATCCAAACTCTTTCATACTAGGATATCCTCCTGGGCCGATTTCTTTAGTTAAACCTTTGAAACCACATTCTATTGAAATTTTTACTAATGATGCTGTTTTAAATATTTTACATGATGCGATTGTATCATTCCATCCAAAATGGACTAAACAACCAATGATATTTGGTCCATTTATTCTCCATTTCATCCCTTCATAATTTTTTTTAGAATATATAATTAAACTAAATTCAGATGGAATAATTAAACTCGATATGCCATTCGGTCCATATATATCTATTTTTTGATTTGATAAATCTGGATAATCTCCAAATGATAATTTTAAAGTACATTTATCAGTATTACAATGTTCACAAAAAGTAACAACATCACTATTTGTTTTTTTAAGGTTTTTACCTGTTCTAGATTCTGATACAGATGATTCAAACGTTGTTTTTTTTTCTATTTTTATTTCTTCACTTACCTTAGTTTCAATTTCTATATCAATTATATCGACATTTTCACTATATGATGAACTTTCTTCTTTAATATTAACTTCTTTATCAATATCAACCGTTTGTGTAATACCTCCAGTTTTTTCAGTATAATTTATATTATCACCTTTTTGACTCGTGCCACGGTTATCAGATTCCGCTGCGATTGCATCCTTATCTATAGAAACCATTCCTGGAATATTTTGCATATGTTCGATTATATTATTTTTAGTTTTAATATAAGTACCATTAATTGAATACATAATATATATATATATATATTAGAATAATTTTACATTTAATTTAGAATATTTTATTATATTATTATATAATAAAATGGAATATTTTGATGAAGATGAATATTACTTATATTGTGACGATGAAGAAAATAATTTTGGTCTAGATTACGACAATGTATATTATTATTCAGATGATGAAGATAATAATTGTGATATAGATTACGATGATTTATATTATTATTCAGATGATGAATAAAATAATTTCTTTAAATAAATTAGTATATAAATTAATAGTTATTTAATGTTAATTCATAATTAGTATCTAGTACAAAATCATTGTCAGCAAATAGATTTAATATTTCTGTAGTATTATATTCAATATACTCATTAAAAATCGAAATTAAATTATTTTTATATATTTCATAATCTGAAGCTTTAAGATTAGGTCTTTCAAGATATTTATAAAAATTATCTATTAAATAAAAACATTTTTTAATAACTATTTCTCGATCATTATTAGTAATTTTCATTATTTCTGTAATTTGATTATCAAGTTCATTATCAAATTCAGTATGTAATATTCCAGTAAATAAATGTTTCAAATATTCACTAATTAGAAAATTAGTACTAGAATTTAATAAATTTGCTTTTAATTTTTCATTATCTGTAATCTTATACATTGTACTTTCACATGTGAATATCAACTTGAATACAATTGCTTTATAATATTCTAATAAATTATCATAATTTGTTCCTTTCTCAATTTCAATTACACCTTCAGATATTTTATCAAAATTCATTTTAATAAAATATACTTATATAATAAATGATATATTTTTCATTTTTATTCAATATTTAATTCAATTTCTGAATCCATATAAATACCAATACCAATAGTATAATCCAAAATATCAACTGTCTTACTAAATGACTTGCCAATAATATCAGAATTCATATAAATTGGATATCCTATAATATCAGTAATGTACTTATTATATTCAATAAAAATTAATTGAAACTTTTCATCCAAATTTGTAAAATTAACTTTAATTTTATTCCATGGTCTCAAACTTGATTCTTTACGCATTGTCTGAACTTCCGATGCAAGCAATTTAGCAATATATCTACAAATAATTTCGTCATTTTGTGTTGTATTAATATATACAATTACTTCATTGTCGCAACTAATTGCATTTTTATATGATGTAATTTCTTTAATTTTTCGAATAACATTAAAATAACTATCGTCTAATTCATATTCCAAAGCATCATTATTTAATTTGGTAGTAATTTCATCAGATGATAAAGATTTAATATATTGGTAGACATCATTTGTTTCTTTCTTAAATTTTTTACCAATTTTGGAAGAATCAACTATATATTGAATACTACTATATTTATTAATATTATCATATTCAATTTTGATAATATTTGTTTCTTGAAGAATATAATCTTCAAATCCAGATAATAAATCTTCATATTTATTATCTTTAGTACAAACTTTAATATCCTTTATAGGCATCTTTGTACTAATTCCAGATGTACCGCGTACATTTCGAATTAAATCAATTACCTTATTCAAACAATCAATTTTAGTAAATTCGATTTGATGTTCAATATCAGGTAATGTAAAGTTATCATATGATAACAAATGAATACTTTCATAATCTAATCCGATATCTTTACTAAGTTTCTGAAAGATATACTCGCTAAAATAAGGCAAATAACTTGTTGCCAAAATCGAAAAGTTATATAAAACATGGCATAATGTTTTTAATGATTGATTTGAATTTTGTTCATCGACTTTACCTTTCAATCTATCGCGATTCAATTTAAGGTATACATTATTTAAATCTTCAATAAATTCACAGGTTCTTTGATGTAATTTATATAATATATATGTATCCATGTCCTGAATAATATTTTTCTTATATTGATTAAATTTATATATGATCCACTTATCAAATATATTATCTGAGATCATATGATCATAAATAATTGTAACATTTTTTTTAATTTCAATTTTTGTTTTATGTTCATTATAAAACTTATATGAATTCATTAATGGAATTGTAACTGTTCTTAAAATTTCTTCCAACCCGGATTCCTTAAATCTGATTGCTTCTGCTTTTACTGCAGGAGATGAAATTAAATAAAGTCTTAATGCGTCAGAGCCATATTTATTGATTACATCCATTGGATCTGGATAATTCTGCAATCTCTTACTCATTTTTTTACCATCTTCAGCCAATACCATGCCATTGACAATTACATTCTTGAATGGTGTAGTATTTCTTAAAGCAGTTCCAATAATAAGTAAAGTATAAAACCATCCTCTTGTTTGATCTAATCCTTCTGCAATAAAATCAGCTGGATAGTTTATCTCTTTATTTAGATAGTATTTTTGACTAGAGAATGGCATACTGCCGGATTCAAACCAGCAATCAAATACGTATTCAACTCTTGAAAGGATATTCCCAGTAACGGGTGATTTTATCTTAACATCGTCTACGTTTTCTCTATGAATATCAATAATACTACCTTCTTCAAGACCTGCAAGTTGTTCTAGTTCTTTTGCAGTTCCAACACATATATATTCTTTACCGTCTGTCCAAATCGGCATAGGGGTTCCCCAAAATCTATTACGTGAAATTCCCCAGTCTTTTGCGTCTACTAACCAATTTTTAAATCGTTTTGTTTTAACATGATCCGGTACCCAATTAGTGGTATCGCAAGTTTTAATCATATCGTCTTTAATTTTAGTTACTTCAACGAACCAGCTAGGAACAGCTTTATAAATCAGAGGTGTATCAGATCTCCAACAGAATGGGTATTGGTGTGATGTATTCATTCTTTTGAATAGTTTATTTGTATCTTTTAGAATAGTAATAATATCTTTATCACAATCTTTAACATTTCTTCCGATGAATTGTTCTGTTAATGGTTCTGTAAAACATCCGTTTCTATCTACTGGACATCTCATTCCTTTACCAGATGATGTAATAATATTATTATCTACACTTAGACGAAAATCTTCTTCACCAAATGCAGGTGCAATATGTACAATACCAGTACCTGATGTATCGGTTACATAATTATCGCTTACTATTTTATGATCCATTGATTCAAAAAAGTTAAAGATAGGTTCATATTCTTCACCAACTAATTCACTACCTGTATATGATTCAAGTTTATTTAAATTATTTGGTAGCTTCTTTTTTTTACCTTCACCAAATACATCATTAACAAGTGTATTACAAATGAGATATTTTTCTCCGTCTAATTCATAAACTGAATATTCATAATTAGGATTGACACAAAGAATCATATTACTAGGGAGAGTCCAAGGTGTTGTAGTCCATACTAGGTATGAATAGTCTTTGGTTTTCGATTTGAATTTAACAATAACTGATTCTTCGTTAACTAATTTATAATTGGAATTAGCTTCAAAATTAGATAGTGGAGTACCACATGCAGTAGAATATGGCATAACTCTAAATCCCTGATAGACGAGATTCTTGTCCCACATTTCTTTAAAGACTGACCATACTGATTGCATAAAATCAAAATCCATTGTCTTATAATCATTTTCGAAATCAATCCAACGACCTATTCTGGTCATAAATTTTTTCCAATAATCCGCGCATCGTAATACGATACCACGACACGCATCATTATAATTCTTCAGACCATATTTTATGATTTCATCATAATTTTTAATACCGAGTTCTTTTTCGATTTCATATTCAACAGGTAACCCATGAGTGTCCCATCCAGCTCTTCTTTCGACATCTAAATTTTTAAATTGTGCGTGTCGAGTGATAGTATCTTTAATACTACCGGCGAGGATATGTCCATAATGTGGATTGCCTGTGGCGAACGGTGGTCCGTCATAAAAAGTAAATTTTTGTTTACCTTTATTTTTTAGAAGTGTTTTTTTAAAGATATTTTTATCTACCCATTCTTGGCAAATTTCTGCCTCGTTCTCAGAGATATTAAATGCCATTTTTATAATATAATGTTATTTCTATAAATAATATATATAATTCAATTTTTAATATATATTATTATATTCATAATATATATGAAATTACGTATTATAAAAAAAAATAATAAGTTATTAGATTCAGTTTATAAATATCACGAATATTTTCAAAATAGTCGTAAACTTATACTTGTTTTAGCGAATGAATATGAATTTTTAGATTTATATAATACTATTCATTATTTTTATAGAAATCCTATAAAAAATTATGACATTGATCCCGAAATATCAAATCATGATCTTAAATTGGTAAAATATAAAATAATACCTGCAATTAAGGGTTTTGAATTAAATTATATAGGTAATACGTCAATAAGTTTAATATCTATATTAGATAAACTTCCAGGAAATAAAAGTGTAGGAATAATAAAAATGATTGGTCCGGGAGAGATAAATAATAATAATTTAGTAGCATATGAATATATAGAATATATATTAAATAATTATTGTAATTGTGAAACTTTCTCATATTGGTATTATATAGACTGGTATTCAAAAAGTAAATATAATAATTTTATTCATAAATATCCTGGAAAATTAATTGATAAAACATTTAATGAAAAGCAGGAAAAAGATGTTGTATTTGTAACATCTATAGTAAACTATTTTAAAAAATCATTTAAATATAATGAAATATATTCATTACCTGCAAGACTATTCTTAATTGTATCAGGACTTAAAATATTAAAAAAAGGTGGAACATTGTATTTACAATATTTTAATACTTGTTATGCTGCAAATATACAATTATTATATAAATTAAGTACACTATTTGAGAGTTATGATTTTATTAATACAAAATTTCAATCAGATATGGGATATTATATATTTACAAATTATAAAGGCAATGATCATAAATTAGATGATATTTTAATTGAATATATGAAATTAGATGATACTTTAGGTGAAAGATCAGTTTTAAACAGGGATCTTGATGATAATATATTATTTGATTTTGATATTATTATTGAAAATAAATTTTTTGAATTTATAAAGAAAATACATAAAAATAATATAGAATATTTACAAAAAAGAATAGAGAAATGTAATTATATAAAAAGTCAAATAAAAAAGAATAATAGGTTTATTGATAAAGTTATACAATCGAATATAGAAATAGCAATAAATTTTGCAAATAAAAACAAGTTAAAATTAAATTCTTATTATAATAATTACTTTCATAAATTGACTACAGTAGAATATAAAAAAATATTATTTCCGAAAGCGAATATTGATTATAATAAATTAAAGATGACATATGAGAGTACATATAGTGTAACTTTTCCAGAAGATGCTGATACAATATCAAAAATAATAAAAAAGAAATATCCAAATGCGAAATCAATTGTAGATATGACAGCAAATGTAGGAGGTAATACATTGAGTTTTTGCAAGTATTTTAATTACGTATATAGTATAGAAATAGATAAAGAAACAAGTGATTATTTAAAGAATAATTTGGAATTATATAAATTCAAAAATTATGAAGTATTTAATATGGATTCACAGCATTTTAATAAAAGTGCTGATTTTTATTTTTATGATCCACCATGGACGGGTATATTTTATAAAATGAAAACGAATATGAGTTTATATTTAGGTAATAAAAATATTGTAGATATAATGAAACCAAATTTTTGTTTAAAGGCGCCGATGAATTATAATATTAGTGAGCTACTTGAAAAATTTGGGAATATATCAATATATAAAATAAAGAATTATCTTGTAATTATAAATAATCCATAAATTTGTTTTATCTACTTATAGAAAAATTAATATCAAAATATTAATTTTTTGATATTTTATTATATAATATTTATATATGGATATAAAAATATTATTAAGTGAAAAAAATATTCGAGAATATTATAAAACACATAGAAATTTTATCGCTCCTTATAAATTGGATCAATTTTTTGATTATAAAAAATTTGATAATCAATATGTAGATGTGAAATCAAATAAACAAATTAAAACAATAATAAAACGGCATTTTAAAACTTCATCGGTGTAAAGTTAATTACATTATTTGGTAGACATATACATATAAATGATGCTACAAGTTTAGTGGCTAATTTATTAGCGTTACCATTAAAAGATATTACCATTTTAAGATTTTTTAAAAAAATCAAAAATGAAGATACAAAACATGATGGTGGACCCACTATGCCTCGAATGGTGTAATAACTGGTGGTAGACAAAAGAAAGTACATCAAATGAAATTTGTATTAGAGCGAGAGTTCAAAAAAAGTAATTATAAGCCTGAATTTTATTTAGATTTTGGTTGTGGTGATTGTAAATTAGTAAAATTATTTGGTGAATCAATAAATATTAAAAGTGAAAATATGTATGGAGCAGATATAGAAAGTTGGGGAGAATATGATACAAAAAAAAGAAAAGACCTGGGTATAAAATTTGTTGAATTAAAACCAAATAAAAAATATGATTTTAAGGATGATATGTTTTCAGTAATAAGTTGTATGATGGTTTTGCATCATATAGATAATTTGGATTTTTGTTTAAAGGAGTTAAATAGAATAATGAAAATAGGTGGTTACTTATATATTACAGAACATATGATTGTTAATTATCTAGAGAAAATGTTAGTTGATATTGAACATTCAATATATGAAATTGCATATCGTGATAATTCTGAATATTATACATCTTATATTACACCGACCGACATTTAAAATGAGATAAAAAACCTCAAAAATAGGAAAATCTAAATGTCGATGGTAGCATATTAATATGCCTTGACAATTATGTCAAATAAATGCACTCTCTAAGGAGTTTCCATGTCTCCTCTCAAGCCGACTACCATTTGACGCCTTTTCAGGGAGTGGTAGTATTTGGTAGTCAAAACTTCTACAATAATGCAGAGGTCTTGTTTCATTTTTTATATATGAATGAAATATCTTTCTTATATTTAAACATCCATTATAATCTCGGTTGATACAATCTATACGGGTTTTTTTACATTCATTCTCTGTGGTTTCCATTTTAAATGTTAAGACCGAATGTAACTTTCGTTTTTTATTGATTTTATCTGTTATATAAAAATTATTTCCTTTTTCTTCTGTTTTATGATACAAACAAGATGTTCTATATTCATCTATATTATATACATTAAATTTCTCCGCTAATTTCCTTTTTACACCTAAATTTGGAGTTGATATAAAATTTCTCATTTGTTTCGTTACACCCCAGTCTCCATAAATAAGATTCAAATTTTTGCCATATTTTTTTTTTATTAAATTATTCATATTGTCTTCTACTCTTTTTTTATTGATATACGCATACCATTTATATTGTCTGAATTTTTTATCTTCATATAATTTAAATAATTTATCATTCACTTTATTTTTCTCTTTTATATATTTTTTGAATTTTTTAATATTACACGTTTTAGAGTTGTAAATTGATAAAGTGTTTTCTATTTCACATGTTCCTAATGTATCTCTGAGATTTTTTATTAATTGTTGATATTTTAATCTTTTTGTTTCTTTTACTCTCTGTTTATTGCTATAAGTAAATCGTTTACCATCATCATCTATAATAGATAGTAAATCCCTCTTTCCAGGATCTATATAGATATTTTTACCTATTAACTCTTTTTTATCAACTTCGTCGATATATGGAAATTCGATATTATTTGTTTTCTCTTTTTTTACTTTTGGTTTATTTTTATTTAATTCCTTTTGTATCTCTTTCTTATTCTTTTTAAGAATTTCGATTTCCTCTTTACTCAAATCTTTATACTCCTCTTTTGCATTACGCATCTTTTCTTTTTTATAATTTTCTTCATATAATCTATCTTTATGAATAAACCGTAAAGAAGATGAATAACAATCTGTTATAAGTGTATAATCAAATACATAATTCTTTAATGAAATATTTATATTGAAATATTTATCCCATAACTCGTCTTTAGTATTTTCAATATCACATAAATATTTATTTTTATCTTTTTCTACAAATATTTCAATAAGAGATTTTGTATCTAATGGAATATGTTTAATAATTAAATCTGATCGTAATGGCATAAATTGGAACATTTTACCTTCTATTTTCTCTAATTTAATATTCATCCATATCATATTTTTTAAATATTTTTGTGGTTTTACTTGTATATCATAATGATATCCATTTTTATGAACTTCTTTTGGAATAATATTATTTCTATTATTTTTTAACCATTTGTGATATTTAGTATCACATGTAGTTGTATTATTTATTATATCATTTTTTATTTTTTTTAAATCTCTAAATAATTGTTGTTTAAATTCATTATCTTTTATTTCTTCTTTATATTTATGTTTGAAATATGAATTAATAAATCTTCTAATATAATCAAAATAGTGCATTTTTATATTATTTTCAATAGCTGTTATTATAGAAATAGCATTATAACTTAATATTTGAGATAAATTAACACCATTTTCAAGTGTAAAAGTATGAAATTGTTGAAATTCATTAAATAATTCTAAATTATCTCCTTTTGGTTTTGGTCCTGACGATGATTCTAAAATAGATTTTTGAGCCATTTTAATTGTGTCTTCTGTAATTGTGGGTATATTATCTTTTTTATGATATTTATCTAATATCCATAATCTTAATAATTGATATGTTTTAATTGTAATTTTATTAGTTCGAACAACGCAGTCGAATATTTTATCAACTGTGTCAGTATCTTTGATAATTTTATCTAATGGAACTTTAATACAATTGTATTTATCTGGAAGTTTTTTCTTTTTCACCATTCTATATATTTATATATAATATTTGTTTAAGTAATTTAATACGCATTAAATTACTTAATTTCTAATTTTTTATTTTCATAATATTTTTTATTATATTCTTTTTTTTGTTCTTTTGTAGGTTTATATTCTGATTTTTTATAGTCCCTTTCTTTAAGTTCATCTTTATGTGTTTGATAGTATTTCTTATTTCTATCAGGATTAGTATATTTTTTTAATCTTTCTTTTAATTCATCATTTTCTAATTTTAATTTTTTAATTAGGTCTGCTGATTCTAATTCTAATTCAGTCATTATTATATTTATAAGTTAATATATTTTTAAATATATTAAATTATAATATATGTCCAAACATCATACGGAGGATTATAAATTAAGTGCAGTAAAATACTATTTGAATCATAAAACTACAATGGAATATACTTGTGAAATATTTGAATGTAGTTACAAATCATTATATAGATGGATTAAAAGATATGAAAATCAAGGTAATATAAAACGGAAATCAACAAAAAAGAAACCATATAAAATTACTGATGATATTATAAAATACGTATTATCATTAGTTAAGAAAAATGTAAATATTACATTATGGGAACTTTCTAATTTGGTAAAAGAAAAGTTTAATGTGAGAGTAGTAGATCAAACAATATTTCGCATATTAAAGAAACATAAAATAACAAGAAAACGACTGAGAGATAAATATTATCCAGAGAAAAAGGAAGGACAAGAAAAACAAGATTTAGAAACATTTTATACAACATTAAAAAAACATAATTATAAAAAGACAATATCTATTGATGAAACATCTATTTATTTAAATATGACTTTAACTTATGGTCGTTCTAAATCAGGCACACGTGTAATAAAGAAAACAAATAAATATCCTTTCAAAAAATATAATTTGATATTTGCAATTTCCTATAACAAAATAATTGGTTGGATTTTATATGAACATTTAGAAGGTGGTATAAAAAAAGAACAACAAATAGAATTTTATAATAAATATATTAATAAAAAATATAAAAATCATTTAATTTTATATGACAACGCAAGTCCACATAAATCATTATTATTGAAACAACTTGTTAATGATAGTGGAAATAATTTATTATATTGCGTTCCTTACCACCCTGAAACGAATCCTATTGAAGAATTTTTTAGTCAATTAAAGCATTATATTAGAAAAGAAAGTCCTCAAGATTATAAAGAAATAAATGATAAAATAAAAGATATCCTAAAAACGAAAATCAAAAAGAAGCATTTAGAAAATTATTTTAAACATAGTTTTAAAATATATAAATAATTTTATCTCATTTTAAATGTCGGTTGGTGTAATAATTTTTATCATTTGGTAGAATGGGATGTAATATTAAATCATTATGGTTTTGAATATGTTGAGCATGACTATTTATATTATAATATAACTGATCAAGATGATTCTACTAAACGTGCATGGTTAATGTATAAAAAAGTTAAAAATATTAATTAAATATTTATATAAATTTTATTCAGAAGCATTAAATTCAATTTTGAATTGATCAAACCCAACATGTGATATTCTTTGCATAATTCTCATAGCATAACTATATGTTGCTCCACTATGACCAGATTCGATAACTTTTGGATGAGATCCAATTTTATGAATAGTTTTGTCATGTGTAAACATATATCCTTTATCTTCATCTGGTGAATTATCTCGTATATAATTCCATAATTCTAATTCTGTTATAACTTCATACATTGATTGTAGATCTTTTGTAAAGTCTGATCCATATACTTTAACAAGCGGCCAATTAGGCATAATATATAAATAAACGACTTTAATATAAATATGGTTAAATAATTTTCATCATTGACATTTGAATCCATGCTTCTCCCTCTTTTCCGGTACTTAAATGAATAAATTCTGTAAATTTATTATTAATACGTCCACAATCACTGTCATATGTAATAGTTCCAGTTACTAATATATTTATACGTCTTGCTCCAGAATGAAGTGTGTCGTAATCAATATCAGTAAATTGTGTATTCATTTGTTTTAAGTTATTAAAATATGTGACAATGTCATCATTTTGATGTCTGTTTTTTTGAGAACTAATAATAGTAAAATGTCTTAAATATGGATAAATATTTTCTGATGTATTTGCATTCAAATTAGAATAATAGAATTTGATAAAATCATCACTTATTTTGATAACACTGAATTGGTCATATCTATGAAAATGAAGAGCCATTACCTTTCTTTAAAATATACTTAAATATTTAAGTATATTTTAAATTTATTTCAATTTTAAATTTATTTCAAATTTAATGATAAGCGAGTTTTTCAAGTCTACTTTTAATTTTTTTATAGATTGATTTTTTTACATATGATTTATTTTCTTTTAATTTCCATAAATCTAAACCTGATTTAAGTGCATATTTTTTTAAGAAACTCTTCATATCATATTTGCTCATAACATGATTGGCAATGAAATCAACTTTCATTTCAATTAAGTTGATATCGGTATCTCTCTTATTATTTTCCAATTCTTTTTTATTTGATATTACTGATACCTTGTTATTTTTAATAACTAAAAATGTTAATAAATCTTCAAAATCGGAATACATCCATGCATTCATTGTTTTTTCAAAGAAATATTTTGTAACATTTTTTATTAAATCTGGATCATTATTGACATTTAAATAATCTACTTGGTTATATCCAATAGGTGAATAAGGTGCAGATAATATTGAATTTACAGGTGATAAAACTAAATCATCTGCTGCAGTGCCTAATGGCGAAATATGTGTTCTAAAAGGTCCAATATTACTACTCATTAAATACGGATTATTGAGTATAGGGCTAATTATCGTCTCTGGGAAATATGATTCATTATAATCAAAATTATAAACTAAGGGCATCAAGTTTACCATTATATATATAACTTCTATATATTATTTTTCAAATGTTTTAAATAGTTTATAATTTATTTCATTAATATTTAAATCTAACTTTTTAATTTCGTATATTTTTTTAGCGATATCTTCTTTAGTAAATTCTATATTTAAAATCTGCAAATAAATTAAATATATATTAGTAATATTGTCTATATTTACTTTATATGTAGAATAAAAACTAACCCATGCATATGTAATTATTCTTTTTATAGTATTTTTATGAATTGTATTTTTATATTTATTACAATACTCTAAACATGTTTTCCAGCTATTTATATCATAAATTAAATTTAAAACAATGCTTTCATTAAATTTAAATCCTGGAATTGTAAAATAATCATATGTATTATTAATTTTTGTAGTTGAATCTTTTGATTTATTATTTATCATATAATTTAATATTATTTTTTTTTAATCTAATTTATCCTTTAATAATATAAATATTGGTATTACAATAATATAAGATAAAATAACATCAACACTGTAATGAGAATGTGTTGATATTAAGAATAATGCATATAAAACCTGTAATATTTGTAATATTATATACTTATTAAATGTTATTAATTGTTTATCAAATGCAACAAGTATAAGTAACAGTGTTGCTGCAGTATGACCACTGAATATCTTATCATAGCAATGTCCAAGTAAATATTTGAATATTCCGTTATTTTGCTTACATTCTGGATTAGAACTTGGTATTTCTGTAACGGTTGATGTAATAATTCTTAAGCCTACTATGATTGAAAATAATTTTAAATAGTCTATTAAATATATATAATTAGTAGGTGTCATATAGGGCATAAAAAATATTATTAATAATGGATTTAATATATATTCTATATTTCTTAAATCATATGTATTGTCCATTATCAAATCTTTTAAAGGTTTTATTTTTGATGTATTATTTAATTCCGCAGATTTTGTATGATAATATACGTACCCTATATGGAATATATAGGGTACTAAAAATAAATATTTTTTAAACATATAATATATATATATATATATATATTATGGATTCATGGAATGATTTTGTTCAAAATATAAATAACCTACCTAATAATATAAATAAATTCACTACTCCAAAAATTGAATCTTTTATGGATCTTAAATATAAACTAGATTCAATCTTAGACGACATATGTTGTAAAAATACTGATTTTAATATTGTTAAATATATTAAAAAGGGGAAAGTATATAATAATATTTTAAGTGATACAAAAAATAAAAGTATTCTTCTTTTTCATGATAAAATATTACCACCATTATTAAAAAAATCTACATATATTCCATTAATTATTTTGTTAATGGATGATGTTGACATACATATGGTGTCAATTATCATAGATAATAAAACTAAGAAAATAATTTTATTTGATAATAATAATAATAACTATAATATATTACATAAAATTATTAATAAAATGGGATTAAATAAACTTTCATATAAAATAATTCAACCTTCTATTAAAAATTATGAGTCAAAATTGGGAAGATGTGAGTTGTGCAATCATATCACATATTTATTCTTTATTGCATATATTAAATATAATCAATCTTTAGATGATTTTATTAAACAATTTATGAATCTAAAAATGGAAGAATCTTCAATATTTTTTAGTAAATTTATTAATTATATTGAGAAATAAATGTATTATGATTACTTTTTTCGAGTTTCATAAATAATCATAATACTATTTTTTTGATATTTAATATCAAAAATTTTAATTTCAGTCTTATTCTTTTCTATATATGAATTAATAATATCTTCGAAATCCATATTATCTTCTCTATCTTCTCTTGTTACACTAATTATCTTGACTCTTTTTGTTTCATAATTATCATCGTCTTCCCAATTAGTGGCATAGTCTAGAAATTTATCTTGATATGATCCGACAGGATCATCGATAATACTATCCTTGTAGTTATATGACATTATTAATATACAAATTATTTAATTTTAAGTATTAAACCTAAACATTTTTTTATATATAAATTATTTACATTTAAGTGTATTATTAACAAGCAAATTCATCTGTCATATCTTTTGCTTTCTTATTGAATTCTGCAATATTAGATTTATACAATCTACCTGCATTTGCATCTAAAGGATCGTCGGGATTTGGATCATTTAATAACGAACTAATTGAAAGCAATGTTTTGGTAATGGTAAGTGCTGGGCTCCAATTACTTTGTAAAATATCTAAACATATTGATCCAGAACTACTAATATTTGGATGAAATATTTTTGTATCAAATGTAATTTGTGGCGGTTTAAAGGGATAATTATTTGGAAAATTAATCTTAAGTAAGAACACCCCGTTTTCATATGGAGAATCTTTTGGACCTATAATTGTAGCAGACCATACAAATATATTATTATCATCAACAGGTCCTGCTGAAATATTTGCATTCGACTCATTTCCCAACTCTTGCATTTCTTTGAGAATTCTTTTTTTAGAAGTCATTATTTTATATATAATATCCTATCTAAGGTTAATCTTATAATTTCAATTTTTATAAAATTGAAATAACAAGATTATATACAATATCTTGTTATATATAAAATGAAGGCAATTAATGTTATATTAAGAAATCGAGATATTTTCGAAAAAGATCCTATAGATGGCGTATCAATCGGATATGACGATGAAAATGTATTTAAATGGTATATTACAATTATAGGTCCAAAAGATTCTCCATATGAGGGGGGTATATTTAAAGCAGAAATGATATTTCCAAAAAATTATCCATTATATCCTCCAGAATTTAAATTTATTAATAATATATTTCATCCAAATATATTTGAAAATGGAACAGTATGTATTTCAATTCTTCATCCTCCTGGAGAAGATAAATACAATGAACAAGAAACAGCAGATATGAGATGGAGACCAGTACATACAGCCACAAGTATTATTTTAAGTATTATCTCTTTATTGAGTGCGCCAAATGACGAATCTCCTGCAAATATTGATGCAGCAAAAGTTTGGAGAGATGATAATAAAAAATTTTTACAACTTGTAAATAATTGTGTAAGAGAGTCTTTAATTTAATATATAAACATTTAAACATTAATTTTTATTGTATATAAATGGAATTAAGTGATAATAAAGAAGAATGGACAACAGTTTCTAATATTAAAATAAAATCTAAACCAAAGCCAAAGCAGATAAATAAAATAATTGATAAAACAAAAATTAAACTATGGCATGATAAAAACTCATGGCAATATAATGTATTAATTAATAATTATGAATATACGAATGGAATGGATGTATTATCAAAATTTAATTTATGTGAATTGCATGAAGAATATAATAAAGCAGAAACAAACTATGATAAGAATGGAGTTGTTAGAAAATTAACAAAAATTCTAAATGACGAACAATGGAATAAAGAATTACAATTTGTTACATTAAAAATTAAACCAAATGTAGAAATTGCAGAACCAAAACTAGAACAACAAAATGAAACAATAGATACAGCCGAACCAGACGCGAAACCATATGTATCGCGTCTAGTTGATAATAGTATTTCTTTTGCGAATATGTTGCGTAAAAATTGAATATTAATTACTTAAGAAAATAATTAATATTAATTATTAAATGGAGAAACAAATAGATTTGGAATCTATATTTAATTTTTTAGTAAATACTAAATCTACTAAAACATTTAAAACTTCTATAGTCAATGAAAAACTGGATTTAGATTATTTAGAATTTTATAATTCATCTAACTTTAATTATTTTAAAGATATATTTACTAATCATGTTGATAGAATAGGTATTAATTTAAATAATAAATATAATAATTCATTGTATTTTTCAGTATTATATATTTTATATAAAGATTATTGTTTGTCAGATAACGACCAACAAAATTATTTAATTAAGGTATTAAAAGAAAAAGTAAAAAATGATATGTTAAATAGACTTTTCAAACCACCAAGAGATCTTACTAAAAAATTAGTAATTAATACATTAAAATCACATAATAATAATTTAATTGATGCATATATATTAGCATCATATTTCGATATTAATATATATGTATTTTCTTATACAACAAAAGATATAAAAGTATTTTATAGTGATGAAAAATTAAATATTTATAAAATGAATATTTTTATAAATGAAATAAATGATATTTACTATCCATTAACTTATAAATTAGATAACGGGAGATATTTTAAATACAATAGCACAATTTTAAATAATACAATATTTTCTAACGAAATAACTGGATTTAATATAAAAAATAATAAAATTTATGAAATAAGTAATAGCTGGGAAGAAGTATTAAATAAATATATTAATTTAGATCTAAGTAATATTATTATTGATGCAAATAATAATAAATTTAGTGCTTTACTGAAGTTAGAAGATTCAGATGATGATGATTCGCAATTTGATATAAATAATCTAACAGATGAAATTAAATATATGGAAAAAAATATGGATGAAATAAATTCCGATAATATCAACTTAGATGATTCAGAAGATGATGAATCATGCAATGATTCCATTGAAGAAATTGAGAATTTAGAAATTGAGACTAAAGTAGAGACTAAAGAAATAAAAGATATTGTTAATGCATGTACTGATGATAATATCTTAAAAGTATTGAGTAGTATTCAAGGCTATTCGTGTGATAAATTAAAAGCATTTAAAAAAAATGAATTACTTGATTTTATTAAAATACTTACAAATAATGATGCCACATCATTAAAGTCAAAGAATAAAGATATTATTATTAGTAATTTAAAGAACGAAATGAACAAATTTATTTAAAACTTTATTTATTATAATATTTAATGGATTACAATAACGTTAAAAACATCAAAATGCACTGTGATCAAATTAGAAAATTTAGAAATTTAGATAAATATAAGAATATATCTATTGATGAATTTAGTGAAGATATGCAAAAATTATTTCCAGATTTTATTAAAAATAATAAAATGGTATTTGATTCTATTGTGACAAATAAAGACTTGGATTTGTTAGATTTAATGTTTAATAAATTAGAGGATATTCACAGGGAATATAACTCTAGAAAAAATGAACTAGATGTAATTAAAAGTAAAGTAGAAGATATTCGCGCATTGTTAAGGGTTAATGAGAATATGAATAAAGATAAATTAATTTCATTTATTGAAAATACATCTCCAGAATTTGTAAATAAATATCCAATTATAATCGATAGATTATTAGATAAGGAAACCGCAAATTTAAGCGTAGAAGATCTATTATTTGATCAAATTAAATATAAATATGAAACTCATATTGGCGAATCATTGGCAAATAAATATGTATATCCCAAAATTAATAAATAAATATTTCATATATAATTATTATATATAAAATATTATAATGCTTCTTTAGATAAACTTATGCGAATAAATTTTCTCTAACAGAGCCAAATTCTGTATGTTTTGATTTAATAAATGTTTCTTCCCACCATTTATTTGCTTCAATTTGATTATCTCTAAATTTATGATATTGTTCACCAAAATAATTATTTTTATTTTTATATTCTGTAACTTTATTAATATTAATATGTTCGTTCGCAACTAAATGTAGATTGATATTCGTAATATTTTTAATATCTTGTGGGTCGATGGTATAATCTGTTATAATATCAAATATATATTTCTTTTTTTTAATTATGTCATTCATATTATTAAGTAATTTTTTTAGTTTATTAATTAAATTGGTTTTTGCTGTGCCTTTTAATATAAATTTTTTGCATACAATATATCGTTCATTATTAAATGAACGACTAAATAATGGTTTACAAATATACACATTATTATAACAATCTGATAAAATATTTAAAAATTTAATTGTTACAAAAGTAAAACAATCTTCAATTCTTAAAACAAAATCACCTTTATCTTTTTGGATTGATAAAGCTGTAATTATTTCTCCTAATAATAGAGTATATAATTGATATTCCATATTTGAATCTTTTTTATATTCAACTGTTCCATTTCCAGTTACCAAATCTACATCTGATAATTTATTTACTTTAATAAAAGTTTCTAATGCAGTAACATTGGATAAAAACCCAGTATTATTCATTTGCTCGAGCGGGCTATCATTTAATTTAACAAATTTATTATTCTTCGTATTTCCTTTTAGACATTCACTTATTTCTGTTGATCCTGCTGCTCCCTGATAACAATATGTATCACCTTTTGAATTTAAATAATTATTTCTAAAATGACTAATACATTGTAAAAACCCTCCATTATCTGAGAGTGAAACAGATGTTAAATTCTTATCATTATTTGCTAAATCAAAATATACAATCATTTCCCATAATTTATATAAATCTCGTGATACTATTTTAGTACTATCATCAAATTTTAAGATTGACGCCATTCTGTTATTTAGATTATCTTTATAATCTGGTACGTCGTTCTCAAATTCATTTACTATCAAATAAAACTTTCTATTTCGCAAGTCATTATTTTCCATTTTCTCTCTTACTTGAGCAGTATAATAATGATATCCTAAACGGAAAATTGGTTGATTCTCGTATCCAGATTCTATTACATCAAAATCATTATCAATTATTTTGTTATTAAATGTTAACTTTTTAATAAATGGTATATGTTTTGACATTATTATATAATAATAATATTATTTTAAATAGTTATATTGATATTCAATTTTTTTGACTATATTTAATATTATTACTATATAAAATATCATCATATATAGTAATTTGAGTAAAAATAACAAAAATATATTTGTTTATAAATTTGATAATAATAAATGTACATTATTTAACGATAGTCTATCGTCTGGATTATTTTTTAATAGACCTGATATAAAATTATTTAATTCTATATTATCAAAAATATCACATTTATTTTCTTTAATTTTTCTTATAGTCATTATTTTTTCCATATTTGTAGTAAAATTACCAAATATTTCTAATATAATTATTCCTAAACTATATAAGTCAGCACTTTTATCATAACATTTACCCTCTAAAATTTCTGGAGCAATATAACCATGTGTTCCTACTTCTTCATAATTCATATCATATACATTTATAGCTAAACCAAAATCTCCTATTTTTATATTTTTATCAAAGTCCATAAATATATTTGTTAATTTTAGATCTCTATGAATCACATTATTATCATGAATATATTTTAATCCATCAATGATTTGTTTACATATGATTACTTTATCATTAAATGATAAAAGATTATTTATCAAATAATCTTTTAGATTATCTTTGCATAATTCCATCTGAATAAATAAGAATTTATCATATGTTGATTCATCATATTCTGAATTTTCTGTTGAACAACTATTATCCATAAAATTTAATAAATCATCATTGCTAAATTTTACTAATCGCGTATTATCTTCAAAGATTGCTACATTATTATTAAATTTATCTATTTTTTTGTTCAAATCTATTGATTCAATCCATGATGTATGATATCTGACTATATTTTTATGGTTTAATTTTGCCATTGATCTTATTTCAACGATTGATTGATAAAAACTATTTCCCAATCCTATTTTCTTTATAGCATATTTTGTATCATCTAGTGGATTATATACTTGATAAACATTCGCATATCCACCAGTTCCGATTAGGTGAGAATTTTTATAATTATTAAATAATGATACATTATTTTGAATTATATCTCGTGGTAAATCATCTATTAAAGTTGAAATGATTTGATTCTTTAATTCCAATACATTCGCTTGATTAATATTTATATCTAAGATATTATACTGATCTAATTTATTTAAAATATTATCTTTTACTATATTTTTATCAATATTATAGTTAATGCCATATAACTCGGCAATCGTTTCAATAAGAGATAAAATTAAATAATCTTTTATTTTATCTTTTTTAGATATAAATTCCATGATTATATAATAACAATATTATATAAATAAATGTTTAATTCAATTTTATATTATGTTTAAGATGTTTTAATAAATTTATCTCTTCATCGAATATATTTATAAGTTTGTTTTTATATTGTGAAGACGTTCTATTTCGCGCTATCATTTTCATTATTTTATCTTTTTCTTTATTCAAAGTATCAAGTTTAAGTCTACTATTCATTAATAATCTACAATTTTGACTTATACCATATTTCGCACTAGGTATATTTGGATTAGGTATATTTGGACGATATATATCAGGATTAGGTATATTTGAACTATATATATTTGAATTAGGCATAGCCGCTTGTGGTCTCTTATATCTTCTATAATCATAGTTTACTGATGGTATATTTTGTGATTCTTTATTATGACCTGTATATAGTTTATTTGGAACAGATACGTCTCTTTTTAATAGAGATGACTGTGCTTCTTTATTATGACCTGTATATAGTTTATTTGGAACAGATACGTCTCTTTTTAATAAAGGTGGTAAATGTAATTTATCTTTATTTTCTAGTTCAGATACAGATAATATTTTTTTTAATATAGGTTCTGGTTCTTTTATAACTGGTAACATTTGTTTTTCAGGAACAATATCAAATGTCCGTTTAATTAATTTTATATCACTAATATAATTTAATGTATTGATAGAATCACTTAAATTTTCTTTTTCTGGCGATATTGTTGCTAAAATATAACTTTCCGTTTTTCTTTCAAATGAATCTTTCAGTATTTTTGTTAGTTTACAACCACGATATGGTATATGTGATTGATTATTTTTTAATGCTCTAATACATTCTTTTAAGACAAGAATACTTTTATTTATTTCTGCATTTTCTCGAAATACATCTTTATTTATATAAACGCTATCTTTTGCTTTTTCACTACCTGCTAGATCGAGTATATTTAAAAAATGTTTACCATTATTAATTCTAAATAATAAATGTGATCGACTAGATTCATTATTTTGGTTAGAAATGCCAACTAATCTATTTTTTTTAATTTTATTTAGAATACTATCTGCAGATTCTGTTTTTAAAGAAACATGTTTAATATTTATTAAATGAATTTTTCCACTAGCATCTTCTCTTTCAAATATTTCAACATTATCATTAAGCATATCTAAACATTTATTATTATAAATTTGAATACAGTTAAATGTTAAATTTAACTTTTGTTTTTTAATAACTTTTATCATTAATGATAATAATCCGGGTATTCTGTCAGTCCCAGTGATAGTATGTGTTTTACCTGATCCTGTTTGTCCATATACATAAAATGTAGTATCAATATTTTTAATTAAATTAAATGTAATTTTCATACCAAAGTCATTAAATAAATCGTCATTATCATAATCTTTATCAAATACTTGATCGAATATATAATGTTTTGAAGTTTCTACTTCATTGTTTCTTAAATCTTTTTTAATCTCTTTTATATCAATAAAATTCTTTTCGGAATTTACATTTATATGATTTCCTATCCCATTTTTTGGGGGACGTACACGCGCCATAACGCACACATTATGCATATAATTAAACTATATATATAAATAAATTTATCCCTGAAATTATACTTAAAGAACCATTATATACAGGTTTAAAGAAATTTATACAAAAAAATATATAAATTTCAAATGTATAAAAAAAATTATATTTATATTATATAATGCTAAGTAATTATATAATATCATTATATTGGATTAAAAAACAGTTTGGCGGAGATAAAAAAATATACTGGTCTACGTTGACTCATAACGGTGTTTTATTCCCACCCGACTATGTTCCAATTAATATACCAATTATTTATAAAGAAAAAAAAATAATATTAAATCCTGAAGCAGAAGAAGCAGCAATATTTTATAGCAAATATATAGGAACAGAGTATGTAAATAATAAATTTAATAAAAATTTTTGGAAGGATTTTAAAAAACTTATTGATCCAAAATTCGGAATCGAAGCATTAGAAGATATTAACTTTGATAATATCAAAACATATTTAGAAAAAGAAAGAGGAAAAAAATTAGATAGAACAAAAGAAGAAAAAGATAGAATAAAAGAAAAACAAACTATATTAGAAGAAAAATATACTGTCGCTATAATTGATGGAAAAGAACAACCTGTTGGTAATTTTCGAATTGAACCACCTGGTATATTTATTGGAAGAGGTTGTCATCCAATGATTGGTAGAATTAAAAAAAGAGTATATCCAAAAGATATTATTCTTAATCTTGGAAAAACTGCAGAAGTACCAGATACTTGTATTAAAGGACAAAAATGGAATCAAGTAATCAATGATAATACCGTCACATGGTTAGCTTCATGGAAAGAAGATATTACAGGTAAAACAAAATATGTCAGATTAAGTGATAAATCTGATTTTAAATCAGAAAGTGACAAAAATAAATTTGATTTAGCAAGAAAACTAAAAAAAAAATTAGGAGATATACGAAAAGTAAATGAAGAAAATTTAAATAATGACGTATATAAAACTAAACAATTAGCTACTGCATTATATTTTATTGAAAATTTATCACTTCGTGTAGGAAATGAAAAAGGCAAAGATGAAGCGGATACTGTTGGTGTTGTATCATTGCGTGTTGAACATATTGATTTATTAGGAGATAACCGAATTAAATTAGATTTTTTAGGAAAAGATTCTGTTAGATATACAAAAAAATTTGAAGTAATTCCTATTATTTATACAAACATCTCATTATTTATGCAGAATAAAGATAAAAAAACAGAACTTTTTGATCAAATATATCCATCTGACATTAATACATATTTACAAAATTTTATGCCCGGATTAACTACTAAAGTATTCAGAACAATGAATGCAAGTAAATTATTTCAAAAGGAATTAAATAAAGTCACTTCTAAATTTGAATCTTATAGTCACGATGATAAAATTAATTTATTACTTGATGAATTTAATAAAGCAAATGCAAAAGTTGCTATGTTATGTAATCATCAAAAAAATATAAATAAAAACTTTAAAGACCAAGTTGATAAAATTAATCAAAAATTAAAAGATGTTAAAAAAAAGAAGATCGAGTTAGAACAAAAAAAAGCAGAATATAAAGAAAAAGGAAAAGATATAAAAGCAATAAAAGAAAGAATTAGTAAAATTGAAGATAAAATTAAATCAATCAAATCGAAAAAAGATCTTAAACTAGAAATGAAAAATGTATCATTAGGGACTTCCAAAGTTAACTATATTGATCCAAGGATTACCATTGCTTTCGCTAAAAAACAAAATATTGATATTAATATATTATTACAAGAAGCATTACAAGATAAATTTAGCTGGGCCCTTAATGTATCTACTGATTTTATTTTTTGATTACTCAATAAAATAATTATATATGATATTTCCACTTAATATTCCTGCAAGATGTATATAAAAACGATGCATTGGATCAAATATATTTAATATTAATAATTCTATCCATATAAGATTTTTAGAATGAATTAAAAAACCATGTACATATAGTTCTTTATTTAATATATTAAAATATATCATTCTTAGACACAAAAGTATTGGAATAAATCCAGAATATGACGAGTAATAAAAATCAGAATATTCAAATATATATTTGAATATCAAACATAACATATATGCAATAAAACTGGTTAAAGAAAAAGATAAAAATAGAATTTTACAATACGCGGTTCTTCTATAAAATTTTTCTAAAATTGTACCAATATAATTAAATACATACATACTGGTAATCAAACTTAAAATACTGGAATTATAAAAATAAGGTATAAATAAATTAAAAGGTTTATTTATATCTAAATTACTTGGTGTGTAGAATTCATAAACTTTTATAATATCATGTATAAATGGTGTCTTTAATGATATTATTATATTTAAAAATATTAATAATTTTGTAATACTTATATTCATTATTTATATTACAAAATTAACAATCTTTTATATATTTATTATGAAAGATTCATTAGAAGTTAGAACCAATCTTAATATTATCCAAAATGTTTTTTCCATTACAGCGCATACATATTTATTCTAATCTCTCGACTGCTAACGCGATTGTATCACCAACATTCAATATCTCATCTTCTCCTATTATCTCTTCGTTGATAAGACAAACACAATATATTTTAATTATATCACGACAAAATGGACATTTATATTTAATATAATTCGTCTTGCATATTTTACAATAACATTCTCGAGATTGGTTAGATATTTTAATTTTGTCCAAACAATCTTTACATATTTGATGATTGTTTTTACACCCAGTATCAACTAATTCTTTTTTATATTCTATGCAAATATCACAATGAACTAAACCTAAATCTTCTTTACATACTGGACATTCTTTTATATCATCAATACAATCAAAACATAATTTATGTTTTGATTTACAGCCACATATAGAGACCATATTCATTTTTGTACAATATGTACATTTTTTATAATATTTATGAACTTTATTTTGATGTGTTTTAATTTGTTTTATTCTAGAATAAATATTATTAATAATATCATTATATTTTATTTGTAAAGTAATATACCGATTGATTTCAATAGAATTTTCATACGTAGGGTCATCCTTTCTTTTTATTGATTCTTGAATATTCATCATTTTATATTTCCAACAGCTTTGTTGTAATCTCAAAATTTTTGGTTGTATATTATTTTTCTCATATTTTATTAAATAAGTTCTATATTTAATAAACTTTTTTTTGTGTTTTGTATTTTATTTTTACTAAAAATAGTATTAATATTTACATCATTATATAACTTTTGAATACGATTATCATTATCGTGAGGAAATTTATTTTGAGTTAAGTTCATTTTAACAGTTAGAACCCTTATAAAAAAACGAATCAACAATCTTTTATATATTAGTTGCATCCACCTGGAATATTATCACATAAAGTAAAGCTATTTAAGCCACCTCTTTTAATTATTAGATAATCATATACATATTCTTTCATAACTATATATAAAATAAAAATAACCACTCCAAATAATATATAAATTCGAGTATTTTGTCTTATAGTCCTTATTTCATTTTCATCTTCTTTCTCTCTTATTTGTAATATATATCTACTATCTTTTTCTAAATCTGAACTACTATCTATATATTGTTTGAATTTATCCATGTATTATATATATTTTTAATATATTTATTTATATAATACATGACTAAATATTTACCATTAAAGTTTAATCCAGAAAGCGCAAATATTTATCAAACAGGTGGTTTTGAACTATCTAAAGATTGGTGGATGATTATGCTAGCCATAATTGTAATAGTAATAATAGTAATAGTTGCAGTTACAATATCAGGATCAAATAATTCCAATGTAAAATCATCTAGTATTACAATATCTAAAAAAACAAATAATGGCGAAGAAGTATATTATAAAGAAGTAGACGGAGAAGAACAAGAATTAACTGAAGCAGAAAAGTTAGAGTATGATATTAAAATGGATCAATCCACATTAGAAGAGAATCAAATGCTATAGATATAATTAAAATATATAAGTAATGAGTTTCAGATTGATAAATGATATCAATCTGAAATAAATAATTAATTATGAAAAAACTATAATATATATCATATATATGCTTATATCTAAAATTAATTTAGATACTACCTTATTAAATTTAATTGAGAAGATGATAATAGATGATGTATTTTTAATAAATATATTTAATGAAGGGATATGTATAACTCAAAATATTAATAATATATCAAATTTAAGTATTTATATTAATAAAACTGATATTCTTGATTATCAAAATAATCAAGAATTTAGTTTTGTTACTAACGATATAACGTCATTGAGTAACTTACATATTGAAAAAACGGATAAATATAAAATTAATAAAGAAATAAAGATTATTAATAATCCTTGTAATGTATGTAAAAAATTAACTAAACTTGAGTTTACAAAAACAGATATTGATTATTCTGATTTAAATTTGAGTGATAAAATAAATTTTTTACAAGGATATAAATTTGAAATAATTATTTCAAATGAATTTAATGGTATTGTTTTAAAAACAATTAAAAATAATATTATATTGTATTTAAACATTCTTTATTCGACATAATTTTTTGATTATACATCTTTAAATAACTTTTTCGACTTAATGCAATATACATGTCTTCTCCACCTATTATTTCTTGTTTAGTGTCATTATTCATTCTAAATGAAAATGGCGCATCTTCCCCATTTGTTCTATCTATTGCAGTTAAATGTGTTATTTTATCACATAATGGAATTAATTTACTAATTTGTTCAAAAGGTTCTCTTTTATAATCTCCAGATAATCCATAACATTCTACAATTTTACCTTTATTTGCCCAAATATCACACATAAATGCAGCATCATTATAAAACTGGATCTCGTCTATTAAAATAACATCATAACTGTCAATTAAATGATCTATATCTGCCAACGTAATTGCACAAATAGCATCATGTTTATGTTGACTATGTGTTACGACCATTGAATCAGTATCATATCTATTATCATTCTTATATTTAATGATAATACATTTCTTTCCTCCAAGTTCATAACGTTCTAATCTTGCTAAAAGTGTTGTTGTTTTACTAGAATACATTGGACCTATAAATAAACATATCATCTTATTATATTTATATTTATAAACAACGTTTATTTATATAAATATAAATCAATTTTTTATACTTATATAAAGTACCATACTTAAGCATTATTACGATAGAGATTTTGAAATATTTAAACTTTTATCTATTAGACCTGATAATATAAAATGATAAATATTTATCTAGATACTGAACAGGTAGATCTACAAGAAGATGTATGCTCAATATGTCATGATACATTAAATAATAACAAATATAAAATTCCAGAATGTAATCATCTATATCATTCATCATGTATAATTGAATGGTATAGAACTGGAAATATTCGATGCCCAAATTGTAATTCTAAACCAGATAATTTAGATCAGGATGATATTTATTGTTATAGTTCTAGAATCGCTGGATTAAAAAAATATAAATATATAAGTGATTATTGTAAAAGAAAAGATGCTAATATCCAAATTATAAAAAAAGTAGAATCGATAAGAAAATTAAATGATAAACTGATTGTTCTTAATAAAGATATTAAAACTTTACAAAATCATAATGGTAATTTTAAAGAAATTCATAAAAAAATAATGGCATTGAAAAGTTTAACTTATAATATACAAAAGAATATACATAATAAAAAACAGTTATTATCAGAATCTATAAACATTTTACCATTTATAATACATAAAAAAAATTGATATAAATTATATTTAAACCTTAATATTGTATATATATATATAATAATGTCGACGGAATATTATGATATACTGGGACTACAAAAAAATGCATCAGAGCAAGAAATTAAAAAGGCATATCGAAAAATGGCAATGAAACATCATCCAGATAAAAATCCCGATAATCCAGCAGCAGAAGAGAAATTCAAAGAATTATCTGAAGCATATGAGGTATTAAGTGATTCTGATAAAAAACAAGTATACGATAAATTCGGCAAAGAAGCTTTACAAGGAAATGGTGGTGGGGGACCGCAAGTAAATCCATTCGATATATTTAATAATATATTCGGATCTGGTGGCATGGGCGGCATGGGTGGCATGCCTGGCATGCCACCAGGAGTTAATGTTCGAATGGGCGGCATGGGTGGTATGCACGGTATGGGTGGCATGGGTGGCATGGGTGGCATGAGAAATCAATCTTCGAATGTTGTAACAAGAATTATGGTTACATTGGAAGAAGTATATACTGGTGTGACAAAGGAAATTAATGTTACAAGAAAAAATAAAGATAAAAGTGAAAAAATACAGTTAAAAATAAATATACCAAGTGGATGTGGTGATAATGTGAAGATGGTTCAAAAAGGAAAAGGTAATATTGAGGGAGAGTTAGGAGCAGGAGATCTTATAATAGTTATCACACACGAAGAACATCCATTTTTTAAAGTAAGTGAAAACCACATTGTTATACTTAAAAAAATTAAGTTTGGTACATCTCTATTAGGTACACGTTTTAATGTACAACTATTAGATGGTTCAAATATTAATATAGATGTTGATGGGCCAATATATGATGGAGATATTCGAGCTATACAAAATAAAGGATTACCAGTTATGAATAGGAATGGAAAAGACAGTGGCGATCTAGTAATTAAATTTGAAGTAGAAAAAGAATTATCATTTACCAAAGATCAAATTAAATTAATTACAGAATTTTTCCCAATTGATAAATTCCCAATTAAAGATTCTGAAAATATTAAAGCAATCGATCCTGAATTATTTGAACAACCAGTAAATAATGATGATGGTAATGTTCAATGTGTTCATCAGTAATAAACCATTTTATATATTAGATTATATCTTATCTATAATTTGAATCAATTTTTTTAATGTATCTGTGTATTTATGCACGTTCATGTTTTTGATTTATTAAAAAAATTGAAAAAAAATTTTTATAGTAGTGATATAGTTTAAGTATGATCTTCACACATTTTAATATAGAGTGTGTTAAGAACTAGTCACGAGAAAAACAAGTTGACAGATTGCAAAAAGAACAAAAAGTGATGTTTGCCATTTATGGTGGTGTTCTTTGCTCTGTTCTACTGACATACTACTTTATCGTGCCATATTTTAATACGTGGTTATCACGTAGACACGAGTCACGTAACAACCAAGTTGATAGAGAGCAAGAAGAACAAAAAAAAAATGATGTATTCTTTGAACGTTTTGGTCCCTACGCGTTATCATAATGTTGTCATTTATGGTGTTCTTTGCCCTGGTCTTCTCATATACTTTCAGTACTTCAGCCTTAGTCAGTACTTGAAGTTCCTTGTAATCATGAAAGGTATTAGTTTATTACCGTAATCTGACCCATTTTAACAGTTAGATCCTTCTTCGAAATGGGGCGGTCCTTATGATTCTGACATGAACTATCTGTGTATTTATGCACAGATAGTTCATGTTTTTTTGATTTATTAAAAAAAATTGAAAAAAATTTTTTTAATTAATGATATAGTTTAAGTATGATCTTGACATATTTTAAGATGAGACGATATGTTAAGAAAGATTGCAATCCCGATAATTGCAACGACCCAGGTTGTACTTGGGGAAACTTGTGCAAAGATTGCGTATTTCAGATCTGTTCGAATTGTGCTGACAAAGCCACACACTATTGCAGCAGTTGCACTCATGCAAGGTACTGTAGCAATGAGTGCTACAAGGATCACTTGTGTGAACACAAGCACGTGTGCAGTCCGGGAGTTAAGCGGGAACTTGTACCTTTCTTGGGTATTCCCGATGATGTCAAAAGTGGAAGTTACTCCCCAAATGATGCGGCAATCAACGTGAGAGACAGTGTAAACCATGTCATTAAACATGGGTTTAGATTTTATGAAGGCCATACAGGCCTTACTACTGTGTTGCGTCTGGAGCACAACTGTTGGGAACCTCTTCCCGGGGATTTGCACAAACTACTGCACCCAGATGCTCCTAGAAACAAAGACGAAAAAACCAAACTTGTAAAATTAGTCAACATCTTCTTGGCGGAAAAAAACATGTGGAAATTCGATTTTAAGTCACGTAAGTACTTCATAGGTATGAAAAAGAATCGCCTTACATTATCACCATCCCTTAATGAAAAAGTAGAAATCTCCTGTCCGTTTTTGGAAGCTACATACTCTGCGATTCGCCAAAACCGCTTAAAGGAATTGGGAAATGGAGAGTACACCATCAACGGCACCGATAAATTCTACTTCGGTGGAAGTGTTGATATGTCAATGGCCGACAAAAACCCTGAACTCATCATGGCAACCAAGAGACACTGTCATGCGTGTCATCTTTTTGTAGTTGGACCATGCGGAGATGTAGAGATCCGCTGCCTGTTTTTGGAAGCTACAAAGCGGGCTATTCGCCTAAACCGTTTAAAGCAGTTGGGAAATGGAGAGTACACCATCAACGACGGTACCAATAAATTCTACTTCTGGGGTAATGTTGATATGTCAATGGCCCACGAAAACTCTCAACTCATCATGGCAACCAAGAGACATTGTGATGCACATGGTCTTTTTGGATTTAAATCAGGTCAAATCTCTTGGTAGGCCCGGGTATGCCGAGAGATCAACATATACAATTGTTTTATTTTGGATTTCAAATCATATTAATTTATACAATATATTGATTTAATACTACTTTATTTATTAAAAAAATTGAAAATTAAAAATTAAAAATATATAATATAATTTAGGTACCGAGTGTCAGTCAAGAAGTTACGATGGCACATTTTAACCAATCTAAAGTAGGCCATATACACAACCTTCCACTCGGGGTAGTACAATCTATTCGTCTTGTCATTGATCAAGGGATATACTTGCACGCCGACAAAGGAATTGGTATTGTATTGCGTATGAAATACAACACTCACCTCCGGCTTTCCGATAGTTTACAGACCCTACTGTTCAAAATCTATGAGATTGGTAAAAAAAATCTAGATGCCCCTCCCAAATTGCTTCTCCAACTGATAGATGAGTTCTACATATTCTTACTGAATAACAATCTGTTGAGATTAAGTGGGATTCGGTACTTTCTACCGACAATACCTTGCCGTGAAGGAAAAATTGTCGTCTGTCGGTATGTAGAGGCTGCATACAACGCGATCAATTGCGGTTTGGTAAAGGTTCCAAGAGTTCAGACACGAGGGGTTCCAATCCCACAGACAGCTTCTCCCACCCCTGAGATCATCGCGAAGGTTATTCAATACTGTTTACAGTATAACCTTTTTATGACGAATGAAAATGGTCAGATTGTTGTAAATTCATTAGGTATCATGTTATAAAGTTTAGAACATGGTGCCTGCTGGCTAATTTCAGGGATGACATGTCACATAATAGTGAAATGAAGACGACAATTGATATCAACCGAAAGATATAGTGAATAAATATTTATTTACTATATCTTTCGGTTATATATTTATTGAATCCAAAATATTATATAATAAAGTTACATAGTTGAATTATATTTTAAGATCTAAATATTTTTTTTTATATTTTAAATATTTTTTTTTATAAAAATCTTGATCTCCCCCAGTTAATTCGTCATGCATTTTTTTTCTAGATTTTTTATAAGCAGTTCTAGTAATATCATTAAATGATATATTCTTATCTTCTAATTTAGCAACATTTTTTTCAATCACTTCACGTGCGGATTCGTAACATATATTATTTTTTACAGAAAGTCTGTGTGAATATTTATCAATATTAGATTCCATATACATTTACTTTAGATATAAATCTTCAATTTCATTATAATTATAATTATTTTCGAAATTACCAATATATGGATTCTTTAATTTTTCATAATTTTCATCTTTAACAAAATCATGTACACGTCTAGCGGATTGTATTTGTTTATAATAATCCTCTACATTTTCTACTTTCTTTTTATTAATCATATAACGAATCATTCTATGAATTAATTTAGCAGATGATGCAAGTACACCGCCAACACCAGGTATTATACCTAAAAATGAGTAAAATGCAAAATCATAATCTCCTCTAAATAGATTTATTAATAATGACGCAATGCCATATGGCATAGTAACAAAATTAAAATTATTAGTTAATATCTGATTTGGTATTAAATTAATTATATCAAATAAGAAATCAACTATTGTTAGAGATTTCATAAATTTATTATCATATTTATTATAAAAAAAACCACCTGTTTGACCACAATTTGTACATAGTTCTTGATCAAATTTATTTTTAAGAGAATCAAATTTATTTATATAATTATTATATTTATGATATGATAATAGTATCTCATAAATTCGTTTATCATCCAAATCTAGATTCAATTCAGTCAAGATTTGACATTTTAATTTATGAATAAAATGTTTATTTTTATATTCTTTATTAATAAAAAATGTATCAATTATTTTTATAAAATTACTAAAATTTTTTACTTTAGGTTCATAAATAGTTTTATCTATTTCCATTTATAATAAATAAGATAATTTATTATAAATTATTAAATATAATATATATATATGACAGATATTCAAACTTTATTAACTCAAGAATCGGAATCTATTGCACATTATGTGCAATCAGAAAATAGAAAATCTAGACAACTTGATTATTTGCAAAACATCGTTGATATACACGACACTCCTCAAGAGATATATCGTTTAATTAATAAATATAAACATGATCTAGAACAATTAAGATTTGGAATTACTACTACGAATATAACCAATATAGGAGTAGATATCGAATCTTCAGAAAATGTTATTAGAAATAGAATAGAATTTGCAGGATATATTGATAATACTAAGTGTACTCTTACTATAAAAGGGGAAGATGGTATGATAATGGGATATGTTTTAAAACCATCGTCTGAAAATGTAATAATTAATTATCATACTCATCCACCTTATAATGGCATATGGCCGGTTGCTCCACCTTCTGAAATGGATATCGCATATCTTATTACAGAACAAAAAAAAACATCTAATATTATTTATAACGCTGTGTCTACACGTGAAGGAATATATATTTATTACCTTCATCCTGAATTTGTTCAGAATATAGGTTTATTCAATGAACAAAAAATTGATAAAATTAAAGAGGACTATCAACATTTTAAAAATGATTTAGGTTATAACCCTAAACCATACAGTATAAATGGTGGGTCCAATTTATCCCCTGCCAAGAGTTATAAGGGGGATATAAATCATTTGGCTGATATAAAACATCCAATAATTACTATTAACGAATTCATACAAAAGTTAAATATCAAAGGTATTATTATTAAACTTGTTGATTATTTTAATGACGAACCTGTCAATTTCGATATTGATGAACCTGAAGATTTCGATATTGATGAATCTGAAGATATTCTTCCTAAAAAATCAAGTTCTATATTTGGGGATATAAACATGGAAGATGAAGACGATGATGACGACGTCTACGATGATAATAAAAAGGAAAAGAAAGAGGATGAGAGGGACATATTCGGTGGATCTAAAACATATCCAATTAATTATGCGATACACCATCTCGACATGTAGAAAGAATGTTTATATATAAAATTGAAAAATAAAACTTATATAAGATACACTATCATTAAACTATTATGACAATACCCCGCTTCTGAAAAGAATCATGACGACACACCAATCGTTTTTAAGCGTCCATTTTGGTTCTTTTTTACGCTCCGCACGTGAATGCACACAATTAATCTTACATGGAAAAGCATTATATCGGATTCTGCTGGATCTGGGTGAGAAACAGCGTAAGATTAATTGTGCGCATCCTGACTATGATTCTCCTGAGATAATTAAAGCACGAGAAGATTGGAAGGTTGTCGATGATAAACATCAAGCACTTAAAGACAAATGTTGGGAATGTGAACGTAATATATTGGACCTACTGCGAATTGTTGAAAAACAGCAAATAGTTGTTCGTAAAAGAAAGGAACAAAATAAAAAAGATAAAAGACAAAAAAAAAATTGTCTGAAGAGCATGTACGTCGATCATGATGGATGCGAATGTCCCAAAATAATTAAAGCTCTCGATGACTCGAATAATGCTCGCCATGCATATAAACAGGCTAAAGACGAATTACGTGTTTTAGAAGATGTAATATCATCGTCTAAAACAATCCTAAACGAAAAAGGTCGTATATGGGATGGAACTACTGCGATCTATCCTGTCTTGTCTTAAAGTATTGAGACTATCGATCGTTGATTTTATATATAGGGTTTAAGACCACAAAAAACAGATTACTTTAATTTTGTTTTAATGATAATTATAATATCCGCCAACCTATTTTTAAAATATAAATTTATATTTTAAAAATATATGTCATTATCGACTGTTTCGGAAAATGAAATAAATATAACATAACATCTAATAATATGTAAATCGCGAATATTCTGTTTTTAGATTCAGATATGTATTTTGCTATATATAGATATAACAAAATATTGAATTATCTAACTTTAAAGTATATAAAAATATATATTTATATACATTATAGATAATGACAAATGAATTATTTAATAAGGAGGAATTAAACAAATTTACAAATATATATAAAAACTTAGTAGGGGATGACGAGTTTGAAATTATGTTTGGTGGATATACAAAAACGAACAGTATAAATATGAAGCAATTTTTAGATATATTAAAATATTTAAAAATATTTGCTGATGAGAAGAAGTATAAAATCATACATACTGAAACGTTAGATATATCATATAATTACGATAGTAAAAATTTTCACACATACAGAATATCAATTGATGGTGTCGATAAAATAAATAGTTTAATGGCAATGTTGCATAAGAGAGAAAACCATATAATATTTTCAATATTATCATCAAAATTATTAAGTAGTGATAATGAAGGTTTATCAATAATTAATAAAAAGAAAGATTTCGATAATACCTATAATTTGGATAAGCATAATATAAGAGTTAGATTGGCGAAGGAGGAGAAGGTATCAAATTCTAAATTAGGTGAATTAATTAAATTAGATAACGTAAGTAAAATTGCAATTATGTTAAGAATGAAATCACGTATATCTGTAGTAATTGAAAATAATTCAGAAGTTGATTTGAGAATAGATTTAACTTCAGTAAAACAATGTAATGATATTAATAAATTACAAAAGATTACCCCAAATTATGAATTAGAAATTGATTTTAATAAAAAGAAAAAATTAAGTGTTGCAAAAGAGAAAGAATATTTGGATAAGATTTTATATTATATAACATTTGTAAAAAAAATAATTGAACAAAGCAATAATATTGTTTCTAGAGACGAGAAAGAGAATGTTTTAAAAGTATATAATAATCTTTTATATGACGATAAAGATTTTGTATCAAAGACATTATATGGGCCACAAGTACAATCATTAGAAGTAGTACATATCGTAGATAATTTACCAAATAAATATTCTGTAACAGATAAAGCAGATGGTGATAGATGTCTAGGTGTAATTACTAATAATCGATTATATTTAATTTTTGCAAATCTGGAGGTAAAATATTCAGGCATTGAAGTAAAAGACTTTGATGGTACAATTTTAGATGGGGAGTATATTTATAATTCTATTAATAACAAATATATATATACAACTTTTGATATAGTATTTTATAAGGGCGAGAATGTACAAAATACAGCAAGTTTGGCCGAACGTTATAATAAATTAAATGATGTAATCAGGAATTGTTTTAAATTTGATTTTAAATTCAATATTTATAATGGAAAATTTGATATGAAATTAATAGAGAAATATTATAAGGACGATATTAGTGCATATTTATCAATGTTAATGAAACAGTTGAAAACGTCAAAGAATGAGACAGTTGTGTGCCAGAAATATTTTATTTTCGTGTTAGGTGGCGGTGATTATGAGATATTTAAATATGCGGAGATTTTATGGAATTCATATACAAAATTAGAAGCATCTAAAGTTCCATATATTTTAGATGGATTAATTTTTACACCACTTCAGCAAATTTATACTAAATCGTTAAAAGAAACCAAGTATAGAAATTATAAATGGAAACCTCCAGAGAAAAATTCGGTAGATTTTTTCATAAAGTTTGAGAAAGATCCACAAACTGGAAAATATTTGAATGTATATGATGATAGTGGGGAAAATACAATTCAAGGAAATACTTATAAAATTATTAATTTACATGTTGGTAAAGTAGTAAACAATATCGAAATACCAGTATTGTTTAGAAAGTATGATAATTTGCATATTGCAAAAATAAGTGATTCATCTGGAGTAGTACGTGATATGGAAGGCGATCTATTACAAGATAATACAGTCGTTGAATTTTATTATAATAATAATAATGATTTATCACCTGAATTTAGATGGGTCCCATTAAGAACAAGATATGATAAAACCGAATCTGTATTAAAATTTAAAAAGAAATATGGAAATAATAGTGTTATTGCAGATGCTGTATGGAACTCTATACAGCAGAATGTAACAATACACGATTTGTCAAAACTCGGTGATGAAAAAATATATGACCAAGAGTTAGCAGACATTAAAAATAGAATTGATGCATCAGTTGTAGCAATTGAAAAACAAAAAGATGCATATTATCAAACAACTTCTAATCTTGGTACTCCTATGAGAAATTTTCATAATTATATTAAAAGTAATATGATTTTTACATATTGTAGTCCTAAAGTAATGAATGATAAAATTAAAAAACTATCAGTATTGGATCTAGGATGCGGGAGAGGTGGTGATATTCTTAAATTTTTCCATAGCAGAGTTGGAAGTTATATTGGCCTAGATCCAGATGCATCTGGAATTAATTCATCAACTGATGGTGCAATTAGTAGATATAATGCATTTAAAAGAAAAATGCCTAGTTTTCCTAAAATGGAGTTTTTGATAGCAGATGCTGGTACAGAATTAAATTATCAAAGTCAGAGCAAGGCTATTGGTAAGATGTCATCTGCAAATCAAACGTTAATAGAAAGTATTTTCGGTTCTGATATTAATAAATTAAATGATAGAAAGTTCGATATATTTAATTGCCAATTAATGATTCATTTCTTATTAAAAGATGATATTACATGGAATAATTTTTGTCAGAATATTAATAACTTTTTAGCAAATGATGGATATTTAATAATTACAGCTTTTGATGGTGAAAAAGTTCATAAAAAATTCCAAGAATTGGATGGTAATATTCAATCGTCATATAGTGTTGATGGTAATAAGAAAAAATTCTTTGAATTTAAAAGTAGTTATGATTATAAAGAAAAAAATATAGATAAAACTGGATTAGCATATAATGCTCATCTAGCAACTTTTAATGATGAGGGAACTTATAATACTGAATTTTTAGTAACAACTAATTTTTTAGTAAATTCATTAAAAGAAAAATGTAATATGCATTTAGTAGAAACGGATTCATTTAATACAATATATGAACAACAACGTAATTTTTTCGAAAATGTTGCACCTAAAGAAGAAAATAGTAAAAGTAGAAGTTTCTTCTTAAACTCTGCTGAATTTTATAATATGGACGACAGTGTTAATAAAGCTAGTTTAGAATTTAGTAAATTACATAAATATTATATTTTCAAAAAAGAGACATCGTCTCTGTCGTCGAATGAAAGTGTAAGTAGTACAAAAACAAGTAAAACAGGTAAAAAAACAATTAAGAAGGGTGGTAGTAAAACTACTCAAAATAATTTAATTGGTAAATACTTGGAAACGGGTAATACGATTGATATTTAACTATTTTATATATTTAAAAAAAATGAAAATATTAAACTTTGATATAAATCAAATTTTAATATATAAAATAACCATGTTTAGTACAATCAGAAAAACATCGAATTTAATTAATAAAACACAAGAGTTTACTACTCTAACATATACAGATGAAGAATCATTAAAATATATATATCAGGGTAAACTTAATGATATAGATGAATTTAATGGTTATGGTAAATTATGGAATGAATTATTTTCATTCCATGGTAATTTTCAAAATAATAATCTTGAAGGATATGGTATATTAACATATACTAATAAATTAGATAAATTAGATGATACATTCCCCATATCTTATAAAGGAACATTTTCTAACAATAAAAAAAATGGCGAAGGCATTGAAACATATGCAAATAAAGATTTTTATAAAGGTACATTTTTGAATGATTTTAGACATGGAGCAGGTATACTATATAATTATAATGGAGAACCAAAGATTGAAAGTAATTGGGAATTAGGTAGATCCATTAATACAACTTATATAACGGATTATTATAATAATGGTAATATAGAATATAAAGGAAATTTTAATGGTATAACACGAGACGGGAGTGGTACATTATTTGATATAACTGGATCTATTTTATTTGATGGAATATTTGAAAACGGTAAATTTAAGAAGGGAAAGTTATATTCAAACAATTTTATATCTTTTGAAGGTGAATTTAATGAGAAAAATAAACCACTAAATGGAACTTTTTATCATAATAATGGAATAGTATTTTGTAAAGGTATTGTAAAAGATGTTGGTGGTATAAATTATATCATTGGTAAAACTAAAGTATTTACTTCAACTGGTAGAATGATTTTTGATGGCAATACCATCCCGATTAAGATTGATTTAATACCAAAAATAGATCCAATTAAAACAAATAATATAGAATATAATGTTTTGATGGGTGATGGAATAATTTATTTTAATTCAACTGAATCTAATTGGGAAAATACTAAATCTATCCCATCTCATTTAATTAGAACAAATGAAAATTATCAATTACATGGAGAAAATATAATATATCAGGAAAATGGGGAAATGATCATTTCCCCATATAATAATGGTATATTAAATGGTATACAAAAAAAATATATAAATAATGAATTATCTAGTCAGATAACATGGTTAAATGGTAAATATAATGGTGAATATATTAATTTTTTAGATAGTAATCGGTATACTGATAAAATTATTTATGAAAATAATAAAATTACAAAGTTATATATACGATATAAAGATGAATCTAATAAATTAAAATATGAAGGAGATGGTATTGTTATTAATGGAATTATAAAATATCATGGCCAAGGTAAAACATATTATAATAATGAACAAAATACAATTAATTTTGATGGCATTTTTAATGAGTCAGTGCCTCAGGGCGAAGGTATATCATATTATGAAAATGGATATAAAATGTATGAAGGAGAATTTAATAAAGGTAAAAAACATAATATTGGTTCTTCATATTATGAATCTACTGGTACTATTGAATATACTGGTGGATGGGTCAATGATGAAAAACAAGGCGAAGGCATGCTTTTAGATGAGACAGGCTCAATCGTTTATCAAGGATTATTCCAATATGGTGATATGAATTAGAACTAATTATTTTATTTTATTAATTTTATAACTTCGATAGTGTAAAATATGAATACCATTCAGGATGTGAATTAAAAATTAATGTATATTTACTAAAATCTAAATCATATAAATTTAATATACTCTCTCCAAATAATCTAAATTTGGAGCCTCTCTTAAAGGAGGATAATGGTTCTGGGCGGATTATATAACTACTATTTTCAACAATAGATGCAGGACCTCCAGACTTGTAATCTTCTTTTGCTGGATACTTGTCTCTCGTTAATTCTATTTTATTTGGAAACATTATTATAAGCTATAAATATTATATTATATTTATAGCTATAAAATTTTGGCATACACCACAAGTGCAATCAATAATAGTAAAATCTATTTATTCTATACTAATAAATTTGAAATATAATTGAATTTAAATATATTTTAATTTAATTATAAAAATGGATATTATTAAAAATTTTATAATATCCATATCACCAAATGGCGAATATTATAAAAATTTATTATTTGAAAATTGCATTAATGATAATAATAATATTATTGAAAATACAATTTTCAGAGATGCATTATTTGACCTAATAATATATGGAAATATAATTTCTAGATCGAATAAAAAATTAAGTGTTCATTCTCGACTACATACAATAGATGACAGTGATAAGCAACAAATAGCAAATGAATTTGAAAAATTTCAACGAATTAAACTTTATTTTCACTGGATTATTCTAATATGTTTAGGAATAATTACATTTCAGAACATATATTTATTTAAGGAATATCACTTTTCTTAAATATTCAATCATTTATATATTTATTATTTATAAATATATAAATGGAATTTAAAATTTGGCTAAGAAATGTCGAAATAATTGTAAATAAAAAATTAAAATTAAAATTATGTGATCTTCCAGACGAGGATTATTGGATTAATTGGAATAATAAATTGAGTTATGAAAAAATGGCTGATATAATTATTAAAGATCAGAATAAATTTCTACAATTTATATTAGAATAAAAATTGATTATCGCGCCCCCTATATAATAACTATTCTTTTAATATAAATGACTAGTATTATCTATACAAGAATCTCAAGCCCTAACCAAGCAGGATACAATGGGGAACATTTTAGTATTGAGAATCAAACCAATGTATGCACTGCATATTGCAATAGTAATAGAATGAATATTCAACAAACAGTTACAGAAGTTGTATCTGCTAGTAATATTAATAGACAATCTGAATTGAAATCTATTTTAAATACAAATTCTAATTGCAACATTGTATTTTATAATATTTCTAGATTTTCAAGAAATACGCAACAAGCACTTGATTTTATGAAAGAATGTACTGCAAAAAATATACATCTACATTTTGTTGAAGAAAATTTACAATTAAATCATTATACTGATTTACATAGACTACGTCTTGGATTGTCGCAGTCTGAATTTGAATCTAATCAAATTAGTCATCGTATTATAAGTAATAATACTGTACTTAAAAGTAAAGGATGGAAATTTGGACGAGCTAAATTTGGTTTCCAACAAGAAAGAATAAATGGTATTAGAAAATTTAAAATAAATAAAACAGAACATTCAATTATGGAATTTATTGTACATGCAAGGCGTGGTGTAAATTGTAAACAGCTTAATGTTTTACTTAATAAAATTATACCAACGAATACAGTTCCAATTAATTATTATGATGCGGATGATACACAAATTACAACATTTTCAAAACCAAATATGTTAACATTTAGTGAAATTGCAGATCTATTAAATGATTATAATATTTCTAATAGATCCAGGCCATGGACTTCTGGAATGGTATCAAGAATTAATAAATTGCATTTAAAACTTCCTAATAGAAATATAAATACAAGATTTGAAGCATTAAATCTATAGAATTATTTTATTAATAATATTAAATGGACGAAATTAAAAAAGAAATTATAAGAATGGTTAATGAAGGTTTATGTATGATGATTGATGAATTAGATGATATTCCATATTTAACACAATTATGTAAAACTAATGCAAAAATAGATTCTGAAAAAGAAAATATATTTTTACAAAGTTATATTTTAGAAAATATTGGAATGACAGAAACAAATGAACAATTAAAAACTACAATAAATGAGAAACTAGGTGAAACTACTATACCTCAAACAATAGAAGATACTAAAATACAACCACTTTTTATATTAACAGGAATGAGTATATGTCTAATTATTTTATGTATGATGATTATTGGATTTATTGTATTTTTAATTTATATGATTTACTTTACCGAGAATGGTAAAGAATTTGTAAGATCAATGAGGTTCACAAGTGAATTTGGTCTCAAACATCCTGATTCAATATTAAAACAATACGAATTCCCCATACCTCCACCACCACCGCCACCACCTGTGAATTTCGTAATGGATTCATCATTTACTACCTGAATATAACAATATCTCAAAAATATTGAAATTTACATATATTGTATCTTATATTATTATTTCAATCATATTTTAAAGATGACAACCTTTAGATCCAAAGAATGTTACGACGGGTTCTATGATATTATCGTAGAACTTGCAGAACCAGAACTCTCACCTGAAAAAATAATTCCAAATGTAGAAGTTAGTCTTCACACGCCAAATGGAAAATATACAACGACATTATTTGCACATACAGATACTCCTAAGAAAACTGCAATATATGGCGATGAGGTCTATACTATGGTAAATGATCCAGGAATGGTATCCCGTATGAGGATGAATATAGGCACTGTGTCCAATTGGACACATGTTCCTACTGAATTTGCAAATGCAGATGTTCGTATTATATCATTACCTTCTGATATTGCAGAAGTAACGATACTCGATTATAAGAAATTAATCCAAAGATTTGACCCGACTCATTTCATTTACATTCCTAGACATAATTCTAAACACGGGTTAGGCCCTGATTGGTTATTGGATACGCGTGAATTTCGTAATGTACTTATGGGACGAACACTTCTTCAGGCTTATACTTTGCAATCAGGAATTAAACATATTCTGAATGCTCAAACAGTTGTTTCAGATGCGATTGATACAGTAGAGATAACACTCTCAAACATTTATGCATCATATGCTCCTGTAACAAATACTCCTGTAACGGTAACAAGTAATTGTAGACATAGCAAAGACAAACTTGAATGCAGTCTAGAACCTGGGAAAAAATATACATTCAAGGTACTACCACGTGGCGATTTAACACTAAAGATTGGAGATGTTAGTCATACAATCCCGATTGAACCTCCAAAAAGTGATCCTACAATCACAGCAATGCATGAAATTGCTAGGGTCTGTTTAATGAGGGATGATGATAAGAATCCCGTCCAATTAAAGGTTATTGAACATATTATGACGATTTTCAGCCAGATCGGTCCAACAACTAAACAACATTATGCTCCATGTATTATTAGAGCTGAATCATCTTCAACTTCATTTGGAAGATAGAAATTGATTTACAATTCATTTATTATTAAAAATTGAAAATATTTTTTTATATATTACAATATTACAATATTATTACACGATGATTGCATTTATAAAAAAATATAATATATGCGCACATTTGTCGCAACCGTTCTTTGATAATCTAAAAATTGATAATAAGAATAGACGATTAGGTAATAGAGAGAGATTACCTCTAGATCTTATAAAAAAAATATATTATGATTATTACCACTTTAATAATATATATGACGAGATATACATCATACTTAATGCAGAAGATTCGCGTGATTTGGATAATACTAGTCTAAAGAATTATTTTAAAGTTCATAAGTTATTGGATTGTCCAGAGTTTGTCCAATACTTGTGTAAAAAGGACTCTATATTTAATAATATTTATAACACACATTATGAACAAAATAAAATAAGTTTTATACGTATGGATAAAATGTCGAGCATGTTTCAATGCTGGTTGATGTATTTATATCATTAAAAAAATAATGACATACTCTATTTAACAGTTAGAACCTTCTTATTTTTACTATATCTTAGCCACTCATGATAGTATTTATATCATTAAAAAATTGAAAAAATATTTTTTTATTTATTACTATAATTAATTATAATGATTACTCATTCATAAGCATAATAATGGGCGATCTTACTGGAGATTTTAATCATATATTTTCAGACCATCCTACAGGGGGTATGTCATATAATGATCTTTATATACTATTCTACAAATTTTACCAGCTAGAAAAAACTACAGAGACATCAATTGATCATTTCCTCCATCTGTACGAAAATCAGATACCCCCC
>JGI20154J14316_10000265_pt1 | contig 47114 bp, 44 predicted proteins | sample COG_04_FD_14316 | JGI IMG/M metagenome (IMG submission 14316)
ACGATGGGAAATACGGTCACTAACAGCGGCAACACCAAGCAGTGCACCATGCAAGTGCCGGAAAAAATGACAGCCATACCGTCAAGCCAGCGTTCGCGGCTTTGGGGTTCTGTCGAATGTTTAGTGTCGTCGCTCATAAGCGCGCAGTTTATACCATATTGCCGGTACAATAACCCAGTAATTCGTCAGGCATCAGGCATCAACGCGCGACAAACCGTCGATATTGCTGTTGCCTTTGTTAATTGACCTATAGGAGCGCCATCATGGCGAAAATCCAAGGACTCGACCATGCGGCTTATCGCTGCCGCAATTCCGAACAGACCCGTCAATTTTATGAAGACTTCCTGGGCTTACCCCTGGTGGAGGCCTTTGAAATTGATCTGACCCAGGCAGGTCGTGCCACGGGTGTGCTGCACAGCTTCTATCAAATGCAAGATGGCGCCTGTATTGCATTTTTTGAGGATCCTGAGCAGCCCTTTGATTTCAAACCACAGCACGACTTCGACTTGCATCTGGCGCTGGCGGTGGATCATGAGACTTTACATGCCATGTTCCAGAAAGGCCGTCAGTCTGGAATCGACACCCGCGGCATTGCCGACCATGGCTTTATTCACTCAATCTATTTTCGTGATCCTAACGGCTATGTGGTGGAGTTGGCGGCCCGAACAGATACTGGTATGGCCGGCTCAGTGGCCGCCCATGAGGCGCTGACCGCTTGGCAATTTAAACGTTCGGCGAGTTAAGACGGGACAGGTCCGCAAGCGGGATTTTAAAAGCCACCCTAGGGTTTATTGTTGATCATTCTTCCCTATAATGCTTACCAACTTATTCCGGATAACGTCATGGCTATTAGTCCGCTGTTTAATCAATTGTTTTCGCGATCTCCTGTCGCCCCGATGCAGGAGCACATGAAGGTCGCCGCGCAAGCCGCGACCGAGGTGCAAGGCTATATGGCCGCCGTGATGGCGGGAGATTGGGATCTGGCAACCACTCTGGGTAAGCATATCAATGACCTCGAGGATGAAGCCGATGATATCAAACGCAAGATTCGCTTAAGCCTGCCGCGCAGCCTGTTTATGCCCGTCTCACGTTCTGACTTGCTTGAACTATTGCAGGCCCAGGACAGGATCGCGAACCTGGCGAAGCATATTGTTGGTCTGACTTCCAGTCGGCGGATGAGCATTCCTGCAGCGCTTGCCCCTGCCATGGAGGCGCTGGTTGAAGCTGCGGTAAAGCCTGCAAATGTCGCACTGGAAGCCCTCAATGAGCTGGATGAGTTGATTACTACCGGTTTCAGTGGCAAGGAAGTGGAGTTGGTTTCAGCGATGATTTCCCGTCTTGATGCCGTTGAGCATGCCGCAGATATCAAGGAAGCTGAGTTGACTCGGCTGCTGTACAGTCTGGAGAAAAGCCTGGACCCCGTTGATGTCATGTTTTTATATCGTCTTATCGAATGGATCGGCGATTTAGCCGATAAATCCCAGACCGTGGGTAATCGAATGTTGTATCTCATCGCGCGCTAACTATCGCCGCTTAGAAAACGCATTAACATGAAATATCAGGTGTGATCCTATGGGCGTAATAGAAGATTACGGCAGTACGCTGCTGCTGCTAGCAATAATATTCGGCTTTTTTATGGCCTGGGGTGTAGGTGCCAATGATGTGGCCAACGCCATGGGTACCTCGGTGGGTTCAAAGGCGATCACCATCAAGCAGGCCATTATTATCGCGATGGTGTTCGAGTTTGCCGGAGCCTATCTTGCCGGCGGTGAGGTGACCTCCACGATCCGTAAAGGTATTATCGATCCCGGGCTACTGGCGACAGATCCTGAATTACTGGTCTATGGGATGATGGCGTCATTGCTGGCGGCAGGCACTTGGCTGTTGGTTGCCTCGGCTTACGGTTGGCCAGTTTCGACGACGCACACGATTGTTGGCGCGATCGTTGGTTTCGCCTCGGTAGGCATATCCACTGATGCCGTTCAATGGGGCAAGGTGGGTGAAATCGTCTCTAGTTGGGTGGTCTCACCCGTGATCGCTGGAACCTTTGCCTTCGTAATTTCCCTGAGCATTCGTCGATTTATCTTCGGCGCCGCCGACGCTTTCGTTGCTGCCAAGCGTTATTTACCCATTTATGTGTTCTTCGTCGGCTATATGATTTCTATGGTGACGCTGACCAAAGGTTTGAAGCATGTGGGTCTGCATATTAGTTTCGGCGAGTCCCTGGTCTACTCCGCGGGCGTAGCATTGCTGATTGTCGGGTTGGGCGTCATTGGTCTCGCCCGCGTCAAACGTGTCGCTAAGTCTGATCAACTGGATCTGGTCAACGTCGAGAAAATTTTTGCGGTCATGATGCTGTTTACAGCCTGCGCCATGGCTTTTGCCCACGGTTCAAATGATGTCGCGAATGCGATTGGTCCGCTGGCTGCGGTTAATAGCATTATTGAAAGTGGAGGCGTGGTGGGTGCCAAGTCGGCAACCCCGAGCTGGATTTTGTTGCTGGGTGGTGGTGGTATCGTTGCCGGTCTGGCGCTTTATGGTTACCGAGTGATCCAGACCATCGGCACTCATATTACTGAGCTGACCCCCAGCAGCGGCTTTGCGGCAGAGCTTGCCGCTGCATCAACAGTAGTGGTGGCCTCAGGCGCGAGCCTGCCAATTTCGACCACCCATACCCTGGTGGGCGCGGTATTGGGTGTCGGGCTGGCCCGTGGTATTTCTGCGTTGAACCTGCGGGTTGTCGGAACGATTTTTGTTTCCTGGCTGGTGACATTGCCCGCTGGCGCTGGTTTATCGATTTTGTTTTTCTATCTGTTTAAAGGGATCTTCGGGACGGGCTAATCGAAACCGATAGCGAGGTGCGGAGTTCTTCACATTGTAGTCGATCACCGACAGAGGGATCTTATGTTCGCTAATAAAACTGTGGTTGTAACCGGTGGTGCCGGTGCGCTAGGCCGTGAAGTAGTCCGTTGGTTCAGCGCTCATGGCGCCCAAGTCGGCGTTCTGGACATCAGTGAGGCGATCCTTCAGGGGGCGTTTCCGACTGTTGAAGAGAGCCTCTGTCTGGTCAGTTGTGACCTGACCCAGCGCGGCAGTTGCGCAGAAGCTGTGGCTACAATCCAGGCTCGCTTCGGCGCAGTGGATATTTTATGTAACACTGCTGGCGGTTTCCTGATGGGTGATCCGGTCCACAATACCTCCGATGAAACCTGGGATTTTTTGTTTGACCTCAACGCCCGTTCGATTCTAAATATGAGTGCGGCGGTAGTGCCGGCCATGTTAGCCGGTGGTGGTGGCAAAGTGATCAACGTCGCCGCGCGAGCAGCACTCGGTGGTGGGGCAATGATGGGCGCTTATACTGCGTCCAAGGCCGCTGTGTTGAGACTCACGGAAAGCATGGCACAGGAACTACGCGCCAATAACATCAATGTTAATTGCGTGTTGCCAAGCTTGATTGATACACCGCGAAACCGTCTGGACATGCCTGGCGCAGATTATTCGCAATGGGTCACTCCGGCGCAAATTGCCAGCGTTATTGGTTTTCTCGCGTCGCCAGATGCTGGCGCCGTACATGGTGCTGGCATTCCCGTCGACGGCTTGAGCTAGCACTTCAAGCAGTCGGGCGCGGTGCGCTCGAGTGTGGAATTCTTGATAAAAAGGAGATAGGCGCGTGAATGACTGGATTCTCTACAATGTTGAAAACTGCATTGCCACTGTGACCATCAATCGTCCTGAAAAGCGCAATGCGATGAGCTATGCGATGCTCGGTGACTTCATTCAGACCATGGCCCGGGCGGGTGCCGACGACGCTGTTCGAGTGGTGATTCTGACGGGTACCGCGGGTGCGTTTTGCGCCGGCACGGACTTAGCTGACCTGGATACTATACCTGGCGAGACCCGTGGTTTACGGGGTTCCGCAACAGAAAAATCCCGTTGGTGGCCTATAGTGTCTTGTCCTAAACCCGTGATTGCCGCCATTGACGGGCCTGCCGTTGGCATGGGCGCGGAATTCACCAGCCAGTGTGATATCCGGATTGCCTCCACTCGGGCCCGGTTTGCCTGGAATTTTGCCCATCGCGGGTTGGTGCCTGATACCGGTGCGGGGAGTTGGTTGTTGCCGCGGTTGATTGGTACTTCTCAGGCATTCTGGTTGTTATATTCTGGTGAATTCGTGTCTGCTAGCCAGGCCTATGATCTGAAGTATGTGAGCGCTGTCTGTGAGCCGGAAGATCTTATGGCGAAGGCTCGCCAGATGGCAGAGACCATATTGCAGGGTTCGCCCTTTTCTCATCAGCGAATGAAGACGCTGGTGTATGAAGGGTTGGGTATCGACGTTGACAAGCACATGGAAAATCACACTAAAGCCCTGGCCGAGTGTTTCAAGTCAGCTGACCATAAGGAGGGGGTTGCATCTTTTCTGGAGCGACGCCCGGCAAATTTCACCGGTCAATAATGGCATTTTTCTGTGCACATTGAGCGTTCGGAGTAGGACTGAATGAACCTGGAAGTTGCAGCCTGGCAACGTCAACGCAGCCGAGTCGTCGCTGATTGTCGTATCTTTACCGTGAATGAATCAACTTCGTTATCGCCCATTACCCAGCAGGCGCATCAGTTCTATTTTTTGGACACGGCTGATTGGGTCAATGTGGTGCCGATCACCGCAGACAATGAGGTGGTCCTGGTGCGTCAGTTCCGCCATGGGTCAGAGCGCATCACCCTCGAAATTCCCGGTGGCATGGTGGACCCGGGAGAGCAGCCTGTTGTCGCCGCAGCGCGTGAATGTCTGGAAGAAACCGGATACGTGGTCGGTGAGCTCGTTTCGTTGGGCTGTTTGAACCCGAATCCGGCAATTTTCCAGAACCGCCTGCATACCTGGTTGGCCCCCGTCGTGCATTCTGGAGCCGGCATCGATAATCAGTCCACGGAACACACAGAAGTCCAATTAGTCCCCTTGGCGCAGATTCCGGAATTACTCCTTAGTGGCGAGATAGATCATGCGCTAGTGGTGGCGACATTGTGGCGGGCGCTGTATCACCTGGGTACTGAATAGCGCTGCATGGGGCTCACAGAGCCAGCTGAGTGGCGATAGGTTTGGCTTCTATCGTGAGGGCATGGCGGCGCTGAAAATTTTCTCGAGCTTCATCGCTAGGATGGCGGGATGCCTCCCAGACAGACAGGTCAGCATAACGTGTGATCAACAGCATCTGTCCGAAAACCGCGGCAGACTCTGGTTCGGCGAACAAGCCCTGGACCTGAGTCTGAAAGCCCGCTTCAAAGCTTTTCCAGGCGGTTGTTGATAGCTCGACGATTGCCTTGATGTCGGTATTTTTAACTTTAAACCAGCGAAAGACATAGATGCCTGGCGTTGTCAGGGGTACATGTTCTGTGGGCCTGGCGGTCGGGATAAATAAATGGCTGGCTTCAAGCTCAAGACCGGCGGCGGTCACGGTTTTCTGCAGCGAGTGTCGCTGGAGACTGTAAGTGACCACGTAAATCTCGTTGGTAGCCAGGCCAAACAGGCCTGAAAAGATGCCATATAGTGTGATGCCTTGCGCTTCGAGTTCAGTTTGATGAGCCCGGATCGTGGCGATCCCATGATGGCTGCTGGGTCGACCGTGATCTTTAATCAGACTAACTTGGTAAATCACGCAAAGTTCCTTCCAATAGGTGTTGTACTGGCGGGCATTGAATTTTTATGTTTGAGGCTGACTCGACACCACTGCCCTTAACGGGGCGAGTGGCGTGGCGACAGCGCCGAGTTGTTCAAGCTCGATTATCGAGATTGTAACGACTCAGTTTGTTGTAGCGAATCATACTTTGAATTTCTTTAACGTAGGCTTTGCCGCGTTCAGAGTAACGCAGTAATCCTTCAGCCAGTACAGTGCCCGTAATGGTCTTGTTCTCTGCGCGCAAATCGGCGCGAATTTTTCGAAGATTTTTGTAAGCATTGTTGGTGTTGATAGTTTTCACGTAGTAATTCACACCGTGACTGACCGTCTCAAATTTTGCCACTTCATGTGACGCACCATCGTCGCGATCGGTGGGCGTCAAACCACAACCTCGTTGAAAACACCACAGTCCAAAGAAATTATTTGCCTTAACTGCAAACCGTGAAGTGCCCCAGGCTGATTCGTTGGCGGATTGGGCAAGTATGAGTCCGGCGGGTACGATGTCGCAACGGCTGAGCAATTCTGTAATATGCGCCATCGTGACCTCGTTATCAACATCGACATGGTAGGTGTCGAGCAATTCGTCGAGCAATAGTTGATCTGCAGGTTCAATTTTTTTATTGTCAATAAATTTTTGCTGGATGCTTAATATAGATTCGCGCTGAGTTAACACTGCGGCGTTGGTTTGGCGGATCATTGGCAGCATGTACTCGAAGAATGTTTGTTTCTTTTCTTTAACATCGCGTATTTTGGCAAATTCGGGTTTGTTTTTATGTTTGGCTTTGATGGCTGGTGCTTGCGTTGGTACTAGAGTGGGCGAGTTGGCGCTGCTGTTGTTGACAATAGCCGTGTTGTTTTCGCTCGCTCCCTCAGCGATTTTTTGGTCAATTTTTTGNTNCTCTTTGTCGACAGAGTCGACAGAATTGACAGAGTCGACAGAATTGACAGAGTCGACAGAATNGACAGAGTCGACAGAANTNANANAATCGACAGAGTCAAAGATATAGATGCCCAGGGTGAACAGCAGCACGATTGGCAGAATGGCTAACTTTATCGAATTCATAATAGCTCGGGACTCCTTGGCGAATAGCCATAAGTATACGACCAATGTCGCCGTTGGCCAACCGACGCCAACCCGTCGCGGTGCTGAGGCATTCGCATCTTGCGCCCGCTGTAGCCAAGCCGTAAGCCTAGTCTTTAGGCAAGCCAAGTATTCGTTCGGCGATAATATTCTTCTGAATGTTCGGGGTGCCGCCACCGATAACGACATTCGGCCAGCCGAGTGATTCTCTGGCCCACTTGCCGCGATCGATGGTCTCAAGTTGATTGCCAAGCTGCAGCCCGGATTGGCCTAATACATCGATCGCAAAGTCGCTCATCTCGACCTCAAGATCAGCACGATGTAGCTTATTAACAGAGGTTTCGCTGGACAGGGGTTCGCCCTTAATTTGGCGAGTCAAATAGCGCAGGCCATTGAGCCGCATGGCTTCGATTTTGGCCTCGAATACGGCTAGACGGCGGCGTATTTTTTGATCTTCCATGGCAGGTTTCCCCTGCCGCTGGCTATCCTTGATCAGCATCTTGAGGCTGTCCAGTTTTGCATACATAGCCGTGACTTCGCCGATGCTGGAGCGCTCGTTGGCGAGCGAAGCAATTGTCACGGCCCAGCCCTGACCTTCCTTGCCAAGACGATTGTTGACAGGTACGCGAACATTGTCGAAGAAAATTTGTGCAAAGACCTTGCCGCCTGCCATGTTTTCAATAGGTTTAATCTCGATCCCCGGTGAACTCAGGTCAACCAGTAAGGCGGTGATGCCATCATGTTTGGTGGCGGTTGAGCCGAAGTTGTCGGTGCGTACTAACATGGATATCCACTGCGCGAATGGCGCGAGACTAGTCCATATCTTTGTGCCGTTAATGACGTAGTGATCGCCATCGAGAATCGCCTTGCATTGCAGCGCTGCCAGGTCACTGCCAACATTAGGTTCCGAGTAGCCAGTGCACCAATGATACTTGCTATTCAATATGTCCGGTATAAAGCGGGTTTTCTGTTCGTCAGTACCATATTGGATAATGCCCGGGCCAACCCAGGCAAGACCCATCATGCAGGTACCCAATGGCGGTGCTTGGCGCTTGGCCATTTCTTCCTTGAGAATTACCTGCTGCATGATGTCGCCGCCACCACCGCCGACTTCTTGGGGCCAGGCAAACCCAACCCAGCGTTTGGCTCGGACTTTTTTCAGCCACTGCGCCATAAAATCGGCACCCCTTTGATCCTTGGGTGGCAGATTTTCATCGAGAAATGTACGTACTTCATGCCTGAAAGTTTCTTCGGCTTGAGTATATTCAAAGTCCATTTGGGCTCTCCTTTACGGCGGCATATTTTGCTGTGTCGTCATGTGCTGGTTGGCTGGTTCGTTCGTTCGAAAACGTCTAACTCGTGATTAATCTGCAATTAGTCCGTAACTTGTAGCTGAGAAATGCGCTCATAGTGGTAGTCGGCATCGCCGAAGATGGGCCTGGCCCATTTAGAGCGTTTTAAATATAGCTGCATGTCGTACTCTTGGGTAAAACCAATGGCTCCATGAAGTTGGACTCCGTCAGTGCCAATTTGGCTGAACGCATCAGAGGCGTAAGCCTTAGCGAGGGATGCCGATCGAGGTAGTTCGTGCGGGCTTTCGTCGACGCACCATGCAGCGTAGTAAAGTAAGGATCTGAAAGACTCCACATCCACATACATCTCGGCAAGTCGATGTTTAACGCCTTGGTATTTGCCAATGGGATTGTCGAACTGAATACGATCCTTGGCGTAATGGGTTGTCATGTAGATGACAGCTTCAGCAGCACCTATCATTTCGGCAGTGACGGCAACAGCGGCCTTATCTAACAATCGATTGATGTTCGCATCGTCAGTCAGGAGCAGATCTTGAGTAGCAACGCTGACATTATCGAGTTCGAGACTGCCCGTACGCTTGGTTAAGTCCATGGTGGCAGAACCTTGTGTACTAACCCCCGTTTGATCACGGTGGATCAGGGCGAGATAAGTTTCGTGCTGGTCTTTAAAGGCGACGATGAACAGGTCCGCATTGTCGGCGTCCATGACGAATAACTTTTTGCCATTGAGGACGACGCCATCCTCATGGATAACCCCGCTTAAGGTGATGCTCTCGGCATTGGGTAGATCATGAATGTCCAGCAGGGCAATAGTGCCAATTTTTCGACCGCTGGCAAGGTCATTCAGGTGGCGTTTTTTTTGGTCATCTGAGGCGAGCTCATTGAGGGTCGATGCCGCCAGCGAATGGGCGATGAAGGGCGATGGAAACAGACTCTTGCCCATTTCCTCGAGTATGACAATCAAATCAACAAAGCCGAGGCCAACACCGTCATACTCAGGGTCAACCACCAGGCCCAGCCAGCCGAGGGCGGCGATCTGTTGCCAGATTTGCCGGTCAAAGCCTTCATCGGTGTGCATGATTTCCCTGACTCGGCTCACGGGAGATTGCGCATCAAGGAATTTGCGGACCTGGTCACGCAGTAATTCTTGTTCTTCAGTGAAACCAAAATTCATCCGTAGGTTCTCATGTTTTGATGTTAGCTGATGTTTAACGTGAGAGAGGTCGCAGGCGAACCCAGCCACTCTCGATGTTTTCGTTTGCTGTGTCATAGTCAGCATCACCGGGTAAGACGATGTCACCGGTCGCGTTGACTCGAGCTCGTTCATCAGGCTGGTTGGCGGCAGCCGCAGCCATTACCTCATCAGCGCTGGTAAAACGAGCCAGACACCTGAGCATGCGCAGGGTGGGGCTCATTAATGTCATTTTGCCGCTATCGAACTGGCGAAGAATTTCGGCCGGCGTTAACCACTGGGCGTGCACCAGCTCATGGTCATCATGGATAGGGGTTTGAGCCGCAGGCATGCGCGTGATAAAGAACCGCGTGTCATAGCGCCGAGGTGGCCCTACCGGCGTAATCCAGCGGGCAATATAATGCATGGTACCGACGTCGAGAATCAGATTTTCGTCTTCGATTAACTCAATGAAATTGCGATTGCTGTCGTTGATATCGCGGCGGTGGGCTTCGAATCGCCGTACCGTCTCTGGTTCAGACAGGTCCAGCAGGCGGCCGGTATCGCGGTGTAACGCCAACAGGATTCCCGCTTCCTCGAAGGCTTCTCGAACAGCGGCGACATAATAGGTCAGGGCGCCAGCGGGCATCTGCATCAGTTCGCTGGCTTGTTCGTCAGTGCGATGCAGACAGAAGGGCGCAAAGGTTGATGGGTCGTCAGCTTCATCGACCCGGCCGCCTGGGAACACCCACATACCACCGCCGAAGACGATGTCGGCATGGCGCTCCATCATGTAAACCTGTAAATCTGGGCGATCATCGATCAGCATTACCGTGGCCGCGTGCCGTATTGCGACTTGCTCGGGATCTGATTCGCTCATGATGAAACCGTTGTGAGATGGAGCTTGCACTGTAGCTGAAAAACACCGGGCGCTGCAAATCCAGGCCGCCACCGACGGGTGGGCTGGGTTTGCAGGCTATAAGAGTGGCTTCAGGTAGCGACCGGTCTCTGAGGCTTTGACCTTTTTAATCTGTTCCGGCGTGCCCTGGGCGATGATAAATCCGCCTTTGGGGCCGCCGTCGGGTCCCAGATCGATAATCCAATCGGCGGTTTTGATCACATCCAGATTGTGTTCGATCACGGTGACCGAGTTGCCGGCATCTACCAGACGGTCCAGAACCACCAGAAGTTTTCGAACGTCATCAAAATGCAAACCCGTCGTTGGCTCGTCGAGGATATAGAAGGTTTTACCGGTGGCGACTTTGGATAGCTCCCGGGCCAGCTTGATGCGCTGTGCCTCACCGCCAGAGAGTGTCGAAGAAGGTTGGCCCAGTTGCAGGTAATCAAGACCAACATCCACCAGCAGCTGTAATTTATTGAATATTTTTGGATGCGCTCGAAAGTGCACAACGGCCTCGGCAATCGTCAGGCCCAGCAGGTCGGCGATGGATTTGCCCTTGTATTTGACTTCGAGGGTGGCTTCGTTAAACCGGCGCCCATCACATTCTTCGCACTTCACATAGACGTCTGACAAAAAGTGCATCTCGATCTTACGTACCCCATCGCCTTGACAGGTTTCACAACGTCCGCCCTTGACGTTGAAAGAGAAGCGCCCAGGTTTGTAACCGCGCATGCGAGCCCCTGGTAACAGCGAGAAGAAGCTGCGAATCTCGTCGAACACTTTGATGTAGGTTGCCGGATTACTTCGTGGTGTTCTGCCGATGGGCCGCTGGTCAATTGCCACCACCTTGTCGAGTTGTTCCAGTCCAGTGATGCGCTCATGGGCACCGATGCGCTGGGTGGCGTTATGGAATTGCCGAGCCAGGGCAGGATGCAGAATGTCATTGACGAGGGTAGATTTGCCCGCCCCGGAGACGCCGGTAACCGCCGTCAGGACGCCGAGGGGAAAAGCGACCGTAATCTGTTTGAGGTTGTTGGCGGATGCGCCTTCAACGACGACGTGGCCTCGAGCCTTACGACGCTGGGCTCGGATGGCGATTTGAGTTCTACCCGACAGATAGTTGCCAGTGAGTGACTTTGTATTTCTCTCAAGACTCTTGGCCGTGCCTGCGTGGACGATATGTCCACCGTTAATCCCGGCGCCGGGACCGAAGTCGACGACGTAATCTGCCATACGGATGGTTTCCTCGTCGTGCTCAACCACCACCACCGTATTGCCGATATCCCGCATTCGGCAAAGGGTGCTGAGCAGCTTCTCGTTATCCCGTTGGTGAAGGCCAATGCTGGGCTCGTCGAGGATATAGATCACCCCGGAAAGCTCAGAGCCCACCTGGCTGGCGAGCCTGATGCGCTGCGATTCGCCGCCAGACAGGGATGGTCCGAGACGACCGAGTGACAGGTATGACAGGCCCACAGAAACCAGAAAATCGAGGCGGTTGCAGATCTCCTTGAGGATCTCTACGGCGATTTCACCGGCGGCTCCGGGCAACTTAAGTTGGGTGAAAAAGCGTGCGGTCTCATCGATGGTCAGCGCGGAGATCTCGACGATGGTCTTGTTAGCCACCTGTACTGCAGCGCTTTCCGGCTTGAGCCTGACGCCGTGGCAGCTATCGCAAGGGGTATTGGCCAGAAATTGGCTGTACCAACGTTTCATACCTTCTGACTTGGTATTTTTAAAGCGTCGCATCAGGCGATTGAACAGCCCCTCGTATCGCGATTGACTGATGCCATGAGAGCCCCAATTTATCGTGTAGCGAGCTTCCCCTGTGCCATTCAGGATCTTGTTCTGCTGGGCCTTGGTGAGTTTGTTCCAGGGTTTGTCGAGGGGGATCTTGAGCTGATGGAATACCTGGTGATGGTAAGTGGAACCACTAGAATGATTATCTTCATGGATTCTGCCGATAGGCTTCAAGGCCCCGTCAGCCAGACTCAGCGTTTTGTCTGGCATCATCAGATCTGGGTCGAAAGCGACCTGGGTGCCCAGACCATTGCAGGCTTCACACATGCCCTGGGGGCTATTGAATGAAAATGCCTGTGGGCTCAAAGCAGGAAATGAAATGTTACAGTGGCCACAGGCCAGGTGCTCTGAGTAGATCTTGTCCTTGCCGTCTTCAGTGGCCGCAATTAGCATGCCGTTGCCGAGCTTCAAGGCCGCTTCTACAGATTCTGTGAGCCGCTCGGTGATATCGCCACGAAGAACTAGGCGGTCTATGACAGCCTCAACCGTGTGCTTCTTGCGTTTGTCGAGGGCTTCGACGTCTTCACTGCGGAGCATCTCGCCGTCGACCCGCAATCGCACGAACCCTTGGGCGCGAGCGTCTTCCAGCATTTCCCGGTGTTCGCCGCGACGATTCACCAGCAATGGCACGAGCAGGTACAGGCGAGTGCCTTGAACCATGGATAAAAGCTCTCGGGCGATGTGCTGGGCTGATTGGCTTTGCACCTTACGCCCACACTCATGGCAATGCTGGATGCCGACTCGAGCGTAGAGAACCCGCAGATAGTCAGATATTTCGGTGATGGTGCCAACGGTTGATCGCGGATTTCTGCCAGTCGTTTTCTGCTCGATAGAAATCGTCGGAGAGAGCCCACGAATCATATCGTAGCGGGGTTTTTCCATTTGGCCGAGAAACTGCCGGGCATAGGCCGATAGTGATTCAACATACCGGCGTTGGCCTTCCGCATATAAGGTGTCGAATGCCAGTGACGACTTGCCGGAGCCGGACACACCCGTGAAAACCACCAGCTTACGCTTCGGGATTTTGACCTCGACGGACTTCAGATTATGCTCTCTGGCGCCTTTGATTAGGATGTGGTCAAGTTCTTCCGCAGCTTTTTTCATTGTTGATGCAACCTAACTTTCTAAGATGGGCAATAGGTCATACGGCGCTATCAGAAATAAGACCAGTTGCCGGGAGGTGGTGATTATAAGCATAACCCTGGCTGGATGTATCGCATGACAGTGAGCACATGGAGTATCATGGTGGCTCAGCAGACATAACAGAAGATGAATCTTATGGCGCAAAAAACCGTGACGGGTTGCATGATTATCATTGGCAACGAAATTCTTTCGGGTCGGACCCAGGATACTAATCTCGCGCATCTTGCCGGGGTATTGAATGAACTGGGCGTGCGCATGGCTGAAGCACGGGTCATCCCTGATATTGAAGCCGTGATCGTCGCGACCCTGAACGAGTGCCGGGTGAAGTTCGATTACGTGTTTACAACGGGTGGTATCGGGCCGACCCATGATGACATTACGGCCGCTTGCATCGCGCGGGCATTCAATGTGGAATTAATCTATCACCCAGATATCGTCGAGGTCATCAAGCGTCGGCAGGCGCCGCCTGACGTGATGGACTCTCGGCTCTTGATGGCCAGAGTACCAGAGGGTGCAACACTCATCGATAACCCGACGGGTGGCCCGCAGGGATTTCAGATCGGTAATGTGTTTGTCATGGCCGGCGTACCTGCTGTGATGCAAGCGATGGCGAGCACCCTCGATCAGGTGCGTATTCAGGGCGGCTTGCCGGTCCGATCCCGGACGATTGGCGCCTTTTTGGGTGAAAGTACAGTGGCTGCAGCGTTGTCGGCCATCCAGGACCAGCATCCTGATGTCGATGTTGGCAGTTACCCCTTCTACCGGGCTGATGGCTATGGTACCAATTTGGTGGTTCGCGGCACCGATGAGCTTGAGCTTGAGGCCATCAAGGAAAAACTGCGGCTGATGATCGCCTCGTTTGGTGCTGAAGCATTCGAGCCGGTTCGCTGATTCTAATCGGATAAATTTGGAACTCTGCCTGTCGAGACCTGTCTAGATCAATATCGTATTGAGATCAGTGAGGCTGTTGCCCTGCGCTACAGGGCATGGAGAGGTAATGCGAATTTGGCTGTTAATACTGGCGTGCGCGGCAATGACGAGCTGCACGTTGGGGGTGCAATACCCCTACTCGAAGGTGGCCGAGCAGCGCTTGTTAGATCAGGTGTTGGCGGGTGCGCTGGTACCTGACGGCGAAGACATGATGTACCTGACCCCAGCCTTTGAGTCGCAGCTACACCAACGGATTGACCCAAGCTGGCCAGCACCAAGGCGACTGGCCGAGTTGCGAAAATTTTTGTTTGCCGATGATGAACTCGATATTCGGTACCACAATGGTGTCACTAGAACCGCGATGGAAACCTATGCTGCGCGATCTGGCAATTGCCTATCCCTGACGAATCTGTTCGTCGTCACGGCGCGATCACTGGGTATTAATGCCAATTTCCAACAGGTGGATATCAGGCCCAGCTGGGGGCAGAAAGGCAGCCTGACGATCCGATATGAACATGTGGTCGCAGCGGGTCACCTACCGAATGGTCTGCGCTATGTGGTGGATTTTCTGCCTGATGCAGTGTTTGCTGAGTTCGATGTAGCGCCAAGCGCCGATCGAGATGCACTGTCCATGTATTACAGTAACAAGGGTGCTGAGCAACTGTTGAAAGGCGACCAGATGGGTGCCATTCACTACCTCCAACAAGCGGTTCGATTAAGCCCAGATTCATCGTCTGCCTGGACCAATATGGGTGCAGCCCAGCGGCGTGCTGGTAATCTGGAATTGGCAGAATTCAGTTATTTGCAGGCGTTGCAGCGTAGCCAACAAAATTTATCCGCCTTGAATAACCTTGCTGCGCTATATGATGCTCAGGGCCGTGTCCGAGATGCCGAAAAAATCGCCAAACGCGTGGAGCGCTATCGACGGCGCAATCCTTACTATCACTTCTTGTTAGCTAACCTGTTTTTTGACGCTGGCCAGTTTATTGAGGCAGAGCTATTACTGCACGAGGCCATTCGGCTGAAGGGTGATGACCCGAGTTTCTACCGCGCTCTGGCGCTGACTTACGCCGAGTTAGGCGACGAGCGGCAGGAACGACGGATGCGGCAACGGGCCAACCGGCTCGGTGGCTCAGATCCTGTCACGCTCGATCCGGGGCTAAGTCATCGCTTTCGAGTCGATCGCAGCGACACGAATGAGGGCGCTATCGCCAGGTTTCAGAACCGGAGTCAATGAAAAGCGGCGGTAATTGATCCGACTCGGCGCTATACTCATGCGCTTTGCTCGGGAGATTGACTTGTCCTTCAGTGTGCTTGGCCTTTTAGCCGGTATCAGTCTGCTCGCCATTATTGCGCAACTAGCAGCTTGGCGGTTGCGCTTGCCAGCCATATTATTCCTGTTGCTGGCGGGCATTATCGTCGGGCCTGGCTTGAGCTGGCTGTCACCGGATGCGTTGTTTGGCGATCTGCTGTTCCCCTTGGTGTCACTGGCTGTTGCGGTCATTCTGTTCGAGGGCAGCATGACCCTGCGCTTCAGTGAACTGCAGGAGATGGGCAAAACGGTTCGTAACTTGGTGACCATTGGCGCGCTGGTGACGTGGTTAATCACGAGCATCGCGACCCATTATTTCATTGGGTTTGACCTGAAATTAGCTTTTCTCTTCGGCGCAGTGGTGGTCGTGACCGGTCCCACGGTGATTGTCCCTATGTTGCGCACGGTGCGCCCCAATGGACGAATCTCCAACGTCTTGCGCTGGGAGGGTATTATTATTGATCCGCTGGGAGCGTTATTGGCGGTGCTGGCGTTTGACTTCTATATTGCCTCCGCCGGCGAGTCAGCATTCACCAGTATTGCGTTAGCCTTTGGCGAAATTGTTGTTGTGGGCACCGTCGCAGGTTTAATCGCCGGATTTGGCTTGGGGCAACTACTCAAGCATTATTTGATTCCCGAATATTTACGCAGTGTTGTGACGCTGCTGCTGGTCTTTGTTGTGTTCGTGATAGCTGATGAATTGGTCCATGAGTCGGGTTTGTTGGCGGTCACTATTTTTGGCATTACGCTGGCCAATCTCTCGGATGTCGAGATCGAAGACATTCTGGATTTCAAGGAGACTCTGAGCATTCTGTTGATCAGCGGTCTATTTATTCTGTTGGCAGCGAGAATCGACCCCGTGGCATTTTTGTCCGTGGGTATGGGTGCGTTGTTGCTGCTCGGGACTGTGATGTTGGTCGCCAGACCTGTGTCAGTAATGCTGTCGACGCTGGGTAGTACCTTGACAGTCCAAGAGCGATTGCTGATCGCTTGGATTGGTCCTCGGGGGATCGTGTGTGCGGCCGTCGCGGCGCTGTTTGCGTTGCGTCTCGAAGCATTGGATGTTCCCGAGGCTAACCTGTTCGTACCACTGGCGTTTTTCATTATCTTGGGTACGGTTGTGATTCAGGGCTTGTCCGCGAAACACGTTGCGCACTGGCTTGGCGTTCGCGATCCAGCACCTTCCGGCGTGTTGATCACTGGCGGTGGGCTCGTCGCACGACGAATTGCCAAGGCGCTGCAAACAGCTGAAATCAAAGCTGTCATTGCCGATAGCGATTATGAAAATATTCGGCTGGCGAGAATGGAAGGCTTGGAAACCTATTATGGTAACCCGATGTCCGAGCATGGCGACCGGCATCTGGAGCTTGCCGGTCTGGGCCGACTATTGACCATGACTGGGCGGATGAATCTTGATGCCGTACTGGCGATGAACTTCCGTTCTGTCTTCGGCGTCCAGAATATTTTTGAGCTGCCGATTAATCTTAACGGCCTGACGGCGAAGCACCAGGTTGCCTCGCGGCTTCGGGGTAAACACCTGTTTGGTGAGCAGGTCACCTATAATTTGCTGGCTGGTAGACTGAACTCGGGGGCCGAGATCAGATCAACGCTGTTAACCCCAGAGTACGGCATGGAAGCCTATGCCGCCAGCTATGCGGGACGCTACTTGCTGTTGTTCGCCATCGATCCTGACGGTCGGTTACAGATCTATACCGAGGCACCGAGTTTTACTGTCGAGCCAGGCTGGCGAGTGATTAGCTTGGTTGAACCCGAGCCGAAAGCAGCGTCTGAAACGGAGGCCGCCGTTGACTGAGTCTATGTCTCGATCGGGTCGTGCCAGAATGATTAGTCACTTCTTGATAGTCACCCTGGCGTTACACGTGCCGATATTTTTTTATCCTATTCTGCGGCTTTGTGCCTGGCTGGAACTTTCTGGCTGGGCAACCTTATTGGTGTTTGTGCCGCTTGCCAGCAGTCAGGTAGTCAGTCGGATTTTTCTGCGCCACCGAGTGTCAGGCTTTGCTCGAGGGCTGCGCCGGCTAGCCGATTTTTGGCTTGGTCTGAGCCCGATAGTGGTGATGACGCTACTGGTGGCGGAAGTGGTCGTCCTGCTCGGTCTGGCAGCAGCGTTTGATGCCGCCGTTGTGGTTATCGCCTTCAGTGTCGTTATCGGAATGCTTGGCCTGATCAATGCGATGACCTTGAAGGTCAAGAGGATTCACTTCGATAGCCCGAAACTCAGCCAATCGGTGAGGTTTGTGCAGATTACTGATGTGCATATAGGCTCAAGAAACAAAGAATTTTTGGATCGAGTCATACATAAAATCAATCAGCTGGAGCCGGATTTTTTGTGTATTACTGGGGATTTCATCGATGCCCCCGGGGTTACTGAGGCTACCTTGCAAGCGCTGACCACAGTCGTTGGGCCCATTTACTACTGCACCGGAAATCATGAAAAGTATGAGGACTTCGACGCCATTCTTATGCGGCTGGCCAACCTTGGGGTCACAATCCTGCGTGATGATAGTCTGCATCACCGCCATGATTTACAGGTAATAGGCATCGATGATATGGAAGATGCTCTGCAGGTCAAACGGCAACTAGATCTGCTGGAGATCAATCAACAGGCTTTTGTTTTACTGCTCTACCATCGGCCCAAGGGTCTTGAGGCCGCGGCCGCAGCGGGTGTTGATTTGATGCTCAGCGGGCATACTCACAATGGCCAGATAGTGCCATTTAACTTGATCGTAAAGCGAGTTTTTGATCGAATAAAGGGCATGTACCAGCTGAATCAGACTAGGCTCTACGTTTCACAAGGTACAGGTACCTGGGGACCAGTGATGCGAGTTGGCACGCGTAGCGAGATTACGCTATTCGAGTTGTCCCCAACAGCTACGTTAAGTCAGTGAATATTTTGTTAAGAGTTTTTTATGCAAAATAAGATGGCGGGGTTTAGGTTGAATATTGCATCAGTGATGCTAAGTCTGTAATTTTTGGCAACTAGGATCCTCGCTAATCAAGCTGAAATAGACTTTGATCAGGGGCTTCGCTTCAATCACTACAACACCAGGGAAATTAAATGACGACGGATTCATTCAGAACAGACACTCGAGACTGGTTGGAAGCAAATTGTCCTGCATCGATGCGAACGCCTATGCCGGCGGACGAAATGTCGGGTGGTGGTCGACGGGCTCGTTATAAAAATCCTGACACTCTCTTGTGGCTGAACTTGATGGCCGCAAAAGGATTCACGGCACCGACTTGGCCGAAAGAATACGGTGGCGCTGGGCTCGGCCCGACAGAAAACCAAATCCTGCGAGAAGAAATGACGCGCATTAATGCTCGCCCTGCCCTGGCTGGCATGGGTTTGTCGATGATCGGGCCAGCGCTGCTCGAGTATGGCAGTGACGAACAAAGAGCCGAACACCTACCGAAAATTGCCAGCGGCGAGATTTGGTGGTGCCAGGGCTATAGCGAACCTAACGCGGGCTCTGATCTTGCCAGCCTGCAGACCAAGGCGGTTGTCGATGGTGACGACTACATTATCAACGGCCAGAAGGTCTGGACTTCAGGCGCGGACAAAGCCGACTGGATCTTTTGCCTGGTACGTACCGATGTTGAAGCGCCAAAACACAATGGCATCACTTTTATCTTATTTGATATGACGACCCCCGGCGTAACCGTTAAACCCATCAAGCTGATCAGTGGGCTGTCACCTTTCTGTGAAACCTTTTTTGAAGATGTGCGGGCACCCCGCAAGAATGTGATTGGTACGGTCAATGATGGCTGGACGGTTGCGAAACGCCTGCTGCAATATGAGCGGACCATGATCGGTGGTGGCACGGGTGGTGGGCAGCGGGGCAAGTCCTTGGCCGAGATTGCGCTGGAATATATCGGTCGAGAGGCGGGGCAGGCTGATGGCAGGCTGGCGGATCAAGCTCTGCGGACCGATCTGATCAATCATTCTATGAATGACCGCGCCTTTGGCCTGACAGTCAGACGCAGCTCCGATGAGTCGAAGACCAACACCGCACCGAGCTTTGTGTCTTCGATGTTTAAGTACTATGGCACGGAGCAGAATATTAAGCGTTTTGAACTGATGCAGCGGGCAATGGGTTCGCAAATGCTCGGTTGGGAAGGCGAGGGCTTCGCTGAGGATGAGCTGACTCAGACTCGAGCCTGGCTGCGATCAAAAGCGAATTCCATTGAGGGTGGCACGTCAGAAGTGCAGCTGAATATTATTGCCAAGCGTGTACTCGGTCTGCCCGACTAGCCGATGCCTCGGCGCTCAGTCTCAGTGGGTACTGCGATTGGAACCGGGCGGGATTAACATCGGCTTAGGGGTGATGATGGTTGGGTGGTGATTGGCAGCGCGCTTGCGGATCTGCTTGATCAGTCTGCATGGCGCGAACAGCTCGTTAGTATTGATGTCGAGCAGGTAAATATCCGCAAATTCACTGATCCTTAGTTTATACTGCGCGGCTCAATAACTGGCAAAATGGTGCATTGATGGCAAGCGGCAAAGCAAGCCCCACGTCACACTCATATTATTCGCAGCGCATGAAGCTCCACTACCTGGATTGGGGTAATGAAGACGCGCCGCCCCTGTTGCTGGTTCATGGTAATCGTGATCACTGCCATAACTGGGACTGGGTCGCTCAGGAGTTGCGAGATCAATATCATATTATCGCGCCGGATTTCCGTGGCCATGGTGACTCCCAATGGGTGTATGGCAGTGCCTACAGTCATAGCGAGTATATTTACGATCTGGCGCAGCTGATTCATCAGCAGAATCTCGCGCCTCTGCACATCATCGCGCACTCGTTGGGTGGTGGCGTGGCGTTGCGCTACGCCGGCATCTATCCCGAAAACATCAAAAAAATGATTGTTATTGAAGGTACTGGCGGGCCACCGGCGATGTATAACAAGCAGCCCGTGCATGAACGTATGCGCCAGTGGGTTGAAGACACTCGAAAAATGGCGGGCCGGTTGCCCAAGCGCTATGCCAATCTAGAAGAGTCGGTGCGGCGAATGCAGGAGGCCAATACTCACCTTAGCGCTGAACAGGCTCGGCACCTGACGGTGCATGGCAGCAACCAAAATGAAGATGGTACCTACAGCTGGAAGTTTGATAACTACACCCATGTCATGTCGCCCTACGATATGAGTCAAGAGCAGTCCAGGGAATTGTGGGCGCGTATTGCCGCGCCAATATTATTGGTGAGTGGCAAGGAAAGCTGGTTCCGGCATGGCGAACGCGAAGATCCGACTCGGTTGTTTAAGAACGCCAGGCATGTGGTGGTGGAGCGGGCGGGGCACTGGGTCCAGCATGACCAGTTAGCCGAGTTTCTGAGATTGACCAATGATTTCTTTGCGGAGTCTTAGGGGTACCGAGTCTGGCGCGGCCGCGAAGGCCTTTGACGTTATCGAGATGGCTGGTCAATCCGCAAACCATAGGTCTCGATATAATCCACCAGTACGTCTCTAACCAGCTGCTGGCTATCCTCGACCCTGAATAGTGTCGGCGCGGTTTTACTGGCCTGAGCGGCGACGAAGCTGTTGGTGGCGACCCGATACGTCTTATCATCCTCCAGCTCCAACAGACGCCAATGTTGTTCGCCCTCCATGGCTAACATGTTTCTGATGTCTGAGCCGCGAGCCGTGACTGTGACTACAGAGTTCCCGAAGGGTTCGATGTTCCAGATGTTGCGGATGGTGATACTGCCAGAGCGCAGCTTGTCCCGAATTCCGCCGCTGTTGTAGAAACCAAAATCTGCCCCAGTGGAGCGCGCCAAAATGGCTTCAATGATAGGTTGGAGTTCTGCTCTTGAGTAGTCACGGTCAACACGGTTGATGGCCACGTCGACGATTTTTTCAACGGCCTGCTCCCAGGTCGCGACCAAGTCAGCCACAACCGGATCGGGCGGCGGTAGCTCTTCTGCAGGGATGAGCTTGCCATTGAAGCTGATTAATTTGCGGGTCTCTGTATCGACTGCTAATTGCAGATAACCCACATAGGCGCCATAAAATCCGGCTTGTACCACATAGGTATTGTTGACCTTTACCGGTGGCGTAACGGCCGTGTGCGAATGACCACCGATAATGACATCGATATTCTCGATTACGGCAGCCAGTCGCTGTTCTTCTGCGTGTCCCACATGGGACAGGACCAGCACTAGATCGACCAGCGGATCAAGGGCTTCGACCTGAGCGCGCAATACGGCCTCTGGTGAATCAAAGGCCAGATTCGCGTTACCCACGGGGGTTATCAGCTCGGATGTCTTGGCGGTAATCAGACCGATAATGGCGATCTTGATGCCGTTAACCTGCATGACCAGGTTGGCGTTGTCGGCCAGCAGAACGCCATCAGCGGTTCTGGCGTTGGCACTTAGTAGCGGGTAACCCGCAGTCTCGCGGAATAAGGCGATCTGGCGAGAACCATGATCGAACTCGTGGTTGCCCAGGGCGCCGGCGTTATAGCCGACCCGATTGAGGATAGCAAAGATAGGCAGACCCTTGAACAGCGTGGAAACAGGGGTGCCCGAGATACTATCGCCAGCATCCAAAACCAGGACGCCCGGTTGCTGTTGTCGCGTCTGATCCACCAAGGCGGCAATGCGTGCTGCGCCGGCAAATTCCGCGGTTTGTTGCATATGGCCATGCAAGTCATTGGTGTGAATGATGGTCAGGGATCGATTGTCCGCCCACGTCAGGGGCGTCAGCAGTGCCCAGATAACGAGGCCAATAAGTCTGGCCGCGTTATGCATTCGAGGGTACCTGCAAGGCGGCTTTAAACCAATGGATCAGTGCCGGATTTTCGGTTCGGGCATAGCTGTGGGATAACCCCTCAATTTGCCGATAGGTTAGGTCGGCGCCGGCCTGCTCGAGCTCAGCGCGCGCCATCTGCGCGATCTCCACCGGGAACATCCAGTCAAGGGTACCGTGCACCAAGTAAATAGGCCGATTCTGCGCGTANTGAAGACGTCCTTGCAGCACAATATCGGGATGTAACACGCCGGAGAAGGGCGCCANGTGGGTAAAGGGCGAATCTGGATGCAGACCTGCCTGCAGGCAATAGGAGGCACCATCAGACATACCGGTTAAGAGGATATGCTCGTCATCAATCATCCAATTTTGTCGCAGGTAAGTCAGAATCTTGAGTAGCGCTGGTAAGTCTCGGTCCGGTCCATCGAGAGCCCAGGTGTCACCGGCGGATGTGGGGGCGACAAGAATAAAGCCTCGAGTACGGGCTTCGCGCAGCCAAGACCAGATAAAATCGCTGCCGTGGCCAGTCCCGCCGTGGAGTGCCATCACGACGGGAGCCGGTGCTTGCAGGTCGAGATGTTCTGGCACATAAACGGAAAAGCCACCCCTGACAGTGCGCTCATTGGCTACGCTGAGAATGCCGCGAGGTAAATGCTCGCTCACTATAATGTCCGTCGGGTCGGCTTCCTGATGGGCGAGTTGGCTGAGTAGTAGGCCGTTGGCGCGGGCCTCGGGCTCGAGGAAGTACTGATTCACCGGCGTCATCGCGGGGGCCAAAGCGTAGATCACTTCCTGTGCTCGACAGTGGGCCCGCATGGCCCGCATCATNGGTGCGATATCNGTGTGATCACCGGTNATNCCCTCGCAAGCTCGCAATGCATAAGTTGCNGCNTGGTGCAGGGTCTNGCCAATTGCCGCGATATCTGCCGGAAANTCCACNGTGCTGAAGAAATTGAAGTCTTCTCGCAGTTGGGCCTCGAAGGGTTCGAAGGNGAGCTTGAGTTGGNNGCTGTGGGTTGGGTGNAAATTGCGCTGNAACTGTTCGAAGGCCTCCATGGCAGTCAACATAGAGGGCACAATTCGAGTGATTGCGCTGAGTAACCGGTCATTGTTTTCGGGCATGGGCGAGGATCAAATGGATTTGAAGGGGAACTATACGATATTTTTCCGTGCGCTTCCCGACTATGATGCCCGGGTACCGGAACTTACCAGGACTCGCCAGGCCGCTTGATGAATTACACATTTCACGAACCACCACCTTGTCATGACCCGCTAACGATTATCTATGCAGATGATGACATCCTGGTTGTGGATAAGCCTGCTGGCTTGCTGTCGGTGCCTGGGCGGGTCATGAAAGATTGTGTACTGAGACGTTTGCTGCAGGCATTTCCGCAGGCCAGGATCGTCCACCGGCTTGATTTAGATACCTCTGGGGTGATGGTGTTAGGTCTGACTCAGTTGGCGGTGTCAGATCTGAATCGTCAATTTCGTGAAAGGTTGGTGGTGAAAAGCTATGCGGCTCAAGTCTTCGGCACCTTGGACCGGGCCCAAGGCGAGGTCAGCTGGCCAATTGCGCCAGACCCGATCAACCGGCCTCGGCAAAAAATCGACCCAGAGCATGGCAAGCACGCCGTCACTCGTTATCAACTTATTCTGCAGGGCGTCGACTCGGCGCGCCTGGCGTTATTTCCTTTGACGGGCCGTAGTCATCAACTTCGGTTACACCTTGCCCACCTGGGGCACCCCATACTGGGTTGTGATCTGTACGCCCATGAGGCCGCTTTTCAGGCAGCGCCAAGACTGATGCTGCATGCGGAAAAGCTGGCTTTTAGCCATCCTAAAACTGCTACGCCGGAGACATTTTCTTCACCGGTGCCCTTTTAATCGATAGAGATTGTCCGGGGTTAGTGTGCGTAGAGCGTCGAATTAGCGAGCATATAGGCTGGGCCATGGGGACCGTTAATCGCTGCATTTTCGCCATATAGTGCGGCCTTCATGGCGCCGTAAACCTTGCGGTTGGCGCCCAGTCGGGCAAGGCTTGCCGCGTCGCTGAGCGCGGCTGCCTGAAGTCCTTCCAGCGTCGCGGTGCCCTGTACGATGCCGGCGGCCAAGGCTGCCGGACCGGTCCAGCGTCGGGCGAGTTGGACGGTCTCGAAGAACACATTCATGGGCAATTTGTGGCGAAATAGTGCAAGTTCTGGTTGGGGTATGACCATGCCGATCTCGACCTCGTTCGCACAGGCAAAGCCACGGTCTTCGCGCATCCAGCGTTTGTCATGGCAGAGTGCGCACATAAAACCGGCGCCAAAGGCATGACCGTTAATGGCGGCAATACTGGGTAATGGGAGACTGATGATCCGCGCCATCAGTGCCATGAATTCGGTGCCGAAGGCATCGCGATCACCGCCACGATGTTCGCCCTCGCTGGCACGCCAGTCCAGATCTAGGCCGTTGGAAAAAAATTTGGCGCTGCTGGAGGTGGTCACCAGCGCGGCAGGACCGGTAGAAGCCTCGACTTCATCGAGTGCGGCATTGAATTGCCGGACAAACGTCGTATTCCAGCGGTTTTCGCCATCGTTCATGGTCAAGATAAAGACGTCGCCTTCGCGGGTCAGGTCGATCATGGGAACTCCAATTTCGGTAGTGACAAGGTTTGATAATGACAAGTATGGGTAATGAATAGCTGGGACTATACCGGTAACTCACCTGCGCTGACAATATTTCAGGGCGGGCGGTGCTCGATGGAAGGTTTTGGTTCGGGCGGCGGCTAAAGGTGCAGATACAGTGAAGCCTGGCGTAAATTATCCGCTGCGGTACCTGACTCTGCTATCATCTGCCGTTGTCATCTATTGAACGAATCAACGCCGCGATCATGTGCCCATGTTAAATGTCAGTCAGCTCACCTGTGAGCGAGACCATCGTCTTTTGTTTGAGAACCTGTCGTTTGCTGCGGGCGAAGGCGAGGTGCTGTTGGTTGAAGGTGGTAACGGTACGGGAAAGACCACATTGTTACGCATTCTGTGTGGACTCTATGCTGAGTTCACGGGTGCGGTGGACTGGCAGTTGTCACAGTCGCCCTTGTATGTTGGGCATAAGCCTGGAGTCAAAGACCTGCTCAGTGCCCGTGAAAACCTCGCCTGGTTAACAAACCTCTACCAGACTAACGTCACAGCTACGCAGATCTCCGAGGCCTTGAGTCGTGTGGGGCTTCGGGGTTTTGAAGAGGTTGCCTGTGGGGCCATGTCTGAAGGTCAGCGAAAGCGGGTCAACCTTGCGCGTCTGTATTTGTTAGATAACCAGGCCTGGGTGCTTGATGAGCCTTTCAGTGCCATTGATATTGAGGGTGTTGCGAGTCTTGAGGCGCGGATGAATGCGCATCTGGATGGCGGTGGTCTACTCATACTGACGAGCCATTTACCCTTGTCTTTATCGAGGTCGGTGAAGACGTTGAGGTTAGGTCAGTGAGTTTGTTTTTTGGTGTTATCAAGCGAGAACTGTTGATTGCGTATCGCAACCCCGCGGATCTGCTTAACCCGCTGATCTTTTTTGTGATAGTGATCAGTCTCTTTCCGCTGGGTATCAGCCCTACCGAGAAAGTTTTAAGTCAAATTGCTCCGGGGGTTATCTGGGTGGCGGCGTTACTCTCGACCTTGCTGTCAATGGATATCCTGTTTCGTAGTGACTACGACGATGGCTCTTTAGAGCAAATGACCTTGAGTCGTGAACCTTTCTTGTTCCTGATTCTGGGGAAAATTGTCAGTCACTGGCTGGTCACCGGCCTCCCGCTGGCTCTGCTCAGCCCACTACTGGCGCTGATGTTGTTTATGAATGAGGCGGGTGCGTGGGCGTTGTTTTTCTCGCTCTTGCTGGGCACGCCGATTCTGAGTTTATTGGGAGCCATTGGCGCAGGCCTGACTGTTGGTTTGCGCAAAGGGGGCTTGTTGATCGCAGTATTGATTTTGCCTTTGTTCGTACCGGTACTGATTATTGCCACGGCCATGGTGCAGGCCGGAATGCAGTCGGTGGATTACACGGGCCATATGCTTTGGTTGGGGGCAATTCTCGCGGCCAGCATTGGTTTCGCGCCGATCGCAGCCAGCATGGGGGTTAGGATTTCTTTGAGCCACTAGTTGGGGACGCCTAGTTCGGGGGGGCTTTGATTTGTATCAATGGGTCTCAAGGTCGAGGGTCTAAACTGACTCCTAGCAGACACGCAAGGAAATCAGATGATGTCCACGATTCTGGTCGTGATTGATCCGGACGAATCGGAACATGGGGGTTTAAGCCGCATAACGTCGATGCCTGTGGACGTTGCTGATTTTTACGTTGAGCTCTACGTTGAACGTTCCTCGACGCCGCTGCGCGAAAAATGGATGGCTTCTGCTGCGGGCCATGAAGTCGCGCCGCAGACGACTAATCACAAGCTCATCTGGTTAGAATCTTTGGTGCAGCCCCTGCGTGACTTGGGGTATGCCATTGAGACGCGCGTGATTGTTTTCGACCGTCTGTATGAGACGATTATCCAGCGTGCTGCAGTACTGCATGCTGATCTCATTTTTAAACCCTTGCGCCAGCATGGCTTTCTGCGTCGAGCCTTATTTTCGGCCACCGACTGGAATTTGGTCCGCTGCTGTCCAGTCCCGTTGTTATTGATCAATCATGCCAACGCAATCCATGCGAAGCCGGTCATTGCCGCGGTAGATGTGGATGCGGAAGATGTTGCGCACAAGGAACTCAATCAAATTGTTCTGTCACAGGCGCGGCAATTGGCCGATTTGCTGAACTCGACAGTACATTTGGTAAATGCCTACAGTCTGTCTGCCTACATTGGATTGGATTCTACGGCAGATCAGCTGGTCTATCAGGCGATTCAGTTGAAGCAGAAAAACCAGTTTAAGTCCGCATTGAGCATGGCGGCAAAGTACCAGATAGCCGCGGATCAAGTACATTTACGTGAGGGTGCCGCTGATATCGTGATTAATGATCTGGCGCGAGAAATTGATGCAGGGGTCATTGTCCTTGGGACTGTGGCGCGATCAGGGATTTCAGGGCTGTTTATCGGGAATACAGCAGAGTCCATCATGGAACACACCCAGTCTGACGTGGTTGCTATGAAACAGTCAGATTTTATATCCTCAATTTGTCCATGTTGATCAACGCCAAGCAAAAAATCTGGTAGAATATGGTCGGTATGGCATGGGCACGAGCGGCGATTTGCTGCTGAATAATGATTTGGATTCCTGAAGGTGTAGCAGAAAAGTGTGGAACTGGTTTCATAGATTAAGTGCGCCTAAATCGTTTTTTGAATTGAGCGGCAAGCTACTACCTTGGTTTGGGATCCTCGCTGTGCTGGCGCTAGTAGTTGGCGCTGTTTGGGGCCTGGCGTTTGCGCCCCCTGATTACCAGCAAGGTAACAGCGCACGGATTATGTATGTCCATGTGCCCGCTTCAATTTTAGCCCAGTCGAGTTACATGATGATGGCATCGGCGGCCCTGGTGTTTCTTGTCTGGCGAATTAAGCTGGCAGATATCGCCCTGCAGTGCGCCGCGCCCATTGGTGCATCAATCACTTTATTGGCGCTGTTGACAGGTGCGATTTGGGGTAAGCCGACATGGGGGACCTGGTGGGTTTGGGACGCGCGTTTGACCTCAACGTTGATACTGTTTTTTCTTTTTGTTGGTGTTATCGCCTTGCGCTCTGCCATGGACAATCGTGACTCCGCGGGTCGGGCGACTGCTGTCCTGGCGTTAGTCGGTGTAGTTAACCTGCCGATCATCAAATATTCCGTAGATTGGTGGTTTACCCTGCATCAATCTGCTTCATTCAGTCTGACGGAGAAGCCAACCATGCCTGCCGAAATGTGGTTGCCTCTGTTGATCATGGTTATCGGGTTTTATCTGTTTTTCTTCGTTGCCTGGATGTTACGTATCAGAACTGAAATTTTGCATCGAGAAATTCGAACCCAATGGGTTCGAGAACGGCTGTTAAGCCAATGAGCTTCAGTAGCTTCAGTGAATTTATTCAGATGGGTGAGCATGGTTTGTTTGTCTGGAGTTGCTATGGCCTCACGTTAGTGGTTCTGGTAATGAATATTCTTCGGCCACTGCAATTGCAGCGCCGATTGATTCAGGAAAAACGCCGGGCCATGGCCCAAGAAGATGCCCTTTCGCAGGCCCCAGGGTCGAACCAGCAGGTTGATAAATGAAATTTGGTAAAATGAAGCCCCAGCGCCGTAATCGCTTGATGATCGTAGGTTTGGTGGTGTTGAGTGCCGGTGCGGCCGTGACCCTGGGTTTGACGGCGCTGAATGAAAATATCAATTTATTTTACTCTCCTGAGCAGATTGTTCGGGGCGAAGCCCCGCGAAATACGCTGATCCGCGCGGGTGGAATGGTCGTAGCTAATAGTGTTAAACGATCAACAACAGATCTGCAGGTGAGCTTTGTGGTGAGTGATATGGCTGCCTCGGAAGTCATGATTAGTTATGTCGGTATCCTGCCAGATTTGTTTCGCGAGGGTCAGGGTGTGATTGCTCGAGGGGTGTTGAACGATCAGAATGTTTTTATTGCTGAAGAAGTATTGGCGAAACACGATGAAACTTATATGCCGCCAGAGATTATGCAAACGCTGGCGGAATCCAAAGCCAAAGCCGAGAAAAATGGAACGTCGTTATGATCGCCGAGCTGGGTCACTTTAGTTTAATTCTCGCGCTAGGCTTGGGTGTGTGCCTTGCGGTACTGCCAACTATCGGTGTCTATCGTCGCCATGAAGGCTTGATGCGTCTTGCCGGGTCGCTTTCGGCGGGCTTGTTTGTGTTCTTGCTGATCAGCTTCAGCTGTCTCGCCTATGCTTTCTGGGATGATGATTTTTCTGTGGCCTACGTCGCGCGAAATTCAAATTCGGCACTGCCCCTGCAATTTAAATTGTCAGCAATTTGGGGTGCCCACGAAGGATCCTTCTTGCTCTGGACCCTGATCATGGGTGGCTGGACATTCGCAGTCAGTCTGTTCAGCGGCGGTTTGTCCGTAGATATGCGGGCACGAGTTCTCGCCATTATGGGTGCCCTCAGTATCGGTTTTATGCTGTTCATTCTCTTAACTTCTAACCCATTTGATCGTATCCTGCCGGTGTTTCCTGCCGATGGCGCCGATCTGAATCCGTTGCTGCAGGACTTCGGCTTAATCGTCCATCCGCCTATGCTCTACATGGGCTATGTGGGTTTTGCCGTGCCATTTGCCTTTGCCATTGCAACACTAACGACTGGCCGGTTGGACGCCGCCTGGGCTCGCTGGTCGCGACCTTGGACTAATGTGGCCTGGGCGTTTCTGACCGTTGGCATTACGCTGGGTTCTTGGTGGGCTTATTATGAACTCGGTTGGGGTGGCTGGTGGTTCTGGGATGCAGTGGAAAATGCATCATTTATGCCTTGGCTGATCGGTACGGCCTTGATTCATTCTTTAGCTGCTACCGAGAAACGTGGCGTCTTTAAGAGTTGGACCGTGTTGTTAGCGATATTTGCGTTCTCGTTCAGCCTGCTTGGGGCTTTCCTGGTGCGCTCGGGAGTACTGACCTCGGTGCACGCCTTTGCCGTCGATCCAGAACGAGGCATGTTCATTCTGGCATTTTTGGTGCTCGTGATTGGTGGCTCACTGACGCTGTACGCCATCAAAGTCTCAGGTATCAAGAGCGAGGCCGGCTTCGACTGGACTGCTCGCGAAACCATGATCCTGGCGAATAACCTGTTGCTAGTCACGGCTGCCGGTGCTGTTTTACTGGGTACCTTGTATCCGTTGATCTACGAGGCGTTCACCGATGGTAAGAAAATCTCAGTGGGACCTCCCTACTTCAATGCCGTGTTCGTGCCCCTGATGCTGCTCCTGTTCGCGATTATGGCGATCAGTCCGGCCTCACGCTGGAAGAAAACGCCGCGGGTGACGCTGCGCCGACAGTTTCCCGCTTTGATCGGTAGTTTGGTTGTGGTTGCCGGTTTGGTGCTCGCGTTTGCGACGGAGGTCTCCGTGGCCGTGATATTAATCGATACACTTGCCCTCTGGATTGTCGCTAATTTGGTTCGCGATTTATGGTCTAAGGTGGCGAATAAAGTCGCCAAGTTGCCTGCTTTGTTCCAGCAGACGATGTCCTACTACGGCATGTTGTTGGGTCACTTGGGGATTGCCGTCACCATTGTCGGAGTTTGTACAACAGTTTATTACACCGAGGAGAAGGACCTTCGGATGGCTGCTGGTGACGTGGCTGAACTGGCGGGTTATGAATTCAGATTAAATGCCATGCGCCAAATCAAGGGCCCGAATTATGTGGCAGACCAAGGTGAGGTTGAGGTGCTTCAAGGGGGTAGGTCGATCGTTAAACTCTATCCAGAGAAGCGCTTTTATGCAGTGTCAAAAAATGTAATGACCGAGGCGGATATTGATCCGACACTATTTCGCGATCTGTTCGTCGCGCTGGGTGAGCCCGTCGGCGACAACGCTTGGGCAGTCAGAATCCACTATAAGCCGTTCGTGCGCTGGATCTGGTTTGGTGGTTTGCTCATTGCTCTCGGTGGTTTTTGTACGGTTCTGGATCGTCGCTACCGGGCTGTTAAAAGTAGCCGTCAGACCGCTGTGAGCTTAGGTGTGGCTGCATGAGCAGCCTGAACAAGAGTCTGTTGATACCGCTGGGTATATTTATTGTGTTAGTGGCAATTTTGGCCGGCGGCTTTGGTCTGAAAGATCCACACTTTCTGCCCTCCCAGTTGATTGATCAGCAGTTTCCCGATTTTTCGCTGTCGGAATTGAATGATCCGAGCCGACAATTGACTGCAAGCGACATGCGGGGTCAGGTCGTGCTGGTTAATGTCTGGGCTACCTGGTGCCCTAATTGTCTAGTTGAGCATCCAGAGTTGCTCCGCATCAGTCGTGAGGAAGGCGTACCACTATACGGTATTAATTATAATGACGACCCCTTTAAGGCGCGGCAGTGGCTGGTTCGGCACAACAATCCTTTTCAATTTAATATTGTTGATAATAAAGGCAAGTTAGGCATCGAATTAGGTGTGTACGGAGCACCGGAAACCTTTATCGTTGACGCCAATGGCATTATTCGCTACCGGCATGTAGGACCGGTGTCCCGTCGCACTTGGGAAGAAACCTTGGGTCCAATTATCGAATTGTTGAAAACCAATCCCGATAGGGTAAAGGGCTAAAATGCCAACAAAATTTCATCGTATTGTCATCCTGTTCGTCTTGACGTTTTGTCAGGCGCCAGCGTGGGCCGCCATCGATGCGTACCCATTCCCAGAAGATAAAATGCGCCAACAGTATAATAGTCTGATTGCAGAGCTGCGTTGCCCTCAGTGTCTGAATACGAATATAGCCGGTTCGGATGCCATGATTGCTAAAGACTTGCGCCGCGAAGTTCACCGCATGGTCCTTGAAGGTCAGTCCGATGATGACATCAGGGCGTTTATGTTGGCGCGCTATGGTGACTTCATTCTTTACAAGCCCCAACTTAGAGCCGGAACGTTGGTTCTCTGGTTCGGTCCAGGGGTTTTCTTCATCATCGCGCTCGTTGTGATCTTCGGAATGTTACGTCGTCGGAAGTCGAACGTGACAGCCCTCTCTGATCAGGATCAGGAACGCCTCAAACAGTTGTTATCAAAATGATTCTAAGTTTCTGGATTTATGCCATCCTGCTCTGCGTGCTGGCTGTCGCTTTTGTGCTTTTGCCGGTGCTCTATCGAAGTCGCAAGGGTAGGAACGCGCAACAACGAGATGATCGCGCTGAGTTGAATCGAGTGATCTATCAAGAGCGTAGCGCTGAGTTGAATGCCAATTTGGCCGCTGGTGATATAGACCAACAAGTGTATGACCAATTGTCTCTTGAGCTTCAGCGAAACCTGCTGAACGAGGCTGGTAGTGTCAACACGGGATCTTCGACAACTAGCGATGAGATGTTCAATAGCGGCAGTGCTGGACGCAGTCCGTGGCTGCTAGCGGGCCTTGTGCCGCTGTTTGCTATCCTGGCGTATGGTGACTTCGGCCTTTCTTGGGGGGCTATTGTTGATTTACAGTTGTCGAAAGAGCTTCGCGGAGGTGGCGAGCAGACTGCCGCAAGTCCCCATGATACAGCTGGCGTTAACAAAACGGTTGAGAAGCTGGCCGAGCGTTTGCAATCTCAACCCGAGAATGACGAAGGCTGGTTTTTGATAAGTCAATCTTATATGCGTATGGGGGAGTTCGAAAAAGCCGCGGGGGCGTTTAAACACTTGCTGGATCGTTACCCCAATGATTCGGGTCTTTCGTCTTGGTATACGGAAGCATTGTTTCTGGTGGATAACCGAGAATTAACCGAACGGGTTTCGGCGGCAATTGAGCGGACTTTGGCACTTAATCCTCAGGACGTCTCGATGCTTGAAATTAAGGCGATGAATGCTTTCCAGAATAATGATCTGGTGGCCTCTCTTGACTGGTTTCGTCAGGCGCAGAGCGCGGGTGTTGATGGTGAGCGAGCTGAGTTGATTCAGCAAGCGATTGATCGTTTGGAAGAAGATTTGGGCATAGATGCGGCTGAGTCAGCCTCGCCGCCATCAACAATCGTGCCTTCACCGGCGTCTTCTGACGCAGTTGATGATGGTCTGACAGGGCAGCGTAGGCTCGAGGTGCTGGTTGAAATAGCGCCTGGTGTACGAGTGGATCCTCAAGCTAGAGTGTTTGTTTTTGCCAGGGCTATGCGCGGGCCGCCAATGCCTCTGGCCGTTCAGCAGATGACGGTCTCGGCACTGCCGCGACTAGTGACGTTGGACGAGACCATGGGAATGGTGGCGGGTATGAGTTTAGCTGATTTTGACCAAGTTCAGGTTGTGGCTAGGATCTCAAGCACGGGCATCGCCAATGTCAGTCCTGATGATTATCAGGCACTGTCAACGGCTGTAGATATGACAGTAAAAAATGGTGTGATCTCATTGACACTCAGTCGTCGAGTCAAAGATCAGTAGATTTTCTAGGCCGGCTTAGTCGTTTAGTCATCAAGCACACGTAAGTTCTGAATATTAATTTACCAGGAAGCAACCTTATGGGCGTCGTCATCACTAAAGATTCAATCGATCTTGGCATCGTTACCACCGATGCAGGGCCAATGCTGAAGTTCTACAGAGATACACTCGGGCTCAAAGTTGAGGGTGAAATGGAAATGCCAGGTGGCAATCACATGACTCGATTGGCTTGTGGTACCACGACGTTGAAAATCGTTGTTAATGCTAAGGTCCCAACAGACAAGGCGGCGCCTGGTGGCATCGGTGGAGCCACTGGTCTGCGATATTTCACAATTAGCGTCAGTAATCTTGAGCAGGCAACGAATGAGCTGGCAGAAGCGGGTTATCGTGTTGTGGTTAAGCCGAGGGAGATTCGTGCCGGAGTCACTATCTCCATGATCGAGGACCCTGATGGTAACTGGGTCGAACTTTTACAGATGGGCTAGTCTCTGTTTGTTGAAGTCTTGATTGTTAACCCCTTGATTGTTAACCCCTTGATTGTTAAACCCTTGATTTTTAAAACCTTAATAGTCAAGTCCTTGATTGTTGAGCAATTAAATTTTAGCAATGATTCGTCCACCTGCCGGTGGATGGTTGAGTTGCGCTTGAACCGTGATCGCTGATCACTGATGGAATGTCCTATGAGTCAATTATTTACGCCCCTGACATTTAGTCACGGGCCAGCTATGAAAAATCGGTTTATGCTTGCTCCCCTGACGAATTCGCAGAGTCATGCCGATGGCTGTTTGTCAGATGACGAGTACCGTTGGCTGACCCTGCGTGCGGAAGGTGGGTTTGGATTAACGATGACCTGTGCGGCGCACGTTCAGCCGCAGGGCCAAGGTTTTCCTGGCCAGCTCGGGATATTCGACGACAAACATCTGGCAGGGCTGACTCGTCTGGCCACAGGCATTAAAGTTAACGGTAGCGTCGCAGTTGTTCAGCTGCATCACGCGGGAATGCGTTCGCCCAAGGAACTGATTGGCACGACGCCGGTATGTCCGTCTGATAATGCCGAGACGGGTGCGCGAGGAATGTCTACGGCGGAAGTTGAGGAGATGATTGAGGCGTTTATTCGTGCCGCCGAGCGAGCAGAGCAGGCAGGGTTTCAAGGCGTTGAACTGCACGGCGCTCACGGCTATATCCTCGGACAATTTCTCTCGCCTGAGATCAATCAACGTGACGATGAGTTTGGTGGCTCGCTGGAGAACCGGGCGAGACCAATATTCAATATTATCGAAGGTATTCGCCGACGTTGCGGTGACGACTTTATGCTGGGTTTAAGGCTGTCTCCTGAGCGATTTGGTATGCAACTGGCTGAAGTGCTGGTGATTTGTCAGCGATTATTTGCCGAGTCTCAGATCGATTTTCTTGATATGTCCTTGTGGGATGTGTTCAAGGAGCCCGACGAGGAGCAATTCAAAGGGCGGGGCCTGATGAGCTACTTTACAGCGCTGGAACGTGGCCCTGTGCGCCTGGGTGTTGCCGGTAAAATCACCACGCCGGCAGACATCGAACGGGTGTTGGCGGCGGGGGTCGATTGGCTGATGCTGGGACGCGCCGCTATTCTGCATCATGATTATCCTAATCAGTTGCAACGCGATCCTGGGTTTACACCGGTGATGATACCGGTGACTGCCGATTATTTACGCTCAGAAGGGCTTGGTGAAAACTTTGTCAAGTATATGAGTGGCTGGAAAGGCTTTGTTGAAGGCTAGACCACACGATAGACGTTCAGCGTTGTCGGTAATGGTAGGGATAAGCCAGACTAAAGCCGGCCTGACGAAAGAAGGCCGTGGCGCTTGGGTTAGCATCACTGGTCGTCAGGTAGGTAGTGGTTGCACCGTGAGCCTGGCCGAACCCTTGCAGACCGTCTAGCAGACGTTGGCCGTGACCGCGGCGCCGCCAATCGGGCAAGAGCCATAAGTCGTCGAGATAGAGATGAGTGCCGCTCTGTAGCGCCCGCCCATAGCCCACCGCAATGCCATCGGCCTCGATGACGGCGCACCACATAGGCAATTCGATCTGACTCAATAGTTGTTCCTGGAGCAGGCGTTGGCCAGAAATATCCTCAGGATTTAGGCGATAACACAAATCGAGCCAGCGGGTTAACGGCAAGGTCTTGAGGGCTGAGGCGGGAGCTCGAGATAAAGCTCGCCCCATTACTGCTCCACTTTCTACTGTTCGGTAGCCATTGTTACGCAGATATGTATCGATCGATTGGTGGTGGCCGGCGGCCGTCAGGCGAAAGGTACAGATCTGACGCTGGAGTTGAAACTGTTCCTCGCAATAAGCCACCTTCGCCGCCAAGCTAATTTCACCTTGATGCAGGGGCCAGACAGAATCCGTACTGAGGCTGTAGCCGCGACTGAAGCGCAGCAGCCAGCCATCATGAACCAGGGTGTTAAACACCGGATTGACATGGGTTTGTTGTGTTTCTAGTTGGATGACGTCATGCATGCAGCAAGAATACCACTTCCGGGTCAGGAGTGAGATACTGCTGTTTTTGTCGCGACAGGTTGAAGCCATGCAAGTCAGTTCCGGTATGATCGTCACTTTCCATTACACACTTAAGGATGAAGCAGGTCTTGAGCTCGAGACTAATCGCGATGAGGCGCCGCAGGCCTGCATGATCGGACGGCGGAATATCCTCGCCGGACTGGAAGCTGCCATTATGGATAAGACTGCAGGTGACAGTGTTCACGTGGTTTTGCCGCCTGAACAGGCCTACGGCAAGCGCATTGAAGACTCACAACATCGAGTCCCCATCAAACATCTCGTTGACGCACCGAAGAAGCTCAAGGCTGGACAAATTGTCCATATCAATACCAAAGAGGGTGTACGTAATGCCCGAATCATCAAAGTCGGAAAATTCAATGTCGATATAGACGCCAACCATCCATTTGCCGGCCAGACTCTGGCGTTCGATCTGGATATTGTCGAGGTTCGAGAATCGACGCCAGAAGAGCGGGCCCATGGGCATGCCCATGGTGCCGGAGGGCACCAGCATTAACCGTTTGCTGCAACCGTTGGTTCGCGCGGTTATTCGTGGTTTTGATCGTTACATGCCGGAGCCGTTTGCGTTCGGTATTGTTATGACGCTTGTAGCAATGGTCTTAGCTTACGGTTATACGCCGACAGATTCGCAAGGGGTCTTGATGGCCTGGGGTAACGGCTTGAGTTCGTTGCTGCCCTTCATTACGCAAGTTTGTCTGACGATCTTGTTTGCCTATGCGTTAGCGCATCTTGGGCCTGTGCCCCGTTATCTAGAGCGGCTTGCGGGCTTGCCGAAAACCGCCACGTCAGCCTATGGGTTTGTCGCCGTATTTGCCGGCTGCGTGAGTCTGATCGCCTGGCCGCTAGGAACCATTCTGGGTGGTCTAATGGCGCGTCAGGTTGCCCTGTCTTTTCGCCGCAGGGGTGTCCCGGTTCATTATCCGTTATTGGGCGGTGCGGCATTTAGCGGCTTTGTGGTCTGGCACATGGGCTATTCCGGCTCGGCGCCTTTGATGGTGGCGACGCCTGGGAACCCGATGGAAACCCTGTTAGGGGGATTGCTACCGGTGACCGAAACTATTTTATCGACATTTAATCTGGTGACGGTTGTGGCAACTCTGGCGACGGTGGCGTTTGTTGCCATGCAACTCGGCCCGGCGGCGGGAGAGATCGAAGCAATTGATGAGCCCGAGACGAGCAGTGAAGCGTTGCTAGCGGCCGACCAGTCGTTGGCAGCTCGGCTGGGTCTGGCGGGATATCTTGAGAACGCCCGTTGGCTGACATCGGGTCTGGGTTTAATCTTGGTGGCGTATATCGGTAATTGGTTCTATACCGAGGGCATTCGGTTGGATTTGAATATCGTCAACTGGACTTTCCTGGCGGCTTGTTTACTGCTGACTCGTTCCTCGATGGAGTTCACTCAGGTGTTAATGCAGGCGGGTCGAGCGATAGTGCCGACCTTACTTCAATATCCGTTATACGCGGGCATCATGGGTATTATGTTGAATACGGGTTTTGTTGCCCAGATCGCAGGTTTTTTCGCCAGAATCGGTACTGCCGAAAGTCTACCGTTGATTGCTTTTTTCTCTGGCGGTGTGATTAATCTGTTTATCCCCTCGGGTGGCGCTCAGTGGGCTGTTCAGGGGCCGGCATTTTTGGAAGCGGCCAAGACCCTCGGTACTGATCCGGCGCTGGTTGTGATGGGTGTCGCTTATGGTGACCAGTGGACTAACATCATTCATCCGTTCGTAGTGATACCGTTGTTGATTATGACCGGGTTACCTGCAAACAAAGTTTTGTCCTATTCCTTTATTATGTTTCTCGTTGCTACCTTGCCCTTGGCTGGCGGCCTGATTGCGGCCAGTTATTTCTAATCACGGCCTTTTTTTTGTCCAAGTTTGCTATAGTGGCGTCTCCAGGATGTCCGTGTCACAGGGATAAATCTATCTCTGTGATGTCAACTAAATTATCTAGCAGGAATACAGAGACTATGACCATCAAACGCATAAAATCCGGCCCAAGAATGAGCCAAGCAGTTGTCTATAATGGTGTCGTATCGACAGCCGGCCAGGTTGCGCAGAATGCCGCGGGTGGCACTGCTGCCGAGCAGACTGCGGATATCCTGCAAGCTATCGACGAGCTTTTGGCGCAGGCAGGTACTGATAAGTCTCAACTGCTGACGGCCACTATCTGGTTGGCTGATATGGCAGACTTTGCTGGACTGAACAGTGTTTGGGATAAGTGGGTTGTCGACGGTGCGACCCCAACTCGTGCCTGTGTTGAATCGAAACTGGCGGCGCCTCAATACACTGTTGAGATCGCTGTCACCGCCGCTGTCGCTGTTTAAAGAGGCTCCATGACAAAGGGGTATTGACGAGCTAATGCTCAGGGTTTGGCCGCTGGCTCAGGCATCGTCAGCAGGAACGCCTGCATTGCGGCCCGCCGAGAGGGACTGATGGACATAGCTCTGCGGGCTTTGAGGTCCATGGCGATGGCAAGGGCTTCCGCGGCAACCACGCAGCGTCCGGTCTCAACGCTGTAGAGCTGATGAACGAAATGCTGGGTCTTGTCGGCGAGCGCGAGTACGCCGGAGACAACCTCAAATCGATCACCCAGATTTAAGGATCCAGAGTAAGTCATACGGTATTCGAGCACCGCGCCGCCTTCGTCCCCCGCGCCCCGCAAGCCCGGCTCTTCCGGGCTGGCGAACCTGGCCCAAAGGTTCGGCATTGAGTCTGAAACTCGGCCCATATACAGGTGAGGTAGGAGGCGGCCATCTGCTGAGCATTCGTCGGCTTGGATCATGCCCCTGCCGATGGTGATGAAACCCTGTCCAAGAGCCTCAGCCAAACTTAGGCGCGCAAATGGTGAGTCCCGATAAGCAATGCCGCGACTGCCGGCGTGCTCTGGTAGTGGCAGATGGCTTGTTGGCGGGCGTTCCAGCTTGGTGTTGAAAGCTTGGATGAAGGATGCCTGGACCAATCCGGTCTCAGTATTATGCAGTTCTGTCAGCACCGTAAAGCTGTTGTCAGTGGTTCCTAGCAGACCTATAAGGCCTGTCAATGGCGTCGCGATTCTGGCTTCTGCAAGATATCGCATATGCTGCGAAGCGATCGACTGTAGCGTCGCATCAAGGGTTAGGGGTGTCGCCAGGCCCAGGTCCAACAACCCGCAGGTCAAGGTCTGCTGCATCTTCTGAGCATAAAACCTCACATTGAGGTGGTCGTTCTCGTCACATTCCCAGCGGTTAACGCTGCCGAAATACACGGGTGCCAATGGGCTCATGGTTGTGCTCGCCTTCAGGTTGATGCAGTGCCCCGTGGTCGTTGTATTTGGCACAGGGCGGTCGCCGATAGAGTAGCATAATTGAAGCAGAACGCTGGCCGCAAGATCTCGGTCGGGATGCGCAATGCCTCGATAGCAAGGACTTTAGCTGACAGATCCTTCACTTCGCCGTACATCGCTTAAAATTGCGATTCAATTGGGCTTTAATGCCGCGTAAGTGAAGCGCAGTTTGACTGCGTGGGCGTCAGAACGACCAGTGGGCGACTATTCATAATTCAAGGATGATCCGAAGTGAATAAAATGATGCAGATCTTAGCGCCGGTCGCGATTATCATCGTGGCCATGGGTGGTTATGCCGGCCTCCATTGGGCAAAACCTGAGCCGGAGAAGAAAGATCGAACACCTCGCGCTTTAAGTGTCTTTGTTGACGCGGTTGAGCGTAAAGATGTGGCGTTAGTCGTGTTAACCCAGGGTGAGGTACGGGCCGGTACCATGGTCGACCTGGTGTCCCAGATACCAGGCAGAGTGGTGGCTGTATCCTCTGAATTTATTGAGGGTGGCCTGGTTCAGGCTGGCGTGTCATTAGTCGAGATTGAGCCTATCGACTATCAATTAGCCCTGGCACAGACCCAGGCCAGACTCGCCGAAGCTGAGGTTGCTTTGCAAACGGCGATGGCGACCGCTGACGTTGCGCGCAAGCAACTCCGAAACGCCAGTCAGGCATCAGATCTCGCACTGCGAAAACCCCAGGTTGCCGAGGCGAGGGCGCGCATGGATGCCGCTCGTGCCGACTTGCAGCAGGCCGAGCTGAATCTCTCTCGAACTAAGATCGCCCTGCCCTTTGATGGCCGATTGATCAGTACTGACGTCGACATTGGCCAGTATGTGACGCCGGGTATGGCCCTGGGTCGAGCCTTTGCCATCGATAAGGTTGAGGTTCGTCTGCCTTTGTCCGACAGTCAGCTGGCTTCCTTGGGTTTACCGATTGGATTTGTGGCTGCCGCCGATACAGGTTTGCCTGTGTCGTTCTCGGCGATGGTTGCCGGTACCGAGCAATCTTGGGCCGGTAAGCTGGTTCGCTTAGATGCGGCGATTGATCGTGACACGCGGATGATCTACGGCATCGCTGAGGTACTGGCACCTTATACATTGAATCGTTCGAGCCAAGGTATGCCCTTGGCAGTCGGGCTTTATGTGAAAGCGGAGATTCAGGGTCGACAGATTGAGGATGGCTATGTGATTCCGCGCGAGGCGTTGCGGGCTGGAAATAAGGTTTATGTGGTGAATGATGCCGGCAAATTGGATGTTCGTGAGGTCGTCGTGACTCACAGCACCGTGACCGATGCGGTGATTGCCAGTGGGCTAGAGGCTGGTGAGCGAGTGGTTGTTTCCTCGATTCGCAATGCGATCGAGGGTATGGCGCTTGAGACTCTGGACTTGGTCGAAGGTGAGACTCGGGTTGCGAATCGAGAGCAAGCTAAGGCGGTGGGGAGCTAAGACCTATGGAAAGGATTATTGCGTGGTGGGCGTCCAACCCGGTTGCGGCAAACTTATTGATGTTTGGGATATTGCTGGCAGGATTACTGGGCTTCTTGGCTATGGAGCGAGAAGCGTTTCCGGTCTTCAAGCCCCATCAAGTGGTCATCGAAGTAGTCTGGCCAGGTGCTGCGCCGCAGGAAGTGGAAGAACAGATCGTGATGCGCATCGAAGCAGCGCTGAGTGGGCTTGAAAGTGTCTATCGGTATTACTCAACCGCCACTGAAAACTTTGCTCGCATAGAGGTGCACACCTTACCTAGCCAGAATATGGATTCATTCCTTAATGATGTGAAAAATGCGGTGGATGCAGTTAACTCCCTACCCAGAGATATCGAAAACCCTAAGGTTAGGCGAGTGGAATACCGTCAGGAAATGATGCGTGTTGCGGTACATGGCCACATTGGTGAGAAGGCACTGACGCAACTGGCTCAGGACATGCGCGATGAGATCGCCCAATTACCCTATATTTCGCTCGTGGAGTTATTTGGTAGTCGTCGAGAAGAAGTCACTATCGAACTGTCCGCAGATGCCATGCGACAGTATGGTCTTGGTTTCGCCGAGGTCGCGGCGGCCATCCGTGCCAGTTCGATTAACTTGTCGACGGGCCAGATCCGTACCGAAACCGGCGATGTTCGGTTGCGGGCTCGAAACCTGGCAGACAGCGAAGATGAGTTCAGTCGAATTGTTATTCGTCAATCTCAAGGCGGTGCCAGTGTCCGTGTTGGCGATGTTGCCCGAGTGATCGATGGTTTCGAAGACGAAGAAATTCTCGCTACCATGAACGGTGAGCCGGCCGTGTTACTGCAAGTTCTGTCCACGGACAATATGCAGGTCGTCAAATCTAGTGATGCGGTCAGGGCTTGGATGGCAACACGCAAACTTGATCTGCCCGAGGGTGTCAGTCTTTCCCTATGGTTCGACACGGCGGATATTTATAAAAGCCGAATGAACACGATTACTGCTTCGGCATTTGTTGGTCTCTTGTTGGTGTTCCTGGTTTTGATTTTAAGCTTGCGGCCGGTGGTTGCGCTCTGGGTGACTGTGGGGATCGCGGTGTCGTTTATGGGCGCATTTGCCCTGTTGCCGATGAACGATGTGTCCTTGAATATCATGTCTACCTTTGCCTTCTTGCTGGTGCTGGGGATTGTCGTTGATGACGCCATTGTGGTCGGTGAGAGTATTCACCAACATAGCCACACCCACGGTGGCCTTGCGGCTGCCGTGGAGGGCGCTTCAGTAGTGTCAAAACCGGTGATATTTGCGGTACTCACCACCATGGTTGCATTTGCGCCATTCTTTTTCTTGTCTACGGAAGAGGCTCAGGTCACTCGTCAGTTTTCGATTGTCATCACACTGGCATTGTTGGTCTCACTGGTTGAGGCGTTTCTGATCCTGCCTGCGCACTTGGCACATCTCCAACATCGCGAAAAATTGGGTAGGCTGGCGCGTTGGCAGAAGCGTATCGAAGAAAGTATTGTGCATTTTGCCAACACTACTTATCGTCGTTGGGTAGAGCGTTGTGTGCGCTATCGATATGTAACGGTCAGTGCGTTTGCAATGGCTTTTATTTTGAGCCTTGGGCTTTATTCCAGTGGTTGGGTCAAGTTTGGGTTCATGCCGGAAGTCGAAAATGAAATCATCTACCTAAATGTAACGTTACCGACGGGAACACCCTACGCCCGTGCGCTTGCCGTCCTCGATCAATTGCAGGAAGCCGAATTAAAATTGATCAAGGAAGTTGGCGAGCGGGCGATCGACGAGGGGGGCTCTGGCCAGCTGATTGAAGGCTGGTATACGCGTTCTCGTCGGGACAGTGTGATAGCCATCATTAAGCTGGCGCCACCCGAAATTCGCGACCTTAGTGCAAAAGAAGCGGCGACTCGATTAAGAGAGTTGGTGGGCGAAATTCCAGATGCGGATGAAATTGAAGTTAACTACACCATGAATAATTCTACGCCTCAGGTTAATTATGCACTGCGTCACGGGGACATGGAGGTTTTGCGTGCCGCAGCAGCAGAGGTTCAGGCGCGGCTTTACAGTTATGACGGCACCTTTTATGTGCGCGACTCTATGCGTGGCGAATCAGATGAGTTGCATATCCAGTTGTTACCAGGTGCTGAAAAGCTCGGTGTGACCCTGGCGCAGGTTTCACAGCAAGTGCGGCAGGCTTACTTCGGTGAAGAAGTCCAACGATTGCCTCGAGAAAATGGTGATGTCAGGGTGATGGTGCGTTATCCGTCAGCCTTGCGTCATAGCCTCGACAGTCTTAACCAGTTTTATATCCGTACATTAGAGGGTCGAGAAATACCGTTGTTGTCATTGGCCGAAATTGAGGTGGCCACGGGTGTTCAGAATATCGATCGCCGAGATGGTGAGCGGGTTGTGTGGGTCACCGCAGATGTTACCGGTGACCTTATGAGTGATATCAATACGGATATGAAAGACAATTTTTTGCCTCAAATTGAGAAAAAATACCCTGGCATTAAGATAGGCGTCAGCGGTAATGCGGAAAGTGAGGAGTTGTTTATGAGTGAGCTCGTCTCCTTGTTTGGTATTGCTTTATTCGTTATGTACGCGCTGATCGCCGTTGCCTTTCGCTCTTATTGGTTACCCTTGTTGGTCATGACCGCCATTCCCTTTGGCTTTATGGGGGCGGTCTACGGTCACTGGCTTTTCGGTGTGTCTATGGCGATGTTTTCCTATTTTGGCATCGGTGCGGCTGCAGGCGTGGTGGTGAATGATAATCTGGTGCTGGTGGACTATGTAGGACGTCTGCGGCAGCAGGGTCAGAATGCCCTAGAGGCTGTTGTGACCGCCGGCGTCGCGCGGTTTAGACCGATTCTGCTAACCTCGGTGACGACCTTTGTGGGGCTAATGCCAATCATGGCCGAGCGTTCGACGGACGCTCAGTTTTTAAAGCCGGCGGTGTTATCTCTGGCGTTTGGGGTCTTGTTCGCCTTGTTTGTGTCGCTCTTGATGGTGCCAGCGCTGTATTGCGTGGGTGATGATTTACGCGCCTTGTTGCAGGGTTTGAAACAACGGGTACGACTGAAATGGGCAGGCGAGTCGCCAGCTGTTTCTTCAGCGCAAAATCAGCTGGCACCCTGATTTATCGTCCTGGGGCAAAGCTCGACGCTGCAGTCACAGCGCGGTATATTAGGGCTTTGCGTCGAGAGGTTATGAGTATGTCCATGGAAGATGAGTTGATTCTGGAACAAATTCAGATTGGTCCCATGCAAAACTTCACCTATCTGGTTGGTTCGAAGCGAACGCGAGAAGTGGTGGTGATAGATCCGGCCTGGGATATCGACGCGATCATGAATATCATCAACGAGCGTGGCTATACGCTGAATGCCGCGCTGTTGACGCATTATCATCCAGATCATTGCGGCGGTTCTTTTGGCAAAAATAAGGTGCAGGGTGTTGCTGAGTTATTAGCAACGAATCCAGTGAAAATTTATGCCCATAAGATTGAGGCCGATGGGGTCAAGAAAGTCACGGGTATCTCGGACTCCGATATGGTCAAGGTAGATTCAGGCGACCGGCTGAAGGTTGGCGACGTCGAGGTGGAGTTTTTACATACACCAGGTCATACGCCAGGCTCTCAGTGCTTTCGAGTCAAGCAAACCCTGGTCTCGGGAGATACCTTGTTTATCAATGGTTGTGGTCGAGTGGACCTGCCTGGTTCAAACTCTGAGGATATGTATCATAGTATCCAAAAACTGGCGGCATTGCCTGATGATACTCTGTTGCTGCCCGGGCATAACTATTCTGATGTGCCTAGCGCCAGCCTTGCCGAGACAAAAAAAATCAACACCTATATGCGGATCAACGACCTGGCTTCCTGGAAGATGCTGATGGGTGACTGATTTACCGTTTAGAAATTTGGCCGCTGAGATTTTTTATCAGACGATGACAGCAACATCAAGAAGGATCCGAAGAGGATAGAGATGGATATTGTAGCGACAGGATTATCGTTCACTGAAGCGCCCCGTTGGCATGCTGGCAGGTTGTTTTTCTCTGATTTTTACACCCATCGGGTGCTGGCTTTGGATGCGCAAGGGCACCTTGAAACTATTGTCGAGGTTCCTAATCAGCCCTCAGGACTGGGCTGGTTGCCCGATGGGCGAATGTTGATAGTGTCTATGTTGGATCGTAAGTTGCTGCGGCTTGAGCCTGATGGCCAACTAGTAGAACACGCGGATCTGTCCCAGCTTGCCTCCTATCACTGCAACGATATGGTGGTTGATGCCGCTGGGCGAGCTTATGTTGGTAACTTTGGTTCTGATATTGAAAGCGGCGGCGTGCCGGTAGCTGCCAACCTAATTAAAGTCGAGCCAGACGGGTCAGTGTCTGTGGCGGCAGCGGACATGGTGTTTGCCAACGGCAGTGTCATTACTCCGGATGGACAGATGTTGATAGTCGGCGAAACCTTCGCGGCGCGCCTGACGGCATTCGATATTGATGCACAGGGTGACTTATTGAATCGACGAGAGTGGGCCAATATCGCGCCCCATGCACCGGACGGTATCTGTCTTGATGCTGAAGGCGCTATCTGGGTGGCTGATCCGGTTGGTCAGTGCGTTGTTCGCGTTAAGGTCGGCGGCGAAATTCTGCAGAAGATTGCTACCGGTCGCTCAGCCTTTGCCTGCATGCTTGGTGGTCCTGATCTCAAGACCCTGTATATCTGTACTGCAGATGGTTCTGGCGCGGATGCCAAGATCAGTCGCACAGCTCGAATTGAAGCGGTGGCAGTAGCCGTCGCCGGTGCGGGTCGCCCCTAATCTCGCGCTTCTTATGGTGCACCCCTTGCCGGGCACCCCTTGCCGGGCGCTTACTAGGTTGGCAACGAGTTCGACAGCTGACTAAAAGTGCGCGCTACCGGGGGTTCGAGGAAACGGAATCGCATCGCGGATATTTTCCATACCGGTAACATAATTAAGCAGACGCTCAAAACCCAGGCCAAAGCCGGCGTGGGGGACTGTGCCATAACGCCGTAAGTCCCGGTACCACCATAGCTCATCCTGTAATCCCAGTGGCGCCATGCGGCTGTCAAGTACATCCAGGCGCTCTTCTCGTTGACTGCCGCCGATAATTTCACCAATGCCGGGCGCCAGCACGTCCATCGCCGCGACAGTTTTATCGTCATCATTAAGGCGCATATAGAACGCCTTGATATCTTTGGGATAGTTCATCAACACAACGGGTCTGCCCACATGCTGCTCGGTCAGGTAGCGTTCATGCTCTGATTGCAGGTCAAGCCCCCACGCCACTGGAAATTCGAAAGCCTGCTTGCTGCTTTGCAGTATGTTGACGGCTTGCGTATATTCCATGCGCTCAAATCGAGAGTCTGTCACCGAGCGGATGCGAGTGATCACATCTTTGTCGACGCGTTCAGCAAAAAATGCCATATCGTCTTCGCGCTGTTCTAACAGGGTGGTTAAGACGTGCTTGAGAAGGTCTTCGGCGAGGTCGGCATTGTCATTTAGATCGGCAAAGGCGATCTCAGGCTCGACCATCCAGAATTCTGCTAGGTGGCGGCTGGTGTGTGAGTTTTCTGCGCGAAAGGTCGGGCCGAAGGTGTAAACCTTGCTCATTGCCAGGCAATAAGCCTCGATATTCAATTGTCCCGAAACGGTGAGAAAGGATTCGCCGCCGAAGAAGTCTTGGCTGTAATCGACTTTGCCGTCCTGCATGGGCAGGTTGGTGAGATCCAAGGTGCTGACTCGAAACAACTCGCCGGCACCTTCGCAGTCACTGCCGGTGATGATGGGTGTGTTGATCCAGTGAAAGTCCCTGGCATAAAAATAATTGTGAATGGCATTTGCCAGCGTCGTTCTTACTCGGGTGATAGCGCCAAAGGTATTCGTCCGCGGCCGTAAGTGGGCAACTGTCCTTAGGTACTCGAAGGTATGGCGTTTTTTCGCAATGGGATAGGTTTCAGGGTCGTCAACCAGACCAAGCACCTCAACCCGGGTCGCCTGCATTTCTAGAGATTGGCCTTTGCCTTCGGAGACAACCAGAAGACCTTCGATAACCACGGAACAACCGGTGGTGATCGTCAGCACATCACTGGTGTAGTTCGCCAGTTCGCTGGGGACGACGGCTTGAATGGCGTCGAAGCAGCTGCCGTCGTGAACCGCAAGAAAGGAAATGCCGGCTTTTGAATCACGTTTGCTTCTGACCCAACCTTTAACGGTAATCGTCGTGCCGACGCTGGAGTCTCCTCTTAAGGCCGCAGCCACGGATACATGGGTCATGAATCTTTTCCATCAGTGTAATTAGCGTCAATAATACCAAAAATATGCACTCGATCAGACGCTTATTGAAGATTAAATGCTCTCATTGGGGAGTCTATCGCAGATTTTTCCAGCTTCTCTGTAAATCGGTGTTGCGGCTAGCATCAGTGGTGGCTGGTTGGTCGCAAAAATACCCGCTGCTGAGACGCGAGAACGGGTCACCGGTATGGGGCTAGATCAAACATGCGTGAGTCATGTTGGATCGCCGTCCTCATCTTTGAGACTCTCATCAAGGCGCATGCGGCTGCTGGTCATACCGCCATCGACAACATGATGCTGGCCGGTGATGAAGGTGGAATCGTCGCTGGCTAAAAACAGTGCCATATTGGCAATGTCGAGAGTCTCGCCAGAACGCTGCACGGGCTGCGCCTGGGCCATGCGCGC
>JGI20154J14316_10000267_pt1 | contig 46958 bp, 46 predicted proteins | sample COG_04_FD_14316 | JGI IMG/M metagenome (IMG submission 14316)
TGATCAATATCAGCGATAACCACATTCATACCATTGGCACCCAACTCTCTAGCAAGCGCCAAACCTATACCGCCAGCACCGCCTGAAATAATTACCGTCTTACCCGTGAATTGATTAGGCATAATAATAGTCATCCAAAATATAATTTATGTTCGTCCAAAAAATAGCCCCGTATAAACGAGGCTGTTTGCAGGCGCCAATAAGAAGAAAAAAGAGCAGCAGTACCACCTCACTACTACCGTCTTGAAAAACGTGGTTCCGAGGTCTAAAACGGAATGTCGTCATCCCAATCGTCCGCACCGGCTGCAGCCGCTACTGGCTGCTGAGATTGGGGCTGTTGCGCTTGCGGTGCAGAGGCTTGCGGGCCACCGTACTGCTGTTGCTGATCCATTTGACCGCCACCACCTGGCTGACCTGCTCCACGGCTGTCGAGCATTTGCATTTCGTTGGCGACAATTTCAGTTGTGTACTTATCCTGGCCGCTTTTATCTTGCCACTTGCGAGTTCGCAACGAGCCTTCTACATAAACCTTCGAGCCCTTTTTCAGATACTCACCAGCGATCTCGCCCAAGCGATTAAAAAACACCACTCGATGCCATTCGGTTCGCTCTTGCTGCTGACCGGTTTGTTTGTCTTTCCAGCTCTCACTGGTAGCAATGCTGACATTGGTAATCGCGGCGCCTGAGCCTGAAAAACGGGTTTCGGGATCTTGCCCTATATTACCGACTAAAATAACCTTGTTTACACCGCGCGCCATAATTTTTCTCCTAAGTCGTTTTGTTCGGCTTTACCCGTGAATCTAGCCGTGCAATATAAACGATTGCTCACCTTATGGCCACCACTGTGCCCACCTCAGCAGCCTCGGCCGGACAAAAATAAGGCCCCTTGGCTCCTTATTTCAATGCTATGGAACACAGCCAGCCAAGCGGCTCTCACCGCGCTCCAGATTGGTCAACCTAGGTTTGCTCGAGGCTACAGCTCTTCGTATACTAGTTGGCTGCCCTCAGCATTTCAGTCACCTAGAATATGGCGCAGTTAAGCGCAAGCCAAGTGCATGCTCAAACACACCAACTGTAGCAGAATAGGCACAAAGCAATGGAGAACGGCATATCGCTCTACCCATATCACTATATACTTGAGCCGCTTATTTATTGGGCCAGCATTATCCCTAATTATGCCGACCACTATCACGCTCCCCCGACAAGACTACACAGTAAAAATTAAACCATGGATAAAATTTCTGTACGCGGCGCTCGCACTCACAACCTCAAAAGCTTAAACATCGAGCTACCGCGAGACAAACTGATTGTCATTACTGGCCTCTCTGGTTCAGGGAAGTCATCGCTTGCCTTTGACACCTTATATGCAGAAGGTCAACGCCGCTATGTAGAATCGTTATCAACCTACGCGCGTCAATTTCTGTCGTTAATGGAAAAGCCCGACGTCGACCATATTGAAGGGTTGTCGCCTGCCATCTCTATTGAACAAAAATCAACGTCACACAACCCTCGATCTACAGTGGGCACGATTACTGAAATATACGATTACTTACGCTTGTTGTTCGCCAGAGCCGGCACTCCTGAGTGCCCTGATCATCGCGTCAAGCTCGAGGCGCAAACCGTGAGCCAGATGGTGGATGATGTACTGAGCCTACCCACTGGCAGCAAAATCATGCTGCTAGCGCCGGTTATTAAAGAGCGTAAAGGCGAACACCTCAAGCTGTTTGACAAACTCAAGCAAGAAGGTTTCGTCAGGGTGCGCGTCGATGGCGAGGTCTATGACCTTGATGAAGTTCCGTTACTAAAGAAAACCTTGAAGCACTCGATCGATGTAGTGATCGACCGCTTTAAAGTACGCGAGGATCTCAAGCAGCGCATTGCCGACTCATTTGAGACGGCCTTGCGCCTTGCCGAAGGCATTGCCTCAATTGGGTTTTTAGATGGCGATCAGCCTGACCGATTATTTTCGGCCAACTATGCATGCCCAACCTGCGGTTATAGCATCAGCGAATTAGAACCCAGAATGTTCTCGTTCAATAATCCAGCCGGTGCTTGCGCCGACTGTGATGGGCTAGGCATGAAACAATACTTTGATCAGGAGCGCGTGGTTCAGCACCCTGATGCCAGCTTGTCGGAAGGCGCGATACGCGGCTGGGATAAACGTAGCATCTATTACTTCCAGTTACTCACCTCACTGGCCGCGCATTTTGGTTTCGATATTGATAAGCCTTTTGAAAAACTGAGCAAGCAGCATCGCAATGTGTTGTTGCATGGCTGCGATGAGGAGGTGACGTTTGCCTATATTAATGATCGTGGGGATATCTACCAGCGAACCCACCCGTTTGAAGGCATCCTGCCCAATATGGAGCGACGTTTTCGCGATACCCAATCACAAACCGTCAGAGACGAGTTAGCCAAGTTCATTAGCACACAGCGCTGCTCCACGTGCGATGGGTCGCGGTTAAGACGAAGCGCGCGGCACGTATTTATTGATGGCACCAATTTACCCGACGTTGCCTCACTGCCGGTGGCTGGCGCCTTCGACTATTTTTCAACGTTAAAACTGCAAGGCAAGCGCGGTGAAATCGCCGACAAAATCGTCAAAGAGATCAGCCAGCGGCTGGAATTTTTAGTCGACGTTGGTTTGAACTATCTCACTCTAGATCGCAGCGCCGACAGCCTCTCCGGCGGCGAAGCTCAGCGTATCCGCTTGGCCAGCCAAATTGGCGCGGGACTGGTAGGCGTGATGTATATTTTGGATGAGCCCTCCATAGGTTTGCATCAACGCGACAACGAACGCTTACTCAAAACACTGACTAAACTGCGCGATCTTGGCAATACTGTGATTGTTGTAGAGCATGATGAAGACGCTATTCGCCAAGCTGATTACGTAGTCGATATCGGGCCTGGCGCCGGTGTGCACGGTGGTGAAGTGGTCGCCGAGGGCACTCTCAAGGATCTTATTGACTGCAAACGATCGGTTACCGGGCAATATTTGTCAGGGGCCAAATCCATCGCCGTACCCAAAAAGCGCAATCAAGCGAAACCTGGCTATTACCTTAAGTTAAACGGTGCGACGGGCAACAACCTACAAAACGTGTCGGTGCAAATACCGCTGGGGCTCATGACCTGTGTCACCGGCGTATCGGGCTCTGGCAAGTCAACGCTCATCAACAACACCCTCTACCCTGCCGCAGCCATCGCATTAAATGGCGCCACGGTATTAAAGCCTGCCGCACACGAAAGCATTCAAGGCTTTGAAAAACTCGATAAATGTATTGATATTGATCAAAGTCCCATTGGTCGAACCCCACGCTCAAATCCTGCCACCTACACCGGCATCTTTACGCCTGTACGCGATCTCTTTGCGGGCACACAAGAAGCCAGAACTCGCGGCTATAAACCAGGTCGCTTCAGCTTTAATGTCAAAGGTGGCCGCTGTGAAGCCTGCCAGGGCGATGGCGTAACTAAAGTGGAGATGCATTTTTTGCCCGATATCTATGTGGCCTGCGATGTATGCAAAAGTCAACGCTACAATCGCGAAACCTTAGAAGTCACTTACAAAGGCAAATCGATAGCTGATGTCTTAGCTATGACGGTGGAGGATGCGCTCGAATTTTTTATCGCTATTCCAACCATCTCCAAGCGGCTGCAAACGCTAATGGACGTAGGCCTGAGTTACATTACGTTAGGTCAAGCAGCCACCACACTGTCGGGCGGTGAAGCGCAGCGCATTAAGCTGTCCAAAGAGCTATCCAAACGCGATACTGGCAAAACACTCTATATTTTGGACGAGCCTACTACTGGCCTGCACTTTGCTGACATCGCTCAGCTATTAACGGTGCTGCATCACCTGCGCGATAAAGGCAACACCATTGTTATTATCGAACACAACCTCGATGTGGTAAAAACCGCTGATTGGGTTATCGACCTCGGCCCCGAGGGAGGCAGCGGTGGCGGAGAAATTATTGCCGAGGGCACTCCTGAAACTGTCGCTAAAAAGAAGCATTCGTATACCGGCAACTTTCTCAAACCTATGCTTAAAGCTAGCAAAGCTTAATGCTGCCAAGCGCCTCCTAGTAAGCATTAAATAGCAGGCAAAAAAAACCGCGAACTTAATCGCGGTTTTTTTTATAACCCGTTTTGTCTATCGATGCTTACTCGTCATCAAAATCGAAATCATCATCAATATCAAAACCGTCTGTCTGTGGCCGATCAACTAACTCAACATAAGCCATCGGTGCTTGATCGCCTGTACGAAAGCCACACTTCAAGATACGAAGGTAGCCACCAGGGCGCGACTCGTAGCGCGGACCCAGTTCAGAGAACAGCTTTCCAACCATTGTTTTGCTTCGCGTTCTGTCAAAAGCCAGACGGCGATTGGCAACACTGTCTTTTTTCGCTAGCGTAATCAGCGGCTCAGCAACACGACGCAGTTCCTTGGCCTTAGGCAAGGTAGTACGAATAAGTTCGTGTTCGAACAACGAATTAGCCATATTGCGAAACATCGCTTTTCGATGTGACGCATTTCTGTTTAGCTGCCTGCCGGCATGTCTATGGCGCATGTAATTTCCTGTCTATAAATCTAATGAATAGTTTTCTTTTAAACCAGCAATTTGTCGTCGCTGCGCAAGGTGGCTGGCGGCCAGTTGTCGAGGCGCAAGCCAAGCGACAAACCACGCGATGCCAACACGTCTTTGATTTCTGTCAGTGACTTCTTACCCAAGTTAGGCGTTTTCAACAACTCAACTTCAGTACGCTGAACCAAATCACCGATATAGTAAATATTCTCTGCCTTGAGGCAGTTTGCCGAACGCACAGTCAGCTCAAGATCATCAACTGGACGCAATAAAATAGGATCAATTTCTTCTTCTTGTTGCGCAGGCTCTAATTCTTTCTCGCCCTCGAGGTCAACAAAGACAGCTAATTGCTGCTGCAAGATCGTTGCTGCACGACGAATAGCTTCTTCAGAATCCAACGTGCCGTTGGTTTCTAAATCAATAATAAGCTTATCAAGGTCAGTACGTTGCTCAACACGGGCGCTATCAACTACATAGGAAACTCGACGTACCGGACTGTATGAGGCATCTAGCTGTAAACGGCCAATCGCTTTAGTTTCTTCATCGTCAGTCTGACGTGAATCAACCGGCTGGTAACCGCGGCCCGTGGTAATCGTCAGCTTCATCGTCAAGCTGCCCGTACCGTTTAGATGCGCAATAACGTGCTCAGGATTCTTGATCTCAACTTCGTGGTCGAGCTGAATATCAGCCGCAGTCACAACGCCTGAGCCTGATTTACTCAGCGTAAGTACCGCCGAATCGCGCTCATTCATTACAACTGAAATACCCTTTAGATTGAGCAAGATCTCAATAACATCTTCCTGCACGCCTTCAATAGCACTGTACTCATGAAGCACGCCTTCAATTTCTACTTCACTGATAGCTGCACCAGGCATAGAAGAAAGCAATATACGACGCAAGGCGTTACCCAGAGTATGACCAAAACCTCGCTCAAGAGGTTCGAGCGTAATTTTAGCTCGGGTTTCGCTGAGTTCTTGCACATCAATTAAACGGGGTGTTAGAAAATCGCTGCCTGCACTTAGCATATCGTTACCTGTAATTGATTAACTGGTTTTCGGATGGGGCTTACATCCGAAGAAACACTCGGCCGGTCTAGATCAAAGAGATCACCCATGCCGAAATCTTATGCCGCAGTCGACCGCTCTCAGACTGCTAAACCCAATCGACCCAGTGGACCACTGCCACTCGCGCCGACACTACTCAAACACTTACCAAGCCTGCTTGTTACTTCGAATACAGCTCAACAATCAAACTTTCATTAATTTCTGAAGGTAAATCAGCGCGCTCTGGAGCCGACTTGTAAGTGCCCTCAAGATTACCCTCATTCACTTCAATCCAATCAACACGACCACGCTGGGCGGCTAAAGACATCGCTGATTGAATGCGTAACTGCTTCTTGGCTTTTTCACGTACCGAAACGAGATCGCCAGGCTGCACTTGATAAGAGGCGATATTCACTACTTGACCATTCACCAACACCGAGGCATGTGACACAAGCTGACGCGACTCTGAACGAGTTGAGCCAAAACCAATACGATACACCACGTTATCTAAACGGCCTTCTAACAACTGCAACAAGTTCTCACCCGTAGCGCCTTTTTTACGCGCGGCTGTTTTGTAATAGTTGCGGAATTGCTTTTCTAAAATACCGTACATACGGCGCACTTTTTGTTTCTCGCGAAGCTGCACACCATAATCCGATAAACGACCGCGGCGAGCGCCATGCATACCTGGCACAGACTCTGCGCGACATTTGCTATCGAGCGATCGTACGCCACTTTTGAGGAACAAATCGGTGCCCTCGCGACGTGCTAATTTACAAGTTGGGCCTAAATATCGAGCCATAGTTTTCGATCCTGACTAATAAGCTAGTATGCTTGATTGTTTACCGGGCTAATCGCGAAGCTCATTGATGAGAGCTAAGCGTTACTGAGTGCCCATTTGTTCTAATTAATAACCTATCAACTTAAACGCGACGGCGTTTAGGTGGTCGGCAACCGTTGTGTGGGATAGGCGTTACATCAGTAATGCTGTTGATGTTGTAGCCACACGTGTTGAGCGCTCGCACCGCAGACTCGCGGCCGGGCCCAGGCCCCTTAACCCTAACATCAAGGTTTTGCAGACCGTATTCTTTAGCCGCTGTGCCGGCTCGTTCAGAAGCTACCTGCGCAGCAAACGGCGTACTTTTTCGCGATCCACGAAAGCCAGAACCGCCAGATGTTGCCCATGAAAGCGCATTACCCTGTCGGTCAGTAATCGTAATAATTGTGTTGTTGAACGACGCGTGTATATGTGCGATACCGTCCGCTACCACCTTCTTGACCTTCTTTCGGCCGCTTTGTGCTCCGGGCTTTGCCATGCTATTTACTTACCTTTTTATCAATATCAATAAAATTGTTAATTGTCGGTTTATCTACTTACGAATTGGCTTGCGAGGACCTTTGCGTGTACGAGCATTGGTTTTAGTTCGCTGGCCGCGCAGTGGCAAACCTCGACGATGACGCAAACCTCGATAGCAACCCAAATCAAGCAAGCGCTTGATATTCATCGAAATTTCTCGACGCAAATCACCTTCAACTGGCAACTTAGAAACTTCTGAGCGTAAATCATCTATCTCAGACTCTGACAGGGCACTGATCTTTGTGCTCGGGTCGATGTTGACAGCCTTACACAATGCAGCTGCGGTGGTATTACCTACGCCAAATATATGGGTAAGCGACACAACGGCATGCTTGTGGTCAGGAATATTGACGCCTGCTATACGGGCCATTCTTTTTCTCCAGTGTTCTCTTAAATGTGCTGTTCTTTTTACTCGGGCAATCTGCTTGCTGCGAAAAAACACCGCTTGATTTGAGGCTCAAACCAAAAAAGCGCGCAAGAATACCTGCTGACCGACGAAAAATCAATCGGCGAATCTGTTGTTTTGCCGCCCTAGGTGCTCCCCTTGACGACCCTACCACCTAACCCTGACGCTGCTTATGACGGGGTTCAGCACTACAAATCACTCGAACCGCACCTTTGCGACGAATTATTTTGCAGTTGCGGCAAATCTTTTTAACCGAAGCTCTAACTTTCATAATGCTCTTCCTAATAACTTACTTAGGTGCCAGACCACTGCCACCAAAATTCTTCAAATTAGCTTTTTTCATGACCGAGTCATACTGATGCGACATCAAATGCGACTGCACTTGCGACATAAAATCCATGACTACCACCACCACAATGAGTAGCGAAGTACCGCCAAGGTAGAAAGGCACGTTAGCGGTCACTTGTAAAAACTGCGGCAACAAACAAATGCCTGCCATATACATCGAGCCAAACATCGTTAAGCGGGTTAACACGCCGTCGATATAATCTGCTGACTGCTTTCCTGGGCGAATACCTGGGATGAACGCTCCCTGACGCTTCAGGTTCTCAGCGACTTCATCGGGGTTGAACATCAACGCCGTGTAGAAAAAGCAAAAGAACACGATGAAAATAGTAAACAACAATATATTCAACGGCTGCCCTGGGCTGATATAGAGCGCTAAGTCCTGCAACCACTCCGAACCTTCTCCCGACTGGCCAAACCACTGGGCAATAGACGCGGGGAACAATAAAATACTTGATGCAAAAATAGCGGGGATTACACCAGCCATATTGACCTTAAGCGGCAAATGACTGCTTTGCGCCGCAAACACTTTTCGGCCCTGCTGCCTTTTCGCATAGTTGACCGTGATGCGGCGCTGCCCACGCTCAATAATCACGATAAAAAAGATAAGTGCAAAAGCCAACACCAATACGCCGCCGAGCAATAACCAATTCATCTCACCGGTGCGCGCCTGCTCCAGCGACTGACCAACAGCAGCGGGCAAGCCTGCGACGATGCCCGCAAAAATCAAAATACTAATGCCGTTACCAATGCCGCGCTCGGTAATCTGCTCACCCAGCCACATCATGAAAACCGCACCCGTGACCAATGACACTACGGCCGGAATATAAAAACCCATGCCTGACACATAAGCCAGACCCTGGCTTGCCAAACCACTCGACATACCGGCTGCTTGAATTAATGCCAGTGCCACCGTCAAATAACGCGTGTACTGCGTAATCTTGCGTCGGCCGGACTCGCCTTCTTTCTTCAACTGATCGAGCGTAGCACTCACCGAGCTCATTAACTGCATGATGATCGAGGCTGAGATATAAGGCATGATACCCAGCGCTAGAATACTCATGCGCTCCAAGGCACCACCAGAAAACATATTAAACATATCCAGAATCGTGCCCTGATTCTGAGTAAACAACTCGGCTAGGCGATCAGGATTGATTCCCGGCACAGGTATATGAGTGCCCACGCGGTAAATAAAAATCGCTAGCAATACAAAACGAAGCCGAGCCCATAGCTCACTGAGGCCAGAGTTCATATTGGGTGTTAAGCCTGGTTTAGCCATAATTGCGAATGAATACCTTTACGCCGTTGTTATATTGGCAAACTTCGAACTGATTAATCTTCAATGCGGCCGCCGGCAGCTTCAATCGCTACACGAGCGCCTTTAGAAACAGCCAAACCCTTAATAGTCAGTGCGCGTGTTACTTCGCCCTGCAAAAATATCTTCGCCTGTACGATCTTTTGGCCAATTAACCCAGCCGCTTTGAGCGTGCTGACATCAACCACATCACCCGTGACGCTATCGAGCTCGCCCACGCGAACTTGGTCACTAACACGGCCGATGCGCGACGTAAAACCGTACTTAGGCAGGCGCTTTTGCAAAGGCATTTGGCCGCCCTCAAAACCCGGACGAACACTGCCGCCAGAACGCGATTTTTGACCCTTGTGTCCGCGGCCACAAGTTTTACCCGAACCACTGCCAATGCCACGCCCAACACGCTTGGCCGCTTTTCGATGACCGTCAGCCGGGCTTAGACTGTTTAACCGCATCATTTCGCTCATGACTCTTTAATCCTAACTGTTAACTCTTGGCTGTATCGGGCTTTAGGCAAATACTGCTAAAAACCTATGATAACGACGACTAACTTTAAAATATTTCTCAACTACTCAACTACGCAACTGCTCAACTACTCAACAAACAATCAACAAACACTCAACAATTACTCAACAATGGTCACTAAATAGTGCACGGTGNTGATCATGCCTCGCGTTGAAGGCGTATCTTCAACCTCAACAACATGATTAATACGACGTAAGCCAAGTCCGCGCAAGCTCGATTTATGCGCTTTGACACGTCCCGCACTACTGCGGATTTGTTTAACCTTAATGGTTTTTGTAGCTGCCATGGTTGTACTCCAATTCTTTAAATCCGGCTCTTAGCGCTTCACCAATGGGCCGCTAGAGCCTAATCACTAGGCTGTTTTATCAGCAACTATGTCAGATAAGTTTTTGCCACGCTTAGCCGCGATTTGACTTGGCGAACGCATATTACCCAAGCCCTTAATGGTGGCACGCACCACATTGACAGGGTTAGTCGAACCGTAACATTTAGCCAGCACGTTATGCACGCCAGCTACTTCCAATACCGCACGCATCGCACCACCAGCAATAACACCAGTACCTTCTGACGCAGGCTGCATATAGATCTTCGACGCACCGTGGTTAGCCTTAACGGCATACTGCAAGGTGCCCGCTTTAAGATCGACATCAATCATATTGCGTCGCGCCGCTTCCATTGCCTTTTGGATTGCAACCGGCACTTCACGCGCCTTGCCACGACCAAAGCCAACGCGGCCATTACCATCACCAACAACAGTTAAGGCAGTGAAACCAAAAATTCGGCCACCTTTAACTACTTTAGCAACTCGATTGACTTGCACTAACTTCTCTTGCAAGCCTTCTTCGTTATCTTTTTTTGAATCGTTAAACGCCATATAGCTACCCTAGAATTCCAGACCTGCTTCACGCGCGGCATCAGCCAACGCCTTAACTCGACCATGATATTTATAACCGCCGCGATCAAACGCCACCGAAGCAACACCAGCCGCTTTAGCTCGCTCAGCTATTAATGAACCCACCGCTTTTGCTGCGTCAACATTACCTGTTGCTGACTCGCGCAAAGATTTTTCTAAAGTGGACGCTGCCGCAATAACACGATCGCCATTGGCCGATAGTATTTGCGCGTAAATATGCCTTGGCGTGCGATTAACGCTTAATCGATCGACACCTAGCTCTCTGATTTTGACCCGGCTACGTCGCGCTCTTCGCAATCTAGCCTTATTTTTGTCACTCATGCTGACCTCATTAAAACTGTGCGTATGCAAAAAAACATGCCGCAGTAAATCTTTGAAAAAAATCGCTAATTATTTCTTTTTCGCTTCTTTACGACGAACCTGCTCGTCTGCGTAGCGAACACCCTTACCTTTGTAAGGCTCTGGCGGTCTAAAAGCACGTATCTCTGCAGCTACCTGACCCACTTGCTGCTTATCAATGCCCTTCAAAACAATTTCAGTCTGGCTTGGAGTTTCTACGGTTACGCCGGCGGGCAACTCATACTCAACAGGGTGAGAAAAACCCAACGTCAAGTTAATGGTGCTGCCACTAGCCTTAGCTCGATAACCAACGCCATTCAATACAAGCTTCCGTTCAAAGCCCTCAGTCACACCGTGAACCATGTTGCTTACTAAAGACCGAACCGTGCCGGACATAGCTCGCGAAACTTTACTGCTGTTAAGCGCGGCAAAAGTGACAACATTGCTATCAACGTTCACACCGACCTGGCTATGCAAAGCCATTTCCAACGTACCTTTGCTGCCTTTCACAGCGACTCGCTGATCGACAACCGTTAGCTCGACGCCCGCAGGCAGCGTCACTGGATTATTCGCAATTCGTGACATATCTGTTACCTAAACCCTATATCCTAATCTTGACCGGCTCGCCAGAGTATCTAGCATCACCTCTGGCAAAAACCAAAAACAAATACGCTTTCTTAAAAGACCGTACAAATAACTTCGCCACCAACGCCCGCTTCACGAGCTTGCTTATCGCTCATCAAACCGCGGTTAGTCGAAATAATCGATATGCCCAAACCGTTACGCACCGTAGGCAGATCTTCTTTACCCGAATAGGCCCGCAAACCTGGACGGCTAGCGCGATGAATCTCCTCAATGACAGGCTTCCCGTCAAAGTACTTCAACTCAATAGTGAGCTCAGCCTTACCATCATTATCTTTGACGTTTACGCCACCAACATAACCTTCGCTTTGAAGCACATTAGCAATGGCAACTTTCGTCTTTGAAGATGGCATTGCCACCGACACTTTCTCAGCCATTTGTGCGTTACGAATTCTGGCCAACATATCCGCAATAGGATCTTGCATACTCATATTTGTTAACTCTCCGCTTTAACAAGCGTTTCGATATTTCTTAAAATGTTACCCAAACTTACCAACAAACCTACCAGCTGGCTTTTACCAAGCCTGGGACATAACCATTCATCGCAGCTTCACGCAACTTATTACGACACAAGCCAAACTTTCGGTAAACACCGTGAGGCCTGCCGGTGACTTGACAGCGACGGCGGCCGCGCGATTTGCTCGCATCTCGCGGTTGCTTTTGAAGTGCCATCTGAGCTTCCCAACGATCTTCATCGGAAGTCTCAGGGTCAGCGATTTTTGCCTTGATTGCGGCGCGCTTCACTGCGTATTTAGCAACAGTTTTAGTGCGCTTCTTTTCGCGCTCTATCATTGATTGTTTAGCCATGTCTCTGCTCTCTCAAATCTAATCGAGGTTGGTGTTCTACTTAGCTCTAAACGGAAAATTAAACGCCGCCAACAGTGCTCGACCTTGCTCGTCCGTCTTTGCCGTCGTGGCAATGGCAATATCTAGGCCGCGAATAGTGTCGATTTTGTCGTAATCTATTTCTGGAAAAATAATCTGCTCTGTAACGCCCATTGAGTAGTTACCACGACCGTCAAACGATTTAGGGCTCATGCCGCGAAAATCTCTGATTCGCGGTATAGAGATACTAATCAAGCGGTCTAAAAACTCATACATGCGCTCGCTACGCAAAGTAACTTTACAACCTATCGGCCAGCCTTCGCGAACCTTAAAACCCGCAATAGATTTGCGTGCGCGCGTGACAACAACTTTCTGGCCAGCAATCTGCTCTAAGTTACTTACCGCGTGCTCCAAAATCTTTTTATCGCCAAGCGCTTCGCCAACGCCCATATTTAGCGTGATTTTAGTAATACGCGGCACTGCCATTACATTGTCTAAGCCCAATTCTTCTTTGAGCTTCTGCGCTAATTCCGCGTTATATAATTCTTTCAACCTAGCCATGTCGTCTGCCTGATGTTAAACCTTCGAATTACTCGACTCGCTTACTAAACCCTAACGGGCCTAAAGCTCGACCAATTCGTTATTTGATTTAAAAATACGTACTTTAGTGTCGCCCTCTACACGAAAACCAACACGATCTGCCTTGTTAGTTTTCGGATTAAAGATCGCCACGTTTGATATCTGTATGGGAGCTTCTTTTTCAACAATACCGCCGGGCACGCCCGCTTGCGGATTAGCCTTAGTATGGCGCTTAACCATATTCAGACCGCTCACCAAAATCTTGGTCTCGCCAACTAAACGCTGCACCTTGCCGCGTTTGCCTTTGTCTTTACCGGCGATGACAATAACTTCATCTTCTCTTTTAATTTTGTTCATAACCTTACGCTTTCAAAATTCGTACTGGGATTATATTCTCTAGTTGCAACGCGCTTACCTCAACGCTGCATGCCTAACCTCTTTTCTTCAATCTCTAGCGCTAAAGTACTTCGGGCGCCAGTGAAATGATTTTCATAAACTTCTCGCCACGCAGCTCGCGAGTAACCGGGCCAAAAATACGAGTACCAATTGGCGCCAATGCCTGATTGAGCAGCACCGCTGCATTATCATCAAACTTTATCAACGAACCGTCGGCACGACGAACGCCCTTTTTGGTACGCACCACAACAGCATTCATAACCTGGCCTTTCTTTACCTTGCCACGCGGAATCGCTTCTTTGACAGTCACTTTAATGATGTCGCCGACACGTGCGTAACGTCGGTGCGAACCACCCAAAACCTTGATACACATAACACGCCGCGCACCACTGTTATCGGCGACTTCTAAATAGCTTTGCGTTTGTATCATTGTATGGCTCCAAACCAGTTCTTAGTCTTGCAGCACCGTTGCACTACACAGACGTTATATTTTGCTATCACAAGAGGCGATGTGGCAAAGGCCAACCAACACCCCTCAACCACTATGCTTCAGCAGCTTTCTCTAAAATTTCTTGCAACATCCAGGTCTTGGTTTTTGATAATGGACGCGACTCACTTATCGCAACCAAATCACCCACCTGGCAATCATTTTTTTCATCATGCGCGTGCAACTTAGTTGAACGCGTCAAGTACTTACCGTAAAGAGCGTGCTTAACACGACGCTCTATCAAAACGGTAATCGTTTTATCCATTTTGTCGCTAACAACTCTACCGGTTACCATGCGCGCTGATTTTTCTTGGTTTGCCATCATCTATGCCTTATTTCGCTTGCTCTTTCAGCACGGTCTTTAGTCGTGCAACATCATGCTGATTTTCTCGCAACAGATGCGTTTGAGTTAGTTGGCCGGTTGCTTTTCGCGTACGAAGGCGAAAACGCTCTTCCAATAACTTATGCAGCTCAGCATTGAGCTCGTCTGTTGATTTAGTTCTCAATTCACTGGCTTTCATTTACATCACCGTACGCTTAACAAATGTGGTGGGCAGTGGTAGCTTAGCGGCAGCTAACGCAAATGCTTCGCGCGCCATCTCCTCTGAAACTCCCTCAACCTCATAAAGCACCTTGCCCGGACAAACCTGGGCAACCCAGTACTCAACATTACCCTTACCTTTACCCTGCCTAACTTCTAAAGGCTTTTGGGTGATTGGCTTATCTGGAAAAACGCGTATCCAGATTTTACCGCCACGCTTAATATGCCGAGTCATGGCACGACGGGCAGCTTCAATCTGTCGAGCGGTAATACGGCCCCGACCGGTACACTTCAGGCCGAACTCGCCGAAGCTTACCTTGCTACCACGGTGTGCTAAACCACGGTTACGACCCTTCTGGGCCTTGCGAAATTTTGTACGTTTAGGTTGCAACATTACTATAAACCTTTACTTTCTACCGCCAGCGGCTTGCTCGGTTTGCGTTTCGACATCAAGAACTTCACCCTTAAAGATCCAGACTTTAATGCCTATGATCCCGTAAGTAGTTAGTGCCTCGTGTGTCGCATAATCGATATCAGCGCGCAATGTATGTAACGGCACGCGGCCTTCGCGATACCACTCTGAACGGGCGATCTCTGCACCGCCTAAACGACCGCCAACCTGAACCTTTATACCTTCAGCTCCAGCACGCATCGCATTTTGTACAACTCGCTTCATAGCACGCCTGAACATTACGCGGCGCTCTAACTGCCCGCCCACATTCTGCGCTACAAGCTTGGCATCAAGATCAGGCTTACGGATTTCTTCGATATTGATGTGAACCGGAACGCCCATTTGACGGGTCAATTCCTTGCGCAACTTATCGACATCCTCGCCTTTCTTGCCAATCACAATACCCGGACGCGCAGTGTGGATAGTAATGCGCGCCGTTTGTGCTGGACGCTCAATCACAACCTTGCTGACCGAAGCACTTTTTAACTTGTCTTCAATATACTCACGAACACTCAAGTCGGTAACTAACCGCTTGGCATAATTTTTTCCATCAGCATACCAAATCGAACTATGCTGCTTGGTAATCCCAAGACGGATTCCAGTAGGATGAACTTTCTGACCCATATGGTCTTCTCCTAACGAGCCGGGCTAGTCGGCAACTTTAACGGTTATATGACAGGCGCGCTTCAAAATTCTATCAGCACGACCCTTGGCACGAGGCTTCAGTCGCTTCATGGTGCGACCCTCGTCAACGAAAACGGTAGAAACACGCAATTCATCAACATCTGCGCCTTCGTTATGCTCGGCATTAGCTATTGCCGAGTTAAGTAATTTCAACACAATTCCAGCCGCTTTTTTCTTGCTAAAGCCTAAAATATCGATAGCGTCTTCAGCAGTTTTACCGCGTATCTGATCGGCCACCAGACGCACTTTCTGTGCAGATATCTGGGCGCCTGTAAGTTTCGCTGCAACTTCCATCCTATAACCTCACAAATTGCCTAACGCTTGGCTTTTTTATCAGCCGTGTGGCCACGGTAAGTACGAGTAGGAGAAAATTCTCCCAACTTATGGCCAACCATATCTTCAGTCACAAACACAGGAACGTGCTGACGACCATTGTGTACTGCAATAGTTAATCCCACCATATCTGGGGAAACCATCGAGCGACGCGACCAAGTCTTTATTGGACGCTTTTCGTTTTTCTCGTTGGCTACTTCTATCTTTTTCATCAGATGCAGATCGATGAACGGACCTTTTTTTAATGAACGTGGCACGCTTGCCTCCTCCGGCCTGCTTATTTAGAACCGCGACGACGCACAATAAGGCGGTCGGTTCGCTTGTTCTTACGAGTTTTGTAACCTTTGGTTGGCATACCCCAAGGCGACACAGGATGACGACCTCCAGATGTACGACCTTCACCACCACCGTGCGGGTGATCAACCGGGTTCATTGCTACACCCCTTACCGTTGGTCGGATACCACGCCAGCGCGATGCACCAGCCTTACCCAACGAACGCAAATTATGCTCACTGTTAGACACTTCGCCCAACGTTGCACGACACTCAACCAAAACCTTGCGCATTTCGCCCGAACGCATACGTAAAGTAGCGTAAGAACCTTCTCGAGCAACCAGCTGCGCGCTGCCACCGGCCGAGCGCACCATCTGCGCACCCTTACCAGGCTTAAGCTCAACACAATGAATCAAACTACCCACCGGAATATTGCGAATCGGCAGAGTGTTTCCTGGCTTAATTGGCGACGCTTCGCCAGAAATAATACTATCGCCAGCACTTACACCCTTAGGCGCGATAATGTAGGCACGCGAGCCGTCTGCGTACAACAACAAAGCCAGATGAGCAGTGCGATTAGGATCGTACTCTAGGCGCTCAACCTTTGCCGGAATACCGTCTTTATTGCGTTTAAAATCAACCACGCGGTAATGCTGCTTATGACCGCCGCCACGATGACGAGTCGTTATGCGACCCGCATTATTACGGCCCCCAGTTTTACTCTTCTTCTCAAGTAGTGGCTTGTAGGGTGCACCTTTGTGCAGGTCGGGGTTAACAACCCTGACTACAAACCGCCGACCCGGCGATGTTGGTTTACTTTTTACGATTGGCATTTGCGCTAATCTCCAAAAACTTTTTTACACTAACTATTAGGTTGCGCCAGCTTAATCAGCTAGAGCGAAATCAATATCATGACCGGCAGCAAGACTTACGTAAGCCTTTTTCCAGCTTGGCTTAGCGCTTAAACCATAGCGGTTGCGCTTAACCTTACCTTTAACATTGAGAACTTGAACCGCCTCAACTTTAACTTTAAAAAGCTGCTCAACCGCACCTTTTATTTCACGCTTAGTTGCATCAGGAACCACACGAAATACAACTGCATTCGACTGATCCCCAGCAAGCGCTGCCTTCTCTGAGATATGCGGCGCTAACAATACCTTTAATAGGCGCTCCTGATTCATCCCAACACCTCATCAAATTTTTTCAATGCCGCTACAGTAATGATCACTTTTTCAAAAGCAAGCAGACTGACTGGATCAGCAGAATGAACATCACGCACATCGGTCTTGTGCAAGTTTCGAGATGACAAATACAAATTCGTATCGACATCTTCTGTAACAATCAAAGCACCCGCCAAGCCATAATCAGCCAACTTAGCAATCAAAGCCTTGGTCTTAGGAGCTTCAAGCGCAAAACTCTCCACCACCACCAAACGCTCTTGACGCGCCAATTCTGACAAAATGGCGCGCATTGCGGCGCGATACATCTTGCGATTTACTTTTTGCGAGAAATCTTGAGGCTTGGCAGCAAACGTCACACCACCAGTACGCCAAATAGGACTGCGAATGGTGCCTGCGCGAGCACGCCCAGTACCTTTTTGTCGCCACGGCTTAGCACCGCCACCACTAACTTCCGAACGCGTCTTTTGCGCTCGAGTACCCTGCCGCGCCTTGGCCATATAGGCGGTGACGACTTGATAGACAAGATCTTCGTTATAATCTTTACCAAAAGCAGTATCCGAAACTTCAACGGATCCTGCACTGGCGTTACCTGGTTCTGCAAGAGCTAGTTGCATAATATTTTCTCTCCTCCAGTACCGGTCTAGTTTTTAGTTTTAACAGCAGGCTTGATAATTACATCACCGCCTGGCGCACCGGGAATTGCACCCTTAACTAAAATTAAATTGCGCTCCGCATCTACCCGAACCACTTCAAGATTCTGGATAGTCACTTGCTCAGCACCCATGTGACCCGACATTTTTTTACCTTTAAATACACGACCCGGCGTTTGGCACTGGCCTATCGAACCATTCGATCGATGCGATATTGAGTTACCGTGAGTCGCATCCTGCATGGTGAAGTTCCAGCGCTTGATACCGCCCTGAAAACCCTTACCCTTGCTCTGACCTGTGACGTCAATTTTTTGTCCTACCGCAAACGTATCCACGGTAAGCGCACCACCCACTGCAAGCTCAGCATCTGCCTGCGGCAAGCGCAATTCCCACAAACCGCGACCGGCGCCCGTTTGCGCCTTAGCAAAAAGACCCGCAGCAGTTTTGGTCACGCGTGAAGCACGGCGCTCACCAACAGTTACCTGCACAGCGTCATAGCCGTCAGTCTCAGCAGTTTTAATCTGGGTAATCCGATTAGGCTCAACCTCGACCACACTTACGGGGATCGAAACGCCATCGTCAGTAAAAACACGTGTCATACCGCTTTTGCGGCCGACCAAACCTATTGTCATTTTTAAAACCTCTTAGTGTACGGGGCTGATTACCCGCTCTGGCCGCCTACCACCCGCACTGTGCGAGTCGCTAACGTTACACCGAAGATTGCTACCGTTGACGCTGGCGCGCTGCAGGTAACTCCACATCTCGATTAGGCTTGCACCTAGCCGAGGCTAATTTGTACTTCCACGCCAGCCGCAAGGTCGAGCTTCATTAACGCATCGACAGTCTTTTCGGTAGGCTCAACGATATCCATCAAACGCTTGTGAGTACGAATTTCGTACTGATCACGCGCGTCTTTATTGACATGCGGGGAGACGAGAATTGTGAATCGCTCTTTACGGGTAGGCAGTGGGATTGGGCCACGGACCTGCGCACCTGTACGACGAGCGGTTTCCACGATTTCGGCTGCAGAGGAATCGATTAATCGGTGATCAAAGGCCTTAAGGCGAATTCTAATGCGTTGACTTTGAACCACGTTTTATCACTCCACAAAAAAAGAACCGACGCTTTGCATAACTAAGAAAGCGCTACATAACCTCTGCGAGCCTGCCTGAAACGTGTAATTGGCTGATTTGACGAGCCAATTAACAACACGCACACCCTCAAAAGCGAGCGCGCATTCTATAGCCGAGTACCTGATGTGTCAAACAGAATCTGAGCTTAAATTTAATAAGCCCTTACGACGAAGTCGCGAGCGCGAGCACGTGGCGAGGAAGCAGAAAAAGCCCTATTTTAAAGGCGGTAGCGCGAAAAAACTGCGGATAGCTTCGGACTCAGCCATAGCATCGGAGTAGCCATACTGAATCAACTCTTTGCAAAAGGCCGACTCAAATAGTAAATAACTGGCTAGATTGCCGCCGCCACTTTTATTGCCGGCGCCCATTGCTTTCAAAGCAGTCCTCAAACCCCTCGGCAAATCGCAGATATGCTCGCCCGCGAGCTTATCGAAATCAACAGAAGGCCTGATTACCAGTGTATCAATAGGCCTCATCGGCCCACCCATAAAATGCGGCGCCTCATTTTGAATAACCCCCAACAGCTCATTCACGCGCAACAAATGATCGAGGTCGTTTTCAAGCGAGTCAATAAAAGCCGAATTAAATATATGACCCATGGTCTGAGCCAACGAAGGCATATGATCGCGGCGCGCGACAATTGACGTTTTACTGTGACCACGCACACCAATAACAACAATTCGATCGGCCCCTAAACGCAATGCAGGACTAAGGGGCGAGAGCTGTCGCAAAGATCCATCACCAAAATACTGCCGATTAATCTTTTCCGGAGGAAACACGGTAGGAATGGCTGAAGACGCCAAAAGATGATGGACATCTAATACGGTAGGCACACCAATCTGCTTGTTATGCCGCCAACGGCGCAAATCAGAATTACCCTGAAAAAAAGAAACGGAGTTGCCGGTGGCATAACTAGTGGCCGTAATAGCCAACGCCTCGAGATATCCGGCATCAATGCGGCGCTGAATATTATTAAACCGAATAACCTGCGAGAGCATTTCGCGCAGGGGGTCATTGTTCAGCAACGCTAAGGGTCTTCCGCGGGCAACGCCCTTGTTAAAAAACGATGCCGATAACTTCAACCCATTTTTTAACAACTCAACGGCACTCGCTTTGACAACACGATTAACGTGTAACGTCGCCCAGATCTTTTCGACCTTTTTCACACCTAAGCGAAAGTTATTCGCCGAGGAAGCAAGCGCCACGGCATTAATAGCACCCGCCGAGGTGCCACTAATAATAGAGAATGGATTACTCGCATGCTTAGGATGCATATCGGCAATCGCTTTTAATACGCCTACCTGATAAGCACCGCGTGCGCCGCCACCGGAAAGTACAAGTGCTGTTTTCATCGCTTAATTTTAGTCGCTCACCAAGACTCTACCAGAGAAATTTGTTACGTTAGACAAATAAACACTAGCGTTGGTCAATTAAATAGACTGTTGGATAAAACCTGCTCGCTTTGCGAAGCTTCAAACCCCCAGCGCGTAAGGGCCGTCATTAAACGCAGCGGGCGGCACCATAACATCTTTCAGCGCTCAACCTGCGAACGAAAAACAGAGTACTGCCGCTTGATAACGCTCGACCCGACAATACTTATACTGATGCTAATCACGCTAACCACATCAACAGTGGCCGGAGTGTTTGGATTTGGTGGCGGCATGCTGCTCATTGCAGCCCTGCCCGGATTCCTGCCTGCCGCTGCATTAATCCCAGTGCATAGCGCCATTCAACTTTTGAGCAACACCAGCCGAGCTGCGCTATCGTGGCGAGATATTCACTGGCAGTTTGCAGCGCAACATGCGCTTGGCTCACTCATAGGCATTGGGCTTGTGGCCCTTGCGCTATTCAACATTGCACTAACCTACATTCCACTCATGATTGGCCTTTACATTATGCTCAACACCTGGAGCGGACAATTTCAGCGCCTAGTGGGAAAGCTTGATTCTTTTTATATGATTGGCGCCGTGCAAACAGGACTCGGACTGATGGTAGGCGCACCCGGCCCACTGCCACTGCCGCTGTTACTGAGGCGACTCAACGATCAACATCAAATTGTGTGCACCATGGCCATTTTTATGACGACGGGACACATCTTAAAGTTAATAATATTTGTTGCTGCCGGCTTTGCTTTTAGCGATTACTGGCTAGAAATACTGATGATGGGAGCAGCCGCTATTGGCGGCTCATTTTTAGGTACGCACTGGCGGCAAAAAATCGATGCCACTCAATTTGAATGGGTGGTAAAACTATTACTTACGGTGCTAGCCCTACTCGCTATCGTTCGCGCACTATCTGAGCTCTCTACCTGAAATCCATACCCCAAGCCTATCAATACAAGCACGCACAGACCCCTAACCGCCCACTGACGGCGCGACACCCACAACCGCCTCTAGCGAGTCGCCACTGCCGACTAGCCCGACAATCCGGTATAGCATGCCCGCAGGCGATCCGTTTAATAGCGCATCGCAAATCATGCTGTCGGTATCGACCGCCGCAGCGTTGTCGAGCAGCCTTGCAAAGGTTTCAATAAAGTGGGTCGAGTGCCGCGTGCGGATCTCACTGCCATAAAAAATTGCGCGCAACATACTCGGGTCAGCGCGATTATAGAGAGCCAACGAAATCATCTTGCGCACAAACAAAGCGCTGTCGGCAGTTTCAGATTGCGAGCGCAAAGCAACAAACTCTTCGCTACTCATTTCACCCGTACCGGTAGGCCCACATACCGACATATAGTGAAAACTGGCAATAGAGCCCAGCTGACTTTGCACCAGCGTGAGCAACTTGAAATAACTATCGCGCTGCGAGTGCAACTCAAGCCGCCGAGCACTCATCTCCTGCAACCCAATGGCTTTAGTATTGGTGCTAATTTCTTTTTGCTGCATAAAGTGCCCAATTACCAGCCATAAAAAAGCTAGCGGGGCGAAAGCACCCTCTAAAAAGCTGCCAATATCGCCCGTTGGCAATTGCAGAAACTCGGCCCAACCCAGCACACCCAACAAATAAGCCAAGCCCGCCAATATCCAAATCACCGATACTACAAAGCCAAAAGCAATACGCCAATCTATGGTGAATTTTTTATAGGCACGCGGCTCAGTCATTACACAAGACCATAAGAGTTGAATTCGATAGGGTCTGAGGCTAGCACAGACACTGATGACGAGCAAAAAACACTATTTGCAAAACCACCAAAGATACTTCTGGCCCATTCCAATTAATCATTAATCGACCAGCGAAGCTCGCCCTAGATGGCTTGTGGCCAATACTTTTTAACGCGCAAAAAAAAAGCCGCCCATCAGGGGCGGCCTTTAATCAGTGAACGCAACGGCTGCTAAAGAATCTTCGCAACAACGCCCGCACCTACCGTACGACCGCCTTCACGAATCGCAAAACGCAAGCCTTCGTCCATCGCAATCGGCGCGATCAACTCAACTTTCATCTGGACGTTATCACCCGGCATTACCATCTCAACGCCTTCAGGCAATTCACAAGCGCCTGTCACATCAGTCGTACGGAAGTAAAACTGTGGACGATAGCCTTTAAAGAATGGCGTGTGACGACCACCTTCATCTTTGCTCAACACATACACTTCAGCTTCAAACTTAGTGTGTGGATTGATGCTACCCGGCTTAGCCAATACTTGACCACGCTCTACGTCTTCACGCTTAGTACCACGCAACAACGCACCAATGTTCTCACCAGCTCGACCTTCGTCAAGCAGCTTGCGGAACATCTCAACACCTGTACAGGTCGTCGTTTGTGTTTCTTTAATACCAACAATCTCAACTTCATCGCCCGTGTTAACAATACCGCGCTCAACACGACCGGTAACAACCGTACCGCGACCTGAAATAGAGAAGACATCTTCGATGGGCATAATGAATGCACCATCAATCGCACGCTCAGGCTCAGGGATGTAGCTGTCGAGTGTCTCAAGCAGCTTCTTCACCGCAGTAGTACCCAGCTCGTGATCGTCTTTGCCTTCCAATGCCATCAAGGCAGAACCTGGAATGATTGGCGTATCGTCGCCTGGGAATTCGTAGGTATCGAGCAGCTCACGCAGCTCCATTTCTACCAACTCAAGCATCTCGTTATATTCTTCTGAACCGGCACCGCCGCAATCTTCAGCTAGCAAGTCGGCCTTGTTCAAGAACACAACGATATAAGGAACACCCACCTGACGCGACAACAAGATGTGCTCGCGTGTTTGAGGCATAGGGCCATCAGTTGCACCACAAACTAAAATCGCGCCATCCATTTGCGCAGCACCGGTGATCATGTTTTTTACATAATCGGCGTGACCTGGGCAATCAACGTGAGCGTAATGACGCTCTGGCGTATCGTATTCAACGTGTGACGTGGCAATGGTGATACCGCGCGCTTTTTCTTCTGGCGCATTATCGATGCCATCAAACGCAACCGCTTCACCACCAAACTGCTCTGCTGCAACACGCGTTAACGCTGCTGTGAGCGTCGTTTTACCGTGATCAACGTGACCTATTGTGCCCACATTGACGTGGGGCTTCGTGCGTTCAAACTTTGCTTTTGCCACTTTCCTACCCTCTATATAAATAATAAAAAATTAAACGTTATGTTAACCAATGGCCTGGCACAACTTGTACTTAGCCAGCACCTTTCTTAATTACTTCATCAGCCACGTTTCTCGGCGCTTCAAAATATTTCAGAAACTCCATAGTAAACGTTGCACGACCCTGAGTAGCCGACCGCAGATCAGTCGCATAACCAAACATTTCTGCCAACGGGACCTCAGCGTTNATAACCTTACCCGAAGCNTTTTCATCCATGCCTGCAATCATACCGCGACGGCGGTTTAAGTCACCTACCACATCGCCCATATTTTCTTCAGGCGTTACAACCTCAACCTTCATGATTGGCTCCAGTAATACAGCACCACCTTCGGAGGCCAACTTCTTGGTCGCCAACGATGCCGCTACTTTAAAAGCCATTTCATTGGAGTCAACATCATGGAAAGACCCATCATACAAAGTTGCTTTAAGACCAAGCAACGGATAACCGCCTAGAACACCATTTTGCATTTGCTCGGCAATGCCTTTCTCTACCGCAGGGATATATTCCTTGGGTACCGTGCCGCCAACAATCTCATTGACGAACTCAAGGCCTTCGGCATTGGAGTCTTCGGCTGGTTCGAACTTCACCCATACGTGACCATACTGACCGCGACCACCCGACTGTCGAACAAATTTTCCTTCGATGTCACACGTGTTACGAATCGCTTCTCGATACGCCACCTGCGGCTTACCAATATTAGCTTCTACACTAAACTCGCGACGCATACGGTCGACAAGAATATCCAAGTGCAACTCACCCATACCTGAAATAATGGTTTGGCCTGACTCTTCGTCAGTCTTAACGCGGAATGACGGATCTTCCTGCGCTAACTTGCCTAAAGCAATACCCATTTTCTCTTGATCAGGCTTAGATTTGGGCTCCACTGCTACCGAAATAACCGGCTCAGGAAACTCCATGCGCTCTAGCGTGATGATCTCATCCGGCGAACACAATGTGTCACCAGTCGTCACATCTTTTAAGCCGATACCCGCAGCGATGTCGCCTGCCAATACCTGCTTGATTTCTTCGCGATTATTCGCATGCATTTGCACCATACGACCGATACGCTCTTTTTTACTTTTAACAGGGTTAAAAACGCTATCGCCCGAGTTAAGCGTACCCGAATAAACGCGGAAAAACGTGAGCGTTCCTACGAATGGGTCCGTTGCGATTTTAAAGGCCAACGCAGAAAAAGGTGCGTCGTCGTCAGCTTCACGAATTGCGCTTGTTTCGTCTTTATCATCTAGGATACCCTCGATGGCTTTGACTTCTGCAGGTGAAGGCATGTATTCGATAACTGCATCCAACATGGCCTGGACGCCTTTGTTCTTAAACGCAGAACCGCCTAATACTGGTACGATTTCGTTAGCTAGCGTTCGCACCCGAATACCGGCTTTAACTTCCTCTTCGGTAAGCTCACCACCTTCTAAATACTTTTCCATGAGCTCGTCATTCGCTTCAGCAGCGGCTTCAACCAAGTATTCATGCATCTCTGCACAAGCATCCTGCAGGTCAGCAGGAATCTCTTCGTATTCGAAGGTTGTACCCATATCTTCCTCGCTCCAGATGATCGCTTTCATCTTAACGAGGTCGACAACACCTTTAAATTCTTCTTCAGCACCAATAGTCATCTGCAATGGAACTGGGTTAGCACCAAGACGCTCTTTCAATTGATCAACAACCATTTGGAAGTCGGCGCCTGCGCGGTCCATTTTATTAACGAACACCATTCGCGGCACTTGGTACTTGTTGGCTTGGCGCCAAACTGTTTCAGTTTGCGGCTGCACGCCAGATGATCCACACAAAACAACGACAGCACCATCCAACACACGCAGTGAACGCTCAACTTCAATAGTGAAATCTACGTGCCCCGGGGTATCAATGATATTGACACGATGCTGGTCAAACTGCTGCTGCATACCTGCCCAAAAGCAAGTAGTCGCTGCTGATGTGATAGTAATGCCGCGCTCTTGTTCCTGCTCCATCCAATCCATCGTGGCGGCGCCATCATGCACCTCACCAATTTTATGAGACAGACCGGTATAAAATAAAACTCGCTCGGTAGTGGTGGTCTTACCTGCGTCAACATGCGCGCAGATACCAATATTACGATAGCGACTAATGGGCGTTTTACGTGCCACGATGGCTACTCCTAAACAAAAATAAATGTAAACGCTGTAGCTAGTTAGGTCAGCAGAACTGGCCTGACTAACAACATACGCAGAATAAAACTAGAATCTGAAATGCGAGAACGCTTTGTTGGCTTCGGCCATACGATGCACGTCTTCTTTTTTCTTAACGGCGGCGCCCTTACCTTGCGCAGCATCAAGAATTTCACCCGCTAAGCGTGCAGGCATAGATTTTTCACCACGACCACGCGAATACTCAACCAACCACCGCATAGATAACGTTTCGCGTCTCGAAGGGCGCACTTCTACCGGCACCTGATAAGTAGCACCACCTACGCGGCGAGACTTAACTTCAACCGTGGGTGCAATAGTTTTGAGCGCTTCTTGAAATGACTCAACCGGATCGTTACCCGATTTTTCTTTAACGATATCCAGAGCACCATAGACAATGCGTTCAGCGACAGATTTTTTACCGCTGACCATCAAATGGTTCATGAATTTAGCGAGAGTGATATCTCCGTACTTAGGATCAGGTAGGATTTCTCGTTTGGCGACGACGCGTCTTCTTGGCATGGTGCTTCCTCGTTCAGGCTACCCAAGACTCGTTGCAAAACTATGACAGTGCTTCTTGTCGTGCTTTACAACCGCTTGGCCTTACTGTTTTGATACTGGCTGCGCATCGTTCGCGCTGCGTCATATTTTCAGATGGGGTAATAGATACCTTGGGTTGGCCGATTACTATGAATGAAAATGTTTACCAAAACATCTCTGCTTTGGCACCGAAGTTTTTACTATCATGGCCACAGATTTTGCTGCAGCCGCTTAACTAGGTTTCTTACTCGAGTGACTCGCTAGCGCCGCTTACTTAGGTCGCTTACTTGGGTCGCTTAGTACCGTACTTCGAACGCGCCTGACGTCGATCAGCAACACCTTGCGTATCGAGGGTACCGCGCACTGTGTGATAGCGCACACCCGGCAAATCTTTAACTCGACCACCGCGAATCAGTACCACGCTGTGCTCTTGCAAATTGTGTCCTTCACCACCGATGTAAGAAGAAACCTCAAAGCCGCTGGTTAACCGTACACGGCAAACCTTACGCAGTGCCGAGTTTGGCTTCTTTGGTGTGGTGGTATAAACGCGTGTACAAACACCGCGACGTTGTGGACAGGCTTCTAAAGCCGGTACGTCGGTTTTTTTGATTTTGCGTTTTCTCGGCTTACGAACCAACTGGTTGATCGTCGCCATGCAAATTTACTCCAAAATTCAATAAGTTAACTGGTTTTACCCGCTTCCTACCCCGCCCTATTGTGCGAAGTTAAAGAGAAACTGACAGATATACGTATTACTGCGAAATCCGCGGAGCGCGAATTCTATAGAGTTGCTGTAGGTGCGTCAACAGCCGCCGCTAAAATAGCCTCTTAGTCGGTAATTTAAGCCGCGATCAAGCGTATGACTTAACCGGCTCACTTTGGCTGACGCTCTCAAGCTCAGCATCCAACTCAGCTTCCAATTCAGGCTGAACCAGTGCATGATCAGCCATGTCGTCGTCAATCATCAGGTCATTGACCTTGTCATGCAGTAACCGAGCCGCTGCCTCGTCCACTGCATTGGCAAGACCCGGCTGACCATAATAAACGCCGCGAACGTGTAAATAACCGGCAATAGCCTCAAAAAAAGCATCGGTCAAAGCCTTTTCTGGCTTGCGTAATTCAACCCAAAACCGATCAAGATTTTCAGCAACCAAACCCTTCACGCGATAGATAGCCTCGCCCAACACACAAACAGGCTTGAGCCGACGTAAGGCCCAGATACCCACCGTGCTATTAATGGTCACAACGCCTTGAGCGCCATCAATCAAGCGATCCAGCGAACCGCCATCGACATAAACCACACGCCCACCCAACTCATATTCGTGGGCCAGCCGATCGCAGAAGCGCCGCCAATTGATCAAACCCGGGTCAAGAGGATGAATTTTCACCACCAATTTCATAGCCGCCGGAGCATGCTTCGCAAATGAGACTAAGACGTCTTTAATTGCATGCTGCAAATTGTCAAACTGAGAATAGGCGCGGATTTGAAAATCGTTTTGCATCTGCAACGGCAAAACCACATAAGAGTCAGCGTTTACACGCAAATTCTCAATAATCGCTTCGGCTTTTTTACGCCAGTAAAGCTTTTGCAACAACAAGCGATAACCTGTGCCTAGGTAGACAAAAATAGGGTGATAAATCTGATGCGAGCGATAACCGGGGTAAAGCAGAGCACAGAGCGTTGAGAGAAGGTGGTACTGCATATCCCAAACGACCTGCTGCACAAACGAGTCGCTATAGCGATGATCGGCAGGCAGCTGCGGGGCTTTTTGCGCCAGCACCATTATGGCCTCGGGGCATTTAGGGAACTGAGAGCTCGACGACATACCGTTTTTTTCGAAGGTAATCCAATCGGGCCGCAAATAACCAAAATCGGTAGCAATCACTTGAATTGCCATAGACTGCGCGAGCTTGATCGCTTCTTTGTGGTAGAAGCGCTGCTCTCCCAACAACACAATATCGGTAATGGCGTTGTCTATCAGATAGCGCTCGATAAACGCTGGCCAGTCACTTTGCCGGCCACGAAACTGCGCTGCCTCTCTACCGCGCCAAAACAACCAGTCGCCAAAACAAAGATTGATTCTAAAACAGCGGCAGTGTTCCGCCTCGAGTTTATCCGCCATCAATTTAAAAAATGGCGATATAGGCCCCTGCAAAAATAGCACATGGCGCGCCACTAAACGATTGCCTTGCTCTGCGTTATGGTCCGGCTTTAAAAGGCTTTCAAACACTCTCACTTCCAATCTATTATTTGCCAAAATATCCAGCCCGACGGCACTCAAAAAAGCGCTAGTCTTTTCGAGCGGCGATTAAGCCATATATCAGCGAAAGTAACAAATTCTTTGTCTTGCGATACGACCTAATCCACATTTTTGAATGGATTTTTTCGCTCACTGCAGCGCCCTGAGGCATGTCTGATGTGATTCGCGCTAGTGCCTGCTCGGCGCTGAGAAAATAACCCCGGCGATAATCGATATACCGAGGATACCTTAGCAAAACCCCAACAACGAGCTGCCGGAGGGTCAAGCGACGCCTGCGTCGCTGCGCATGCAGGGCATCTTCTGTTAAGCCCCAGCCCGCATAAAATGGCAAGCCATAAGTGAATACCGCCACGCCCCGTAACAGAGCCTCGAAGCCGGCCAGTGAGGTCATGGTGTGCAGCTCGTCGGCCACCGCAAGACAGTCCGCCATTGATACTTCAGTGATCACTACGTCGGCCATGGCTTGTGACTCTCGATAGCGCCGAGCCTGCTCGGCGCTATGACTATTACCGCTCACCACATCGGGGTGCGGCTTATAAACCAACAGTGCTTCGGGGCGCCGCTCACGAACCCGTTTTAATAACTCATAATCCGTTCGAATATCGGCACAGGCCATCTTAATTGACGCGTCATCTTCAACCTGCCCCACTACCAAAACCACTAAACGTGACTGCTCGGGCTGCAACAAGATTTTGGGCAGCGCCGCCGAACCCACATTATATTTGGTGACCTGCGTGGCAATTAATTGCGCAACCAACTGGTCGGCCGCCGCAAGCTCATCGTCGGCAAAGTCATGAGTGCCGAGCATTCGCTCAAGATCACTGGCTTGCGATGCATCCGCCAAGGCCGGATCGTAATAAATACCGGCTCCATCAAATACCAGTGAAACCGGCGGCACATAGTATTTTCCCAAACCAACCGATCGAATAAAACCATCCTCGACACAAATGACTTGAACACCCTGCGCGGCGACCTTGTCTAAACCTTGGTACTGATGATTTGCACCCCAAACAAAAACTCGCACTGCGCTATTGGGGCCATCCGCACGCGAGCCATCTAACGCGCTCGCTTTGTATTGGCTTATCTTTTTCTGCACCTGTGTACCGCTGCGGCAAAACATCACCTGCCCCCAAGGGCTGTAAAGAAAACGCTTTAAATAAGCGCGTTTCCAAGGGGGGAAGCCCAAGCCAATACTCAAGCCTTGATTTTTATAAAAGTACTCACGCTGACGGTCAAAAAAATTGAGCAGCACCTCTAGCTCACAGCGTTCACCGCTTAACGGATCGAAATAGTAACTGTAAGCGAAATACGCAGCGGCAAAAACTTGCTCAATACTNCTGTNNGCCGTNCGNCGCCNNCTCGGNGACTCNTCTTGTGTCAGCCCCCAGCCAGCATAAAAAGGCTGCGCAAAACAACGCACCGGCTTGGCCAACATCAACGCTTCAAAACCCACCTGCGAGGAAACAACATAAACCTCGTCGACCTGCTGGAGCAACGAAACCACATTACATTTATCACTGATAAAACGCAGCCGGCCATTGAAGCTCGGGCACTCTCTCGCACGCTGCTCGACTGCGGCCCGATGATAATGGCCGCTGGGCTTACGTCTAAAAACACCCAATAACTTTTGGCGCAAACTAGCAGCATTGGCGCCATTAACAACCGGGTGACCTTTAATAATAATTTCAGCATCAGGATGATCTTGCAGCGCCCGATCGAGCATTCGCTCGAAGGTTGCCTGGTTAGCACCAGCGCCAAAAATAGAGAAATCACTGGCCACTTGATCGATCAGTAACACCCTAGAGCGCGAAGACGCGGGCAACTCAATAGATGGCGCGTCGTTATACTTAGACAATTTTGCGGCAACTATTTGATCAATGCACTGCCGCGCACGCAACAACAGCTGCGGGTCATCCAAATCATAGGGCTGTTTGTGCAAACGGTTGTGCGCGCCGGCCAAGCCAGGCTCTGCCACAACTAAAGCGTCGCAAACACCCTTATTCAACCAATGCTCTAATCGTGATGGCTGGCGAGCATCATAATAAATACCCATATCATCGACGATCAAAGACAACGATGGATTGATGAGCGCTTGTCGCCATCGACTCACAGCGGGGCCTGCAGCTATTGAGCGAATAAAGCCATCTTCTAAGCGCAACAGTGGACACTCTTGCTGCTGTTGATACTGTTGCGCAATCGATTGCCGCTTGTTACCCCAATCCACCAACACAGTGTTGGTCGGTCTGTCTTCTAGACGGTTAATGTCGCCTTCGGCAGATGCTGGCGCCTCAACCCGAACACCCCGAGGGGAGCGAAACAAGCTCGACACCCGGCTCAGCTCATCTACGCCCAGCAAGCGCTGCCAATGCCGCTGACGAGCCAGCCCGCGCGAAAAACAAATAGCATGTAAAGCTTGATTCATAGACGGGAAATATCATAATGGTGATTCATTTAACTCGGAATGGATCATAACGCCTTGCGCTCAACACTTGATACCGGCAAGCAATGGATAGCGAATTTTTTTGCATTATTTACCCAGGCAAAATCCTTCCAAGACAACCCTATCATTGGTAGCCCACGACTCAATCGCTTAGGGCTGCATATCTTGCGAGTCATACTCGCTCATGGCATTTTTAGGTTACGCCAAGCCTTTTTGTTGTTTTTAATCAGTGCCGATGAAAGGCGGGCATTTCATCGCGATGGTTTTTTGCTAGTTACCAATGTATTGCCGCCGGAGGCGTTTGAACAGCTTCAACAATCGTTTGGGCATCCCGCGGTCAAACTTCATAGCAGCCGGCAAGGCGATACCCTAACGCACTCACAGCTTCTTAGCCCACAATTACAAAGCCAAATCACCACTATTCAATCTATTTTGCGTGAACCCGCTCTACTCAACCGATTGCGCTATGCATCAGGCATGTTGCTCAGCCCGTGGTTTTATTTTTTACGCATTGAAAACCATCTGAAAAAGCCGGCCGCTCAGCAACCGTCAACTAATTTACAACAGATACCCAACGATCCGCAAAAGATGGCGCATGCCGATGCGTTTCACCCCACGATGAAAGCCTGGCTATTTCTTCATGATGTGAGCGCAGAGCAAGGACCTTTTTGTTATTACCCAGCGTCACATAAACTCACCGTTAAGCGACTTCGCTGGGAATATCAACAAAGCCTCATCGCGAGCAAAACCAACAACCGCTACACTGCACGCGGATCATTTAGGCTGGATGATTCTGGGCGGAAAAACCTGACGCCGCACCCGCCTAAGTCCTTTACCGTGCCAGCCAATAGCTTAATTATTGCTAACACCTTTGGCTTTCACTTTCGCGGCAACGCAGCACAAGGCAGCACTCGTGACGCACTGTGGGCATCGTCATGGCGGGCACCGTTTTTGCCACTGCCCCTACCCGACAACCAAAAACTTCGAGCCTTCTTTTATAAAAAAATGCAGCAACACTTATAGCAGCAACACTTATGAAAACCAAACGATGCACAGCGTTAGCTAGGCGCTCCGCCCAACAGTACTCGAATACACAAACATACCACGATGAAACACATGCCCAACAAGAATGAACAGACTCACATCCTTATCACCGGCGCCTCACGAGGACTGGGTGCGGCTTTGGCTTTGGCCTATGCAAAGCACTACAGCGAACAAGCCAATGAGACCTTGCACTTATCGTTGCTAGCGACCACCACCGACAATCTTAATGCCACCAAACAGCAGTGCACGCCCTACTGTGACCAGATCGACTGCTATGGTGTTGACCTAAATGACCCCAGCGCCAGCATTGCACCAATCCAAGCAATTGCCGAACAACCCGTTGACATCGCTATCCTCAACGCCGGCGTCACAAATGATAGCAAGAACAACCAAGAAACATGGCAGCAACAACACGCCATCATCAATACTAATTTGCTAGCTGCCATGGCCTGTACCCACGCTTTAATTCCTAGCATGCAAGCAAGACAAAGCGGCCGTATTGTTTTAGTCAGCTCTATTGCTGCGTTTAAAGGACTGGGGCTGACGCCTAGTTATTGTGCAAGCAAAGCCGGTATAAAAGCTTATGCTGATAGCATTCGAGGCGGGCTTGCTGATCAAGGTGTGACAGTGCATTGCGTGATGCCCGGTTTCATTGCCACTGATATGACCGCAGCCTACTCCGGTGCGACGCCTTTTATGATTAGCTCGGAGCGCGCAGCAATGATTGTTATAAAAGGCTTACAAAAAAACCGCCTCATTATTATTTTTCCGCGCCTCATTAGCTGGGGCATGCGCCTCTTAAATATTCTTCCTGTGCGCTGGAGCGATGCAATACTAAAATATGCCGGCTACGGCAGCCCCACGCAATAACCGTTAGCGCAGCTAATAAAGTAGAAGCTAAAAAAACTCTTTAAAATCCGCCAAAGTAATAAGCTTATCAAGCCCAGCCACTTGGTTTTTTTTAGGCCAAGAATGATAGGCGGGCTTGCCACTCTGCGGCTTGCCCGAAGCTAGCACTGCGCGAAGATCTTGTGATGCATTATCGCTTAGCCACTGCATGAAAATATCAGCGCCCACGGCAAACAACTGCAATTGCTGCGCAAACAAAGAGGCAGACGGATCTACCGCTATTTTTTTACTTCGAAAAACATGACCTTCATCTAACTCAGCAGCCGTTTGATGCAATGTCATCTCAAGATAAGCTTGCTTTTCATAGCAAGCCATTAAAACCGGATCGACCCCTCGATACTGCGGCAGCTGGCCTGGATGCAAATTCACACAAAAGAGCTGAGGCAGGGACAATACACTGATCGAGAGTTTTTGGTTAAACATCGCTGTCAATAAAATCGTATCTTGAGCTCCGACTTGCTGCTGAATAAATTGCCGCCCCTGCTCACTGTTAATGTTTTTAGTTTTAAATAGTGGCAATCGATGTTTTTCACACTGCCGCGCGACGGAAGAGAGGGCATAACGATTCGATGAGCGCCGCCAATGCGCATAAAAATCAAATAAGGTGGTAATGGCGAGAAGATAACAGGCATAACGAATGCCGCTGGTACGAACAATTGAGAGAATATCGCGCAACGCATTGCCGCGCTCGTATCGGATGCGAGTAGATACCACCACCGCAACCACCGAATCAGGACCTATGCGGGCGATCAGGTCAGCCAACACCCTGCTGCCATAAGCCGAAGCATGACAGCACAAAATAATGCGTCGAGATGGCGGGTTGGCTGACATTAAATAAGGTCGAGCTCTCGCATCACCTTCGCTAATGCCTCAACCGCCTGCTCAATTTGCGTGGCATTGTGTGATGAGCAAATAAAGAAACGCAGGCGAGCTAAGCGCTCTTCAACCGCCGGATGAATAATTGGCTGTACGTTGACACCCGCCTCACTCAAAAGATGAGCCGCTTTAACGGCATTAATCGAATCGCCCATCATCACCGGTATCACTGCAAGCTGCCGATTGAGCCCCGTATCAATGCCCTGCTTTTTTGCCAACGAATCAAATAAGCGAGCGTTGGCCTTAAGCTTGGCCACCCTCTCTGGCTCTTGATGCAAAATATCAATGGCAGTAAGTGCAGCCGCGGCCATCACCGGCGCAACGCCCACACTATAAACAAACCCGGGCACCAGATTTTTCACCATATCGACTAGCGCAGAACTACCGGCAATATAACCACCGGTACTGGCAAAAGATTTACTCAGCGTGCCCATCCAAATATCGACATCATGCGCATCAATATTAAAATGCTCTGCAATCCCTCGTCCCAACTCACCCATCACCCCCACGGAATGCGCCTCATCAACCATCAATAACGCATCATGCCGATCTTTAAGTGCAATCAACCGTGGTAAATCGGGGTAGTCGCCATCCATACTATAAAGGCCTTCAACCACAACTAAAGTGCGTCGGTACTTATGACGACTATCAACTAATATTTTTTCAAGCGCTTGAATATCATTGTGAGGGAACGTCGCGCGTCGCGCGCCGGAAAGCTGCACGCCCTCCAGTACACTATTGTGGACTAAAGCATCATGCACAATGAGATCAGCGCTATTAAACAAACAGCCAATGGTGCTTACATTAGTGGCGTGACCGCTCACAAAAATAGCCGCATCATCAACCCCATGAAGCTCAGCCAGCTTACTCTCTAACTGGCCCTGTATGGGGCGCTCACCTGACACTAAGCGACTTGCCGAACTCGATACACCGTAGATATCTAGTGCTGCCTTTACCGCAGAGTTTTGCCTAGAATCACCATTAATGCCTAGGTAGTCGTAGCTCGAAAAATTCAACATTTCCCGCCCGGCAATCATCGATGTATCTTGCGACAGACCTTCATGCACTTTAAAAAACGGGCTCTCAATACGCATCTTTTCTGCCGCAAAACGGTGTAACTGAATATCTTTATACTCAGAAAACGCTTCAAAAGACGTTGTACTACCCGAAGTGAGCAGCGAATCGACTACAGCATCTGCATCGTCATTTTTAATTTGCGATGAATCATCGCTCAACGCTCGACTAAGCTTACGACGCTTAACATCTTGGATGATTTTATTTTTCAGGCTCATTACATACCGTCTTTTTGTGAAACCATAATTAGCGGTTACTCTTTCGCTTGACCGCCTTGATCAACTTTTTTGTCAGGCGCTGCCAGCACAGAGCTTTCTTGCTCTACATCACTTTTATCGATATCCGCATGCCTACCAGCCAACGAGCCGATTCTAAGCAAGTCCATGTCCTCGTCATCGCTGTCAACGCCCTGCTCACCCGCCGCATCTAAACTTAACGCGCGCAAAACTCTATCGGCCACGCGCGGCAACGTAGGCGATTCAACTAAAGCCATAGGAGGGATGTCTACACTAAATTTTTGCTGAATAATGCCTACCAATTCAACTCCCATTAAGGAGTCCATACCCTGCTCAAAAAGCGATTGCTCAATATCAATTTCTCCGTCGGCCATACACAGGATTTTTTCAACCTGCGTAGCCAATAGCGTTACTACCTTGGCATGACGCTCGCAGGCGCCAACTCACCCAGCAGCGCTGACAAGTCGACAAGCTCAGTATCGCCCGCAGCCATATCTGCACAACCATCCAACCATCGATACTTCGGCTGCGCTGCCGTCGGCAACCTTCGTCGCACCTCAGCCCAATTGAGGTAGAGAAAAGAGCCGGCACGAGTAATGCTATCGGCATCTGCCGAGGAACCAATAGCCGCATTATGATCACTCAAAATCTGGTGTTCTAATTCTTGCAAAACTTGCGCAGAGGTGATGCCTTTAGCGCCAAATTTTTGAATTAAATTTTCTTTAGCGCGACTGTTGCGGGCCACATAACCCACATCATCGACAGCGCCCCAAGCCACGCAAATGGCCGGCAAACCCTGTGACAGTCGATAATCGGCGAGCCCTTCAAGATAGCTATTAGCCGCCACATAGGCCGATTGACCGGGGCTACCCAAACTCGTAGTCGCAGAGGACAGCAGCACAAAAAAGTCTAACGGCATAGTTTGCGTGAGCGCATGCAATGCCAAAGCACCGCGCACTTTAGGCTGCATCACTCTATCCAGCTGCTCGCCACTGGCATTCACCACCAAAGCATCGTCAATCACCGCCGCCGCATGGACCACGCCCTTAATCGGTGGGCAATCAACTACCAGCTGCTTTAACTGCTCTGAGCTATTGGCTAGCGCCAAGTCTAAGACGTAATCATAAACTTTAACGCCATCGAGTTGCCATGCATCAAAATTAGAGTCGGCACTATTAAAATCAAAACCTTGACGACTAACTACACCAATATGCCGCGCGCCTTTTTCAATTAACCAATGGACGACAGATAAACCCAGACCTCGAGAGCCGCCTGTGACAAGGTAAGTAGCCTGCGCATCAAGCTCCAACACTTGCGCATCGGCAGTCGATGCTAATGCACTATCAACGGGCAGAGCATCAAGCTCTAACACGATTTTTCCTAATTGGCGGGACTGCTGCATATAGCGAAATGCATCAACAGCGGCAGCCGCAGGAAAGGCATGATATTTTAATGGATAAAGTTCACCTGCATTAAACAACTGCATCATCTTTTGCAGTAGCACGCCGACCAGCTTGGGCTTAGCATTAAGAAGTTGGTCGGCATCAACGCCAAAATAACTAATATTATTTCTAAAAGGCTTTAAACCCAGCGACGAATCGGCATAAAAATCTCTTTTGCCCAGCTCAATAAATCGACCAAAAGGCTTCAAAATACTCAGATTTTTTGCAATGGCATCACCGGCGAGTGAATTCAATACAACATCCACCCCCTCACCCTCGGTTGCCGTAAGAATTTGATCGGCAAAGCTGAGAGTGCGCGAATCAAAAATTGCCTCTACACCCAACATCGTCAGGTAGCTGCGCTTTTCGACGCTGCCCGCCGTCGCATAGACCTTAGCGCCGCAATACTTAGCAATTTGGATAGCCGCTAAACCTACCGCGCCGGCGGCGCCATGAATCAGCACACGCTCGCCCGGCTGAAGCCTAGCGAGATGCTCCAGTGCATAGTAAGCGGTAAAAAAAGCAGTCGGCACTGTTGCCGCCTCAGCAAAGCTCCAAGCGCTGGGCATTTTAAGCGCCGCTGACTCTCGCGTAACCAAATGACTAGCAAAACAATTGGGCGCGAAGCCAAAAACCCTGTCACCAAGCTTAAGCTCCCCGACCGCCGAGCCCACCTCAACAACTTCGCCGGAGAACTCCATGCCAAGCGTGGCACCGGCATAACCGTTTTCAAGCGCCTCCTCAGGCAACAGACCCATGGCAAACATAACGTCTCTGAAATTCAAACCGGCACAGTGCGACTTAACTCGGACTTCGTCAGCAGCAAGGCCAAGCGACTCTTCTTGCTTCCAAGTGATATTAGCTAGTTGCCCCGGCTCATCAATACCGAGTGTGATCGTGGGTTCAATGGTGCGCTCAGCCTCAATGTCATGGCTAGACTGCTGCTCTGTTGCGCGGGGAGCCGTAGTGAGATTGCCCGCTGCATTACCCATGGCCTCACTGTCGGTCACATCGAGCCAACGATTAACATAGCGACTATTGTTGCGCAGCAACACTTCAGTTTCTTCAGTGGCACCATGAATCTCTGCGCACAAGCCTTGATTGAAATAAGTAGGNCTGGCTAATTCAATATCGATAAGGCGCAGTGAAACCCAAGAGTATTCATTCATTAATGTGCGCACAAAACCCCACACAGCACGCTCACTGGGATCAACCTCAACCGCTGAGGCTTCGGGCAATACGAAACTCCTTGCCGTTAAAACCGTTACCGCTGGGCAGGTCTCGGGGGCAAGACCTGATAAATGCTGAAAAAAAGCTTGCAGCTGATGACAGCGCTGATTAGTTGCCGCTGGCGAATCTAACGCAGCATTAAAAGGCGCTACCGTTGCATCAATGAGTCGACTGGGTGCAATGGGTAATGCACCTAACAANTGATCCCAGTGGGCAGCACTTGAGAAGTTTAACTCGCCCGTAAAGCCGTCAACTAAGCTTGGACTCAGGGCGAAAGTATTAGCGCTATGAACCAAGGCCAGCCGTATATTANGCTTTTGACAATAGGCTATGAGTTCATTGCTTGCAGCAGCGCTTTGANCAGTAGCGTTGCCCGCCAACATCACCACCCATAATTCTTGAGCCGCAGGTGCGCTCAGCTCGCCTGCTGGCGCATTATTAAGTAGATCGCTGCGCCCATCGCCTAGCGTGGAGACAGCAAAGCTAACCTGACTGTCTGCCTNAGATTCTGCCTGCGCTTGCGCAACCAAAACAAAATCCGAATCGGCACAAACTGATTCGGGCAGCACTAACGGCGCCACCTCAAGACCCTTGCTGGTCAGCAACTCGACGTAGGCATCTTGGCCAAGAAGATTACCAATACCCGAATTTTGATGAGCTTGCCACCAATGAACATCCAAACCGAGCAACACATCGTCTAGTCGGTTATTCGCGTGACCAGCCAGTACCAACACACCACCGGGTTTCAAACAGCCAACCACAACCTCAACGACTTGCTTAACAACCCCTGCACTGCCTCGGAGGTGACCCAGCGCTATAATATCGTAGCCATGACTTTGGCCCGGTAATACAGCGAGCAAATCATCCGGAGCCATCTGCGCAAAATCTTCAACATATTGCACGCCAACATTATGAAAACCACTTAACTCTGCATTAGCCTGACTAAACCCAGAGGAAGAACTGGTAAACAAGGCGTAGTTATCCTCGGCCATTAGCTGACTGGCAACACCACTTGCAAGACCGGTAAAGGCCGCATCGACTTCTAAAATATTAACGCCCGAAACAGTGGCGCGGCTAGCTAACCAAGACTGAATCGTTTCAGCCACCAGCCAATTACCTGTAGCGAAAGCATGGCCCTGGCGGTAAAGAGTTTCGACATAAACGCGATGGTTTTTATCTTGAGTAAAGTCGGTGATTTTTTCGGCATTTAATACACCATCGACATGATTTACGCCCGTGATATGCCGACCACTTTTGCCTGTAAAAAGCTGCTTTAGCGCTTGCACAGAAGTCGCTAAGAGCAACAGCTCATCACCATGACCACTGAGCTCGTTCAACAACGGCCAAATATCATCAACCGTTTCATCCATAGCGCCAACAAACGCGTACTCACCTGCGTCCTGCTGCTCTAGCAAACCCTCTTGAACCCCGACTTGCAGCATCCAGCTAAAAAAGTTTTTTTCTAAAACCGATGTTTTACCGCGGGCAGCCAAATCGACTGACGAAACATTTTTTCCATCAAGGCTCATAGCTCGAAGTAATTCTATCGAGAGGCTGGCCAATAAAGCGTCGACCAACGGCACAAATTCGGCATAGTGTTGCTCAATGCTGGTGGGGTTTTTTCGCCCAAAGTATTGAGCATCTTCGACGCGCGATGCAAGCCCTCGCTGATAGTCGGCGAACCACTGAGAAAAATTGGCAAAAAATAGCTGTGCTGCCTTAGATTTTTCGTTAGACAAAAATGTCTGCCACTGATAGCGACCTACCGGCTTCTCGGCCATTTCCAGGCGCATGGGCTTAAATCGACAACCTTTAGCCGATAAAACCAACCGACCTGATTGATCAACCATCACAATGTCAATGCACAGCTGGCGGCGATTAACCGAACGCAACGTTATGCTGGCAAGTACATCATCTGTAGAACCCAACCAACGCAACTCATCAATTTGCGCAGGCAAATACGCCAAGTCGGCATAATGCTCAGGCACCAACAGCGCAGCAAGCTGAAAACAACCATCGAGCACAGCCGGATGGGCGTAATGCCCTGTATCGCACTGCATGGCCTGCAAACTTAATTTAGCCACAACCAAGTTTTCATTTAAGGCAGCCTTTTGCACCACCTGAAAAGTGTCACCGTACTGCAAGCCGCGAGCGCCAAGCTCTGCATAAAATTGATCAATAGCAATAGTCTGCGCCTGCTCTAGCAACTGGCCAATAGCGGAAGTGTCCGCCATCACTTCATTGACACCGGCTTCAGCTATTTTTCCGCGACAGTGTAGCGTCCATCCATCTTGATTCGCCCGCGGGCGGCTACTTACAGAAAAAATATTGCGCTCAACATTAAGTGTGCAACGCAGCAACTTATGATCGTCCTCATCGATGACGAGTGGCGCTACAATCATCATATCCTTAAGGTCAAAGTCGCTAAACCCATACCAATCGGCGGCCATGGCTAAAGCCAGCTCTACATAAGCCGAGCCCGGCACAACGGTACTGCCACCCACCACATGGTCCTGCAAATAAACAGGATCACTGGCATTTAAATTAATTTCCCAAATCGGTAGCGTAGATTGCAGCCGATAGCCCAATAATGGATGTGCGCGCTTACGATCGACCAAGCATTCAATATCTACGCCCGACTCCAGCCAGTAACGCTGTCGCTGCCAGGGGTAAGCCGGCACATCTACCCACTGGCCAGCGGCAGGGAAACAGTGCGCCCAATCAATTGCATGGCCCGCTAAAAAAGCCTTATACAGAACAGCATCGCGCTCTAAGTATTGCGAGCCAGTCCGCGTCATTGATGCAATCACTACGCCTTTATTACGCGAACCTCTAAGCTGGTCTTGGATGGCTGCACGCAGCACCGGGTGCGGGCCCACTTCAACAAAAATTCTCGCGCCTAAATCAATCGCTTTATTGACGCCGCCTCTAAACGTCACGCAATCGCGAATATTACGCCACCAGTAATTGGCATCTAGCCATTCACCGGCCGACTTATCGACTGCCGTAGTACCGATGAACCGGGCGCTTTTAACCGGCTTAATATGTTTGAGTGCATCGAGTATGGACGATTTGATCGGATCCATATAACGGCTGTGAAAGGCATAATCGAGATCTAACAACTTGAAGCGAATGGCCTGCGCTTCACAATAGGCCTCAACAACTTTGAGCTTGGCCAGCGAGCCCGATAACGTAACCGAGTTGTTAGAATTATCACAGGCAATTTCAACTTCGCCTTGAATAGCTAACGCTTCAAGCAACGCCTGCGCTTTTTGTAGGGCTATTGCCACAGCGGCCATACGCCCAGTGCCGCGGGTCAATGCCTGGCTGGCACTGCGCACGGCAACCACTTGCATAGCATCATCTAACGTTAACGCACCCGATGCCCAAGCAGCAGCAATTTCGCCTACGCTATGTCCTAACACATAGTCAGGCACCAACCCACGCGCAGCAAACCACTGGGTAAGCGCAACTTGCGTGGCAAACAACAATGGCTGAGCATACTCGGTTAGCCGCATAGGCGAGTGGTCTATATCGCGCTGCAACTCGTCTTTGATTGAAAACTGAATGTACTTGGAAAATACTGTATCGACTTGTTCGATTAAGGCAACAAATTCTGGATCTTGCTCTAGTAACTCGCAGGCCATGCCCTGCCACTGACTACCATTACCGCTATACACAAATGCCAATGGTTTATCACCGGCAATAAAACGGCCGGTATGGGCATGCTCCGCGGCGTCATCTACTACAAAATCATCTAACGCCCGCGCTATGCTATCAGGCGAGTCGCCGGTGAACACCACACCCTCGGCCAGTCGACTTTGTCTAGTAAAGCTATGCAAAGCAATATCGTAATAACTAGCACGACCACTGCCAAGCAGCTGGCCGTACTTGGCCGCCAGTGTACGCAATGCAGTCGCATTATTGGCCGCTAAGTAAAGTGGCGGCACATGTGCAGCGGTTTGAGGCAACGGCTCTGTTTGATTGGACTCAGCCACGTACTCTTCTAGTACCGCGTGCGCATTTGCACCACCAAAACCAAATGAATTAACCCCCATGCGTAGAGGTCTATCAATATCACTTAAATCGAGCATCTGCTGATTAACACGAAGATTCAAATCATAAAAATCAATATTCTCACCGGCACCATCGGTATTGGCAGTTGGCGGCACGGTGCGATGCTTCAAGCAGTGCACCAGCTTAATCAGCCCGGCAATACCCGATGCGGTTTCCAAATGCCCTAAATTGCCTTTAATAGAACCGATGGGGAGCACACGGTTATGCGAGCGCCGCTGGCCCAATTGCTCGCCTAGCGCTGCGGCTTCAATAGGGTCACCCACCTGCGTACCAGTGCCGTGCGCCTCGATGTAGTCAACCGTGTTTATGTCGACCTTGCCGTCACTGTATAGCGATGCCAGTAACTCACTTTGCCCAGCTTTAGACGGCAGGCTGATACCATTGGTTTTACCATCACTATTAATAGCCGAATCAGTGATTACCGCATGGATGCGATCGCCATCACGAATGGCATCCTCAAGGCGCTTTAACAAAACAATGCCTGCGCCCTCCGAACGAACGTAACCATCGGCCTGGCTAGAAAAAGGCTTGCAACGCCCAGTGGGCGAAAGCATCGAAGCCTTAGAAAAACCAACAAAAGGCGCCGGGTGCAGCAATAAATTAACACCGCCGGCCAGCGCGGCACTGGCCTCGCCCTGCCACAAACTTTTGCACGCCTCGTGCACAGCCACAAGCGATGAGGAACAAGCCGTATCGACTGAGACGCTGGGGCCATGAAAATCATAGAAGTAGGAAATACGATTGGAAGCGATACTGCCAGTGTTGCCGGTCATAGTGTAAGTGTCGGCCGATGCCAGGTCTTCGAGGTGCCGGTTGACATAGTCGTTGCTGGCAACACCCATAAAGACTGCGCATTGAGTACCGCGTAACTTTTCTACCGGCTGACCGCCGTCTTGCAGCGCACCCCAAGATAACTCCAGCAGCAGGCGCTGCTGGGGATCCATTTGCTCGGCCTCGCGGGGTGAAATACCAAAAAATGCGGCGTCGAAGGTATCGACGTTGTCGATCTGCCCCGCCTGAAAGATGTAACTTGTGCCCGGCGAGGCTTTATCGGGGTGTTCAAAAAGCGAGCTATCCCAGCGGCTAGCTGAGATTTGAGAGACCTTATCATGCTCTTGAGAGAGTGCCTCCCACAGCTTGGCCGAAGTATCTATGCCGCCAGGAAAACGGAAAGACATACCGACAATGGCGATTTTTGTTTTAGTGCCTACCAACGCTGCCTCTCCTGCATCCCAATCAACTAACCTTCGCGTGCCGCCCTGCTATACTTTTTACAGCCGACAGTATTTGCCGCGGTCTTAGCCGCGCCATTCTACAATAAAATCGCTTTGATTCTGAGACAAAAATACACCATGCAAGCTCACTGCTATAACAATCAAGCCCAGCACGTCATTCGTACGCAAGCCCAACTTGATAGACCTCGAGGCTCGTTTATTTTTTGCACAAAAAAACACATTATTATGCTCGGTATGATGGGTTTTGGGATGCTGCTGCAAATGTTGCCAGCACCTGCAGTGCTAGCTGCGGAGTATGAGCTAGCGCCATTTATCTCCTCAAGTGCCAACTACAATGACAATGTGAGTTTCGGATTCGAAGGCGAAGAAGTATCGGGTCATATACTGACCACAGGGGTTAACTTCAGCTATGACGATCAAATCTCGGTACTGCGATTAGAAACACAGGCCAATTTCGACCGATTTAATGCAACGCGGTTCGATACCGATGATCAGTCAGCGGCCTTCAGCTACCAACGACAATTTGAAAAAGGCTCAATTTCAGCTTCAGCACAAACCATGCACACCTCGGCACGCACGCTGGAAGACCAAGACACTGACGTTGGCTCTCGCGAAACAGCGGCCACTCGCGCCGATGCCAACAGTCTTACGTTTAGCGGCTTTTATCGCCCTAATGAAAAAAACACCTTACAAGGCAGCCTGAGCGGATCTGTGCGTGACTACCAAAGTAACAACTTGCAAGGCTATGCTTATTACAGCGCCAACGGGCTGTGGCAACATACACTGAGTTCGCGCCTTCAATTGCAAACTCGGGCAAGCTACGCTCGATACACACCCGACGAAAGCCTCGGATTAGACTTCACCGACCAGTTACTGGACCTCGCGGCGAGCGAGAATGTAACCGGCAATGATTTGGACGGCCGCCTTCAAAGCTGCCTCGACGCCGTAGGGTTTATACCCATTTCATTAATCACCGTGGGCATCCCCAATAACGACCTTGGCAACCCAAGAGCACCCTGCTTTGATATTGAAACTTATCAAACCGAACAAAATACCGTTTCGTTGCAGCTCGGCTTTGTTTACGTAATCAACGAAATGTTTAGCCTGGATATGCTAGCCGGGCGATCCGAGACAGGCAGTGAGCGCGATAGTATTTCGGTTGATCAACGAGGCAAGTACATTAACCGGGGCAAAGATAATACTAATTCGTATAACGCCACACTAACCTATAGCGGCGAGCGGTTGACCTCAGCATTTAAAGCCTCGCAGGGAGAGCAGGCCACCAGCGACGGCACCCTACGCCTAACAACCCGTGTAGATTGGAATACCAACTGGCAGCTATCTTATCTCAGCTCGCTCAAGTTCGATTTAGGCTGGTTTGAGCGACGCTACGATAGCAACATTGAGGTGGCTCAGCGCGCCAACGAGACAAACATGCTAGCGCGGATAGGCTTTCGCCAACGATTCACAGAAACTTGGCAAGGCAACATAGATTACGTGTATCGAGTTCGCTCATTTAACGATGAGAGCTCTAACCCTAAGCGCAACGCTATCACAATGACAATACGTTGGAGCCCAACGCCGACATTCTGGTCGCGCTAGCGATCTAAAAAGCCTGCCTTAGCACAAAATCCATACAAGCGCTCCGTGCATCGAGTTTAACAATAACAACAAGCCTAACTTTAGCAATAAGCCAACATACTCACTTATTCTAAAAAACTATTTGTGCACCCTTCGCTGATTAGCAGATAATAAGTTTGAAACAGTAGCCGCAGTAATATGCATGCAACGCTGCAGCCTGCGATGCTGCTAAAGATCATATTTTGTACAAAAAGATACCGCCCAGCCCAGCCCAAAAGGTAATCGCTTGTTAAACTCGCCCCATTGCTATTCTTTAAAATTCATTATTGCGCTAGCATCAATAATATCAATGCAAAGCGCCCACGGACAAACTGTTAGGGATGATGTAGGGTATACAGCACTCCTAAACGAAATGGGTGCAGATACGCCTAATGGCGCTGGGATCACTATTGGGATTATTGAACCCCAGCGCACCGGCCAAGACAATCCAGACCTCCAATCATGGCTACCCTACCCCAACATTTCCGACATCAGCCAAGCCACACTTACCGACCGTTCGGGGGGCTCTAATGCCGACTCAACGCATGCTGCGCGGGTCAGTCAATTTCTGTTCAGTCAGAGCGATGGCTTAGCCACAGGAATCGCAGAAGCCAATTACTACAATTTAACTGACTTTATTTATAATAAGCTCGTGCCACTCACCAATTATGTTAGCACTCTCCAACCCAGCGCATTTCTTTATTCACTCGGNGCCAAGGTGTTTGAGAACCGTATCAACAATATCAGTGCAATATCATCTANCGCCGATAATAACGCTACCCTCCTGCATCGCTTTGATTGGGCGACAGCTCATGAAGATGTAATCAATTTGGTTTCCGCAGGCAACTCATCACAAAGCCCTGCTCTATTTAGTAGCAGCTTTAACAGCATTTACATTGGCATCACGGCCGGCTCCAGCGGCAAACTAGGGAGCCCAATAGACAATATTTACAACGGCTTCAGGCAGCGGCCCGATGTAGTCACTCCCATGCGCAATACCAGCCGTGGCACCGCGGTAGCGTCATCCATCACGTCGGTACTCTTAGAGACTGCACGAGACGCTTCCGCTACTTTCTCTAATGTATCGCCCTCCAATACTCAAGTACTGACCCGTAACGCAGAAAAATCTGAAGTAATGAAAGCAGTTTTAATGGCCGGAGCTGACCGCGAGACAAGTAACACCAGAATCAACTCTTTTGCTAAAGATGAGGCGGGCGAGCGTATCTCAGGCGAGCCCGAGTACATCGCAGACATAACCAACTATCGCGCCGCAGGCTATGCCACATCTAACGGTTTAGATAGCCGGTTTGGTGCTGGCCAGGCAAACGTACACAATAGCCACCAAATACTCACCGGCGGCGAGCAAAACAGTCAGGAAGATGGTGGCAACACATCAGTGAGCCTGCTTGGCTTTGATTATGACGAAGCCTTTGGCAATGGCGCGGGTGATGCCAACCCAAATAGTGTAGCCAGCTATTTACTGCCGACGTTAACTAGCGATGCCAACCTTGATGTAACGCTGGCATGGAATTTAGATGTATACAGCGGAGATGGCTTATTTGTTAACGCTCTATTATACGACCTTGACCTCTGGCTATACGATGTAACCGACAATGACGAAGTGTTAGTCAACGCTTCGCTCAGCTCTGTAGACAACACTGAGACAATATCTCAGCTTTTGTCTGCCGGGCGCGATTATGAATTTAGAGTAACCACGGAAAAGAACGTGACCGCATTGCTTTGGGATTACGGCATCGCCTGGCGGGTTGATCAAGAGTCCGACACCCTGGCTGCTCCGCTAACTTTGGAATCACCTCAAATGAGCCCTAGCGCTTTAAGCTTTTCGGCCAGCTCGGTGCCCATACCGTCCTCACTCTTCTTATTCATCACTGGGTTGTTTGCATTAGTTGTGAAAAAGCACGCACGGCAGGTGAGAAGTAAACAATAAAAACGGGCTATCAACACCCAAACATTTGAACGCTTATGCTGCTGAGCATCATCATTCCGTCTAAAAATAGGCACGCGCTACTAGAGCAACTGCTACTAACAATCGATCAACAAGTCACACAAAATAATTGCCTTGATGATGTTGAGATTATTGTTGTCGACGACGGCTCGTCTCCAGCGCTCCAATTATCCAGCAGCGCATTCAAAACACAGTGCCAACTGCGCACTTTAGATACCCATTCAGGCGCGCCAAGGGCAAGGCAA
>JGI20154J14316_10000276_pt1 | contig 46491 bp, 39 predicted proteins | sample COG_04_FD_14316 | JGI IMG/M metagenome (IMG submission 14316)
AGGGATTGAACCTGTGACCCTCGCCTTGTAAGGGCGATGCTCTACCAGCTGAGCTAACCACCCCCTGAGAGAGCGACGCATTCTACCGAACTGAAGGAGGCTGTCAAACTTTTTCTGGTGCTATATACATATTGGGTTCACAGCCCTAATATACCGGCCTAATTTAGGGGTTTTTGAAGCAAAAATGCAGATTTATAAAGACTTTAGTATAGAGGCCGCCCATCGACTGCCCAATGTGCCCGAGGGACACAAATGCTCACGTCTCCACGGTCATTCCTTTCAGGTGAGGATCGCTGTTGAGGGGCCTCTGGGAGAGCAATCCGGCTGGATAATGGACTTTGGCGATATCAAGGCGGCATTTGCTCCCATTTATGATCAGTTGGACCATCATTACCTCAATGAAATTGAGGGCCTGGAAAATCCCACCAGTGAGAACCTTGCTCTGTGGATCTGGCAGCAACTTAAGCCCAGGCTGCCTGAGTTGTGTTGTATCACTATTAAAGAGACCTGCACCAGCGGCTGTATTTACCGCGGTTAGAGTCTAGATCCAGCCCTCAGTGCTAGGCTTGGGCATTGCTGCCACTATCGCGGGAGCCCAAGCGCTCCCACAGCATTATGACTAGCATAATAAGGATTGGAATTAGGCAGCTAAGCAGCATCTGCTGCCAGCTGATCAGGTTGATCATCCAGCCTGCGCTCAGTGCGGCGACTGCCTGAAGAGAAAAAACCGTAAAATCATTGATGCCCTGAACCTTGAATCTGTCCCCTTCACCCTGGGTGCTAGCGAGCAATGTGGTGCCAGCGACAAACATAAAGTTCCAGCCTACTCCCAGCAGCACCAGCTGTGACCAAAAGCCGCTGACACTGGTATCTGCATAACCAAGCAAAATAGTGGCGCAGTAGCAGGCCAGCCCCATCAGCATCAAGCCCCGAATATTGAGATACCTAAATAGCAGTGGCGCTACAAACGAAGGTAAAAACATAGCGGCTATGTGGCTCTGAATTACCCATTTGGTATCTAGCAGCGAATGACCATGAAAATTATGCATGCTGATGGGTGTGCCGGTCATAATAAATGACATTATCACATAGGCTATGGCGCCACTGGCTATTGCCAGGCACAGAGTGGGGTTGCTCAGCAGCTGGGTCGTGGCTGAGGTGGCCGGTTGGTTGATCGCTTCAGCCATGGGCGCTGGTTTGTAGAGACTCAGCAGAAGGGCGCCCAGCACAATACAGATGGCGGCTAGAGCAAATGACCCCTGGTACTCTACTGGGGTGAGCTGCCTGCCTAAAATAGCCAGTTCAGGCCCGACAAAGGCAGCAATAATGCCGCTGGCAAGTACCATAGAGGCCGCAGTGGAGCTGTGTTCAATAGATACGGCCTCCATTGCGGCAAATCTGGTTTGCAAGATGGCAGCATTGCAGGACCCCAGTATAAAAGCGGTTATGCAAAACAGGGTAAAGCTTTGCAGTTGCAGGGCAATAATAGCCAGACCGCAGGCAGCTATACCAGTCATCATAAAAGCCAGTAATCCCTGTTTACGACCCATTGTGCGCATCAGCTGTGTGACTGGGATCGCCGCCACTGCGGTACCGGTTATCATCAGGGCTATAGGTGCTGTAGCCCAGGCTGCTGAGGGCGCTAGATAGGTGCCCGCCAGGCTGCCAGCCAGTATCATCAGGGGGATAGTGGAGCCGGCCAGCGCGCTACTAATGCTGAGAACCCAGACGTTTTTGAAGCCCGCCGCCGAGATTATGTTCATCGAGAGATCCCTGATTGGTTGGCCTTTGCAGCCTTATTATTTTGCGTATAGGCGGATTCTAGACTACTTTTAATTTACAGGGGCAGTTATTGCCGTATTTGGTTCCACTGCCGCATCTGCAGCCGAAATAATAGGACAGTTAGAAGCGACAGAAGCGACAGAAGCGACAGGAACCAGGATTCTGATAAGTACAAAATAAGAGACTAGATATTATGGACGATAGCAATCAGTCAGCGGTTGAGAAAACCGTTCGTGAGTTTATTGGTAAAAATCCCGCTGTAAAATCCAATCATGTAGAAATGGACATGAGCCTCAAAGATCTCAATATAGATTCCCTGGAAAAATTATCCATTGGCATGGATTTGGAAGACGAGTATTCCATCGAGTTTACCGATGAAGAGATTGAGGAGTTCGCCACTGTATCCGATGTGGTGACCGCTGTTGAGACGGCGCTAACGGCAAAAACCGAGGCTCAGGTTGCATCGACCCCTCCTCAACAGTCTCAACATAAGACCTCTGGCACCAATCACTCGATTTAGATCTGCCTTGATTGCTGTATTAGTAATCTGCCTTGCTCGCTCTGACTACTGTATAATCCCGCCTGGCACCTATGGCTGCCGTCAGTAGTCTATTCCCCGAAGAGAGTTAGAGACATGGTAGAAATTGGTGCATTCAACAGACTTCAGGTAGTAAAGCAGGTCGACTTTGGCGTCTATGTTGATGGTGGTGACTTGGATACTATTCTGTTACCCAGGCGCTATGTGCCCGGTGGCTGTGAAGTTGGCGACTGGGTGGATGTCTTTCTATATTTCGATTCCGATGATCTGCTAATCGCAACAACAGAAAAGCCCAAGGTTCAGGTGGGCGACTGCGAATTTCTCAAGGTTGTGGATATCAATCATGCTGGTGCCTTTATGGACTGGGGTTTGTCAAAAGACCTGTTGGTACCTTATAACGAACAGCAGAAACCCATGGAAGTGGGCTATTCCTATGTGGTGCATGTGTTTCACGATCAAAATTCAGATCGCATTGCCGCCTCTACCAAGCTTAACCATCATTTGGATGAGGAGACTGTCTGGCTCAAGCCTCGCCAGGCGGTTAATCTTTTGATCGCAGCGCGCACTGAGCTCGGTTACAAAGCAGTGATCGATAATAAATATCTGGGGCTTATTTTCCGTGCAGACGCCTTTCGCCCGCTCAAGATTGGTGAGCGATTGCCTGGCTTTGTAAAAACTATTCGCGCAGATGGCAAGATTGATCTGTTGATCTCTCAGGGTACGTTGCAGGGAGATCATGATCTGGCTGAGCAAATTATTCGTCATTTGCAGGATAGGGGGGGTGAGTCGCAGCTCTCTGACAAAAGCGACCCTGATGAGATTTACCGCTTATTTAAAGTGTCTAAGAAAAAGTATAAGCAGGCTCTGGGCACTCTCTATAAGAGTAAGAGGATTCTTATAGAGTCCGGTAAAATTACCCTGATCAGCCCTTAAACCGCCCCAGGCTGTGTAGCTTAAAAGTCAGGCATCTGGAATGCAGCTCAGACTCAAAAATACCTACCCTAAACCACAGGTTTCGTTTAAATCTGGCCCGCAGGACTCTATGCCCTTAATTTAAACCGTTCTTTGTGGTACCCTGAGTCTCGTTCGTTATTGCTACCGTGCCTCTCTTAAAGAGGCGTTTCTAATTTATAAGAAAAAAATATAAATAGATTTGGTTTATTAATTTGCTTCCCTTTCTTTACTGAGGGACGATCAGCAGGTGGTAATAAGAAAAAAAGGCCGTGAATCCGACAGTTTGTAAATTGACTTCGACTCTCAGCGGCCCACATTTGAATAACATTTAATCTACATTGGGGAGAAACTTATGTTTCGCAAGACAAAAGTAAACCGAGCAGTAATGTCGGTAATAGCTGCGGGTATTGCAGCTGGTACCGCTGGTGTCACTGTTGCAGAGGGTATGCTGGAAGAGATTGTAGTAACTGCAACCAAAAAGTCTGCCAGCATGCAGGACATTCCAATTGCTGTTCAGGCTATGACTGAAGAGACATTGGAAGAGCAAAATGTTACAAGTTTTGAAGACTATGTTAAATATCTGCCTAGTGTAAACGCAGGCGGCCGTGGGCCGGGTCAAAACGAAATCTATATCCGTGGTGCAGCTGTTGATGCGATCAACATTTCTGTGGCGGAATCACAGGGTTCTGCGCCTAACGTAGCGCTCTATCTGGATGAGCAGCCAGTAACAGCTGGTGGTCGTAATCTCGATGTTTACATTACTGATATGGAGCGAATTGAGGTTCTTCCTGGACCCCAGGGCACTCTGTACGGTGCAAGCTCGCAGGCAGGTACAGTGCGATTGATCACTAATAAGCCTGTTATCGACGAGTTCGCTGCCAGCCTGTCAGCTGGGTACTCATCTACTTCTGGTGGTGAGGACAGCAACAAAGTTGAAGCTATGATCAATATCCCTGTTATCGAAGGTAAGCTGGCGGTTCGTGCCGCGGTGTACACCGATAATAAAGGTGGTTATATAGACAATGTCGAAGGCACATTCACAGCGAATCCGGCTCTAAACCCTGCTTACCCAGGAAGCTCAGTTGACTTTGCTGAAGGTCACATCTTTGGTAATGGCACTGTAGTGGGCGAGGGTGGCGTGACAATCCCGGTTAACTACACTACCGCAACAAGCTCAGGTTTAGTTGAAGATGACTTTAATGATGTGTCATATCAAGGTATGCGCCTAGGTGCTAAGTACCTGATCAATGACGACTGGTCAGCTCTGATTCAGTTCACCCAGCAGTCTCTGAAGACTCAGGGTGTTTTTGATTATGACGAATCTCTGGGTGATCTCAAGGTAGCACGTTTTACTGAAGATTCTCTCGAAGATGAATTTACTCAGTTTGCCTGGACCTTAGAAGGTCGTGCTGGCGCTCTTGATCTTGTGTACACCGGTGCTTACTTGGATCGTGAAGTATCACAGCGCTTGGACTACACCGGTTATTCCAATATTGGTGCTTATATTCCAGGTTACCAGTGTGAGTATCTGACTGGTTCTTACTACCACGGGTTAGACATTGGTCAAGCCAACTATAGCTGGGATCCAACTCTCAGTGGCAACACTGGCGTGATTGAATGTGGCAACCCTGCCAACAACTTCAACGCAGAAAATGAGAACACTCGTATGACTCACGAATTCCGTGTTTCTACTGATCCAGACGCTCTATGCGCTTTACTGGTGGTGTTTTCTATGAAGATGCTGAGATTCTTCACATCGGTAACTTCAACTATTTAGGGCCAGCAGAAGCAGGCTTTACACCAATCGACATCAATCTGAACTCTTCACTGGATGACGCAGATGCGAATGCCCGTGGTCTGGTTAGCCCAGCTACTCAGTTCCGTAACGATAACCATCGTAACGAAGAGCAGGTCGCTGTCTTTGGTGAGCTCTCTTACGACATCAGCGAAACGTTGACTGTTGCTGCCTCGGCTCGTTACTACGATCTGGAGTATGGCTTCACCGGTTACGGTGCATGGCGTTATGGCAACCGTCCTCTGTTTACAGATGACGCTGACCCCACTAATGACGTGATTCCAAATGTAACCGGTGGTCGAGATTATGCGCAGAAGTTTAATGTTCTGCAGCCAATCAGCACCACTGACACCATTACTAAGTTCACTGTAACCTGGACGCCTAATGAAGACTTACTGATGTATGTGACTTCTTCTGAAGGTTACCGTCCACCTGGATTTAACCGTGGCGCAGCGCAGAAGGGTACCTACAGCGGTACTGACTGTGTTGATGTTGCAGCCAATCCTAGCAATGGTTTCCCAGGCTACTGTCTGCCATACAAGTTTGATTCTGACACCCTCGAGAACCTTGAGCTGGGTTGGAAAATGACCATGATGGATGGCGATATGCGTCTGAACGGTGCTCTGTACCGCATCGACTGGGAAGATATTCAGGTATCTCAGTTTGACTCGCAGAACATCTCTATCTTTACTATCGTAGATAACGGCGGCGACGCGGAAATCACTGGTATTGAAATGGATATGGTCTGGGCTGTCAGCGATAATCTGACTCTGTTTGGTGCAATGTCTTACAACGAAACTGAGCTGGTTCGTGTAGATCCAGGCTTCTCTTTTGTTGTCCAGGACGAGGGTCGTCCTCTGCCATTAACACCTGAGTTCCAGGGAAATCTTCGTGCACGTTACAGCTGGGATATGGCTAGCGGAATGGAAGCTTACTGGCAGGTCGGTGGTAAGTACTCAGATGAAGCACTCAACTCAATCGTTGATACGCCCACTGAGCCAAACACCATGCAGGACAGCTATGTCATCATGGACGCTTCAGCCGGTGTAACTACTGATGCAGGTTGGGGTGTTGAAATGTATGTCAGCAACTTGACTGATGAGCGCGCTCAGCTGCACATCAACCGTCAGGACTTCCTGGAGAGAACCACTACCAATCGTCCTCGCACAATTGGTATGAGGTTCAACTACGATTTTAATTAATAGTTAGAAATGACTTTTAGTTAATATTCGTTAAGTCGAAGTAAAAAGAAAGGCGAGCTTAGGCTCGCCTTTCTTGTATCAACTGTAAGGCTCTATACTTGGTTTGTGGTAAATTTATCGACACCTTAGGTAATGGAAAATTTTATGTCTGGCAGCAACCCAACTGATCATCGGGATGACTCAACCAAGCTTTCTGCAGAGGCAGCAGCAGAACTTTTGTCACGGGGTAGAGCGCTTATCCAGGCAGGGGATTTCAGTGATGCTCAGGACCTTATGGAGCGGTTGTTGAATGATTATCCAAATCACTCCGAGGCTCTCTACTTTAGTGCCGTGGCTCAGCGGTTTAGAGAGAATTACCAGGCTGCACTAAACTCGTTGCAAAAACTCATTGAGATCGAGCCAACCTATGGTCGGGCCTGGCAAGAGCGAGGCCATATTCTTATGGCCCAGGGTGAAACAGCCGATGCGCGAGCGGCTTTCCAGCAGGCAGCCACCCACAATGGGAGCCTAATTGCCAGCTGGCAGATGTTAATGACATTGACTGATCCGCAAGTTGACCAAAAAGCCTATGATTTTTTTGAAGACAAGTATCAGCGCCTAGCCGCTCTTCCGCCAGAGCTCTTGGGCGTTAGAAATATGATGGAAGAGGGCAAGCTGTCAAAAGCAGAGCAGCTGTGCCGAAGCTTCTTGCAGAAACAGCCTAAACATATTGAGGGTATGCGTCTGCTAGCTGACCTGGGTGTAAAAACCCATGTGCTGGATGATGCCGAGTTTATTCTTGAAAGTGCACTGGTCTATGAGCCAGAGAATCAGCTAGTGCGCTTTGATTATATGAACGTACTGTACAAGAGACAGAAATTTGAGCTCTGTATGGAACAGGCGCAGGTCCTGCTGGATACCGATCCAGAGAATAGTAAATACCGTTTTTCCTATGCCAACCAATGTGTCGCCGTAGGCCGATTTGAAGAGGCCTTGGCCCTTTATGATGAGTTTGTCGCCGCAGACCCCAGTGCGGCTCCCGCTCATTTGCTGCGTGGACATACCTTAAAAACCATTGGCAGAATTGATGAGGCGGTTGAGGCCTATCGCGCCGTCTATAGAGCCAAGCCAGATTTTGGTGATGCTTTTTGGAGTCTGGCTAATCTTAAGACCTATAAATTTGAGGATGCAGAAATAGATTTGATGCGTGAGCATCAGCAATCAGATTCCACTGGGTTGGACGACAGAATTCATCTTAGCTTTGCCCTGGGCAAGGCTATGGAAGATGCACAAGATTATGCAGCAGCTGGTGACTATTATGTCCAGGGCAATCAGCTAAAGAAGCAAGATGTGCAGTACGATGGCGAGCGCATGAGCTACAAAATGTCTCTGCAGCAGAAGTTTTGTACTGCCGAGCTATTTGCAAGATTCGGTCAATCTGGCTGCGCTGCTCCCGACCCTATCTTTATTGTTGGCCTGCCCAGAGCGGGCTCCACATTGCTGGAGCAGATTCTAGCGTCCCACTCCCAGGTTGATGGAACCCTGGAGTTAAATAATATTCCCGCGATTGCCCATCGCTTAAATGGCCGTCGTACTGTATTTGAAGAGCCGAGATACCCTCAGATACTAGAGCAATTAACGCCGGAAATTGCTGCAAAGCTGGGACAGACCTATATAGATGAAACCCAGATACATCGCGAGGGGGCGCCTTACTTTATTGATAAGATGCCCAATAACTTCCGTGATATTGGCCTAATTCAGATGATTTTGCCCAATGCCAAAATTATAGATGCTCGTCGTCATCCAATGGCATGCTGCTTTAGTGGCTTTAAGCAGCTGTTTTTTGAAGGGCAGGAGTTTACCTACGGTTTACATGAGGTGGGCACCTACTACCGCAACTATGTAGATCTGATGGATCACTGGGATAAGGTGTTACCCGGCAAAGTTCTGTCTGTGCAGTATGAAGAGGTGGTAGCTGATCTGGAGACTCAGGTGCGTCGCATTCTTGATTATTGTGGACTGCCCTTTGAAGAAGCCTGCATCAACTTCCATAAGAATGAGCGCTCTGTGCGCACTCCCAGTGCGGAGCAGGTCAGGCAGCCTATCTACACCAGTGGCCTAGAGCAGTGGAAGCATTTTGAGTCTAGCCTCAATCCGCTTAAAGAGGCTCTGGGTCCAGTACTGGACCGCTATCCCATTACATAAATAATAAATATTAAAATCTAAGTTTGGAGTGATTTATGTCTACAACCAATATGACTGAGCAAGAAGTTCAAGTGCTTGTGGAAAACTGTTTAACTGCGAATGGTTGTAACAGTGAAAATGCTGCCGCAGTAGGACGTACCATAGCCGCTGCCGAGCGGGATGGTTGCGCTTCTCACGGACTGTTTCGCATGCCCGGTTATATAGCCTCATTGCGCAGTGGCAAGGTGAATGGCAGTGCCAAACCCAGTGTTACAAAAATTTCTCCGGCAGTGATCAAGGTCGATGGCGACCATGGTTATGCGCCTTTGGCTCTCGAAGCTGGGCGTGAAGCTCTTATCCAGGCCGCCCGGGAAAATGGCATTGCCGCCATGGCCCTGGTTAACGTGCACCATTTTGCGGCACTATGGGTCGAGGTTGAGCCTATTGCAGAGGCCGGATGTGCGGCCATGGCCTTTACCACTTACAAACCAGCAGTGGTGCCAGCTGGTGCCAAGCAGCCATTATTTGGTACCAATCCCATGTGTTTTGGTTGGCCTCGTGGCGACCAGCCGCCAATGGTGTTTGACCAGGCCTCAGCCTCTATGGCTAGAGGTGAGGTAATGATTGCAGCCCGAGACGGCCATTCTGTGCCTCTGGGTACAGGTGTAGATGCCGATGGCAATCCGACTACAGAGCCCGCAAAGATAATTGATGGCGGAGCGCTGTTACCTTTCGGTGGTCACAAAGGCTCTACCATTGCCATGATGATTGAACTGTTGGTGGCAGGCCTTACGGGTATGGACTTTAGTTATGAAGCCCAGGCCAATGATAACAATGATGGTGGGCCACCTAACGGCGGCGAGTTTATGCTCGCCATTGACCCTAGCCGATTTGGCGATGCAGATAGCTGGCTGCAGCATTCAGAGTCATTTCTAGCGCGTCTGGCTGGTATGGAAGGTGCACATATGCCAGGTAATCGTCGCTATGCCAATCGCGCCAAGTCAGCTGCTGAGGGCATAGTTGTCACTGATGCTCTGCTGGCCAGCTGCAATGAATTTATGAACCCTGAATCCTAAGCTCTGGTATCAGTGACTGGCACTGTTAGTGCGCAGTGTCAGGTCGTGCTTTTTAATCTGGCTGGGGGTTTCGCGAATAATGGTCTCAATCATAGCTTCAGCGGCGGGGGAGACTGTCCAGCCATTTCTGGTAATCAGGTAAACCTCACGGGCCTGGGTCGGTGTCAGGGGCCGAGATACTAAATTATCCGCGAGCGCTGGAATGGCTAGCGAAGGCAGCACCGAAACGCCAAGATTAGCTCTGAGCATCGCCAGTAAAGTAGTTATATTGGGAAAATCAAATTTAGAGTCCCCAAAGCTTTCGCGGCTGCGCAGGGTTTTAGTAATGCCAGTGTCCAAAAATGTGGTGTCTTCCAGTTCATCAATTCTTACCGGCCCAGTCTCTTTGGCCAGATGATGGTCCGCATGACAGATTAGTTCGAGTTTATCGGCAAATAATGGCTTAAAGTCNAATGANTTATTGGGTTTCCACAGGCTGGCAATGCCAAAATCCACCTCGTTGCGCTCGACCCGCCTCTGTACTCCCTGAGAGCTGTCATCATCCAGGTGGAGGTGAATGCCTGGATACTCAGACGAGAAAGCCTTGATGATATCTGGCAACAGGTTGCTGGCCACTGATGGCACTATAGCCATGCTCACATGGCCGCTGCGGCGCTCTGCCGTGGCGCGCAAGTCATAAATTGCCGTATCAAAGTCACGGACCAACCGCTGCGCTATGGGGATAAAGTTTTCTCCCTCNGCAGTGGTGCTGACCTGTCTAGTGGTGCGATCTAGAAGTTTTAAACCAATAAATTCTTCCAGCTGCTTAACGGCCANAGTGATAGCAGGCTGAGTGCGAGAGAGTTTTTCTGCAGCCCCATTGAAACTGCCTTCTTCAGCCACGGTAATAAAAGTGCGGAGGTGTCTCAGGGTGACGTTTAAGTATTTGATAATATTACCTTTATTATATTTATTAGTGATATTGCCAAGGAGAAGAATAAATTAATTATGCTTATAAATCTATATAAAGTTTTGATTGGATTTATAGGTGTCTACGTATAACAATGGGTCGCAAATGGGTTGTTCAGCCCTAAAAATTACAGGCGGAAACGGTATGAATCAGGATTTACACAGCAATTATATCAATGGTGAATGGGTCGGCAGTTCAGAGATCATTAGCAATATAAACCCTTCAGATACCAGCGATATCGTTGGCCGTTATGCCAAGGCATCTAATGAAGACTGTCTGGCGGCTATCAGTGCCGCTAACGCAGCGTTTGAGGGCTGGTCGCAAAGTGCACTGGAGCAACGCAAAACTGTTTTAGATTTTATTGGCGCCGAGCTTATTGCCCGCAGTGGTGAAATTGGTGAAATTCTGGCCCGCGAAGAAGGCAAAACCCGTGCAGAAGGTGTGGGTGAAGTTTATAGATCTGGGCAATTCTTTCAATATTATGGTGCCGAAGTGCTGCGCCTAATGGGTGAGAACACCCAGTCCGTTCGTCCTGGCGTAGATGTAGAAGTCCACCGTGAGGCATTGGGTGTGATTGGTATTGTCACCCCTTGGAATTTCCCCATGGCAGTGGCGGCCTGGAAAGTGGCACCGGCCATAGCCTATGGCAATGCAGTGGTGCTTAAACCAGCCGAGTTAGTGCCTGGCAGTGCCTGGATACTGGCTGATATTATTAGCCGCAGCGGCCTGCCCGCCGGTGTGTTTAATTTGGTGATGGGCTCGGGCAGAGAGGTAGGCGAAACCCTCTGTACCTCTCCAGATATTCAAGCAGTTACTTTTACGGGTTCCGTTGGCGTAGGCCGCCATATTGCGCGCAATGCCATTGATAATATGGCTCGCGTGCAGCTGGAGATGGGCAGCAAAAATGCGCTAGTGGTTTTGGATGATGCGGACCTTGATACAGCGGTGCAATGTGCTGTGGCTGGTGCCTATTTTGGTACAGGTCAGAAATGTACCGCCTCGTCGAGAATTATTGTGCAGTCGGGTATTCACGATAGGTTTGTTGAGAAGATGACTGAGGCTGTCAGCAACCTAGTGGTCGGTCATGCATTGGCAGAGGGCGCGCAAATTGGGCCAGTGGTCGACGGTCGTCAGTTGCAGCAGAATCTAGACTATATGCAGATTGCTAAAGACGAAGGCGCAGAGCTGGTTTTGGGAGGCGAAGCCATGACCATGGACACTGAGGGCTTTTATATGTCGCCTGCGCTGTTTGTTAATACGAACAACCAGATGCGCATCAACCGCGAAGAAGTGTTTGGCCCTATCGCCTGTGTGATCAAGGTAGACAGCTATGAAGAAGCGCTGGAGGTTTCCAACGACTCAGACTTTGGTCTGACTTCAGGCATCATAACCAACAGTCTGGCCAATGCTGGCCACTTTAAGCGTCATTCTAAATCTGGTTGTGTCATGGTGAATCTGCCGACTGCAGGCACTGACTACCATGTGCCCTTTGGCGGCCGTAAAAACTCAAGCTATGGCCCCCGCGAGCAGGGTCAGTATGCGCGGGAGTTCTACACGATTATTAAAACAAACTACAGCAAGCCCTACTAATTGCTACTCAGGATTCATTGATGACTAGAGAGATGAACAGAGAAATGCTTCTTATCGACGGGCTGCAATATGTCAATTGGAACCGCGACCTGTTTGAAAAGGCTCAGCGCAGTGGTTTAAGTACTATTCATGTGACCATTGCCTACTGGGAGAATATTCGCGAGACATTGGAGAATATAGGCAACTGGAACCGGCACTTTATTAATCATGCCGATCTGATTATGCCCATTCACCAGGCGTCGGATATTCTTGAAGCCAAGCTCCTGGGCAAAGTGGGTATTATCTTTGGCTTCCAGAATTGCTCACCCATCGAAGACGATGTGAAAATGGTGCAGATTTTGAAGCAGCTTGGGGTGCATATTATGCAGCTCAGCTATAACAATCAGAGTCTGCTGGCCACTGGATGCTACGAGGAACAGGACGGTGGCATTACCAGATTTGGCCGCGAAGTGATCAAAGAAATGAACCGTGTAGGCATGATTATTGATATGTCCCACAGTGCGGAGAAGTCGACCCTGGAAGCCATTGAAATCTCTGAACGGCCCATCGCCATCACCCATGCCAATCCGACGTTTTTCCACGCCGCGCTGCGCAATAAATCCGATACAGTGCTCCGGGCTATAGGTGAATCAGAGGGCATGCTGGGCTTTAGCATGTATCCATTCCATCTTAAGAATGGCTCTGACTGCACCTTGCAAGAATTCTGTCAGATGATTGGCCAAACTGCGGAGATGATTGGTATTGATCGCATAGGTATTGGCTCTGATCTCTGTGAGAACTGGGACTACTCAATACTGGAATGGATGCGCAGCGGTCGCTGGACCACTGGTATTGATCATGGCGAGGGCTCTGCGGCCAGCCCGAGCTGGCCCCGCCAGCCCAACTGGTTTGCTGGGTCCAAAGATATGTTAACCGTGGCTCAGGGTTTGCAAGACGTGGGTTTTAATAACACTGATATCGAAAAAATCATGGGTCAAAACTGGCTGTCATTCTTCGAGAAATCTTTTCCGGGTTCACCGGTCAAACCTTAGTGGCTTAGAAAAAAAACCGTCTTATTTTGAGGCGGTTTAGTTGGCAAAAGCACTATGTCGCAACCGGGCTTTCTGTGTCGCTTTTAATTAAGTCGCTGCCCATAACTGCGCCTACAATAGCCGAAAAATAGGTCCTGTTCGGACCTCAAAAACAACCTTAGCCTATGGGGTAAAGCCTGTGCGGTCGCACCATAATTTAGCTGGAAAGCATAGTCTCAGCAATAGCGCTGCGCTGTCCCTGCGTCCTGCCAGTCAGGTTATGCAGCTGGACCGCTTGGGTAGTTTTCACCAGTCTCGCCTAAGCTTTATGCGCACCCTAGTGCGACGCATGGTGAAGGAGAAGTGGCAGATCAACAGCACTGTGTTTGATCTGGATTCAGAGGGTTACGGCACCGCAGTCTATGAGGTAAAAGCCAAGTTCGGTACCTATAGCTATGTGTTGTTTTCCCATTATCTAGACCCAGAAAATCGCAATGATCGTGTGATTGCCAACCAGTGGGATCTGACCATGGCCCTTTGCGAGGGCACCGTTGATGCCGAGCAGTTAGAGTTTCTGCGCACCAATGTGCCCAAGCAGGAAGCCGGACGTGTTGATTCCCGAGTATTTGTGCTGTCCAGAGGCAATCGCAGTGGCCGCACCTTTGAGTATGTAGTAGATGAGCTAGCCAATGGTCGCCAGCCCGATGTGGATGTAATTGCCGAAGTCGGCTATCTGTATCGCACCACCGCCGCCTATGGCAGTGGCAAATTGGGTATGGCCGACTGGGAAAAGGTCCGCACCAAACACCGTGATTTTGCCCGACCCTTTGCCGCAGAAATGTTTACCTGCTTTATGCTGCGTCACTTTAGTTTGCAGCACGCCGATTATATTGCCGCGCAGCGTGCACCAGAAACTGCAGTAAAGCTGGATGATGATATCAGGCGTTATTTTGGTATTGGCAACTCCACCGGGTTGGGTATGGCCCCATTTTTGATCAATCATCCGCTGCTGATTAATCAGTGGATTGAGCAGCGTGAAACAGCATTGGCAAGAGCAAAGATGGCCGGCACTGATGGCATAGACTCTCAAATGCTAGAGCGATTCAAAATAGCTACCGATCGAGTGATTCAGCATCTGGGTGAAATTGTTACTGGTGATGAGAAGCAAAATATTTCTAACGGCATGGTTCGCCAGGAGCTTCAAGAGCTGAGTCAGTGGCTGCTTGAGGAAGGGGACAATATTGTTTCCAGCTGCTACAACTGGTCGGAGCTGGCGCAGTATGCTGAGCAGCGTTGGCGTGTTGAAACTCAGGAAGTAATTAACACTTTGCTGATAGAGCTCTACCCAGAGTTGGTGGACGAGTTGGAAGAACTAATGGCCGTCGACGAAGACCAGCATCTGGTTCCCCAGATGTCTCTGCAGGAACTAAAGCTGGTTATAGAAGATAAATATGACTGGGCACTGGCAATTGATTTTGCCCAGCCCAATGCTCAGGGTTCCTTTTGGTATCGCTCGGAAGAGAAGATGGAGCCGCGCCTTGGTCAGACTCATGTAGATATGGGCATGGAGAAACAGATGCCGCTGGCCATTGGTCGCATGGTGCGAGAATGCTACGACGAAGTCTGCGCTTATATAGCAGAGTTTCCCCAGCAGGATGTTGCTCATTTTATTCTTCAGCAGCCTAATTTAAGCGGTGCGATCAGTCGGATTCAAACCATGGCTCAAAGCCATTACGGGGATATTCGCGAGAATCTGGTGCACAGCGATGTGTTGCCCATTCATCTATTGCGCTGCAAATTATCCTTTTTTGGGGTCAGCAAATTTGATCCGCGCTCGCGGCTCTGGGTGCGCAACACTATGTTTCAGGGGGCGCCACTGATCAGTGATTTCGATAAGCCCTTTATGGATGACTGGCAGTTTCCTATTAAACCCGTGCTCAGTAAAAGCATAGATCCCAGCCGTTAGATTATGAAAGTTTCTCGCAATGAATTGACGGCTTCTCTCAAGAAGGCGTTTGAAGGCTTGGGGTTCTCTGTGGGCGACTATCAGGATGCGGCGGCTATGGTTATCTGGTCGCAGATGCACGGTTTTAACGGCCTTGAGCAGCTTAATCTCGCGCTGCCATTTCTGAACAATTGTCTCTGCCTTCATGCCCAGTTGGTCAGCAATGGGGATCAGCAGGCACTGCTGGATGGGCAGAGCTCTTCGGTTTTACTCTGTGGCAGTCAAACGGTCAGATTGGCCTGTGCACTGGCCCGCCAGCATGGTCATGGCTTTGTACAGTTAGATAATTGCCACAATCGAATGCTGGTTATTCAGCGGCTTGTCAGTGCGGCTCAGTCTGGCACAGCCCTTGCAACCTATTGGGAGCAGGGCAGCAGTGGTTTTAAAGTGACCATTGAAGCTCATGCAAAGCACCCAGAGTACAGCCAATATACTCTGCCCACTCAGTCAGATAATCAAAGTCTAATGATTTTTGCTGGCGAAGATATGGTCTCGGTGGAACAGCAGTTTGTCAGCCAGATTAGCCTGGATTCACCAGTTAGTCGCGTTCAATCTGAGTCTATGGTCGATAGTTATGAGCACTGTCTGGAGCAGGGCATTGAGATTGATGAAACCCTTTGGCATAAGCTCGATAATCTGGTCGCCAGAGTGCTAGTCGAATCCACTGAGAGCTCCAGGGCGGGCGCGGGGGACTAAACCTGCCCAGGGCTAGCTTGCTGAGCCTGATCAATAATCCACTGACGAAATGCATCCACATGGGCGCGAATAGGCTTATCCTTGGGGGTGGTCAGGTAAAAGGATTCCACCGTGCTGACAGTCTGTTCAAATGGCGCGATCAAGCGGCCGTTCTCCAGCATGTTAGCCGCGAGAGATGTGCGGCTTAGCGCCACACCATGACCCTGTGCAGCCATTTCCATTCCCGTCATCAGCGAATCAAAGTGAATGCCCTGAGAAGGGTCGATATTGTAATAGCCCAATTGATTTAGCCAAAAGCCCCAGCCCTCTTCGTATCCAATAACATGGAGCAGGGTATAGTTGGACAGTTCGCTGGGGTCAGCCGGAGGTAGCTGCCCGTCTAGTAAGGTTGGGCTGCAGACCGGGATAAGCCTATCCCAGGTGAGTCGGTCGCTAAAACAGTTAGTCCATTGGCCCTTGCCATAACATATCTCAACATCAGCCTCTTTATCGGTGCCGGCCACCCAGATATTGCTGGTAAAGCGCAGATCAATATCTGGATACTGGTTTCGGAAATCCGCCAGTCGCGGTGCCAGCCAGGTATTAAAGAACACCAAATTAACCCGCACGGTCAGAGTGTGGCTGCGCTCCTTACCAAATACCTCATCGGTAACCAGCGCCAGCTTTTCAATTGACTCACGCACGCCGGGAATATAGGCTCGCCCGGCATCGGTCAGCTCCAGTCCGCGGGGCAGGCGTTTAAATAGGGCGCAACCCAACTTGGTTTCCAGCCCTTTGATCTGCTGGCTGACCGCTGCTTGAGTCATATGTAATTCAGAGGCCGCTAGAGTGAAATTCAGATGGCGTGCGGAGGCTTCAAAGGAGCGAAGCCAGTTTAATGGCGGCAGTCTTTTCTTCATTATTATCCCTCTACCTTGCTCAAAAAGCCGAGCAATTATTATTCTGGATCATCGATCAGATGACCCAGGCTCTGGGCTGCACTTTGCAGTGCGTCTGTATACTCAAGCAGCTCATCAAAGCTTTTGCGAATGACCGGTGCATGAGTAAATAGGCAGGCGCAGAGTTTGCCATTGCTATCATTCACCGGCACAGCGACGGCCACCATACCATCGACAAACTCTTCGTTGTCTGTGCCTAGGCGACTTGTTTTTATATGCTGTAACTCGGTTTCCAGAGCATCGACATCAACGATAGTATTGCGGGTATATCTGGTCAGTGACAGTTCGTTGATAAGACGCTGACGCCGGTGCTTGGGCAGAGAACTGAGATAGAGTTTGCCGCTGGCGGTGCACCAACTGGGTGTATGACTGCCCACCTGCAGGTGGATTTGCAAGGGCCAGTCAGTTTGCACGCGATCGTAATAAATCATCTCAGCGCCATTGGGTACGGCTATACCACAGGTCTCACCAATCTCTTCCGTAAGCCTTTGCAAAATAGCCCGGCGCAATGAGCTAAAGCGCTCACTGTGCAGTACAGCCCAGGCGATACTGTGCATCTTAGGGCNGGGAACAATGAGCCCGCGCATATTGGTCTGCACAAAACCATCGCTCTCCAGTTGGTTGAGCAGGCGGTGAATACTGGGCTTGGGAATAGCCAACTGAAGGGCTAGGTCCGCCGGCGACAGAGGTCGCTCGGCTTTGGACACCGCTTCGATAATTTGCATTACCCGGCTGACCGCCGAGCCTTTTTCCCTAGTCGTCATGGTTTTAATTTAGCTCATGGTCGGCATAGAGAACTGCGCACCTTCACGCACACCAGCCGAAGGCCAGCGCTGGGTAATGGTTTTGCGCTTGGTATAGAAACGCACAGCATCTGGGCCATAGGCATGCAGATCGCCAAACAGCGATCGCTTCCAGCCACCAAAGCTGTGGTAGGCCACAGGCACTGGCAGCGGGATATTAATGCCCACCATGCCCACCTGAATATGGTCAGAGAAGTAGCGTGCGGCTTCACCGTCTCTAGTAAAGATACAGGTGCCATTGCCGTATTCGTGGTTATCAATCAGGTCCATGGCTGCTTGCATGCTATCCACGCGAACCACCTGCAACACTGGGCCAAAGATTTCAGCATTGTAACTGTCCATCTCTGGGGTCACGCGATCGATCAATGTGCCGCCCACATAAAAACCATTTTCATAGCCATCGATGCTGGGGTTGCGACCATCTACCACAATATCAGCTCCCTGTTGTTCGGCACTGTCGATATAGCCAAACACTTTCTGCTGATGCTGCTCTGTGATCACCGGACCAAAGTCATTGTCTGCATCATGACAGGGGCCAATCTTTAAGCCTTTCATAGCTTCCTGCATTTTGCTGACCAGGGCATCTGCCGCGGCATCACCTACGGCCACGGCAACCGACAGAGCCATACAGCGCTCACCGGAGGAGCCAAAGGCAGCGCCCAATAACTGCGCCACCGCATTGTCCATATCTGCATCAGGCATCACAATCGCATGGTTTTTAGCGCCACCCAGAGCTTGGCAGCGCTTGCCGTTAGCGTTGGCGGTGCTGTAGATATATTCCGCAATGGGGGTGGAGCCCACAAAGCTCACGGCCTTAATGCGCTCATCATTGAGCAATGTATCAACGGCTTCTTTATCGCCATTGACCACATTCATTACACCATCGGGCAGGCCTGCTTCCTTGAGCANTTCAGCAATAAAAAGCGTCGAGCTTGGGTCGCGCTCAGAGGGTTTAAGAATAAAGCAGTTGCCACAGACAATGGCCATTGGATACATCCACAGAGGCACCATGGCGGGGAAGTTAAACGGGGTAATACCGGCCACCACACCTAGGGGCTGAAACTCACTCCAGGAGTCTATATTGGGGGCGACATTTTTGCTGTGCTCCCCTTTTAGTAGCTCTGGTGCGCAGCAGGCATACTCTACATTCTCAATGCCTCGCTGCAGTTCACCGGCGGCATCATGGCTGATTTTGCCGTGCTCTTCGCCAATCAGAGCGCAGATTTTATCGGCATGCTGCTCCAGCAAGTCTTTAAATTTAAACATCACCCGGGCGCGCTTAATAGCTGGCGTATTGCGCCACTCAGGATAGGCGGCCTGGGCCGCGGCAATAGCCTCTTCTACAGTGGCCTGAGAGGCCAGGGCAACCTGCTTGCTCACTTCGCCAGTGGATGGGTTGTACACATCCTGAGTGCGCTCAGTGGCGGTGGTCATCTGGCCGTTAATTAAATGTCCTACTACTGTCATGATTTTTTCCTCAAAAAATTGTCATCTCTAAACTTTGCATTACCTAATTGGCATCACCACAGCTTGCGATAGATTTCGATTATCTCATCAGCGCTGGGTACTCTTGGATTGTTACCAGGTGAGCCCGAGGCCAGTGCCTGCTCTGCCATCACCTGAAGGTTATTAAAAAAGTGGTCGCGATCAATACCAAACTGCTCCGGTGTGGGCACCTGCAGTTCCTTATTAATAGCATAGAGTTCGGCCATTAATTTGCTGTTGGCTGTCTGGTCACTGTCACCCTCATTGGCCACACCCATGGCGCGGGCGCAGTCTGCATAGCGCTCTGGTGCGGCGGGAATACTGTACTCAGTCACCATAGGCAATAGCATGGCATTGGAGAGGCCATGGGGCACATGATAGAAAGCGCCAATAGGGCGAGACATGCCATGCACCAATGCCACAGAGGCATTGGAGAACGCGACTCCGGCTAGGGTGGCACCGAGCATCATCTCCTCCCGGGCTTTTTGGTCACTGCCATCCTGGAAAGCTTTGCGCAGATTGGGCGCCAGTAATTTCATTGCGGCTATGGCTTGGCTATCGCTGTAGAGACTGGCCTTTTTGCTGACATAGGCTTCCATAGCATGGGTCAGGGCATCAATGCCCGTGTCCGCTGTGGTTCTTGGGGGCAGGCTTAATGTCAGGCTATAGTCGACCAGTGCCGCGGTGGGCATAAAGCCAATACCCACACAGAGCATTTTTTCATCATTGGTTTCATCGGTGATAATGGTCACCTTGGTGCACTCGGAACCTGTGCCAGCAGTGGTGGGAATGGCAATAATCGGCAACCCCGGCTCATTGACTACCCGAGGAAATTTATAGTCCCGCATCACACCGCCGTACTTGCCCAAAATAGCAATGGCCTTGGCACTGTCTATAGGGCTGCCGCCGCCGATGGCGATAATGCTGTCGTAGTTGCCATCGCGCACTTTGTCCACGCCGGCCTGAATCGAGCTGACCGTGGGTTCCGGTACAGTGTCCTGAAAAATATCTGCTGTGATAGATGCAGCCTCAAGACTTTGTTGCAGGCGGGCAACGTAACCCAGCTGCACCATCATTCCATCGGTCACAATTAAGGGACGCTTGCAGTCCAGGCTATTGAGAATATTACCAGCCTCTTGGCTGGCACCATCGCCCACCTGCAATATCCGCGGCAGAATTATTTGTGTCGACATAATCACTCCCCAGCTTTAGTCGCTATTGGTTGCGCCTGGGGGCTCTGGCCCTCGGCATAAAGAGATTTACACAGGCCAAAGGTGGCCATAATAAGAACAAACGAGAAGGGCAGGGCTGCCGCTATAGAGGCAGTTTGCAGTGCATTCAAGCCACCAGCGAACAGTAACACTGCGGCCACAGCCCCTACGGCCACACCCCAAAATATGCGCAGTCGCGCTCCAGGGCTACTGCTGCCCATGGCCACCAATGTGCAGATTACCAGGGTGGCGGAATCTGCCGAGGTGACAAAATAGGTGATCAGCATAACAGTGCAAATGCTGGCCATAAGGCCGGTTAGTAGCCCGCCCAGATCCATCAGTTCTATAGTTTTAAACAGGGCGATTGTGCGGTCGGCATTGACTGCGGCGGTCACACCACCATCACCAAAAAGCTCCATATGCATAGCTGTATTACCAAACAGAGTGATCCACAGAATAGTCAGCACAGCAGGTGCGCCTAGCACACCGAGCAAAAATTCTCTGATGGTGCGGCCGCGGGAAATGCGGGCGATAAAAATACCTGTAAATGGCGACCAGGCAAGCCACCAGCCCCAGTAAAAGATAGTCCAGTCGCTCTGCCACTGGCCATGTTGCTGTGGTGCCAGCCAGACACCCAGTGCGGGGGCATTGACCAGATAATCAACCGTGTTGTTGACCACTGAGCTGAGCAGATACAGAGTTGGCCCAAACACCAGAAACAGAATCAGGATTAACAGAGTCAGTCGCATATTGAGTTCACTGAGAATACGAATACCTCGGTTTACACCAGTTAATACAGAGATGGTGGCCACCAGAGTAATAATAAATATCAATAAAATCTGAGTGGTCAGGCTGATATCAATACCCAGCAAATAATGTATGCCGGCATTCAGTTGCTGGGCTCCCATTCCCAGCGATGTGGCTATACCAAATACAGTGCCCAGTACCGCCAGCAAGTCAGCTAGATGGCCTATGGGGCCATAGATACGCTCGCCAAAGATAGGGTAGAGGGCCGAGCGGATAGACAGGGGCAAGCCTTTGCGATAGGAGAAATAGGCAAAACATATGCCCACCACCGCATAGAGAGCCCAGCCGTGCAAACCCCAATGAAAGATAGTGATGCGCATTGCCACCTGGGCCGCTTCCGGGCCCATAGCCTCCGCTTCAGTAATAAATGGATTGGCTTGAAGATAGTAGATAGGTTCAGCAATGCTCCAGAACAGAATGCCTATACCAATACCAGCGCCAAAAAGCATAGAAAACCAGGCAAAGTAGCTAAATTCTGGTCTGTCAGAATCTTTACCCAGGCGAATCTTGCCATACTTGCTACATACCAGCCCTATGGCCAGCAGCAGAAATAGATTCATCAGGCTGATGTAATACCAGCTGAGCTCAGCGGCAATAAAATCTCGCGCCGAACTGTAAAGAGCTTCGGCTGCAACTGGGCTTATAAGGGTAAATAAAACGAACGCTGCGACCAATACTGCAGAACCTACGGCCATCACAGGATGAGTGCCTGACAAAAAGCCAGATTTTTCTGCTGATATCAAAGTTATTCTCCGGTTATTATTTTAATTGGCTATAGCGCTTAAAACGATACAGATCATATTGTTTTCGATTAAAAATCGCAATAGAGCCTTTCATTATCCCCCTATTTTGCACCCCGCTAGCTATCTGTCATTAATAAAATTGTATCTTCCGATAAATCCAGTAATGACGGGGCCTGCAGCCCAGGCAAAAAAGCCGCATTAATAAAAAAAACATTGCCTTAGGGGCTTTTTTTATTGCTGGTGGGAATAGCTGATGATTTCTATGATCGCGGCCAGAAGGCGGGGTAATAGCCTGTTAGTAAATGGCGAGAGAGACAGTGCTGGGGTCTCAGGTAATCAGTAGGCCCTGCAGCCCATAATTAAGAGTATAAGAGATGAAGCAACAGGTTCAATTACCCCTCGAAGGGGTGCGAGTAGTCGACTTTGGTCAGCAGATTGCTGGGCCAGCTGTGGCTATGGTGCTGGCAGACTTAGGTGCCACAGTGGTACATATTGACCCACCTAGCGGGCCCCAGTGGAAGCATCAGGCCAATGGGATTTTGAATCGCAACAAAAGCTGCCTCAACCTGGATTTAAAAACCCCTGAGGGCTTGGATCAGGCGCTGCAATTAATTGATCGCGCAGATGTGGTTATTGAATCATTCCGACCTGGGGTAATGCAGCGTCTGGGCATTGATTTTGCCGCGCTGCGTGCAAACCGCCCCCAGCTGATCAGTCTGTCAGTGCCCGGTTTTGCCAGCAATGATCAGTTGCGCAGCCAGTGGAAAGCTACCGAAGCTGTGGTAGCAGCCACTGCTGGAGCCTTTACGGATATGGGCTTTAACCGCGTACTGATGGGGCTCAACCCCTGTTTCTCGCCGCTACCTCTGGCCTCGTCCTACAGTATAACTATGGCCTCCAGCTCTGTGGTTTTAGCGCTTTTGGCGCGGGAGAACACAGGTTTGGGTGACCATATTGAGGTGCCAGTAATTGCCGCGATGATGGAAGGCCTGTCCTACAATTCCTATCAGGTAGCTGACCTGCCTGAGCGCTACAAGACCATGCGCGAGCATGAAATCGAGCGCCGCCGCGCCGCCAATATTGACTTCGATCTCAGTTATGATCAACTTCAGGAGTATCTGGATCCCTTCTACCGCTCTTATAAATGTGCGGATGACCGCATGTTTTACATTGTTTGCCCTTCTCACCGCAACCATGCAAGGCGCTGTCTGGAAGTGCTTGGTCTCTACGAAGAGGTGATGGCTGAGGGCATGCCAGAGGTCAGTGATCTGCACCTGCCAGTCAGCGAGTGGGAGGGGGAGAGCTCTCTGGGCGTCTACCCGCTACCCAAGCGCTGGGCGGGTATTATTTCGGCAAAGATAAAATTAGTGATGCGTACTAAGACCTCCTCTGAATGGGGCGTAATTTTTGGCGAGGGTCAAATTCCCGGTGCTCCCCACAGAACCACCAGAGAGTGGGTCAACAGCAGTCATTGCAACGATGCGGGACTGATCGTTGAAGTCGATGATCCCGAGTACGGGTTAATGAAACAGCCTGGCCCTGTGGCCTGGTTAGAAGAATCTGCGCACAAAATGCTAGCCCCCTCAGCGCGCAGTTTTGTATCTTTTGATCAGGCCCTGGCCAAGCTGGATTCAGTGGCGACACCAGCTAGGGTTCCGCAGGCCCCGGCGCAGCAGGCCCCATTGCAGCATTCCCAGGGCTGGCTGGCTGGACTGCGGGTGCTGGATTTAACCAATGTGATTGCGGGACCCCATTCCACGGCCTTTCTCGCCCGTTTTGGCGCTGAAATTATTAAGATTGAGCCAGTGGTACCAATGTACGATCCGCTGATCGGAACATTATTCGCCTTTCAGGCGGACATGGGCAAGCGCAGTGGGCTGATTGATATCAATACAGATGAGGGGCGCGAAGCCTTTAACCGCCTAGTGCGCTCGGTGGATATGGTGGTCATCAACGCTCCTGAGCGTCAGATGCAACCTCTGGGGTTAGACCATGATGCACTGCAGGCAATTAACCCGGGGGTGCTGTTCTGTCGTCTCGATTGTCTCGGTGGTCCCATGCCAGGGCGGAAAACCAACTATATTGGCTACGATGATATTATTCAGGCCAACAGTGGTATTATGAGTCGCTTTGGTGGCTCTGAGACACCTGAGGAACATGCTCATCTGGGTACTCTGGACGTAAACTGCGGGTTTGCTGGCGGGCTGGCTATGGCCGTAGCCCTTTTCCACAGAGCCAGAACCGGAGCTGTTAGCCGCGCGCGAACTTCGCTATCGGCGGTGACCAATCTGGCACAGCTGCCATTCTGCTTCGACTATGCAGGCCTTGAAGACTTTAATGAGCCCTCTGGCCGTCAGGCCATGGGCAACCATGAGCTGTCGCATTTTTATCAAACTGCTGATGATTGGATTTTCCTCGATGCTGAGCTGGCTGATCTGCCTGTACTGGAAAATATTGCTGGATTGCAGGGTATTACCGCCACTGCTGATATTCAGGTATTTTTAACCGTGGCCTTCCAGCAGGCCTCTTCGCAGAAATGGATGGAGCGACTGTTGGCGGCTGATGTAGCAGCAGCGCAGCCTATTTCGATTGAGACCCTGCGCGAGCAGTATAGCCGGGTCGCCGATGGCAGCGTGGGCCTTGAACGCGGCAGTTTTGCCTTCTCGATATATCCGGATCACCCCAGTGGACATCAGCTAACTCAGATTGATCACTATGCTATCCGACCGACCTGTGCCCCTATCTATGCGGCCAGCCCAACCGAGGCCCACGGCCACTCAACTCGAGAGATTCTTGCGGCGGTGAACTATACGGACAAGCAGATTGATTCAATGCTCGAGCGCGGTATAGCCGGTTTGGCCTGGGGAAAAAGCCATCTGCCTGGAGACTCTGCGGGTCAGCCCATGCCAGAGCTAGATGGGCTTTTCGGTGCAGTGGGTACAGAGACCGTCAGCTGGGTGGATACCGAGTCGACCGATGGAGATATCTTTATCACCTAGGATGCAGTGCACCTATTGTTGCCATGGGCTCTCTAGATGGCTGGCATTTCGGTGATAGCATAGGCTTGATGTTCAAGCCAGGGTGCAATCTGGATAAGCTCGGGCACAATCTCATCACTGTATATTGCCCGGCAGTTGGCGGCAATCTGCTCAGGTAGCGCGCCCAGCTCAGTGTGGCGACAGAGCATGGTCAGATGACGAGCATTGGCGCCACTGGCCAACTGCAATACTCTACAGCCCTCCAATAGCTCTGGATAGCGCACGAGACAGAGGCCAGTGGTGATGGCCCAGCCCTGGCCAGACTGCACAAAACGCATCAGAGTTTGGGTGCTGTCCAGCTCGCAGGCAGTCTGAGGCTGAATGCCCAGGCGGCGGCTAATAAGGTCCGTTAGTTTGCCCAGTCGGGACTCTCTAGTGTAACGAATAAAGGGCGCATGCTCTGCCAGCCAGGCCGGCGTTGCCGCGCCCTCTTGACTGTACATATCTGGCACAATCATCACAAAGGGATCACGCAGTATAGGGTAGCGCTGCAGCTCTGGATGTTCGTCTATAGGATCACTGGTAATTAAAATATCCAGATTGCGATTTAGCAGATCTTCAGACAGAGATGAGCCCAGGCCTGTGCGCAGCGTCAGTTTGGAGACATAGGGGTTGAGCTGGCGCATAAGCTGCAGGCCTGCCACATCGCAAAACGAATCGACCATACCCAGATTTAACGGCATTGTGCCGCCTTTGGCAGTCATGCGCACATCGACCAGCATGCGCCTGGTATCGTCGATAATTTGCAGGGCGTAATCTTTTAATACCTGACCGCTGGGGGTGAGCTTAACCGGGCGAGATCTGGTGTCCACCAGCTGAGTTTCGGTTTGAATCTCCAGCTGTTTAATGGTCTGTGACACGGCAGACTGGGTAATACCCAGACGCTCTGCGGCCTGGGTTAGGGTCTCGGCCTCACTCACGGCAGCGAAGATGCGCAGGGCGGAGATCTCGATATTTTTGTTCTTTTTCATAGCTCAGAGTATAAGCTATGAATCAATAAAAACGTTATTCAGTCGCGTCAAGACTTCTGATGGCTGCGACACCTATGGCGACGCCCTGATGTTCCTCCATGGCGTCCAACAGGCAGTCCCAGAGAAATTCTGTAGAGGCAATATCACTGAAAATATGGAAGCAGGGGGTGGTGCCCAGATCCTGACGCACAATAATGCCATTAATTTTGGCGATGGAGGTTTGAGCCACCTGACCCTGGGCAAACTTGTGGGTGCGCAGATCAATAGCGCATATTTTGGAAAACATCTCTGCCGCCAGTAGGCCAGTGACCGCGAGCCAGCTATGACTATCGGCCCGGGGCAAAGAATAGACGCCCGTCCCTGGAATTTGCTGGTTGAGGCTATCGACCAGACCGGAGTCGCCCTGCATACCAGAGACAATTAACAGCTCTTGATGGGACAGTTTTGCGACCATTGAGCCATCGGCCTGGGCCAGTGCTGTATTGGGTGCTGAGGGAATTTCAACTCCCTGAGTGGCAGCCCAGTCTGGGGCTCCAGGACCTTTAAAACCGGTGCGCGGCAGACAGGACAGATCGGCTAATCCAAGACTGATGGCCAGTCTGGGCTCCATGCCAGTATCACCATAGGCACCTACCACCAGTGCTTCACCCAGCTGTTCAAACTGAGCATTCAACTGCAGATGGCGGCGATACAGCGGGCTGCGTCTCAGGGCTTTATCTGGTGTTAGCTCAATCATGATTACAGCTCCTGACGCAGTGTTTTAGGATCATAGAAAGGTAGAGTCACAATATCGGCGGTGACCATAACACCGCCAGAGGATTTGATCTTAATCTGGCTACCGGGTTCGGCACAATGGGGCTGCACATAGGCCAGGCCTATGGGTTTGCCCAGAGTGGGTGAATGATTACAGGAGGTCACCCGCCCAGTCATCTGTGCCCCATCTAGCACCAGATGGCTCTCCAGTGGAATAGGTGCATTTTTAGCATTGACCACAAAACCCACCAGTCTTCGTGTAGGCGATTTCATCTCTAACTCAGCAATGGTGCGGCCACCCACAAAGAATGGTTTTTTGTGGGACACAGCCCAGCCCATCTGAACCTCCATGGGGTGAGACATAGCATCAGTGTCCTGACCAATAATAATATGGCCTTTCTCCAGACGCAGAAGCCGCTGAGCCTCAATACCAAAGGGCTGNATATTTTCCTCGCCACCAGCCTCCATCAGAGCATCCCAGAGCGCTTCACCATATTGCTGCGGCACATGAACTTCGTAACCCAGCTCACCGACAAAACCAACGCGGATTACCCGTGCCGGAATACCGGCTACTGTGCCCTGGCGCACACCCATATAGGGAAAATCCTCTGCCCCTAGATCGATGNCTGTACAAACCCTAGCCAGTACCTGACGGGCCCTGGGCCCTGCAATATTGACTCCGCAGTAGGCCGCGGTGACATTGGCTATATCCACATCCAGACGCCACTGGGCATTCCACTTAAGCATAGTTTGATAGACGCGATCTACACCGCCGGTAGTTGCAGTCACATAGTAGTGCTGTTCACTAAAACGGCAAGCCACGCCATCATCAATTATTACCCCGGCTTCATTGGTGAGCAGAGCGTAGCGGGCTCGGCCCACTGGTTGTTTAACAAAGCCAAAGGTATAGAAGCGATTGAGAAACTCAGCTGCATCCGGGCCGCGGACTTCAAGACCGCCGAGGGTGGATACATCGACCAGACCCACATTGTTGCGCACATTATTCACTTCATTATCAATGCAGCGATCACGATCTGTGGCCTGGCCATAAAAGGCCGGGCGATACCAGGCGCCGGCCTGCAGCATCTGAGCGCCGGCTTCTATATGCCTGTAGTGCATATTGCTGCGGCGGGCTGGGTAAAAACTGCGTCCGGCACTGTGGCCCAAATGCTCGGGCGCAAAAGGTGGCCGTGCCGTGGTAACACCGGTTTCTGCTACAGTTCGGTTAGTTGCAGCTGCGACTAGTCTGGCCGCGGCCAGTGCAGAATGACGACCCTGAGAGGGCCCCATGCCGCAGGTTGAGTAGCGTTTAACCAGCTGGATATGCTCGTAGCCATCGCGGGTGGCATTAACAATATCTGCAATGGTCAGATCTTCATCATAGTCGACAAATTCTTTGCCGTTGGGATGGGCAAAAATAGGCCAGCTATGGTTGGGGCTATGTTTTTCTCTAGCTGTTGGCTCGGGGATATCAGTCTGGGTAAAGCCCAGAGCATTGGTGGCAATAATAGCAGCTCTGGCACCTTCCTCCAGGCAGTTGCTCAGCTCCCAATAACTGTCTACTGAACCTGCTATCTGCAAGCCATCTGGTAAATTATTCAGGGTAAACATGGCCGATTTGTCGCTGTAGCTAAGCTGCCCCCCGGCCTGACAGGCGAGCTGATAGGTGGGCGTGTAGCCAATCGCCATACAGACTGTGTCACAGCGAATCTTCTCAGCCTGAGAGTCACATATTCCCTGACTGAGTATTTTGCGAATTTCCACCCCAGCCAAATGATTGCCGCGCTTTTGGGCAGCGTAAACTGCGTAGCCAGCCTTGATGGTAATGCCGCGTTTTTTGGCGGCCCTAACCAGAGGGCTGGATCTGGGCTTGTCACGCAGATCAACAATAGCCGCAACCTCGACACCAGCATCGGCTAAATCCAGAGCATTGGCATAGCCATCATCGTTGCCAGTAACAACCACAGCGGTCTTTCCTGGGCGAATAGCATAGAGGTGAATCAAGCGCTGAGCTGCGCTGGACATCATTACGCCAGGCAAGTCATTGTTGTGAAATACCGCCTGCTGCTCAAGTGCGCCGGTACATAGAATGGTCTGTCTGGCGCGCACCTTGTAAAGACGCTTTTGGCAGATAATAGGCAACCAGTTATCTGCAAACCAGGCGTTGACAGTGGCATTGGTCATGCAGGTGATATTGCTATTAGCCTCAATATCGTGCACCAGCAGATCACGGACCTCTCTGGCCATACTGCCCTTAGCATCCAGTCGAGAATAGTTTAAGGAGCCGCCCAGAATCGGGTTTTCATCAACCAGTAGCACCTCACAGCCATCCACAGCGGCAGTGAGAGCGGCCTGCATACCAGAGGGTCCTGCACCAACCACTACCACATCATAAAATTTATACTGTTTATCGTAATAGTCTGGCTCCAGTTGCTGATTAATCACGCCCAGACCAGCTTTTTTGCGTATCAGCGGCGCCCATTTCTCCCACATGCCTCTGGGCTTAAAAAAAGCTTTGTAATAAAAGCCAACCGGTAAAAAGCGAGAAAATAACCCCAGCAGTGCACCGCGATCAGTCTTCAAACTGCCGCTGTAGTTCTGCCCCATAACCTCTAAGCCTGGAGATAGAGGCTCTTTATCAGCCAGGGCATTGGGGTTGGAGGGTAGCTGTACCATAGTATTGGCGTCCTGGCCCGCCATGGTCAGTGCGCCGCGTGGGCGGTGGTACTTAAATGATCGGCTTAGCAGCCATTGATTATTAGCGGCCAGAGCACTGGCAATACTATCCCCGGCAAAGCCCTGATAGGATTTATTTTCAAAGCTAAACTTAATCTGCCGTTCACGATCAATCAATAGGCCATAGGGGCTGGGTAAGCGCTGCATTATTTTTTCTCCCCGTTAGTTGGCTCGGCAAAGTCGATGCGATTTTGAAATATTTCACTGGCTTCAAAGGTGCGAATAACCCTGTCAGTAATGGTGTTGCGCTCTGCCAGAAACCAAAACGAGCTAGCAGTGTGACACCACCACTCGATCACCACGCCGGCCTCATTATCGTGAAAAAACACATACTCGGCCCACTGTCTTGGACTGGCAGTCTCTGGGTCTGGCATAGGGTGGTACTCGCCACCGTAGGTAAATTCAGAAATATTGCGCTGGCCATTGAGAGGGCAGGTGAGAAGCTTCATGGTAATCCCTCTTAGTGGCTGGCGGCGGTGGCGCCGGCTTCGTTAATTTGTTCGTACTTATAGAAGCGCTCGAGCTCAAATGGCTTGATAATCTCTGGTACCTTTTTAGTCGCCACCAGCTCGGCCATGGTGACGCCGCATATGGGTGTAGCCTTAAAGCCCCAGGTACCCCAGCCAGCATCCAGATAGTAATTCTCTACTGGACTGAGTCCCATGATCGGACTGTAGTCCGGCGTCATATCTGTGGTGCCGGCCCACTGACGTAACATTCTTGCCTGGGCTAAAAATGGAAATAGCTCCATGGCTGCTGCGCTCAGAGATTCTCGTTGATCCAATGTGGCTCTGGTGTGATAGAGGGGGTAGGGATCTGAGCCGCCGCCTATCACAAACTCACCGCGGGAGGTCTGATGCACATAGACATGGACGTGGGGAGAGCTGACATGGGGAGTTAAAATAGGCTTGTAAGGCTGGGTGACCATGGCCTGCAGAGGATAACAGTGGATGGGTAGCGGAATACCAGCTTTTTTGGCCACTATAGAGCTGGCGCCAGCCACTGCCTGCACCACGACACCGCACTCTACGCGACCGCGATTGGTTTTAACTGCAGTGACCCGACCACGGCTAACCTCAATATCCTCTACCTCGGTGAGCTGGTGTAATTCGACACCGCGATCACAGGCACCTTTGGCATAGCCCCAGGCCACAGCATCGTGGCGTGCAGTGGCACCGTCTGCATGCCAAAGTCCGGCCATAATGGGAAATCGAGAGTCCTCAGACATGTTGAGATTTGGCACTAATTCCGCGATGGCCTGCCGGTCAATCAGTTCGGAGCGGACACCCATGTGCTGGTTGACTTCGGCGCGCCATCGGAAGCTGCGCACAGCGGCATCGCTATGGGCCAGAGTCAATTGTCCGCGATTTTCCATCATCACGTTATAGTTAAATTCATTGCTGAGATTGTTGTAGAGCTTGACTGACTCGCGGTAAAAACTGACCCCTTCTTCGGTGAGATAGTTAGAGCGAATAACCGCTGTGTTGCGAGCCGTATTGCCGCCACCTAGATAGCTTTTTTCCAGCACAGCAACATTGGTTATGCCGTGGTATTTGGCCAGATTATAGGCAATGGCGGTACCGTGACCGCCGGCACCAATAATAACCACGTCGTAGTGTTTTTTAAGCTCTGTGGCAGGGGTAAAATGATGCTGTGCCGGATACTCGCTGCTGAGACCGTACTTTAGAAGCCCAAAAGGCATAACTCTCCCCCTAATAGATTTTAGCTGCCCAGGAAAACAACTGTTTTATTGCCGTCTAGAAATACGCGGCGTTCAATGTGATATTTAACAGCCTTGGCCAGTGCCATAGATTCATTATCTCGACCCACCTGAACCAGATGATTGGGGCCGTAACTATGGTCAACTCTGGTCAGCATCTGCTCGATAATAGGCCCCTCATCCAAATCCGAGGTCACATAATGGGCTGTGGCGCCAATCACTTTTACGCCGCGGTCAAAGGCCTGATGATAGGGCTTGGCGCCTTTAAAGCCCGGCAGGAAGGAGTGATGGATATTGATGCAGCGGCCCGAGAGCTGCTGAGTTAAATTATTGGATAAAATCTGCATATAGCGAGCTAGAACCACCAGTTCCGTGCCAGTTTCATCGACAATCTCCATTAGGCGCTGTTCCTGCTGAGCCTTGGTGTCTTTGGTTACCGGCAGGTGGATAAAGCGAATGCCCTCGCGCTCTACCATAGGGCGCAGATCCTGATGGTTGGAAACCACTGCGGTGATCTCCATATTAAATTCACCTTTGCGTTTGCGGTAGAGCAAGTCGTCTAAGCAGTGATCATATTTAGATACCATTAGCAGTGTTTTTACTGGAACTTCTGGATTGTGAATCTGCCAGTCCATGGTGAATTGCTGCGCAATGCTATCGAACTGATCGCGTATATCAACGATTGCCGGCGAGCCCTTCTGGCGGCGAAACACAGCACGCATAAAAAATTTGTCAGTTGATTCATCGTCGAATTGTTCGAGAGCGCAGATATAGCAGTCTCTATCGGCCAGGAAACTGGTGACAGCGGCAACCACACCCAGGCCAGCCCGACAGGTGCCAGTAAAAATATATTTGTCAGCAATTTGGGGCATAGAAGTCATATTTTTAGCCTAGATATTGTCCGATAAAAGAAGTAGCAATGCCCATTCCAGCGATGGAACCATAATTCGCGGATAATGCACGCGGGATATGCCCCTGGTCAATAGATTACCTACGTAGTAAGTGTTTTTACTGATCACCCAAAAAACTGCTAATTAATAGGTACTGAGCGGGTAAAAAGCTCAGGGTCACAATAATGCTGTAAAACTATACACACTTAAATAGAGATCGAAGGTAATCTGCTCAAAGAATCTAACCAGAGCTAATTATTAGCCACGGTCTTAATGGTCTCTAAAAATTATAAAACCCTATGGGGTGGATGCCCATCGAGAATAAGAGGATATTCATGGACTTCTTAGAGGTTAGTCCGCATAAAACAGCCGATCAGACGCCAGATAAAGTTCAAGCAAAAACTCTATCTGAGTCCCTTATTCCTGAGCTGGAAGATGGCATTAGATGGCGCATTTGCGTCCGGTTAACTCTGGTGGCGTTTCTTCTTAGTATCCGTGGTGTCACAGCCTACTTCATGCCCGAGCTGTTTATCCAATCCAAGGTGGTTGCTGTGCAAATAGATCCAGCTGCCTTTCATCCGGCAAGCGATTTGATACAGGTGCGGGTGATGCTTTTGTTACTAGTATTGGCTGGCTACTTATATGCCGTGGTTGCCGGCCGATATTTTAGATTTATGGCGGTAGTTGGCATGGTTGTCAGCTGTGCATTACTGTGGAGTGATATGGAACTATTTATGCTCACAACTGTGTCAGAGATAACCGCCGTTTCTTTCGCATTGCTTGGTATGCGTCTTATCGCCGTCTGGCTTTTGGTTCTAAACTATCTGGATATTCATCGCTAGAAGCTGCATTATTCAGGCATGATCACTCAGCGCCTGCTACCCATAGTTTTACTTATCCTGTTAACTAGCTGTTCCAGCTATCAGCCGACACAGGTCAATGACCTGTGCAAAATATTCTGGGGTGAAACAGACTGGTATAAAGATGCCCGTAGCTCGAGCAAGCGCTGGGGTACACCCATAGGCGTTATGATGGCGATTATCAATCAGGAGTCCGCCTTTCAGGCTAAGGTGCGACCAGATCGCCCCAAGTTTTTATTTATTCCTCTGCCGCGCAGATCATCAGCCTATGGCTATGCTCAGGCTCAGGACGCAGCCTGGAGTGACTACCGAAAGGATACTGGCAGCTGGAGCCATGACCGCGATGACTTTGGTGATGCCATTAACTTTGTGGGCTGGTACACCAATAAGACTAACAAACGTCTGGGTATCTCTAAGTGGGATGCCTACAGTCAGTATCTTGCCTATCACGAGGGCTGGGGTGGCTATGCCCGCAAGTCCTATAATAAAAAGCCCCAGCTATTAACTGTGGCCAATAAAGTTCAGCGTCAGGCTGGAACCTATGGGGCTCAGCTTAAAAAGTGCAGTGCCAAACTTGATAAGTCAGTCAGCCGCTGGTTTTTTTAAAATTGTCGCGGCGGGGACATCGATGCTGTGGTTTTGCCCGTAAAATCACTGTCAAATAATAAAAAGTAAGAGAGACCCTATGTCTTTAGATCATGTAGATGTTTTGATTATTGGTGCCGGCCTGTCTGGTATTGGTGCAGCCAGTCATCTTGAGCGTGAAGCGCCCAATAAATCCTATGCTATTTTAGAAAGCAGGGGTGCCATGGGAGGCACCTGGGACCTGTTTCGCTACCCGGGCATTAGGTCTGACTCAGATATGCATACATTGGGCTACAACTTCAAACCCTGGAAGCACGAGAGAGCTATAGCTGACGGCCCTACTATTTTGGATTATATTCGTGAGACGGCCAGGGAATATGATGTCGAAAAACATATCCGCTACAACCACCGAGCCACTAAAATTTCCTGGGACAGTGACAGGGCAGTCTGGACGGTAACCATTGAGGGGGAGGGGGCTAGCCCCAGGGCCATAAGCTGCAACTTTATCTATAGCTGCACTGGCTATTATCGCTACGACCAGGGCTATACCCCAGAATTCCCTGATGTAGAGCAGTTTAAAGGCCAGCTAATTCATCCTCAGCTGTGGCCCGAAGATTTGGACTATGCAGATAAGAATGTAGTGGTCATAGGTAGCGGTGCAACCGCTATTACTGTGGTGCCAGAGATGGCAAAAACCGCAAAGCATGTGACCATGTTGCAGCGGTCTCCAACCTATGTGGTTTCGCGTCCGGGTCGAGACCCTTTCGCACTGCGCATGAATCGCTGGTTGCCCTCCAAATTAGCCTATCTGGTTACCCGCTGGAAAAACGTCAGCATGCAGGCTCTGATATACCAGTACAGCCGGCGTCGGCCACAAAAAATGAAAGCATTCTTGCTATCTCTCACTCGCAGAGAGCTCGCGGGAAAGGTTGATGTAGATACCCACTTCAACCCGAAATATAACCCCTGGGACCAGCGTCTCTGTCTGGTGCCCGATAGTGATTTGTTCCGGTCCCTGCGCAAGGGCACGTCCTCAGTAGTGACCGACCAGATTAAACGCTTCACCAAGACAGGCATCAAGCTGGAATCTGGAGCGCTTTTAAAAGCCGATATAGTAGTGACCGCCACTGGATTGGAACTGCTGCCTATGGGTGGGATGGAGATCGAGGTTGATGGCGAACCTATGTCTCTGCCAGAAACCATGGGTTACCGAGGTATGATGCTGAGTGATATACCCAATTTTGTGCTGGCCGCGGGCTACACCAATGCCTCCTGGACATTGAAATGTGATCTGACCAGCGAATATGTCTGCCGTATGCTTAACCATATGGATAAAAAAGGCTTTGCCTACTGTGTGCCGCGTACATCTGATCCCGCTATGGAGCGAGTATCATTTTTGGATCTGGCCTCTGGGTACGTGGATCGGTCTATAGACCGCTTTCCCAAGCAGGGTCTCAGATCACCCTGGAAGCTGTATCAGAATTATCTGCTGGACATACTCAGCCTGCGCTTTGGAGCATTGAGTGACAAGGCGTTGGAGTATGGCAAAATAAAGCCTTAACTCTTTTCTGATTGGCCCTGGAGCTATCAATAAACTCAAAACAGCGTTAAAAATGAAAACCGGGCACATTGAGCTGGGATGCATAGATTCTAGCTTTTAACCAGAGACTGTCTCCGCAGTATCTAGGCTTGTCGCTTAGTGTGGGCACCAGATCAGTCACAGCAGTGGCATTGACAGTACCATCGGCAGTCACTGGATAAACAGGTTGTCCCGTTTCAGCTCTATATTGCGGGTCTCCAGCACTAGAGTTTATATAGCGAGATTATCGCGTAGACTGGCGAATAACTAACTCAAAGCCTGTATTGATATAAGCAGATATTGATGAGGCTTCGTCAGTCTGTGGATTTATTTTTTCAAAAATAAGCTCCATAGCTTTACTGCCCATGTTGTATCTATTGACCCGCACAGTCGACAGTGCAGGTTCGGCATAGGCGGCCATTTCAATATCATTAAAGCCGCATACTCCAAATTGTTTTGGTACATCAATATGCATTTTTTTACATTGATGCAAGACTCCCAGCGCTAGATCATCGTTACAGCAGAAGACCGCATCGCAGTTTCCCTGAGTTATGGTCATCAACTCCCTAAATAGCGAGGCACCCATAGCCACAGAGGATGGCTTCTGAGTTGTTATAATGCGCTTCTTATCCAGGCGATTGGCCGCCGATAAAATCCCCTCAAATCCATCCAGTCGCTGGCAGGTTCTGGGGTCCATTCTTGCGCCTATAAAACCAATTTTAAGGTAAGACCTATTTAGTAATAACTGGGCCACAGCAGCGCCTGCCTCAAAATGTGAAAAGCCCACATTGATATCAATTGGCTTATCTACCTCTCCCATTATCTGAACCACCGGGACAGCGGAGGCTTGCAGCATAGCCCGGGCGGCGGGGGTCTGTTCTCCGCCAGTGATAATTAATCCCTCAGGAGACTGACCGAGCAGGGTTCTGACGGCGCGCTCTTCTTCCTCAGGGGAATAATGGGTATTAAATAGCAGCACCTGATAATTGGCCGGCGTGGCAATATCGTAGATACCCCGCAACACATCGTTAAATACCACGTTGGACAGCGAGGGAATTAACACGCCAATTAACTTTGATTTCGAGGATGCCAGCACGCTTGCCGATCGATTGGGGATATAGCCCAGTTCGGCAATAGCTATTTCAACTTTCTCGCGAATATTGGCTCGCACCCCTGCAGACCCATTGACTACTCGCGATACGGTAATGGGGCTGACCCCAGCCTTGGCGGCAACGTCTTTGAGGGTGAGGCGCTGAGCGCCCTGAGGTTTATTGTTTGCCATAGGACTATGATTGCATATTTACAAAAACAGGGATATCAGCAGACAGCTGGCCAGGCCGATCAAGGAGATTAATGTTGTCATCACCGTCCATGTTTGCAAGGTATTTTTTTCACTCATACCCAGGTAGCGACTTACCAGCCAAAACCCGGAGTCATTGACATGGGAGAGGATAGTGGCCCCAGAGGAGATAGCAATAACCAGCAAACCCAAGCTGGGCGCTGATATGGGCTGTAATTGTAAAATAGGCGCCATTAATCCTGCCCCAGTAATCATAGCTACTGTTGCCGAGCCCTGAGCAATACGAGTGATGGCGGCGATTAAGAAGCCGAGAATAAACACAGAGAACTGGGCTTCAATAAATACCGATGCCAGCATTTGACCCACACCAGAGTCAATCAGTACCTGCTTAAAAGCCCCGCCTGCACCCGTAATTAAAATCACCACACCGGCGGGTTCAAGGCCTTTATTGGCAATCTTTAATAATGACTCAGTGCTGAGATCACATTTTTTATGGGCTATTAGCAGAGCAAAAATAGTGGCAATAGTTAGTGCTACAAACGGGTGGCCCAAAAAGCGAATAGCAGATAGCAAAGTACTGGTGTCGTCCAATACAAAAGGTGCTGTAGTCGCCAGCATAATAAGCAATAGAGGCAGCAAAATAATGGAGGCAACCCAGACAAAATTTGGGGAGGGACCACTGGATTCCATGGCTTGACTGCGATGCGCCTCTGGCACCTCAATAAATATTCTTTTGGCGATATACTGACCAAACCAGGGTCCGGCGATAATCATGGCCGGTATGCCAGTTAGGGTGCCAAATAAAATAACCCAGCCGAGATCTGCATTAATTAACTCAGCCACGGCAATAGGGCCAGGTGTAGGTGGTATAAAACTGTGGGTAATAGCGAGTCCAGCGAGCAGTGGAATAGCATAGTACAATAATGAACGACCAGAGCGGTTAGCCAATCCATAGAGCAGTGGCGCCAAAATAATAAATGCCACATCAAAAAATACTGGTATGGCTACAATAAAACCGGTTAGGCCTAAACTCCATTGGGTTTTCTCAGGGCCAAAGGTGCCAATTAAGCTGTCGGCAATGCGCTCAATGCCACCAGAGCTCTCTAATATTTGACCCAGAATAGCTCCCAGGCCCACTACAATAGCCACAAAGCCCAGGGTGCCGCCCATACCGGTTTTGACCGAGTCTATAACCTGCTCTGGTTGCAAACCTGAGAGAAGGCCAACGCATAAACTGGTGATCAGCAAGGCTAAAAAGGCAGGCACTCTGAGTGCCATAACTAAAAATAGCAGGAGTGAAATCCCGGCACCAGCCACTAAAAATAAACTTAAATCCATATTAATGCCCCAGGGAAAATTGGCTTAAGACCTTATTGTTGAACATTAATGGTTGCGACTTTTAGATGATCGCCAATAATAATTTCGAACTCACCGGGCTCGACCACAGATTGCATATGCCGATCTAACAGGGCGAAATCTTTATTGGCAAGGGTAAAGTTCAAAGTTTGCTTTTCGCCGCGCTTTAGATGCAACCGCTTAAAGGCCACCAACTTTCTTACTGGAGTGGTCACTGTGCTGACTTTGTCATTAATATAAATCATTACCACCTCGTCGCCATCCATGTCGCCAGTATTGGTAATGTCAACACTGAAGTTGAGGCTATCACTGGTTGACATAGTCTCTGGCAGGCTCAAATTACTGTAATCAAAAGTGGTGTAAGACAGTCCATAGCCAAAGTAATAGAGTGGTTTGCGGCTGCTTAAATAGAATCCGCCGCGATGAAATGCTGAAGGTTTGTGGTTATAAAAGCTCTGTAAGTGCCCCACGGAGCGGGGTATTGTAATGGGTAGCTTGCCGCCGGGGTTTATTTTTCCCGCTAGGGTCTCGGCAATGGCCTGGCCACCGAACATGCCTGGTTCCCAGGCCTCCACAATGGCATCGGCATTTTCAGTTAACCACTCTGAGGCGATAGGGCCGCCATTAATCAATACCACTACTAGTTTTGAACCGCTGGCTTTAATTTTTTCAAGCAACTCAATCTGATTGCCAACTAGATTTAATGTTGGTCGGTCCACATTTTCGGCGCTGGTTTTGTTCTTATCAAAGCGCAGGGAGTTTTCACCCATGACAGCAATAACCACATCGGCTCGCCTGGCTAATCTGCTGACTTTGGATAGTTCGGCATTGGAAACCACATCGTGCCGGGCAATAGCTACATGGTCGATTTTAGTACCCTGGTCATACTGTTGCTTCAAGCCCTCGAGCACAGTAATAACATTATTGTCTGGCTGCACCCGCGCCCATTCTCCCAGCAGTGCCTGATGGTCGGCATTGGGGCCTGTGACCAGGATGCGCCCCGTATCTCGACTCAGGGGTAATACACCATTGTTTTTAAGCAGTACCATAGACTTTTGCGCAGTTTGTAATGCCAACTCAAGATGGCTGTCTTTAAGTAATGTATCTGCAACGGCCTGTTTATCTGTGTAGCGATTTTCAAATAGACCCAGTTGAAATTTAGCGTAGAGAATTTTGCTGACGGCATGGTCAATCCGACTCATTGGTATCTCACCGTTTTCCACCAATGATTTTACATTGTCGAAAAAACCGGGGCCCTGCATATGCACATCCATACCGGCCAACACAGCCACTTTGTCGGCCTCTCGCTCTGAGTCTACAATTCTATGGGCGCCTTCCAGCCGTTGAATATCCATCCAGTCACTGATGTAAAAACCTTCAAAGCCCCATTCGCCACGGATTAAATCGGTTAAATACTCCTCATGGGCATGGGCTGGAATACCATTAATTTCATTGTGTGCAGGCATAATGGTGTACACACCATTATCAATCGAGCCCACAAAAGGTGGGAAAAATATCTCGTGCAAGGTACGTTCGGAAACATCTGCTGGTGCGCCATTAACCCCATTGTAGGCAATGCCACCACCGACAAAGTGCTTGGCCGACGCCAGCACATTGGTTGATGAGCTAAAGTCTTTGCCTTGATAGCCGCGCACCATGGCATTACCCATTTCGGTTACCAGATAGGGGTCTTCACCAAAGGTTTCGCCAATACGACCCCAGCGAGCATCTCTCACCACTTCCACATTGGGCGAGTAGGCCCAGTGAAACCCTGTTGCGCGCATTTCACTGGCAGTATATTCAGCCATTAACTCAGCTAGTTCAGGTTCAAATGATGCGGCCAGACCAATTTGAGTGGCATAGATGGTGGTAGGGCCCATATACATACCATGGCCGTGGATGGCATCGGTGGCGATAAGCAGTGGAATTTTAAGTCGAGATTCCTCTGCCAGGCTCTGCAATATATTAGCTTCCTGATAGGTAGATACTTTTAGAAATGAGCCTATTTTGCCCTCTTTAATAAGCCCGGCTCTGTCTCCCAGAGCTAAGGTGTAATCTGATTTAGTGTCTTTGCTATCAAAGTCGATATCTGAAGCTTCACCGACAAACTGGCACATTTGGCCAATTTTTTCGTCCAGGGTCATTTGACCCATTAACAGCTCAACGCGCTTATCTGAGGATAGGTCGGCATTCAGGTAGGACGCAGTTGCGGCTATGCTGTGCGTTGAGATAATAAAAAACGCTGAGAGTAAAAGCCTTTGAATAGCAGAAGTCATACAAATCCCTTATTTATTTATATGGTTTGCCGCCGGTTTTTTTAGATGATGATTTTTATAAGGCGGGCAATTGGTTGCGCAATCATTTTATGTAACAATACTCCCGTTTACAACTATTCTGCCAATGGCACAGCTATTTAGATATATTTAGATTTGTTGGACTATTTTACTAACTGAAGCAAACAGCCTGTCAGGAACCTGAGATGTCGTTATTGAAAAAGCAGTCCGAGCCCAGAAAACAGCCTCTGTTGCTGGTGGTGATGGGCGTATCTGGAACAGGCAAGTCGACACTGGCCAGTGAATTTGCCCGGCGACACCAGTTTACCTTTTTGGATGCTGATTCACTGCATAGTGATCAGGCAATTGAACAAATGTCGCAGGGGATTCCCCTGTCCGATGCACAGCGGCTGCCCTGGATAAAGCGAATATATGCTGAGCTCAGTGAAAGTCAGCAGCAAAATAAAAGCTGTATTCTTGCGTACTCCGGATTGAAGCAGGCGCACAGAAAGATAGTCTTTAGCTCATACGCCTGTAGGGCAGGGGTACTATTAAATGCTGACCAATCGCTGATTATGGAGCGTTTAGCTAAACGATCTGAGCATTTTATGTCACCTCAGCTGCTCGATAGCCAGCTTGCTGAGATGGAGCCCTTCAGTAATAAAGAGCCTCTATTGGAACTTAGTAGCGCGGAGCCTGTAGAGACTTTAGTTAACCAGTTGGAACTTTTTGCATCAGCACTTCAAATAATGCCCGAAGCAACTCCAGGCTGGAACTTTTAAGTATATTGTCTAGGTCCAGCCTTGGAGTCGTGGGGTTAAAGCTAGGCTTTTAGTTGCGAAGAAGCACCTGATTTCGAGGGGCGGCTTCTCACCGAGGTAAAGGTGGTGCAGGTTCCTTTATTAAGGTCTAGGGTGAAAGCAACTACTGAAGGTTTCTTTTCAGCAAAGGCTCTGCATTTTTCTACAGATCTAAACTTTTTAGATGTTTTTACCGCGTGGATTTTACCGCTGATTGCCAAGCCATCTTCGACTGGCATCCAGTCAGATGTGGCGCTAGCAAAACTTACAGCGGGAACCAGTGCTACAAGCATTAGGCTGTGTTTGATTATATTTTTCATGGATTCTCCTAGATTTACATTTAAATTTAGAGTTAGATTTGGACTGGGTCTATGAGATACTCAGACAAAGGACGCTCTGGTATTTGCAAAGCATTTATCGTGCCACTACCTGCACCCCGCGTAGGCTGGGGGTCAACTTAGCGGCCAGGCTTGGGTCTGCGCCAAATTGGTGCGGGGGTTGGTGAAAGTCTGGTTTACTGCACTATTTTGGTTCGAAAATCATGCTGCGGGCAGGCTGTATGAGAGCCTTTAAACCTTAGGAGAATAACTCTATGAAACAGCCAATAAAATCTCTTTTACTGCTAGTTGCACTGGCCTCAGGCTGGGCTTTGGGCGGAGCCAATACTATGATTATCGATGTTAGAACAGCCTCAGAATGGTCCGCTGGCCATTTGGAGTCAGCGCAACACCTTGAGTTGGGATTGGTCGCGCAAAATATACAAACCCTGGTTGAGGATAAAGATCAACCCATATACCTCTATTGCCGCAGCGGTAATAGGTCAGGCCAGGCAAAGGCCATATTGGATGGCCTGGGTTATAGCAATGTGGTCAACGCCGGTGGTCTTGAGAATGCCAGTGAGTTGTTGGATCAAGCGATTGTTCGGTAAGCTCGCTAACACCGTTTTTGGGCTTCTTGTCTGCAACCTCTTAGATTTGTTGCACCCTGTCCAAAAAGCGACCCATGTGACAATGTGCGCTTACTATTGAACTGTCGCAAATAATCGGTACCGCTTAAAATATTTACCCTAAGTTTGGCGGCTCTTGTTTAACTTTTCTTTTTATCTTTAATTACATCTAAGTAAGTCATTGTCCAGAATAGTAAGTAAAAGGGCATAATGTAATCTAGGTGTATTTCCCCAAATATGTCCATTGCTATCAAAGACAAAACCAATAAAACCTGAATAAGCAGAGAATTTCTAGTGGATATATTTACTGCGATTTTTTTCATTCTTTAGATACCCTTTGCTGTTACCTATAAGAGTCGCCGACCCTATTAGATTGTTGCACCATTTCTGACACCTTAGCAGTGCGAACTACTGAAACCAAGGATTTTGAGTACGTCTTTTTGTGATTGACGAATTGTGGAGGTGGATGCCGATATTGCTATAGATACAATTAAACTGATCGCAGCGATATCTTCATGGTGTGACGGAAGCTGTGGCATATTGGAGCTGAGGGTTGTTTATTTTTAGAACCAATCGTCCAGGAGACGCAAATAAAAAACCCCCAGCCTGGGGCTGAGGGTTGTTTATTTGGTGCACCCGGAGGGATTCGAACCCCCGACCAAGTGGTTCGAAGCCACCTACTCTATCCAGCTGAGCTACGGGTGCGGTGTATGATGCATTGTAGCCTAATTTAGCGTTCCAGGTATTGCAGTTTGTTGGGTACACCATCCCATTCTGCGGCATCTGGTGGTGGCTCTTTCTGTGTGGTGATATTGGGCCATATATCGGCGAGCTCGGCGTTTAGCTCTAAGAAGACTTCTTGACCTTCTGGGATTTCATCTTCGGCAAAAATAGCATCCACTGGGCACTCTGGCTCACAGAGGGCGCAGTCAATGCACTCATCTGGGTGAATCACTAAGAAGTTAGGGCCTTCATAAAAACAGTCTACAGGGCACACTTCAACACAGTCGGTGTGTTTGCACTTGATGCAGTTGTCGCCAACAATAAAGGTCATTTGGTGTCACTCTTATCTGTTTGGGGTCAGTTTAGGCGCGGCATTATAGCAGGAAGAAACCTTCTGTGAATGCCTGACTCAGGTTATTTGGTTCTAACATATATTTGCAGTTACGGGTTACGTCAGAGCAGTTTCTTTAGTTCATAGACTAGGTCCAGGGCCTGTTTGGGCGATAGCTCATCTGGGCTCAATGCTTCAAGTCGCTTCTGTAGTTCGGTATTGACTGGAGGTAAGAATAGTTCTACCTGACTGGGGTGGGGCTGGGCTTTAGCTGCCGGACTAATAACGCCGGAGCTGCCGGCCTCCAACAGTGCCAATTCCTGACGGGCCAGATTGATCACATCGGCGGGTATACCTGCCAGTTTAGCTACCTGAATACCATAGCTCTGACTTGCGGGGCCGTCCTGTACCGAGTGCAGAAACACTATGCTGTCGTTATATTCTGTGGCATCCAGATGCACATTCACAGTGCCTGCCACCTTGTCGGGCAGAGCCGTCAGCTCAAAGTAATGGGTGGCGAAGAGGGTGAAGGCTCTGACTTTTTCTGCCAGATGAAAGGCGCAGGCCCAGGCCAGGGAAAGCCCGTCAAAGGTGCTGGTGCCACGGCCTACTTCATCCATTAACACCAGGCTCCGGTCAGTGGCATTGTGCAAAATATTGGCGGTTTCTGTCATCTCAACCATAAAGGTAGAGCGCCCACCAGCCAGGTCATCGGAGGAGCCTATGCGAGTAAAAATACGATCAACCAACCCTATGGTGGCGGCACTGGCCGGAACAAAGCTGCCTATTTGAGCCAGTAGAACAATCAGTGCGGCCTGACGCATATAGGTGGATTTACCACCCATATTGGGGCCTGTGATCACTAGCATTTTGCGCTCCTGATTCATTATCAGGTCATTGGCTACAAAGGGGTCGCTGGAGACCTGCTCCACCACTGGGTGACGGCCTCCCTCTATATGAATGCCTGGCTCTGTCTGCAATAGGGGTTTGCAGAAGCTTAGGCTGTGGGCGCGCTCGGCCAATGTGGCTAGCACATCAAGTTCGGCCACGGCGGCGGCACAGGCCTGTAGCTGAGCCAAATCCTGATTTAATGTTTCAAGAAGTTGCTCATAGAGATGCTTCTCACGGTTGAGTGCTCTGCTCTTGGCACTCAGGGCTTTATCCTCGAACTCTTTAAGTTCGGGGGTGATAAAGCGCTCGGCATTTTTTAAGGTCTGGCGACGAATATATTCCACCGGTGCGTTATCACTCTGCCCCCGGGAGATTTCAATATAGTAGCCATGCACCCGGTTAAAGCCGACCTTGAGGCTGGAGATGCCGGTGCTAGCTTTTTCTCGCTCTTCCATTGCCAGCAGAAATTCACCGGCGTTGGTATTTAGGGCTCTGAGCTCGTCCAGTTCTGGGTCGAAGCCATCGGCAATAACCCCGCCATCGCGGATTACCACCGGAGGATTTTCCTGAATAGCCCCAGCCAGTAACTCCACCAAATGGGGCAGGGGTTTGGCCCCTGTGGCCAGCTGCTGCAGGTGGGGTATCTCAGCAACCTTTAACTCACTGGCAATCTGCGGCAGCACTGCCAGAGAGTCCAGTAGGCGAGTAAGATCTCTGGGCCGGGCGGATCTCAGGGCAACTCTGGTAAGAATTCGCTCCATATCACCCACCTGTTTCAGGTGGTTGTGGAGACTCTCATAGAGATAGTTATTTTGCACCGCGGAGATACTGTCCTGGCGCGCCTGCAGTGCAGCCAGATCCTGTAATGGTTGATTCAACCAGCGACGCAGCAGCCTGCTGGCCATGCTGGTCGAGCTGTTGTCCAGCACATCAAAGAGGGTATTTTGCTCACCGCCGGTTAAATTGATATCCAGCTCTAAATTCCTCCGGCTGGAAGCATCCAGAGCAACCCTATCTTCGCGGTTTTCGGCGCTGATACTTCGGATATGGGGCAGATTATTGCGCTGTGTATCCAGTGCATATTGCAACAGACAGCCGGCCGCGCTGAGCCCCGCAGGGAGGTGATCGCAGCCAAACCCAGCTAAATCTTTGGTGCCAAACTGCTTATTGAGCAGACGCTGGGCACTGTCCAGATCAAACTCCCAGGGTGCGCGGTAGCGAACCCCTGAGGACTGCTGTAAAAAATCATCGGTGGGCAGGTCCTCAGAAATTAATAGCTCAACCGGGTTAAGGCGCTGTAGTTCAGCATGCAGTTCATCGGCACTGTCCAGCTGCAGCAGTTGGAAGCGACCACTGCTCATATCCAATGTGGCTATACCCAGCTGACTGTCTCGCTGGGTAATGGCGGCAAGTAAATTATCGGCCCGGTCATCGAGCAGGGCTTCATCAGTTAGGGTGCCTGGAGTGAGAACGCGCATAACCGCTCGCTCTACCGGACCTTTGCTGGTTTCCGGATCTCCAATTTGCTCACAGATAGCGACCGAAAGGCCCTGCTTAACCAGCTTGGCTATATAGTTCTCTGCTGCATGGTAGGGCACGCCGCACATTGGAATGGGGTTGCCATTGGTTTTGCCCCTGGCAGTCAGGGTGATATCTAGCAGTTGACTGGCCTGTTTGGCATCGTCAAAAAATAGCTCGTAAAAATCACCCATGCGGTAGAAAACAATATCATTGGGGTGCTCGGCCTTGATGCGCAGGTACTGCTGCATCATGGGGGTGTGGGGGCTGGATTCTGCGGTTGCTTTCATAGGGCCAAAACTGAGCAAGTTATCTGTAGGCGAAATTAAGTCCCTTAGTTTAGACCAAACTGATGGCTATAGCCTATTGAAATAGGCAGTATTGTTCGGTAAATCTGGCAATAATAGCTAACTTGCGGCATAACCTCTGTCGTTTGTTAAAGCTGGGCAGTAATGCTAAATTGCCCGGCTGAAATAACAGCAGTGACAAGGCTATTGGCGCTCGATGCCAATATATTCGGACAGACTTGGGGGATGACAGATGAGCGATGCAGTAACAGTAACAATTGAAAATGGCGTAGCGCGTATTGTAATGGACGATGGCAAGGTCAATGTTCTGGGCTATGCCATGTGGGATGCCCTAGAGGCTGCCTTTGATCAGGCCGAGGAGGCCGGAGCAGTGGTCATTCTGCAGGGTCGTGATGGTATTTTTTCCGGTGGTTTCGATCTTAAGGAAATGGGTAAAGGGCCGCAGAATGCTCTGGATTTGACATCCAGAGGGTCAAAGATGGCGCGCCGAATACTGTCATTCCCCACTCCGGTGATCGGAGTATCTACGGGGCACTGTATTGCCATGGGCGCATTTCTGATGCTGGCCTGCGACTACCGCATCGGTGCTGCAGGTGAATTTAAGGTGGGGCTTAACGAAACGATAATTGGCATGACCATGCACAATTTCGGTATTGAACTGGCCCGTTATAGAATTCCATTAAATTACTACAGTCGCGCAGTGATCAATGCCGAGATATGGAGCCCGCAAGATGCTATAGCTGCAGGGTTTTATGATCGTACAGCGCCAGCAGAGCAACTGGATAGCGCAGCCACTATGGCGGCCGAAACATTTGGCAATTTGGATATGACTGCGTTTAATGGCACCAAAAACAAATCTCGCAAAGATTTACTGGCGTTACTGGATCGCTGTATAGAAATAGATCTGGTAGCCCCCGGCAGCTAACCGACCCCCCCAAAACATCTTTTTGATAACAGAGATTCCGCGCCCTGCAGGGTGCGGAACGGTTTTTTATGGCCTTTTAGAGACAGAACCCGAGCCAGAGCCAGAGCTGAATTTTTAACTGTCCGCACCAGGTTTCATCCATTGCTGTGAATTTGGCTCGAAACAGCTATCGGCAGCCTGCAAAGCGAGATACACTTTTGCAATGAATTCTACTATCTCTCAACTATCAGCCGAAATCGGC
>JGI20154J14316_10000277_pt1 | contig 46395 bp, 30 predicted proteins | sample COG_04_FD_14316 | JGI IMG/M metagenome (IMG submission 14316)
TAGTGAAATACCAATTGGTTTTACAACAAATAGTATTACTGTATCAAATGGTCAAATTAGTAACTTAGAACAGTCGTCAACAGACAACAAAGTGTATACTGCTACGTTCACGCCAACCGGAGATGGAGCTTGTACTATTAGGTTATTGGAAGGAGCTTATACTGATCAAGGTGGAAATACTAATTTTCCTACCGGCGTATTTACATGGACACATGATGGGACACCTCCTCACATGATAATTGTTGTTCGTGATCCACTTGGTACAACAATTACACAGGGAGTGACTACACGATATGATATTTTAACCGTGACATTCGCATCTACCAAACAATTTGGTAATTCTTCCTTCTCATTATCTGATGACATTACTATAACAAATGCTAGCCTTAGTAATTTACTTGAGACTAGTTATTCAGCAAGTTATCCCGCTGCATTTAATTCAACGTTGACAACTACTAACGATGGTCAAGTTAGTATTAGAGTACCTCCAAATAGTTTTCAAGATATTTATGGGAATACTAACACAAGTGATGCGTCACTTTCATGGACACTAGATAAGACAGCTCCTGGAATGAACATTACATCTACTACTGTTACAAACGGATCGTACGTCAACAACTTAAATGCTTTCACATTAAACCTTGTGTCTAGTGAAGCAACCACAAGCTTTGCCATTGGTGACATTAGTGGATCAAGTGGTGACATTAGTGCATCACTTTCTAACTTTACCAAATCTACTGATCGTAATTATAGTGTATTATTTACTCCACAAAATCAAGGGACAACCACATTGTTTGTTCCTGCAGGAGCATACACGGATGCAGTTGGAAATAATAATGTTGCCTCTAACAATTTTACGGTAATAGTTGACACTGACCCACCTACGGTTGCGATAACTGCTGCAAATCAAGACGATCAAGTTGTAAGTGGGTCAACTACAAATGATCCTAGTCTAACATTATTCTTCACATCTACCAAACAAATAGCAGATAATACTTTTACATCAAGTGATATTACTGTAGTCAATGGAGCAATTAGTGGTTTTACTAAGTTAAATAATACCACATATACAGGTTTTTTTACCCCCGACATTAGTATTGGATCTTGCAGAATTAATATTGCAGCAGGTGTATACCAATCTCTAGGTGCAGGAAATGGTAACCTTGCCGCAACAGAGTTTGTCTGGAACGTTGACACTACAGAACCAACAATGAATATTACAGCTACCAAACTAAATGGAACTACTCCTATTACAAGTGGCTCAACTACCAATGATGAGAGCGTAATACTAACATTTACGTCTAACAAAGCGATAACAACTTTTGGGATAGATGATATTACTAGAACAAATGGAACATTTAGTGGATTTACGACAATCAGTCCTACTGTTTATAGGGTGACATTAAATAGACTAGGTGCTGGAAACCCTTATAATGTTAGTGTTGCTCAAGGAGCATATACAGATGCGGCTGGAAATAGTAATAATCCTTCCAACCTATTTAATTGGACGTATGACGGAATAAATCCTGAAATGATAATTACTGTATCAGATCCAAGTGATAATCCTATTATACATGGCGGAACTACTAATCAAACTGTTTTTACAGTAGCCTTCATATCTTCCGAAGCAACAACCAACTTTACTGAAGGTGATATTGTATTAACAAATGGAACACTTAGTAACTTTACCGTAGATAGCACTACTTCATATAATGCAACCTTTACTGCAACGCTTAGCGGTGAGTGTTCAATTAGTGTTCCTGCAGGAGCATACACAGATGCAGCTGGAAACAATAATATTATTCCAGACCCTAACACTTCATCAATTACATTTACATCAGACAACCAACCTCCTAGTATGACCATTACCGCAAACAACCCATCTAATATTGTGGTAACTGATGGATCCACAACAAATGCTGCTTTCATATACCTATCGTTTGTAAGTAGTAAAACAACAACTGATTTTATAGCAAGTGATATTAGTCTAACAAATGGTTCAATCAGTAATTTTTCCGGATCTGGAACTACCTATACAGCGACGTTTACTCCAACTGGAGAAGGTCTTTGTCAAATAAGTGTTGCTGGGGGTGTTTTTACAGACTCACTTGGAACGAATAATAGTGCATCGAATGTTTTTGATTGGACATCTGATACTACATCGCCAAAAGCGGTAATTACTGCAACAAAACCAAACGGAACAACTGTTTCATCTGGATCAACTACGAATGATGCTAATTTACTATTAACATTTACTACTGAGGCAACTATTAATTTCACCCAGGGTGATATTGCAACAGCAAATGGTGAAATTAGTAATTTCGTAAAAGAAACTGATACTAGGTATACCGCAACATTTATACCACAATTTGCGGGGCAATGCACAATTGATGTTAACGGGGGTAGTTACACTGATCTAGCTGAAAACATTAACATTGCTTCTGACCAGTTTATATGGACATTTGATAATGCAAAACCCGATATGACAATTACTGCAAAGAACTCAAGTAATATTACCGTTTCTTCCGGAACAACTACTGATGATTCCAATTTATTAGTAACCTTCACATCTACCAAATTAATAGAAGATGGAACTTTCACGTCAAGTGATATTACTGTATCGAATGGTTTAATTAGTGTTCCTTCAAAATCTAGTGGTTTTCTATATACATCAACGTTTACTCCTACTGCCATTGGTCTTTGTACAATTGATGTTTTGGGTGGAGTATATCAAGATACTGTTGGAAATGTGAATAATGTCGCTCCACAATTTCAATGGAACTTTGATAATTCACCGATATCAATGGATATTGAAGTAAAAAAAGTAAGTGGTACAGTTGTTTCACCTGGATCAACAACTGTAGATCCTAATCTAACAGTGAAATTTACATCAAATAAAGCAGTAGCAGCCGGAACGTTTATAGTAACTGATATTAGCTTAGTAAATGGAACGCTTTCTAGTTTTGCAACAGTCAACACTAATATTTATACTGCAACGTTTACTCCAGATGGTGACGGATCTTGCAACATTAATATAGCTGCAAACAAATTCACAGATATAAATGGAAATAACAATTCTGCATCGTCCTTTTCGTGGTCATCAGATACATCCTATCCACTAATGTCAATTTCAGCAAAAGATCCAAATGAGAATGATGTTAATAGAGGAGCGACGACAAACGATAGTTATTTAAAACTAACTTTTACATCTAACGAAACGACAAGTAATTTTGATGAAAGTGATATTACTGTAACGGATTTTTTTGGCAATACAATTAACGGTTTGATTGGCACCTTTTTAGGATCTGGAACTACATATACTGCAAGGTTTTCGCCAACACAGGATGGAACATATCAAATTAGTGTAGCTGGAGGGGCATTCACAGATACAGGTGGTAATCCTAATATGATTGATACATTTACATGGACACGTGATACTACAGACCTCACGATGATGATTTCTGCTACCAACCTAAATGGAATGACTCCTATTACAAGTGGATCAACCACTAATGATGCAAGCATCGCATTAACCTTTATTTCTAGTAAAGCAACAAATGACTTTATAGCAACTGATATTAGTGTAACAAATGGTTCAATCAGTAATTTTTCCGGATCTGGAACTACATATTCAGCAACATTTACCCCAACTGCAACTGGAGCAACCACCATTGATGTTGCTGGTTCAAAATTCACTGATGCGGCTGGCAATAACAATTCAGCTGCAACCCGGTTTAACTGGACGTATGATAATGTACCACTAACCATGGCTATTAGATCAACAACTATGGGTGTAATTGATGGATCCACCACAAATAATGCAAGCATCGAATTAACATTTACTTCTAGTAAAGAAACAACTGACTTTATAGCAGGCGACATTACGGTTACTGGTGGCAATCTTACTAATTTTGCTGCTACTAGTTCTACTGTTTATACAGCAACATTTACCCCAAGTGCATCTGGACCAACCACAATTGATGTTGCTGCTTCAACGTTCACTGATGCGGTTGGCAATAGCAACTTAGCCGCAACCCAGTTTAACTGGACTTATGATACGGTATCGCCATTCATGACTATTGAATCAACAACTATTGGCGTATCGAGTGGATCCACAACAAATGATACAAGCATAGCATTAACCTTTACTTCTAGTAAAGCAACAAGTGACTTTGGTCCGAGTGATATTACAGTTAATCGTCCTGGTGGACTTAACTTTTCTGCTATTAGTTCTACTGTTTACATCGCAACATTTACCCCAAGTGAAGCCGGAAATTACACATTTGATGTTTCTGGTTCAACATTCACTGATTCAACAGGTAATTACAATTCACCTACACCCCAATTTACATGGACTTATGATAATGTTAAACCAACCATGACTATTAGTGCCGAGAACTCAAGTGGCCAACCTGTTGCAAATGGATCCACAACAAATGATGCAAGCATCGCATTAATCTTTACTTCTAGTGAAGCAACAACCGACTTTATAGCAACTGGTATTAGTGTAGTAAATGGTTCAATTGGTACTCTTTCCGGATCTGGAACTAGATATACAGCAATATTTACCCCAACTGCAGCTGGGCCAACCACCATTGATGTTGCTGCTTCAAAGTTCACTGATACAGCTGGCAATAGCAACTTAGCCGCAACCCAGTTTAACTGGACGTATGATAATGTACCACTAACCATGGATATTACATCAACAACTAGTGGGGTAACTGATGGGTCCACAACAAATGATGCAATCATAGAATTAAAATTTACTTCTAGTAAAGCAACAACTAACTTTGGATCAGATGATATTACAGTTTCTGGTGGAACGCTTACTGATTTTGCTAGCACTAGTTCTACTGTTTATATAGCGACATTTACCCCAAGTGGATCTGGAGCAACAACCATTGATGTTTCTGGTTCAGCGTTCACTGATGCGGCTGGCAATAGCAACTTAGCAGCAACCCAGTTTAACTGGACGTATGATAATGTATCTCCATCGATGACAATTACTGCTAAAAAGCCAGATAACATTACTCCTGTTTTAAATGATTTGACTACAAATGATCCTAATTTATTATTAACCTTTACGTCTAGTGCAGCAACAAATGATTTTATAGCAACTGATATTAGTGTAACAAATGGTTCAATTGGTGCTCTTTCCGGATCTGGCACTACATATACAGCGACATTTACACCATTGACAAATGGTGAATGTTCAATTAGGGTTCTTCAAGAAAAATACACAGATGCAGCAGGTAATGGCAATGCAGCTACACCCCAATTTACCTGGACTTATGATACTATTAAACCAACCATGACTATTACATCAACAACTAGTGGTGTAACGGATGGATCCACAACAAATCATGCAAATATTGCATTACTGTTCACATCTAGTGAAGCAACAACTGACTTTGGATCAGATGATATTACAGTTTCTGGTGGCACGATTGGAACTCTTTCCGGATCTGGAACTACATATTCAGCAACATTTACCCCAACTGCAGCTGGACCAACCACAATTGATGTTTATGGTTCAAAGTTCACTGATGTTGCGGGCAATAACAATTTAGCGGCAACCCAGTTTAACTGGACGTATGATAATGTATTACCAACAATGACTATTACCTCAACAACTAGTGGGGTAACGGATGGATCCACAACAAATGATGCAAGCATCGCATTAACCTTTACTTCTAGTAAAGAAACAACCGACTTTATAGCAACTGATATTGGTGTAATAAATGGTTCAATTGGTACTCTTTCCGGATCTGGAACTAGATATACAGCAATATTTACCCCAACTGCAGCTGGGCCAACCACAATTGATGTTGCTGGTTCAACGTTCACTGATGCGGTTGGCAATAGCAACTTAGCCGCAACCCAGTTTAACTGGACGTATGATAATGTAGCACCTACCATGACTATTGCATCAACAACTAGTGGTGTAACTTATGGATCAACAACAAATGATGCAAGCATCGCATTAATCTTTACTTCTAGTAAAGCAACAACTAACTTTATAGCAACTAATATTACGGTTTCTGGCGGCACGATTGGAACTCTTGACGGGTCTGGAACTACATATACAACAACCTTTACCCCAAGTGGATCTGGAGCAAAAACCATTGATGTTTCTGGTTCAGCGTTCACTGATGCGGCTGGCAATAGCAACTTAGCAGCAACCCAGTTTAACTGGACGTATGATAATGTATCTCCATCGATGACAATTACTGCTAAAAAGCCAGATAACATTACTCCTGTTTTAAATGATTTGACTACAAATGATCCTAATTTATTATTAACCTTTACATCTAGTGAACCAACTCTTAATTTTAACGAAAATAGTATTATTACGGTAACTAATGGCGAAATTACTAATTTTACAAAATCAAGTGATACTATTTATACTGCAACATTTACACCATCTGGCAATGGTAACTGCTCAATTACTGTAGGTGCTGGGGTATACACAGATGCAGCTGGAAATAATAATAGTTCTTCTAACCAGTTTCTATGGACATTCGATACTACAGAACCTACTATGGTAATTACTGCAAAGAACTCAAGTAATCAAGATGTTTCAAGTGGATCAATAACAAATGACTCTAATCTAACATTATCCTTCACATTTAACGAAAATATACAAAATGGAAGTTTTACATCAAATGATATTTCTGGAACAAACGGAACAATTAGTAATTTTTTACAATCTAGTAATAGGCTATACACAGCAATATTTACACCTGATAATGTTGGTCCGTGTTCAATTGAGGTTACAACTGGAGCATACATAGATGTTGCAGGAAATGTAAATACTGACACACCACAGTTTCAATGGAGTTTTGACAACGTGGTCCCATCAATGACAATTGCAGTCAAAAAAATAGATGGTTCTACCGTTTCATCCGGAACAAGCACTACCGATAATAGTCTATCAGTAATATTTACATCTAATAAACCAACAACTGATTTTATAGCAAGTGATATTACGTTAGTAAATGGAGCCCTTAGTATTTTTACCGCACTTAGTGCTACTGAATATACAGCTACATTTACTCCAAATATTGATGGAAGTTGCTCAATTAGTGTTGGTGAAAATAAGTTCACAGATGTAAATGGATTTAATAATGGTGCATCATCATTTACATGGATATCAGACCGTTTGTCTCCTACTATGGTAATTACTGCAAAGAACTCAAGTAATCAACCCATTTCAACTGGATCAACAACAAATGATTCACCCATCTCATTAACCTTTACTTCTAGTGAAGCAACAGCTGACTTTATATCAGGTGACATTACGGTTACTGGTGGTGCTCTTAGTAACTTTTCTGCTACTAGTTCTACTGTTTACACAGCAACATTTACCCCAAGTGCAGCTGGAGCAACCACCATTGATGTTTCTGGTTCAACGTTCACTGATCTTGCTGGCAATAACAATTCACCTACACCCCAATTTACATGGACTTATGATAATGTTAACCCAACCATGACTATTAGTGCCGAGAACTCAAGTGACCAACCTGTTGCAAATGAATCCACAACAAATGATGCAAGCCTCGCATTAATCTTTACTTCTAGTAAAGCAACAAATGACTTTATAGCAACTGATATTAGTGTAACAAATGGTTCAATCAGTAATTTTTCCGGATCTGGAACTAGATATACAGCAACCTTTACCCCAAGTGCAGCTGGAGCAACCACCATTGATGTTGCTGGTTCAGCGTTCACTGATGTTGTTGGCAATAACAATTCAGCTGCAACCCAGTTTACCTGGACGTATGATAATGAACCACTAACCATGGCTATTACATCAACAACTAGTGGGGTAACGGATGGATCCACAACAAATGATGCAAGCCTCGCATTAATCTTTACTTCTAGTAAAGCAACAGCTGACTTTATAGCAACTGACATTACAGTTTCTGGCGGCACGCTTAGTAATTTTATAGCTACTAGTTCTACTGTTTACACAGCAACATTTACCCCAAGTGCAGCTGCTGGAGAAACTGTAGCAACCACAATTGATGTTGCTGGTTCAAAATTCACTGATGTGGCCGGCAATAACAATTTAGCAGCAACCCAGTTTAACTGGACTTATGATAATGTAGAACCTACCATAACTATTACGTCAACAACTATTGGTGTAGCGGATGGGTCCATAACAAATGATGCAACCATCGCATTAACATTTACTTCTAATAAATCAATAACAAAAATTAATGGAACAGCTTTTGATGGAACTAATATTAGTGCAACAAATGGTTCAATTAGTAGTTTTGGAACAACTTCCAGCAGCGTGTTCACTGCAACCTTTACACCAACTGGTGATGGCATTTGTAGTGTTAGCATTCCTCAAGAATCATATAAAGATTCTTATGGGAACTTGGGTGCTTCCGCTACATTTACATGGACACGTGATACTCAACGCCCAACGATAGCAATTAGTGCGGTAGGCGGAACAAGTGGTAGCAACGTTTCATCTGAGACAACTACAAATGATACAACCATCGCATTAACCTTTACTTCTAGTGAAGCAACAACTAACTTTGGATCAGATGATATTACAGTTTCTGGTGGAACGCTTAGTGATTTTGCTAGCACTAGTAGTTCTACTGTTTACACCGCAACATTTACACCAAGTGCAGCTGGAGAAACCACCATTGATGTTTCTGGTTCAACGTTCACTGATCTTGCTGGCAATAACAATTCACCTGCACCCCAATTTACCTGGACTTATGATAATGTACCACCTACCATGACTATTACATCAACAACTAATGGTGTAACTGATGGATCCACAACAAATGATGCAAGCCTCGAATTAATCTTTACTTCTAGTAAAGCAACAGCTGACTTTATAGCAACTGATATTAATGTAACAAATGGTTCAATTGGTGCTCTTTCCGGATCTGGCACTAGATATACAGTAATATTTACCCCAACTGCAGCTGGACCAACCACCATTGATGTTTCTGGTTCAACGTTCACTGATCTTGCTGGCAATTACAATTCAGCAGCAACCCAGTTTAACTGGACTTATGATAATGTCCCACCTACCATAGCTATTACGTCAACAACTAGTGGGGTAACTGATGGATCCATAACAAGTGATGCAAGCCTCGCATTAACCTTTACTTCTAGTAAAGCAACAACTGATTTTATAGCAACTGATATTAGTGTAACAAATGGTTCAATCAGTAATTTTTCCGGATCTGGAACTACATATACAGCAACATTTACCCCAACTGCAGCCGGAGCAACTACCATTGATGTTGCTGGTTCAAAATTCACTGATGCGATTGGCAATAACAATTCACCTGCACCCCAGTTTAACTGGACTTATGATAATGTATCACCAACCATGACTATTACATCAACAACTAGTGGTGTAACTGATGGATCCACAACAAATGATGCAAGCCTCGCATTAATCTTTACTTCTAGTGAAGCAACAACTGACTTTATAGCAAGTGACATTACAGTTTCTGGCGGCACGCTTAGTAATTTTATAGCTACTAGTTCTACTGTTTACACAGCAACATTTGCCCCAAGTGCAGCTGCTGGAGAAACTGTAGCAACCACCATTGATGTTGCTGCTTCAAAGTTCACTGATACAGCTGGCAATAACAACTTAGCAGCAATCCAGTTTAACTGGACTTATGATAATGTCCCACCTACCATAGCTATTACGTCAACAACTAGTGGGGTAACTGATGGGTCCACAACAAGTGATGCAAGCCTCGCATTAATGTTTACTTCTAGTAAAGCAACAAATGACTTTATAGCAACTGATATTAGTGTAACAAATGGTTCAATCAGTAATTTTTTCGGATCTGGAACTACATATACAGCAACATTTACCCCAACTGCAGCCGGAGCAACCACCATTGATGTTGCTGGTTCAGTGTTCACTGATGTTGTTGGCAATAACAATTCAGCTGCAACCCAGTTTAACTGGACGTATGATAATGAACCACTAACCATGGCTATTACATCAACAACTAGTGGTGTAACTGATGGATCCACAACAAATGATCTAGGCATAGAATTAACATTTACTTCTAGTAAAGCAACAGCTGACTTTATAGCAAGTGACATTACAGTTTCTGGCGGCACGCTTAGTAATTTTGCTTCTTTTAATGCTAGTTCTACTGTTTATATAGCGACATTTAACCCAAACGCAGCTGCTGGAGAAACTGTAGCAACCACCATTGATGTTGCTGCTTCAAAATTCACTGATGCAATTGGAAATAACAACTTAGCAGCACCCCAATTTAACTGGACGTATGATAGTGTCCCACCTACCATGACTATTACATCAACAACTAATGGGGTAACGGATGGATCCACAACAAATGATACAAGCATAGCATTAACCTTTACTTCTAGTAAAGCAACAGCTGACTTTATAGCAGGTGACATTACAGTTTCTGGCGGCACGCTTAGTATTTTGTCTGCTACTAGTTCTACTGTTTATACAGCAATATTTACCCCAAATGTAGCTGGAGCAGCTGTAGCAACAACCATTGATGTTGCTGGTTCAACATTCACTGATGCGTTTGGCAATAACAATTCAGCTGCACCCCAGTTTAACTGGACTTATGATAATGTACCACCAACTATGACAATCACTGTAACAGATACAAACAGCAATGTTATTTCAAATAGCTCATCCACAAGTGCTCAAACTCTTGAGTTCACCTTTACATCTAGTAAAGCAACCCCTAATTTTGCCGTATCTGATATTACTCTATCAAGTAACGCAACAATATCTTTGTTTCAGACATATGATAATATTGTTTACACTGCAACAGTAGAGGTATCTGTTAATGGTTCAAACACAGTTAGTGTTAATGGAGGAGCTTACACAGATGCATTCGGAAATAATAATACTGCTGCTTCATTTACATGGACGTTTGATAATGTAGTTCTCTCTCTAGATGGATTCAACTTGGCTTATACTATTGCAGATGGAGAAACTGCTTTAGGATCAGCCACTGCAAACAAACCGGTAAATTGGTCAATAGACAATACTAATATTAGCTTATCATCAATTTCTGGAACATCAACTACGTTAAGTTTAACTTCTGCTGCGAACTATAATTCAAATCCTACTTATATATATGCTTTAACTGGAACTGATTCAGGTAATAATTCTGTGGTTATAGATGGATATGTTGAAGTTATCCCAGCTAATTATATGCTTACATTAAACTTTACAACTAGCACTGGGAATGGTATTAGACTTAGTGAAATTAAGTTCTATAATATTGACAACATTCAACTAACTAGTGTAACAACTAATACTACACAACCAACTAACTCTACTCTTAATATAACCAGCATTGGTAATGCACTTGATGGAAATACATCTACAAACTGGGAAAGTAATGGAACAGTAGGTTCAGTTACATTTGCGATACCTTCAACCAACGGAATGCCATTTGCCTATAGATTTACAACCACAAGTGATCAAACTACTAATAATGGAACACCAACCGCATGGAGTGCTGACTATGGGGGTGCTAATTTTACATTCACAAATGACTTGGGTGACACTCCGGACGGTGTTATTGAAGAATTGCCAAGCTCTAGTAGTTATTATGAACTTGTAGACGGTGGCGGTGGAGGCGATGGAGGCGGTGGAGGCGATGGAGGCGGTGGAGGCGGTGGAGCTGCTTATTTTTATATCAAGTTAAATAATGGAGATTATTTAGCTGGTAACGCAGACAATGGCGTTATTAGCACAACTATTGATGTTAATTCTGCAATCCAGTTTACTTATAGTCAAGATGCTAATAGTAACTACTATTTTGAGATGATTGACCACCCAAGTTTTAATGACTTCGATCATGGGCCTGCAGATATGTATGCATATCTCAAGTTGTACTCTGGATCTGGTTCAATTCATACAACTTCGACTAATCTGGTGGACCAGCTAACCGGATTTACTGCTGAAAACCTTAACTTATCCAATAATATTGAAGTTGCGAATGGCGGAACAATTGGAAGTGCAAACATTGGCGGCACAGCTTACACATTAACACGGGAAGACACATCCAAATAATTTAATAAAAAAACATAATATTCGTTATTTATCATATTCAATAATATTCATTATTTATCATATTCAATAATGAATATTAAGATAGTAGTAACTTTTTCTTACGTTATTTTATAACTGAATGCATCCTTATCTTTTTGAGTTTATTGCAACCCTTATTTTTGTATATGTTATTGTAGCAACAGGAAACTGTTATGCTATCGGTGCGACTCTTACGTTGTTATGCATAATTGGTGCAAACATCTCAGGATGTTCTGTTAACCCTGCCGTAACTTTAGCATTATTGGCCAGTGGTAAGCTAGCAGCTAACCATGTTTTACCTTATATTGGTGCCGAAGTAGCGGGTGCATTAACTGCTGTTCAATTACACAAAGTACTTAAGACATATAATAAGAAAGACTAATTTGTTACATTTGCGTTTGCAAATATTTTAGTTATTTTACATTCCTTCTAAGAAAATATTGACATATAATATAGATATACCATTATGTCAAGTTGTAGTATTCAAAATGGAGGAAGACGTCGTTCAAGTCGTGGTGGAAAAAGATCTAGAAAGTTCTATCGTGGAGGTAATGATTTAGCAGTTCCTGGACCTGCTCCTTTTGCATCTCCTGCTCCTACCTCTGCTGAGGAGAGTTCAGGGTTCTTTTCTGGAGTGGCATCGAAGCTTGGGGCGTTTACAGATGAAGTAGGGAAACGTGCAAAAGATCTTTCTAGTAAAGTAACTGGTAGCAACCCTTCCCAACAACCACCATTAGCATCTAGCACTATTCCTTCTGCACAATCTGGAGGACGTAGAAAGAAGTCAAAGACTGCAAGAAAATCAAGAAAGTCTCGCAGACTAAAACGTAAGCGTTCTAGAAAGTCTAGAAAGTAAATAATAAATAATTAATTCTTGTGTTTATTCTATACTATTTTTTATAGAATAAACTTGTATACTCTTACTGTTTTCCTTTACGAATACATAGTTTGTAGATTAGGTAGATTAAGCCCAAAGAGAGAAGAACCAGATATAATTGAACATATGCATCTTTAGGTAGAGGGGCATCGTCTTGACCAATGTCTACAAATGTCTCACGACATCTTGCATCTGTAACCGGGTTTCTACCTCTTCCTCCCCAACTACAAGGATCCATTTGCTGTATATCAATATCTGCGACAAATCTTGTTTCCCGTCTTCTTGCATTATTGTTATCAACCGTTTCCATTGAAAGCGCTCTACATGAGGGTTGACTTCCCGCACCAAACGCGGCTACAAATCCCATAGGATTAAGTGAATTCAGGTTTGACATAGTACCTGGTATGAGACCTTTAAATGAAGAGAAATTGGAACCCATTGCTCCTGATATAATAGGTATGTTTCCTTGGGGAATGTTATTTACATAAATATATCTATCAACCACTTTTTTTGATTTGACATCTTTACATGTGCCAGCTGTTTTTAAAAAAAACTTATTTCCAAGAGGTCTTCCAGTAACTGACCCGGGACCAGTTCCTGTAACTAATACTTCTACATAATTGATAAGCCCTTTGACGTTTCTAGCTATTTGAGGAAATGATCCATTTCCATTCATGTGTAAACCTCTTGGAGATCTAATTTGTTTATGATAAGGATACGTTGGTCCTAAATATTTTTGCTGAGCCTTATCGATATTCTTTGTAACATCCTTTATAAAGTTCATTTGATCTGCCATATTTATATATAGTTCTAATTCAGTATAATATATATAGATATGATAATTTAATTTAATATCTCTCAAAACCCTAACATTATTATTGTCGTTGTTGGTTCAGTTTTCTATCTAGTTCCTTATTTACGGTGTCGATCATCACATCCATATCTTTCATTTTTTGATGCTGTCCTTTTCCTCTCGTTTGTAAAAGTTGTATTTTTTTTCCTGTTTGTGCGACTATATTTCCTCCGCCTGATATTACACCTTCCTGAAATGTTGGATCATATATGCGGTGTATAACGTACTTTCTATACACAATAAAACCAACCAACACAATGATACCCACCCATATCCCTTTTTGGTATTTAGTTGATGAAGTTTTCATCTTATTACTAATGTATACATATATTTTATTATAATTATCCAGTAACACTTGCGTTTGCACTATTTTGAGCGTTAGTTGCGTTATTCATGCCTTTCATTTGTTTAAGTTTTTTATTTAAGTTTTTTATTTGCTCGACCTTTTCGTCATATTTTTTTTTTAAACATACTGTATCTTTCATTTCATCTAATTGGATCTTATGTCTATTTACAGTAACACTATCGATATCACTTAAACCTTCTCTAGTTACTATGCTATTCCACGTATAATTCAGATATACGATGAATATAAATATAGAAATGATACCTATTATATGAATAGTCTTTTTTGAAAGTTTGTGTATCATGAAACTAACTAATTATGTATCTATTATAACTACACATAATTAGTTGGACATTTCCATTTTTTCATTTTGGTCTTGCATTTGATCAGTAATATCATCTAATTTCTTCGACAACTCATCTAACTTCTCATTTGTGCATTGATTTTTTAAATATTCATCTACTGTTGCAGCATTTATATAAGATTGAGTTTTCGCATCAGATGTGCCCGCATCAGAGGTGCCCGCATCAGGGGTGCCCGCATCAGGGGTGGCCGCATCAGAGGTACCAGAAGATTTAGATCCTATTGCACCTTCTATAACTTTACTATGTTGATAGCTCATAAATAATATAATAAATACTGGTATCATAAACAGAAATATTTTTTGAATGTTTGACAAATGCATTATAACAGCGTACTATAATAGATAAACATAAAATCTCTATAAAATAAGTCTTCGTTTGTTATAATCATGTAAACTTTTATATCACGATATACTATATGTTATCTTCTATACTTAACGAACCAATTCCGTTAACAAGTGCAAACTTGCGTCCGTTTACAAATAAAGATATTACAAATGATGTAGTTTATAAGCATGGTTTGCCTAGACCTATGAAACACTATCGTCTAGGAGTAATCAACGCAGTTACAATTGATCCCAATAGCTCAGATGCAAACTATTTAATAACAAATGTAAACAGATATGTTCGATCTAGTCGATCTGCTCCTCTTTTATCATTAACTATGGAAAGACCAGGACACGTTACAGAATCACTCAGTAATGTAAACTTTGCGAATGATCTGTCTAAAGATACTCGAATGGACGGATTATTAACAGATTGCTGTCAAGAGAAAAAAGCATTAACCCGTGTAAGAGGATCAAGCACTAATTTAAGTAAAAATTATTATCAAACCTCTCAACAATATAGATATTCTAGATGTAATACTATACAGCAAAAAAGTTATAATTATTCGAATAATGGTAACGGAGAATATGTAAGTAACTGCACAAATAATGCATGTAATAAAGTTGTGCATAAACCTAACAATGCACAATTTAGCACACAAGGCGGCGTATCGAGTAGTTCACGCACATCTAGATTGACATTAAATACTATTAAAACAGAAGCAAATAATTACAATAATAAGGCAACCGCCGATAACTATACTAATATAGGAGGTGTTGTTACAACACCTTTTATATTGAAAGCAAAAACATCTGGTTTAAGTGTTTGTAAAGCATCTAAAATATGCCACTAAACCGTATATGATGTTTTTATAGGTATGTTATTTTTAGAACACCAGTGTGCGCATTTTATAATTGAGTTTTTCTTTGCCAAATCTAATTTATCATCCTTACCATACAATTTAAGTATAATGATTAGGTTTTCATAGTATTCTATATTCTTTTGACCAACTATGAGGGTCGTTTCTTCTATCTTATTGATAAAGTGTTGAGATAGACTATTTTCAATAACTGATTTGATACATGTTTTGTTATCCAATGAGTTGTCGGGTATATCGTATTTATTACTAATATACGTAATGACTGATGTGATATTATTCACGCATTCGTTATTATTTTCGGGTGTTTCATATAAATGATTTAGGTCTTTACATATAATAAATCTATCATTTCGATATTGTGTTGTTGTTGGCTTACTGATATACACATGTTTATACATCCCAGTTAACATATAAATAATATCAACGATAGGTTTGTGAATAATTTCCCATATCTTAATAACACAATTTTGTTTAGTTTTCAATGCAATATACATGCTTTTTAACAAATATATTGTGTAATTTTTGATATTTTCAATGTCATTTATTTCATAATCTATATCAAAAAATAAAAACCCATTCACTCTCATACTTTCTGAATATTTGTCACTATACACCTGTTGATATAATTCATCCAGTGTGTTACACGGTATATTTAATGGATCTAGACCAGGTGGAGTTTTGTGTATATATTGAATACTATTTTGAAAAATATCTGGAGTGTCCCCTATGTATGTAATATTAGATGGATACATATCCATTGTATATTTTATACAATCAAATGTGTTGTACAACTCAATCACAACGAAAAATAACTGAGAGTTTTTATGTAGGTTGGATATATTTAAATATGCCTCAACCTCTTTAGAAATTACATCAAAAATATATGAATATATATTATTTATTTTATGAATATCATTGATTATATTTGTCGGAATAATAGATTTGTAATAGTTTTCAATCTCATTCACCTGACAACATAGAGAGTTGACATTTCTTGTATAACTATCAGAGATATAGTTAAGATCTTTATCTGTAAAAGTTGGGTTTAAATTTATACTCATGTTCTTGGTAGGAAGTATGTAGTAGTTCATTGAAACGTGAAAAATATGTATAAGTATTCTAGTATAATTATACATATCTGTCTAAATAATATTATATATATTTATCTTTTTATTTACTGCTTGTTCCTTGTAACGTAATCGTTTGGTTTAATTTTCTTGGGCGTTTAATAGTGGTTTTTTTCCCTGTTTTTATTGCGGTTTCAGGCTTGGAAGATTTTTCACTTTTTTGAGGGGTTTCGTCCTCTTCTTGTTCTGTCGTTTCGTCTTGTCTCTTTACTGAACTATCTATTTGGATCTTGATATTATCTTCTTCTGTTTCACTCTTTTCAGACTTCAATACATTATCTATGTTTACATTTGAGACTTTCTTGAATATGAAATATCTGTTATTAAATGAGATATTCTTTTCGTATCTTTGCATATCACCAGCAGTTCCATATTCATTTATTAGTCGAGGATTTGTTTTGATATCTCTAGACATTCTATTAAATAATGGTTCAAAGTTTCCGGATCCATTTGGAAAACCCATATCTTCTGCATCATTGTCGGCAATTAAACGAAACCCATAGTTTTCCATAAGACGAATGAAGTAGTCAAAGTTTACAAGGTATTCATCCACGTAGTTGTTTATTGATTCTTGGAATACCTTTATAGTGTATCCTAGACTGGAGATATTGTCATCAAATGTGTCCTCTGGGTAAAGACGTTTCACGCCCCATATTTTCTTTTTGTTATGGTATAGTTGAACCTCTTCGTTCATTTGTTTGTTTTTAAGGAGTTCGAATATCTTCTTACCATCATAGCAAGCTCCAATAAAGTGACCTCCAATCTTTGTGCATTCTGCAACATTAGCTAAGAACCTGTGTATTACATGCTTGTCTTTGAAGAAGTAATGAAGAGCGAACTGGCATGACGATATGTTAAATCCTTCTTCGCCGACAGCATAATTTTTAGAAACACCCTTGCCCAACTTTTCATCTTTGGCAATATTTCCAAATACAGATGCAGTGATTTGCTTTCCTTTTTCAGTTTCAATTGCTTGACCGCTTCTTATGTTATATCCGCTATTTCCAGTTACAAACAAAACTCTGGGAACATTTGTATGAGACTTTTTATAAGTTAAGTATCTTGCACATGCTCCTGTAAGCCGGTTCTCAATATTGTCCGGTGATAAATCTACCCCAAATACAAACGAAATCTTTGCGTTTATCCATTTTGAAAAGTCTCCACCTTTACCGCACGCAAAGTCGATTAAGGTGTCTCCTTTATTTGCAACTCCTCTGATAAGCTTTGATTTTATATATAGATTATGAAAGTCTCTAAGTGAACGGGTATAACTATCTCCTTTCGTCTTTTTGTAGTAGACATCATCATCCATACTATCCTGTGGAATATTCTTACCAGTTCTTATCATATCCTCTGTAATTGGATAGTGTATAGAGTGCCAGTTACTGTTTGCCACATGGTATGCATTTCCAAAGTTCTTCACACCCTTTCTTAACTCAGATGTTTTATCATATCTTACTCGAAGGGGAACCCAGTTCCAACCTTTTTCACGTGATGGGTCGTATCTAAACTCAACAATTGTTTTATCTTCAATTACATCGTTTTCTTCAGTATACATTTTATTGTCACCGTTCACATCTGGTCGTAACATAATATTACATAATCCAGCATCAGCGTCATAAGGCTCAGTTGGGATAAACTGCATAGGTTGATAACCAGTTTTGATATCTCGTTCATCTTTATGACTTGGGACTACATCGTCCAATACGTCCTGACATGGATTTATGTATCCATGCACCTTCTCGTCAAATCCACATCTAAGAATTAGTGTCTTGTATGTTTTATGATGAACACTGGTTGCTGCATTTTCGCCTGTTTCAAATATAGTTTTTGCAACATCAATATGTTTATCGTCTTTGACGGTGGTTATCATAAAATCAATAGTGTTGTATTCCGAGGGTTTCCATTTGAATGAATAATCCCATGTAATTTTACGAAGAGGTCCTGTTTGGCCTATGCTATCTGATCCCACACCAAACTTCGCAGGTGTAAATATAAGACCATCCGTATTATATTCAAATAATCCATCTTGAACTCGTTTAAGAATAGACATGCATCCGGAGAAGATAGACACCTTATCAGTTCCTAGATAAAACTGCTTTGCAGAAACACGGATAGGAGTATTTGCATCTTTTACAACCGCTTCTACGTTTAAGTTGTTAACGATTTCATTCATGATAGATCCTCGTGATTTCGCCCTTTTTTCATCATTCTCTAACTCTTTAACAATTGGTTCAATAAATATGTGATGTCTTACATTGATCTTATTTACAAAGTATACATCAAAGATTGCAAATAGATTTATATATTTCCCATTTTTATCGTGCATGATAATCTCACCATCAAGAATACTATTGAAGTATGTCTGGTTAGATGTCTTCGCACCAGTAAACAATATTTTCATATTCGTATTAATCAAATACATGTTTCCGGTATGTCCAATAAACAAAAGACGACGTTCTCCATCTGCTTTATCTGTTACCGTATAGTTAACACGAATGTTTGGGTCTTGATTAGTTTCTTCAACCTCTTGAATATTTTTCAGTTGAAGTGTGTATGAAGACGGACCTATGAAATGTTTCGGTTCCAGTGAATATTCCGGGTTCTGACCAATTAGTTTCAAATAATTTTGAGTAACGTATCTATATTCACTGTTAGAGATGGGGTAATTTGTTTCTTGAATACCCATCATAATGAACTTGGCTACCTTCTTTACTTTGGAGATAAGATCCTTTATGTCTGCACATTCTGTTCCAGGACCAATCTTAGAGTTATCTATTTCAATCTCTATTTCATAATTTTCTTCAGCATAAAATACGTTTGATTCTGTTGTAGTATATGTTCTTTCTTGTTTTCCCTTTATATATCGCGACGATTTCACAATACTGATATCAACCTTTATAGGATAATCCTCGTGTGTTAAAGTAATACGATTTAAATATCTGAATGTTTTTTTACTTTTATTCCAGTTATCAACTGTGCCCTTTACTAGTCCAGTTCTAGATATAGTGTTGAATTTTTCTTCAATAGCGTATGTAGCTTTGAAATCAAAATCAATAAACTCGACTGGCTGAATGTATTCTTTTGCAGAACCAATATTTGAATGAGCATCTGATTTGCGGTCCATAGAAACGCTTCTACTATATAAGGGGTCATTGAGTATGCTAAGAATATCGTTTCCTTTACAATAGTGTTGGATTGCAGGCATACCTGCAATTTCTGTTCGGATATTGTTGCGTTTTATAACATACTCCCCCTTTGCTGGATCTAAATACTCGGTTTGCATTTTCAGTAAATATTCCCCATCCATATTTTTGCTTGTAAATCCAAGAGATAGTAACTGTTTAATCACGTTATCATAATCTGTACGGTTCAATCGTTTCGAGCCTTTTATCGTATTAAACTTAATTTCAAGCTCGTGATTTTCAGCCATTGTCGAAATATATGGAGAACTTTCCCAAAACATCAAACACATCGCATCAAATTCGCGCTGCGCTTTCGCAGTTAACTCTTTTGCATCTTTCATATTGATATTGTTATGAGAAGTGTTGCGAGTGTAGGGTCTCATTTTGTTATCACGATTATTATATGGACGGTTACTCATTGTATATATATAGTTGTTATATTTATATAATGTTTATTTGTATTGATCACAATTATAATCAATTTGCTATGCTACTGAACTAAACTGTATCTATAATTAATTGATATAATTGTTGTTTTGTCTTTTTATTCGATAACTCTTCTTCAATGTTTACTTTTTTACATATGTCACGCAAATCGCCAACTTTATAGGATGATATACACTTTAATGGACACGAAAATGAATATGCAGGGTAGTGGGTTTCCTTGTAGGCGTTTACCTTCTCGAGTGTAATGTCTAATTCATAACCATATTTTAACGTTGGAACATCAATACGATGTATAACTAAAGGGGGATTCTGATTATCGGGGTCACAGTTCAACTCATAATATTTCTGCTTATGAATATACATAATATTCATATTGTGTGTAATACAAAGAGCAAAAAAGGTCTTGATGTCTATTTGTTTACTATTGACAAGGTCATCCTCAACCGTGTCTTTAATTCCCTTAATTTTATAAATAGTCAATTGTTTTTTATTTTCTCTTATCTTACCTATGCAGTCCATTTTCTTCTCTTTTTCAACTAAAAACTTACGTGTGTCAGTTAGTTCATACGTTTCATTGCCATTTTGGAATATAAAAAACATCCAAAATAGTTGGTCTGTTTCTTTTGGAAAATAAAATCGTTCCTTTTGTCTGCTCATTCTTGTTTGATCTTTCTTCGTATATTCCCACTGTTGTGGATTTGTATTTACTTGTTTTTTCATGTTATTAACCTTGTGGACAACAGAATTATTTAACTCTGTATCCATTTTAGTTATCAGCTTACTGTCTAACATATAATGATGCAGACCTGCAACCAAATCATTATATCTTGTCGTCATTTGTGTTTACCTATAATAACAGTACACACAGCGTTTCTTTAATATGTTTTGTCAATGTATTTCCCGTGGATGTCATTCTGCAACTCTTCCATCTCTATTAACGATTTTTCTTGCTTTGAAATGTGATCAATAAATTCTTCGACCTCTTTCAATACATTATCTTCTACATCTGTAACATTAATATGTATTCCATATTTATTTTCGTTGATTATTTCTTTGTTATGTTTATGAAAAATGCGTAAGGCTTCAACCTGGTTAATTTTTGTCATACTCTCGAGTTTTGCACACAATTGTTTAAGATCATCAGGAGAATAACCATTCACATTGGTTTCATATATTATTTGTTCTTGTTCCATCATAGTTAGGTTCTACTTCTCAATTACATCATATGTATTTGTTTAAGTTCTAACCTTTAATATTATGATAATCACATTTTATTTGAAATCTCTGCAATTACAGAGATTTGACTGTCGTTCAACTCATATCTACTACCAATAACCTTTGTTAAGATAGTATCTCCCTCTTTAATACTGTTAAAGTTATCATTATCATAATAATGATCACGAGCAATAAATACAACTACGGGGGACGGTGTTTCTTTTGCATGCGCTCTGATACCAGCTTTTGTGATATTAGATGCAATACATTTTATAAACATTCCTTCTACGGGTGTGCAAATGTCACAATCAAATACTACAGTAAACGATATAGTATCCCCAGATTGTTTCCCTGCAGAGTATGATATAATGTTCACAGAACCTGTCCTGATGTAGCCTTCTACGCTGCACCGTCCTTCATGTTTATTTCTGATGACTGTACTAAACGTTTGCGTGATATTCTTGCCAACATTTAGAATAGATAAATCAATTTGTCGAGATATAATACTTTTTGAAAATAACATGCTCTCTACGTTTATAATAGACTTTGTTCGTTTAGATTTTGTTTTCTTCTGCGTTGGTCCAGACATACTCGACTTAATACTATTATATTGTATATAGTTAATAATTAGATATAGATCAATTTATATGTTTTTAACATATATTTATATTTTCAATAATATTGTTTAATTTTTTTATAAACTCGGCTTTTGATATAGATTTCGGACCGACTGTGTTATTGGTTTCGTATTCTACATTATTTAATAATTCGGTTATTAATGGAACTTTTGTATTCAGATTTTCATTTGTAATTTGTACAAAATAATGAGACTGCTCACTTTTATTTATTGTATCCATGTCAGCTTTTCCTGCTAAACCACCTACACGACGAAGAGAGATAGTTGGGGATTTATCCTTTTTTACAAAGTTATATCCAATTGGGTCAATGTTTGCTTCGACAAACCTGTTTGTACTCTTTTTCTCCCATATTTGAAATACACATGGACTATCGTGATCTTGTCCATTTACTGTAAATGATTTATCTGGTAAATCACATTCAAATATGAGATGAAATGATAGTGGGAATGATCTTCGCATACTTTCTTTTTTGAAACTTTTTGGAAGAATAAAGGATATTGTTTTTGAAAAGGTTGCAGCATGCTTTATAAACTTTATTGCCATAGACGACTGTCTTCCAAATGGAGGATTTCCAATTGTGTGTATAGTTAATGTTGATATATCTCGACCAGGTTGGATAGTTTGAGGTGTTACTTGTAAAAAGTCTAATGTTGTTACGATATCACTATCTGGTTTGATATCGAATAATCGAATATTTTTACATATCTTTAATAATGCATTGTAAAAAACGCCATTCCCCGCACTTGGCTCAACTACAATGTCCTTTGTTTTGGTTATTTTAATATGTTGTTTCACATAATTAACACACAAGTCCACTATTTCTTCTTTTGTGTAATATTTATCTATCGGATTTCTTGTTAAACCAGTTGATTGAAGTTCAGTAGAAATAGTATGTTGGGCTTCCATATTATTCTATCTTACAAATACAAATATATATACATCACTATTTGTATTTGTTAAAATGTACGTGAATTATATAGTTTATTCACCAACTTAATTTACTTGTAATACTGTCCTTAACATAGTCTGTTCTTCGTAGGTGAAAAACCAATGTTTATCAGTCTTTTTAATATGTTCGTAGTATCTAGTTATGAACTCTACGAAAATACACAACTCCTTCATTCCAAACCCCTTGTCTTTTCCTTCTATTTTTAATGAATGTAATTCTTCATCAATTGTATCTTCATCTGGTTCTTCGTATCCCTGTTTGATAATATCTCTAAGGAGTGCCTGTTTTTTGGTTTTATTGGCAGTATCAACACATTTGTAACCAGTGCTTCTACTGTTTGAAAGATCTTTTACCTTATAATCTGCCACATTCACATCTGTTTTTCCATAGGACATAAAACCAAATATTTTATGAACATTTTCCTTATTAATTACACCCTTTACGTTTTCATCAATATACTTTTGTATGTCTTTTTTGTCTTCAGTTTCTGCTAATTTCCATTCCTTCTTCTCATATTTAACATAAAATACACCATTATCTTTGTTTGTTTTAACGCTTGGATCATAGAACAAAAAAGCAGAAAGTGGTTGATTTATAGAGTTAGTAGTTTTAATCATATATGTTGTATAATATTTTTTGACATTGTTAACAATACCGTCGTCATCGTTATCAAGTGTTATATCATCTCCAGTAAATAATGACAAGAATAAATCTATTTTATCTCTCATGGAAATGTTATCAACTAAATGGGCGACAACTAAATATTTTAATATATCATCAGCAGATAACTCTTGAGTATCTTGAACAAAACCAGTCGTTTTCATGTTTCGCAATGATGCTCCGACATGTTTGTATATGTTATCTTTCGGCTTGGGAATAGTACTACTATTGTAATACTTATCAAACTCTTTGTATGTGTTTTGCATTTCAACCAGAATATTCATAGCCTTTGCATTTCTTTCATTGTCTGTTTCCATATGTTCTTTCTCTCTTTTATCCGATTGTTGTATTTGCGTTTGTTTTTGTAAACGTTCCTCCTGTATAATAGATGGTATTTCCATCTTTATTTTAATTTTCTCATTTTTGTAATTCAAAGGTGTGCTTCTTTCAAATAACGATATTTCGGGGTTCATAAGTTCGACAGGTTGAAACATGTAGTAGTCGCCTATATTTATAAGTCGCCCACTTCTTCCATACATATCGGTAAGGTATTCTGTTTCGTTTTGAATTAAGTTTGTCAAAGAACTATATATCTGTGAAGAAGGGTACGTTTTTGGATAATTAACCATGATTATCAAATCTTCCTTGGTATAGAAATATTTTTGTCTAAACAAGTCTTTTATTTTTCCTGTTATCTTTTGACTATTTATCATAATAAACTTTTCGTCATACGTACTTTTGTTAATATCGATACCTTCAATGCTAGATACATTTTTCGTGTTTACACATTTATATTGACCATCTTGCATAAAATCATTTATCATAGTAAAACTACGATCGCCTATTTCATACTGGTCAATCTCGTTTCCATCTGATAACACTTGGCGTGTCTTCTGGTTCATTGTATCTAGATTAAAATTAGTCTGTGAATGATTAAGAAAGCAATCAACTGATACCTCTTTCAACAGCCTGGTTACATTACCAACTAGGAGTGCTTTATACTCAGCACTTCTATAAACAGATACATCTGCTGCTTCTCTCTCCGTGTTTTCAAGAATAGTTGCATACATAAATATTTGTACATTTCGTTCACTGTATTGTAGCAAACGATGACTATTGTTTCTAACTGCGCGCCCTATTGTTTGTTCAAGTCTACTTAAATTATACCAAGGCTCTAAAATATGTACTTGTCTAATAAACTTCAAATCTACGCCCTCTGATCCTGCCATAGAAATCAATATTACTTTCACATTCTGTCCTTCTTTATTTTCATCTTCTGTTGCTGCAATGATTTCACTTATGTTATTTGGAGACAAACGTTTGTCTCCAGTAATCATAATATATTTTGCTGGATGCCCAGAACCTCTTTTTTGGAGGGGTTCCATTGATTTGTAATCAACTGGTGGTGTTGGGGGTGCTTTGAATAATGATCGCTTTTTATCCCCATAGCGTGTTATACCCATAGACTCCAGTGCTAAAACCATAGGGATTAATCCTCCATCCAGATATTGAGAATATATAAGTATTACCCCCTTAGACTTGTGAATACTATCACAAATGTGTTTCATTTTTGGACTATAACTTCCGATTTTGTCTCGATTAAAAAAGTTTGCGTGTTCACCTTTTTTCACCCATGGCTTATATTCAAACATACCTTTCAGCATATTATCCGAACTTCTCTCATCAACATAATCCATAACAGATTGTAGTCCTTTTGTGCCAATTGTCTGTTTAATTTGAATATTTCCTCGAACAATAGATTGTTCTATATTTTGGTCTGAGGATAGATACTCGTTATTTATAGGAAATGTTATATTTAAACTCTGGATAGGCTCTTGAAGTTTTGTGTAACTAAGTTTGGCCTCTACCTCTTTTTCAGGTCCTACTTCAGAATTATGCGAGTTTATAATTCCATTATAGATCATTTTTTGATAATCTCCTACTTTGACTAAAAATAAGTTATGTTTTGTGACAGTATCTATCTTGTTCTCAACAAGTTTACCACCAATAACATTCTCTTTTGGAACTGTATTTTTATCAAATGTATTTTCTGGAGAAAATATATCTGGGTATATCCGATATGGGAATGTATACGGGTTTTCACCTCTAACAAACGACACATAACCAGTTGTTTTACGTATTAAAACGTCTCTTCCCGTTTCGTCTTCTCCTTTTTCCGCTTTTCTGAAGTTTCCATTAGAATCGAACACATCATTCACTTTAATAAGACCTCTACGATCGTTCATGTTCATAAGATTAATCAACCAAATGATCTCTTTATAGTTATCAAACATTGGAGTTCCTGATAAGAAAAGAAGTCTCATGTTTGATGCACTTTTTACTAAAAATGTAAGTTGGGTTGCGATACGCTTGTGTTCATTTTCATCTGAGTTACGTATATTGTGAACCTCATCAATACAAATTAATCTATTATCAAACTCAAGTTTCAAGTTGCGTTTCATTCTTGCCGTTTTCTGATTTGAATTCCAGTTTTTAAAGTCTACATTCGCAACTTGTTTTTTTTCTATGTAGTTGGCAAACTCTCGATAACCCATAAACTCATAAGAACTGTTTATTATTTTATTAATTTTCGATACCATTTTGTCTTTTGGAATATTTTTCGTGTGTGTAGGATTTACTTCATTTATTAGCTTATTACCAATACAATTATTAATGCCCCATTCACCATTAACAAGTTTCATAATATTAGAGTTAAACAATTGAAGCTTGAAATTGTCTTGGACTGTGGGTGATGCAACTATAATTATCTTTGCATTTGTATTTGTTTGTTTTATATAGTCACGATGCTCCTCACATATACCAATAGCAGAACATGTTTTACCTGTGCCAAGACCATGAAACAATAAAAGACTATTGTATGGTGTCTGTGAAGACAGATAATTCTTTACAAAGTTTTGATGAGGACTAAGCTCAAATTCGAGATTTGACAAAAGATTTGCCCTCTCTTCTACGTCATATATTTCACCCTCATATTGGGTATCATTGAACTCCTGGCGTGTAGCTATTTTTAATGAAAAATTGGGATCATTTAAGGTTGGATATAAACTGTCATCGTCGCCTGCGTCGTTTCTCTCTTTGTATTCTTGGCGTAAAAGAAACTTGTTACATGAATGCGTTGGATCATACACATTTGTATCGAAATCACACTCTGAACTAGGTTGGGTCTTATTTTTCTCCATAGATGTCACACTTATTATACATTACGAATAAAAACTATACTTTTTTAACATTTTATTTACATTAACGAGTATATTCTGTTTTTCTAAATTATAAGGACGTATACTTTGTATGCAGGCTTCCATGGTCATCCATTGCATTCTACTTACTTCTGTTCTCTGGTAATTATTCATATCTAAATCTTGATTTGATGTATATGCCAAATAAAACTTATGTTTGTAAGCTTTAAAGTTCGAACCAACAAAATATTCTTCATATGGAATAATATTTTCTACTAGACGTATGTGTTTTCTAGACATACCAGTCTCTTCTTCAAACTCACGAAATGCGCATTCCATATCGTTCTCTTTATAATTTCTTCTTCCTTTTGGAAACTCCCATTCCTGTTCCTTCCAATTTGTTGAACTTCTAGATACAATATCATTCAACGTAACAGATGTATCATTAACCATAATTCCTGATTTAAGAGCTTCAAACTTTTTAGAAGAAGAGGTTTCTTCTGAACGATACAATGGAGTGCTGTGTACTCCCCATAACTCTTTCCATAAAATTTCGAATGGTTTATTTATAATTCGGTTTTTTTCCTCTACAGACATTTCATCAATACATTTTTGTATTTGAAAAATATTAGAAAGAGAATATTTGCCTCGTATAAAATCAATATAACCAAACGAATCCTTGCGGCGAATCATTAAAAACTCCGGTTCAGTTATAAACCTAAACAATATAATACCATAGCTTGTAATTGGAAGTTTACACTGATAAAAAAGATGTCCAATCTTACCACAATTGCTACAGCTTGTAGATTGGTTACTGTTCATATCTTCGTGAAAGAAATCTAAGTGTATTTTCTTTGAACTATCTTTACTATTATTCTTATCTAAAGAACCAAACCCATTTGTATTATCCATAATCATTTAACGTATATATTTATGTTTAACTCAATATGTTTAAACATAAATCTTATAATGTTAATACTATGTAATGAAACTAGACTCAAATATATGGGGGCCACAATATTGGTTTTTCTTACATACTACTGCTTTAAGTTATCCAGTTACACCAAATGATACTATAAAAAAGAAGTATTATGATTTCATACATAACTTTCCATTATTTATGCCAGATCAAAAAATTGCAGCATCGTTTAATGATTTATTAGAAACATATCCGGTTTCACCATATTTAGATAATAAAGATTCACTAGTAAGGTGGACACATTTTATTCATAATAAAATAAATAAAAAATTAGAGAAGGATCAAATATCAATTGGAAAGTTTTACACAGAATATTACAAACAATATGAGACTATAACAGAAAAACAAATAACACACATTAAAACCAAAAAACACATTGTGTATGCTGTGTTAGTATCGGTGTTATTGGTTATTGTATTTGTTTTCTATCAAAACTAAATGAAGATTATAATATACTTATATTATAGTAACAAAGAATGAATGGGGGAGTTGTAATAGGTTCAGGTGGGTTTGGGTGTGTTTTTAAACCATCCCTTCAGTGTGCCGATAATGACAATGATAATAAGTCAAAAAGTAAATACATTACTAAGGTTATGTTAAAAGACAATGCAGAAGAAGAATACAATATTATAAACAAGTTTCAATCTATTTTAAAAAAAGTGAAAAATTATGACAATTATTTCTTATTGAAAAATGTAACCAAATGTGCGAGGTTAAAACCATTGACAAGAAAGGATCTAAAAGGCTATTCCAAAAGGTGTTCTTCACTTATAAGAAAGAATATTACTTCAAAAAATATTAACAAATCGTTAGACAAGTTGTCTGCAATAAGCATGCCACATGGAGGAAACGATATGTCTACATATTCTGTGACAAATATAAACAATTATAATGTCATGACAAAGTTTTTCAACCAATTATCAGTATTGTTAAGTAAAGGTATTGTAAAAATGAATAAATTACGTGTTTATCATGGTGACATAAAATCTTCAAATATTCTTGTAAAAGATTGCTCATCACGATTAATAGATTGGGGTCTAGCATTTTATCACAACAAGAAAAATGGGAGTGTTCACAGTGATGCAAAAGATAGACCATTCCAGTTTAATGTGCCGCCATCGTGTGTTCTTTTCAATAGCACATTCAAGGTCGTATATGAGGATTTTATATCTCAATACGGAAATAAAGACAAAAGCAATGAAGAGTTTGTAAAAGACTATATAGACGAATGGAATAAAGAGAGAGGAACTGGTTCATTAGACATTCTTAATTATGTTTATGCCGGTCTGGTTCCTGATAAAAAGATGAAGATAACAGATAAACACACCGAACCTGTTATAATTACATACATAAGTAACATCCTTGATAAGTACACAATAAATGGCGAGTTCAAAGAAGATAAATATTATAATGAGGTTTATTTGAAAAATCTAGACCTCTGGGGAACCGTAATGTCGTGTGTGAATATTTTTGACTTGATGAATAACAGTAAAGACACATTGAATACTATTGAAATTGTGATACTAGAACAGATACGTAACATGTTTAAATATACAATTGAGAATGATAATACTGCTATGAACCCGGCAGTAATTGAAAATTACATGAAAGAAATATCAGAACTTTACTCTACTATCGAATTAAAGGATCTCGTGGATAATACGAAACATAAAAAGGAAAATACTCATCGCATCAAAAGATCTTCTACAAAGAAAAGTAAAACAAGAAATTCAAGGAAAACGAAAACAACTAAGTCTTCGCAAAATACTCGTAAAATAGGGAAGAAATATTTTTAATATCGACACAATATATGAGGATTGAATTAGTCATTATACTTGTAACAGCATTTTTAGTGTTCAACACATACCACGATGGTAAATATACGGCGATGTTCTATAAAAATAAAAAGAATATGCAGATAGCATTTTATGCAATTGTGGGTGTTTCTCTCTTCTTGTTAATGAGAAAAGATCCATCAAAAGGAAAGCAACTACTACTTCATGCAAATGAAGCTGTAAAATATATGCCCATTGATAAAACATCTGCGCGCATACTATCTCCAATTCTTGATTTTACCGTAAGAGATACTAATGAAAATACATTTATGGGAAACTTAAATCCACCTGCAAAGATGGATCAACAACGTCTTGAACAAAGAATACTTACGTCTGGACGTTCTCAACAAGGAGGAAATGGAAAGTCTACAAAACGTTCTGTAAGTGAAACAAAGAAGAAATACGTTGCATCTATGCAGAACTGGAAATGTGAAGATTGTAGACAAAAACTAAACGCCTGGTTTGAAGTTGATCATAAAACAAGACTAGAATATGGAGGAAGCAATGAAGTTGATAATTTAGTTGCATTGTGTAGAAACTGTCACGGGAAAAAGACTGCATTTGAAAACATGTAATGATTGACACCTGTGTTCGTGTATTATATACATTTTAATGTAGATGTATATTATATGGAACAACCTATGAATGAGAATAATGTAACTCCTCCACAAGCATCGAGTGGAGAGGATAGTATCCTTGTGAATACTATTGACAAACTAAGTAATTCCAGCGTTTATGCTTTTATTGCTATGTTTGTTATCATACTTACTATTTTTTTATGCATGATCTTATTTACAAAACCGGGGTTTACTTTAAACCTAAGTTGGCTTGAATCAATAGGTCTAAGCATAAACACTACTTTACTAAGTGTAATAGGTACAACGCTTATATTTATTTCTATTATAGCAATTCTATTACTTCTATACACAAAAACATTCAGGGCGATTTTTCAAATATTAGACAAACTAGTATGGGTATTTACATTACTCATCTTTATACTGGGTTTAGCCTTGTTTTTTATATACATCAAAAAGGAAGTGCTTGACCATTACAAGTATCTTATATTGATCATTGTATTAGGTATAGGATCAAAATTATTCTATAACGCACTACAACAATCAGATGAAGAACAGTTTAGACCAAATCTTCAAGTAGAAAAGATCCGCTTCTCTCTTGTGTATTTTGCGTTCTTTATCTTCGCAATATTATTATTTGTTACTGATCTAGGAGGACTTAGAACAAACTACGCTGGACAATCTTTTGTATTTACTATAGTATTGTTGGGAATGGGTCTTGTATATTTATTAAACTTATTGAGTTTCCCTATTGGGACCGATAATAAAAATAAGTCAATGATTTCAGGTGTTACCATGTTTGGGTGGGTTCATGTCGGACTATTCCTTTTGACTATTATTGGGTTTTTTGTAGGCATTTTTAATAACAAAAAAAAGTTTGTAGGTTCAGATGGTAAGTTTTCGTTGAAAAATGTAAACTTTGCAACAGTCTGTACCATGTTTACTATTATCATGGTTTTATGGATAGCATTCTTTGTCGTTAGATCAACAAATGCTCCAGACGATAATCTTACAGGTTCTCAACAAGCAAAACTGACCAATGTTAGTAGTATTGCACAACAGGCAATTAATGTTGTTCTCGGTATTACACTTTTAGGCGTGATTATTGGATGGTCCATCACATTAGCAGAAAACTATAAAAAAGATAAAAACACGATGGCACTAATTGTTAACATAACAACTATCTTAGTCATAGTTTATTTTTCATATAAGTTTTTAAAGAACTCGACACAATTTCAAAAATCTCCATACTATAAACTTATTGTAAACCTTATATTTTACATACCATGTCTCGTATATGAACTCATTGCATGGGTGTTCTTAAAAATAGGTATAAAATTACCATCACTTGATGAACTTATATCCGGAGTAAAGGGAACAAACATAGGAAGTAAAAATGATTTGATTATGCTTTTAATTGTCATATTTATTAACATCATTTATTTCTTTATTTTTCCATACACAGTGAATAAGTTTGCCAAACAAGGTGGTAATGTATTGCGTTTGATGCCGGTTTCTTTGTCAGACCCACAAACTCTTGGCACATATTTCAAACTTAATGGAATAGAAGTTCCAAAAGGTAAACCAGTTCAAGAAGTTGGAATACATAATTATAGATATGCTATCTCCTTCTGGGTGTATCTTCCGTCGCTTCAGCAATCAAATAATAATGAATATTTAACAATACTCAATTACGAAGAAATACCTCACGTGAAATGGAACACTAAAAAGTCAGAACTGATTATTACAGTGAAAGCACCAAATAAGTTCAGTAAAAATGATCTCAGGTATCCTGAAGAACTAGATACAGAAGGAAATATCATTTTATATAAGAGTAAAGCCTTCAAAACACAAGTATGGAATAATATTGTTCTCAACTTTGACGGCGGCACAATGGATATTTTTATAAATGGAGAATTAGTAAAAAATAGAAGACACGTTGTTCCAGAAGTTACATATGGAACACTTGTTTGCGGATCACCTGAATTAGCTGGAAAAATATGTAACATCATTTACTTTAATTTTGCGTTAACGATGAAAAAGATCCATTATTTATATAATTTAGTGAAGTTTAATGATCCCCCTATACCACTGAATACGTCATTGGGAACCACCGAACAATCCATCTATAGTGCGGTTGGTAAAGACAATAAGAAAACTATCATACCTATCAATCTTGAAACGGATATACTCGATAACATCTCCTTTGATGATCCGGTTGAAGAGACAGATAAACTTACATCTGCACGTTTCCAGAACTACTTATCACTTGGTTGGTATTTCAAACAAAACAAAGACGGTAATAATAGTATTTCTTCGGGAGGTATGGGTGATTCAAATCAAGGTTCTAGTTGCCAAAAACAATCACAGACAGCTGTTTCCTCCCCATTTTCCGAAAGTAGTAATAGTCCGCCATCTGGAGGAACTATGAAGATAAAGTAAGATAGTTTACACTATCAATGAGATATTCTGGTTTAGACCACATAATATAATATTATTCTATTATATATCATATTATGGACATTACTGGCATTTTAGTAATAATTTTAGTTGTATTGCTTCTTTACGTTCTTGTAAAATATGCAATGAGCGGATCTCAAGTAAAAACTGGAATAGAGAGTGCATTAACTCAACATACTATTAAGGCAGAATCATTAACTACAAGTTCGGCCGGAGCATCAAACTTCAGCCATTGCATATGGTTCACAGTTCAAGACTGGAACTATAACTATGGGGTTTACAAACCCTTGCTGGTAAGAGCGCCTGGATCTGCTGGTGCATCAGATCTTGTTCCTGGTCTTAGTGCCAAGAATGTTTGCCCTGCAGTTATTTTAGGATCTCAAAATAACAATATGGAAGTATGGCAAACAATTATGGATGACGGAAATCCAGTTACACCTGGTTCAAGCACTCAAGTGATAGACAATATCCGTTACCATAAATGCACCGTAACAAATGTGCCTATTCAAAAATGGTGTTTCTTTGTTGTTAGCTTTTATGGACGCACATGTGATCTCTATCTTGATGGTAAACTTATCAAAACATGTGTTATGGATGGTATTGCTAAGGTAGACAAGGATTCTGATATGTTCGTCACTCCTGGTATTCAGACAGGAAAGGGATCATTCCAGGGATATACATCTAACTACACATTCATACCTAGATCTATTAACCCACAAGAAGCATATGATCTATACAAGAAGGGGTTCGGCGGAAACTGGCTCACCAACTTGTTGAACATGCAAGTTACGGTTACCTTATCCAAGAATGGACAAGTTCAGAAAGAATACACACTTTAAATCTAATAAATATTTAGATGATAACAATGTTACTTGTAAACAAACAAGTTAACGAAAATTAATAAACATATAATATAATATTGTTATTATACTATATATAACCATGTTTAACAATAATGAAACAAGCGCCTCAAAATTAACAGGCGGACTTAAAGACTTCATGGCGTCTAATTCACTCATTGCAAAGTTTGCGTTTATATTGCTTGTATTATTGGTATTTGTCATTATTCTTAGATTAGGTGTAGGAGTTATGTCAGCATACTTTAGTCCAACTGGATCCCCTAGATTATTTGTAGGAATGTACCCCGGAAAGAATGCAAAAACATTTTCACAGTCTCCTCTTGATTCTACCAAATCAGATTCTTCCAGCACAATCATTAGATCAACTAACGAACGTGGAGGCATCGAATTTACATGGAGCCTATGGACTTTCCTTGAAGCAGATCCTACAGCTACAACATTTAGACACATATTTTCCAAAGGAAACCCTCAGCAATATTCTAACAAATATGAGGAAGGTCAATCAAAACCTCCTAGCAATGGTTTAATGTTTCCCAATAATGCCCCAGGACTATATGTTACACCTGGTAAAAACGAACTATTGTTGATCATGAACACTTTTGATTCCACAGATGAAGAGGTTGTAATTGATAATATGCCCTTTAATAAATGGGTAAGTGTAATCATACGAGTTAAGGATAAAAACCTTGATATATTTATTAATGGTATCATTACCAAAAACCTTCAGTTTTCAAGCCCACCTCGTCAAAACTATGAGAACGTTCAGCTTCACTTAAATGGAGGATATAACGGATATACATCCAATCTATGGTATTATAACTATGCTCTTGGAACAAACGCTATTAACTCTCTTGTTTACTGGGGACCCAACACTAAGTTGGCTGAAAATAATGGTCTTGGTGATACCAATAGTGATTACTTATCCAGTAAATGGTATTTTGGAGGACAAGGTGATATGTTTAATCCAACGGGAGATCGTGGTTCAGCACTATAAATTAGATTTACAATAAACCGACATTTTGAATAATCAACTTAAAAATAATGCGATGAGATACACGTATTATTTTTACGACACATATAGTATGACAACACTGTTTAACGAGTTTGATTATCTTTTAAAACCCAATGAGAACCCAGATAATATTTCAGGAACCCTAACTGGAGCTGATGGGAAACCATATTATAGAGAATATAGTTTTATAGACAGACCGTTTGATTATAGTTCACTCAGAGAACAACAATTAAACCTACGAAATGAAATATTGGATTACAAAAACAAAGAAGAAGTATACACAAAAGCTCAAAGATATGCAAATAAAGTTCGTGGAATAACGATGCATAGAAATAGAACATTCGCAAGCAAAGGAGACAGTAATAATAGATCAAATCCTAACACGAAAAATTATTTGCGAATAGATGCAAATAAAAATATTATTAATGAAACTACAAAATATGTCATACCAGATATAGCAAGTACATTACCCTACATAAACCAGATAGGAACAGGAACAACATACAACACACAAGATATAATAGACATAAGCTATAATTCAGGTAAACTAGACAAAACTACAATCGTTATGCCAATAGTTCAAAATGATGATATACCGGCTGAAGATGAGATAGCAGACGGCGGAGTTCTTTATGCTGGCACAAATTTCAGTGATCCTTCTGATCATGCAAAAGTTGATCCTAGTCTATATAAGTTTAGTCAACAGGCTATTGTTTCAAGCGAGTTTGCAAATAAGTTCAATATAAATCTTGAACATACATACAGAAAAGAAGAACTTGAACAAATTACGGGGAAAACGTTTCTTGAACTCTATCCGGATTACCCATCATGGACGCAACGCCAGATGCAAGGATCAGTCGTTTCATTTTCATCAGTGGATGGAAAGCCTGGCGATTTTCTTCCAAGTATGTATAATTCAACAACTTATAAGTATGATAATGTGAATAATCAGTATATCAGTGAATATATAAGAATTAATATATTTGTTTCAGAAGATTATCCTTTTGCAAACGGTATTGATAACGGAACTGAAGTAGGAAGTAATCTGAGACTACATACATTTCATTTCGACTGATCCGGATCCTTGAGGAAGTTTGTAATAAATCGGTAATAATACAATTAAATCTTATTTATATTTGTATTATTATGAGTAAGCAGAAGGGTTCATACATTTTTCATTTGTATCAAATATATCACCAGACATACAGTTAGAAGAATCATTCACAGAGGCACAACTTCTATTTCCGTTATATTCGCCTATATAACAAAACCCAATAGATGATCCTCCAGTACTCTTAGAATTAGTCTCAGTTGGTTCTGGACCAGAGTAATCGATGTCTCTTGGAGGTTGTTGTTGATTAGTTGTTGCAGTTGCAGCAGGTCTATCTATCTTTTTCTGTAAACTGTTTTGTGTAGGTTGTTTTGAAGTTTCATCTTCGACATCACTATCTACTTCTTCTGCACCTTTTGTTGTGTTAGAACTCTTATTATCTTGATTTCCTTTCACAATATCATCAGGAATAGATGTTGCAGATTTCACAGTCTCTCCAGACACTTCTACTACACCCTTACCTCCAACTTCATAACTATTCATCAAGTTATTAAAAAAGGTTTTAATTTCACCGGTTACAGAACTCATACCAGAAAAAAGTTCTTCCCAAAACAATGCTTTCCCGGTGGTAGCGTACATATAAATATTTCCAGCAACAAAGATAAATAAAACCAAACATATAACTCCTAGTAATAACGAAGAGCTCCAAAAACTACCTTCTGTTTGTCCAGTTGAACTGCTAGATGAAAACAATGATGAAACACTTCCATTGCTACTAGAAGGGGAAGATACTGATGATAGCGAACTTCCAAGTGAGCTAGTAGCAGATGAATTGGAAGCTATTGTGCTTGATGCAGCAGTACTAGCAGTTTCACCTATAGACTGACCAATAGATGATGCAGCAGAGGTTGTACTTGATGCAAGACTTCTAGTAGAGTCTCCAATTGACGAAATACCAGAACTAATATTACTAGATACTGAATCTGATGTACTCATTTGAACCTTATATAAATTCTATTAGATTATTATTATTTATGTAATCACGCACTGGTGATGTAAAGTATCCTAAACACGAGGTAAAAAATCTGTTGAAAACAGATCATTTGTTACATCTTTTATTTCATCCTTTTTTACGTTTGTTTTTTTAGATCGTATTTTAGGCCGAGGTTCTGGTGTATCAGTGATATTCATATATAACCCCTGCTGTTCAGAAGTATCCTGTTTTGATGCAGCCTCCTTCTCTTCTTTCTCCTTAACTTGTTCTTGTTTAATGCGATTTCCATGTTCCTTAACTTGAGCAAATACTCCATGCATTTGTGAAAGAACACAAGAGAGAATTTTTTTGTCTTTTATAATTTCATGTTCACTAAATATGATATTTGTGGTTAAAATCGAAATAGCAAAGTAAACAACAACACGTCTTTTTGTATTGCATCCATCCGTGTACCGTAACGAAAAAATCTGAAAAAGGCTATTTATAATTTTTTCGTGCATTTTTCCTCGTTTTGTAGATATATCTTTCAGTAAAATCCATACTAACCAGACTGGATTTGTCGACCATTTATCATCAACAAGGATTGTCTCTATTTCACTACGTTTTGCTATTCTACAAATTTGCTTATTTTTTTTACATAATTTTGAATATTCCACTATCCATTCATACCAATAATATGCCCTCATTGTATTTGCTTCCTTTTCAGATAAGTTAAAAGCTAGTTCATTAATAGCAATCATAAGCTCTTTGGGGTCATCTTCACTTAAAATCTTTTCTCCGAAGCTGAGATCTGGTGCGTGTAAAAGATCCTTAAAGTTTAACATATTAAAATCATCTTGTTTTACTTTCACTGCCTGAAGAGTGTATTTTTTGGATGACAAAGTTAGTATAACAACCAATTCTATAAACAGTGAACGAAACCCAGGATCATTTCTAAAATCAATCTGTTCTTGGTCCGTTTCTGTCTCATTCATGTTTTCACGAAACCTAGTTATTTTACTTGCCATATAGATAGATAGTTTAGGGTTAGAGATATGAATGTATTTGCAATAAAACTGTATCAACGTTTCCCATAATTCCATATAGTGACCCGAACACATAAGTTCGGCACACCAGTAACACGCATTCTCTAATTTTTCATGCATCATTGCATCTGCAAGACGCTGAACTACTATGGAACATTTAAATCCAGAGTATGTTATCGCTTTGAAATCTGAACCTCTTCTTGTATCGTCAAACAATGATTTTTCCATTGTACTTATATTTTTGTATTGTAGTACAACAAAAAAAATCACATTATTACATATAGACAAAATAAGAAAATATGGATCATTTTTGTAAAACAATTAAGAGGGGTTATGGATCTATTAATAAATTAACTGTTTGGGCTAAAATTACAATTGGTATCATCTTAGTTCTCATATTATTTCGGCATATTAACTCAAAATCTTCAAGATTGGAAGCATTCACAACAGAAGAAAAGTTTGAATTAAAACAGGGTAAGAATATTTATGATAACTTTTATGCAAACGTGTATGATTCACTAACATATACTCATTCTAAAAATGAGTTTGAGATCGAAAAAATCGTCAAGTATACAGAACCTACAAGTAAGAGTATTATTTTAGACATTGGTTCAGGAACAGGACACCATGTAAAACAATTAAAAGATGCAGGAGTACCAAATGTTACTGGCGTTGATAACTCGGAAGAAATGGTAAAGAAGGCAAAAGAACTTAATCCGAAAAATAAATATGTTCTAGGAGATGTATTAAAACCGTCCCTATTTAGTAATAATAAGTTTACACATATAACATGCTTATATTTTACAATGTATTACTTTCAAAACAAACGTGCTTTTCTGACTAACTGTTTTAACTGGTTAATGCCCGGTGGAAAATTAACTATTCATTTAGTTGATAAAGCTATGTTTGATCCTATACTTCCTCCCGCAAATCCTCTACTTGTTGTATCGCCGCAAAGATATGCAAAAAATAGAATTACCCATAGTAATATTGTTTTTGACGAGTTTAAATATGGTTCAAACTTTGAGGTTGACAAAAACAGCGACAATGCACTCTTCGTAGAAAAGTTCACAACAAGAAAAGAGGGTAAATTATTTAGGAAGAATAAGCACGAATTATATATGAATGGTATACCTGATATCTTAGCTATTGCAAGAAAGGTTGGATTTATTGAATTACAAAAGATAGATATGGTACGTGCAGAATATGAATATCAATATTTATATGTTCTTCAAAAGCCAGAATAATTTTATTTTAGAGACATAGTGTATAATGACAGAAGTACAAGGATATTCTGCCGGAAGTGCCGCTGATAATGCCGCCTCTTTAACTGGTGGTCGCCGCCATCGCCGTGGAGGCTCCCTTGCTCGTCGTGCTGGAAAGCACCACGGAGGTAAGAAGAGTCGCAGCCGCAATGCCAAGAAGAGCCACAAGAAGAAGTCTGCCAAGAAGGGACGCAAGAGCCGCAAGGCAAAGAAGAGCCGCAAGCATTAAGTGCAGGATTTTATAAAATAGTTTAAAGATGTATAGATGTCTATACCTCTTTAAATCTTTAGTTTAGCAACGTAAAATGAAAAGATAAATATTATAAGCGTTTACTAATAACATCGCTTATGATAGCATTATATATTTTATCAACGATTGTCATAATTTCTATTGTGCTTACTGTTTTTATTAAGGTAAAGTATCCATTCTGGTCATCACAACCCGTTTTCCATGTATATGATCTTTCGTATTATATACGCCCTGTAGGAATTATACAAAATGGATTACCAGAACAGAATAAATACTACAATAAAACTATTGATATCAAAAAAATAGAAGGGGATAGTCTTCCTTACTTAGAAACAACGATAACATCCTTCATTCAAACTCATTATTTAAAAACAACTGATGCCTCTTTTTTTCCAAAAAAAGAAAACATTATTCCTTATTTCACTGGCCACTTACGACCATGTCATTTATCTAGCTGGACAACACAAAATCCTCTACTACACAACACATCTGGAAAGGTTACCCTCAGAGATGAACTAAAAGGATGCATGACTACACGACCTTTATACGCAGATATATTTGCATCAATTGGAACGAAAACTGTCCCAAGTTTTGAATTAAATTATGTTGATTACTTGTGTGTAAACTCTGCATATAGAAAACAAGGAGTAGCGCCTGAGATCATTTACACACACAATTATTCTATTCAAAGAGAAAAACATAGAATACCCATTTCATTGTTTAAGAGAGAAGACGAAGTCACGGGTATTGTTCCTCTTTGTTTTTATAGAACAACTACATTTGATATGAATACATGGACAACCTTGTCCGAAATACCTGCCAACAGAGGTACAGTTATGAATTGCGATTCAAGTAAATACTCGCATATTCATGACTTCATACAAGAGAAAAAGAAGCTATTTCAACTGGCTATAATACCCTCAATTGGAAATATAATAGCTTTGATGGAGAGCAAAAATATATATGTTTACATGTTACTTGATGAAAAACAAACCATTCAAGCCGTATATTTTTTTAGAAACAATACTATGAAATATGAAAATGGTGAAAACAGTTTGTCTCTTATTGCTAGCATACGTGTGCCCAATCTTCCAGATGATATATTTTCGTATTCATGCAAACTTTCTATTACAAAGATTGTGAAAAAATATGAGAAAATATGTAATTACGCATATTTTTCTATTGAAAACATTTCATCAAATGACACTATACTTAAAGACTTGGAAAAAAAGAACATACCAATACATAGTAGTCCTACTGCGTACTTTTTTTATAACTTTGCATGTCCCACGTATCAATCTAATAAAGTTTTTATGTTAAATTAACATATATTTGTATTTTAAATAAAGCACAATGTCACATATACTGAGAACTCTTGAAATCAATAATTCAGTAATAGGTAAAGATATTAAGGTTATATTAAAAAAAAGGATGCTAGACGAAAAAGAAGTAACTGGTAAGTGCTTGTCAATACCTCCACCCGTTATTATTCGCAGTTTATATCAAGATATTTTTCCAACTCTGTCACTTTCTGTGGAAAACAATAATTACGTTGCACACATTTCAATTATAAACATAGAAAATATATATAAAATACGGCTTGATAATACATCTAAGGTTTTAACTACATTAATTTGTAAACACAAAAATATTTCAACCGATGTTTCGAGATATATTACAACATTTATGGAGGGATGGGCTATAGATACCCAATTGTGTTAGATGCTACAAAACTCTAATACAATCTAACAATTCAAACTTCTATACACTTAGGCTTTATACAGACTTAGTGTATAGATCATACCTAATGAACATTATTAACGTGTGTATTTTCCAAGTCGTGTAAAAGAGTCAACAATAAAGATAACAAATATTCCTAAGAAAAGATATAATACTATTTCTTCAGTCACATGAGCAGTCTTATCGTCTTGTTGTTCCTCTAATAAATGGATAACATGGTTAAGTTTATCTATTAATGGGTCGGATCCTGCCATCTTTACAGGAGTATATGCGTTTTGTAAACGTCCTCCGATTGGAACACTTGAATATACCCCACTAGGAGAACCATTTTCTCCAGTTAACTCATCTACATCTACCTCCTCGCCATACATTTTTTTATAATCAGGAATATACTGTCTATATTTATCATAATTTGCAGTGTTGCTTGTGTCGACAGTTCCAATATTAGACTGTTTATCGTAAGAATTACTATATTCTGGACCAGACGTTTCATCTTCATCACTTTCTTCTCTACTTCTAGTCTGCTCTACGCCAGCAGATACTGGAGGAGCAAGAGGCGTAAAATCACCTAATTCAGATGAACCCTCGTTGCTTTCATAATCTTGATTACTATGGATATTTGAAATAATACTGTTCACGTTTTCAGAAGAAATTTTATTCGATCCACCTCTTAACTTAACGGTTCTGTTATTTCGGATTTTTTTTTGACCATTTGATGATTGCTGTAGTTGTATCATAGATTGATCAACATTATCAAATGGAGCGGCATTCATTGCTAAAGACATTATGATAGTAACTTAATAAAAAATGAGATAATAAAATAGTAGAATAACGGAAATGCATTGCATATCGTTATTCTATAAGTAATAATGTAATCTTCCTCCCCATTATGTTTTTTGTTGATCATGTTGCTTTTGTGCTGCATCTCGTGCCTTTTCTAATATTTTTGTAGCAGCAGCGAGTTCATCCTCACTAATTACTCCATCTTGGTTTGTATCAACCATAGAATGGAGAACTCTATATTTTTTGGGTACAACACATAATTTACTTTCTTCGTTAAATAAATACTCGGATAAGATGGTAAATGATAAGGTTAATCCTAATGCAGTGTATATATCTCTTGTTCCCATCCATGCCATAGAAAATATAAACACTGATTTACTCAATCCATTTCTTAAATAAGTTTGTGTTGATTTACTAAACTGAACAGGAACAACTTTTGCACCCAAGTTCAACAATATCATAACAAATCCAGCAAAATATTTACTATTGTTTAACTCAAGTATATATGTATGTATACTTCCTAGAATACGCCCAAGATATCCTGGCTGATCTTGGCCACCAACTAAAAGCCCACCTGGTGTTGGAGTTGGAAAGGGGACGTTATCTAAACCTCCTTTATTTTTTTTTGATGTTCTCTCTTTTTTCATGTTATATGATGTACGTATATACACTATATAAACAAAAAAGTTTATTTTACATTACAAGCCCTAATTTGTTTAAAACTCCTACTTTTACACGTTCAATCACATTATCCTTTGTTTTTTTTGCACGATTTATTACACGTATATACTCTTTCTGTACATCACCTACAGTATTTGCCTTTCTTAAACCCTCTTTTATTTTATCTAGACCACCAAACCCCTCAACTACAACCTTATTCCCAAAATATAACCCGATTGCAAGTGATAATAAAATGATAAGAAATAAAAGTACAAACTCCTGTTTCTTTTTGTCTTTCATATACTAATATATATCAGGTTAATATTTTATTATAAATAATAAAGTATTAGTAACATAATTACTTGTCGTCGCTGTCTTTTTTATCTTCAGGTTTCGTCTCTTTTTCTAAGTCTCTTTTAAATCTTTCTTCGTTTCTAGGGGTAGGGAAGTATGGTCTTCCTAATATTTTTGCCCAGTTCATTTTAATTGCTTGTAGTTTTGTTTCACATGACAATCCTGGTATGTCAGTTTTTTTTATTTCTATGCCTGGTCGTAACGTAAGGTGAACATTCAAGTGAAAAGTCAAATTAGACTGGTCATCGTTAAGAATATCAATCACTTCTTTTGTTATAGGAGCAGGTTGGTATGGAACATTTCGTGAGAACCCACCTAACATATCATCCGTATCAACAGAACCTTGGCTTTCTGTATCACTTAATTCTTCTACCTTTCCACTTTGAATTAAATAACTATCATTCAACTGTAGTTTAAATGCACGATTGTAGATTTCAGAAAACAGATCCTTTTCGGACTTTTTCACAATAACATCTGATATTATCTGGTCTATTACAGAAAACTCGGCATAAAAAGGTTTAAATAGTTTAAACATCCTATCACCCATTCTATCATTTATTTGATTATAAGAAGTATACATAAGGAGATACATATAAAAGGGCATACTGTTTTCAATGTCATCAAACCGAGGAACTTGAATACTCGCATCGCTTGTTATACCTCCTGTTATTTGTTGTTCTTGTAATTTCTTTTCTAGCACAGGTAAAAAGTCTTGTGTAATTCCGTCACGTTTAATAGGAAAGATTGCCTTCTTATAGTTTGTTTTTGTTATTTCACTATATCGTTGATCTGCCCCTCCTCGTTTTTTTCGTGTATTCTTTCCTCCACCAGATTTTGAAATACGCTTTGATATCGTTCGTCTTTTTTTGTAATTTTCTTGTGCATCCTGTTTTTCTTTTGGAAGGAATGCGTTAAATACAACTAAGTTGTAATGACTTTCGTTTTCATAACTTACTGAGATAACATGTTTGTAATCTATAGGGGTTTCTCTGTCTTCGTCGTTTTTTATATCATTCGCTATTCTAAATCCAATATTTCTTTTTCGTATCTTAGAACGTTGATTATCTAAAACCTCTGTTTCTATCTCTTGTTTCAACGAAACCACCTTTAATTTGAATACTTCCTGTATAATCTCCATATCGGTTACTTGGGCATAATATGATGAATCCATAATAATATTCTCCGCTTCTTTGAAATCAACTGGAGATGAAAATGGAAAAATTTTATCAACAGGTTTGTCGATTGGAAAATTACGGTTAAAGTTCATAAACTTAATTTCGTAAGAATGTTGTTTAAACAACGATTCTGCAACATTATATGCCATTATATGTCGTTCTTCCTCTGTTAAACTATTGTTTTGCATTATTTGTTGAGCTTCGTGTAAGTAGGTATCTGATATATTTTTGGTTGCATCATTTTGTCCAGCAATTTCGTCGATCTCTCGTAATAGGTTCATTACATCTTGTATAACTTTACTTTTTTGTAAAAGTTCTGAATGGTGTTCATTAACCCATTCGTTTGTATACTTATATCCAAAGATCATATTACTTGAAAATAACATTTCGGAGAGTAATTTCTCTCTATTTCCTCGATAATAATTCATAACTGTCCATCTAATAAACATAGGAGTAAACTCCGTATTCGTTCTTGTTACGGTGCTTTGTGTTTCGTTATCAATGAAATCAAATGAAATTATTTTATCTTTAACATCCTTACCTTTGTCTTGTGATCCAATAAGCAAATATGCATTCTCCATATTAAATGCAGTAGAAACACAACTATAAAAACAATTACCATCTGCCGATATCCAAAGAACTTGTAAATCCTTCACATATTCATTATATTTGTCAGCAGAGAAAACACGACCTTTTCCTCGTAAAGGACCGTTACCCATATTTGTTCCTAGTGTAAATACATCGTTATATAGTCCATTTCTATATAAACTTTTACCACCAGAAGAAGACGTACCAGTCACCGTATCATTCATTTTACTTATCATTTTGCAAATATTTTTCTTTGATTTTTGTGCATCAGTCTTTTGTTCTTCTGTGACTTTATTGCCTAATGAAATAGTTTTTGTAATGTCTGTTGTAAACTTACCATCCTTGTTTTGTTGATAGTAGTCGTTAAAAAATCCATCTATGAAAAACTTACGCATATTGTTGGGTATATCGCCTACAATAGCGGCAGGTTGTTGAAAGTTTGTATTTACTTCTGGAATAGGAGTGCTTGATATACCAGGCAAAGATTTTGGTTGTGGAGGAGCCGGCAACTCAGGAACTTCTTTCTTTATCCTAGGAGGCACAACGATGGGTTGGGGTTTAACTATTAATTCCGTGGATGGCGCTGGAGCAGGAAGAGCCTTAGGTGGGGTCTTGACTACTTCTTTTTCTTCCTTTTTCACAACAGTGCCATTGATATTTACAATAGTTGGTGTTACGGTTTCTTCTTCCTTCTTTTTTTCTTCTTCTTTTTCATTTTTCACATCTTCTGGATTACGTTGTTTAAGAGGAATAGGTTCATCATTGTTCTCTCCTCTCTTGAGTTCATCAGGTAGTATTTGAAGTTCTTTTGCACCACTTCGTGCCTGCATACTAATAACACTTGCATCTGCAACATCTTTCATTGATAATCGCATATCAACAACGTCTTTTGGCTGGAGTTTCCAAGAGCTGTCATCATATTCAGCATTATAAATAACATAAGGTTCTCCTCCCAAATAAATGATTGTGTTAGGCGCAAGAAGGTTCTTGACGGTTAAATCAATATTATAATCAACAATTCCTTTACTGATTGCCACATCAATTGGAATAGGGGTAAGTCCAAACATGTGTTCTGATGCAATACGATTATTTAATGTTCTAAATAGTTCTCTATCGTAAAATTGTTTCTTCTTATTCTCATCCGCAATATCAATTGCTTTTTGCGACAACTTTAGCTGTGGGTTTAACATGGCTGTTTTTCTGTCTGCTCTTCTTTCCCCCCTTTTTCTTTTCACTATATCTATACCAAATAAAGATGGTTCTAGTTTAAACTCTTGATGACCAGGTATTGTGGTTGTTACTGTGATACTAATAGAACGAGGAACTGGTGCGTTGGGACCAAGCTTGGTTTTTTCCTTTGAAAGCTCCTTTGTTTCTTCTTTGTCTTCATTACTTACTACAGGTTCGGATTCTCCTTGTGGGGGCAATGGTTCTACTGGCACACTGACTATTTTCTCTTCAGGTGGCACACCGACACCTTCTTCCTCAATAGGAACGGCAACTGCAACTGCAACTGCGGCGGGTGGATCCTCTTTACCGTCCAATGAGTTCCAAATATTTTTGAAGAACCCGTTGTACATACGAGGTGCACCTATCATAATCTGTTGTTTCATTGCAAGAGAAGGATTATTCCACAAA